>OGTN01000426.1_pt1 | contig 18177 bp, 18 predicted proteins | sample 1574591 | NCBI WGS metagenome assembly OGTN01 (sample SAMN03295830, study PRJEB24534) | human gut metagenome | isolation source: fecal sample 5 from infant 4 | host: Homo sapiens | place: USA: Pittsburgh, PA | collected 2014-07
GGCTTTGGCGACGATGGCGTCGATCTGTTCCTGAGGAAATTCTTGCGCCATTACAGAGGTAAGCGGAAAAAACGCGGCGATAACCGCCATGGTTAATGGAAGCTTTTTTATCATTGTCATGAGTTTCTCAATATAGGTTAATTTTATTCAGACAATAACCAGCCTATTCTGAGCTGACAGAATATGTCGCTATCATCAGAACAAGTTATTTTTTATTTTGTACGGTCACAGAGGCATTACACAATTATCGCTACCTTCCCTCCTTCGCTGATATTAAACAGGTGGTCTTTCGCCACTGACAAAAAACACAGCACGAACAAATAAACGCTATTTTTCGGCTGCAGGCAGACGGCGCAATACATGCCCCCGCAGGGGCATGTCAGCAAAATTCAACCAAAGATATAGGTATTGACGAGATTTTCGAGTAATTCCTGACGCCCGCTGTGAGGCTGCGGATTCAGATTATGCTGCTCAGCGTACCGGGCAATATTATCCAGCGACATCTGCCCGGTCATAATTTTCTGCCCCAGCTCGCTCTGCCAGCCGGCATAGCGTTTTGCCAGACCCTGATCGAGCTTGCCATCCTCAATCATGCGCGCGGCCAGCTTAAGGGACAGCGCCATCACGTCCATGGCGCCAATATGGCCATAGAACATGTCGTATTTGTCGGTGCTCTGCCGACGAACTTTGGCGTCAAAGTTCAGGCCGCCGGTGGTGAATCCCCCGGCTTTGAGGATCTCGTACATCACCAGGGTATTTTCTTCCACGCTGTTCGGGAACTGGTCCGTATCCCAGCCGAGCTGCGCATCGCCGCGGTTGGCATCAACGGAGCCGAAGATCCCCAGCGCGATGGCGCTGGCGATTTCATGGTGGAAAGAGTGCCCCGCCAGAGTGGCGTGGTTGGCTTCAATGTTCACCTTGATCTCATTTTCCAGACCAAACTGCTTCAGGAAACCATACACCGTCGCGACATCGTAATCGTACTGATGCTTGGTGGGCTCCTGCGGTTTCGGCTCGATAAGCAGCGTGCCGCCAAAGCCAATCTTATGCTTGTGCTCCACCACCATCTGCAGGAAGCGGCCAATCTGCTCACGCTCCTGGCGTAGGTCGGTATTCAGCAGAGACTCGTAACCTTCGCGGCCGCCCCACAGCACATAGTTTTCGCCGCCGAGCTGCTGGGTGGCGTTCATGGCGGTCACTACCTGCGTGGCCGCCCAGGCAAACACCTCCGGATCGGGATTGGTCGCCGCTCCGGCGCCATAGCGCGGGTGGGTAAAGCAGTTGGCGGTGCCCCACAGCAGTTTCACGCCGGTTTGCTGCTGTTTCTCCGCCAGCACTTCGGTCATCACGGCGAAATTGTGCAGATATTCTTTCAGCGACGCGCCTTCTGGCGAGACGTCGACATCGTGGAAGCAGTAATACGGCACGTTGAGCTTGTAGAAAAATTCAAACGCCACGTCCGCTTTGCGTTTGGCCATTTCCAGCGCATCGCCCGCGGCCTGCCAGGGACGCTCAAACGAACCGGCGCCAAACATATCCGCGCCATTCCAGCAGAAGTTATGCCAATAACAGGCGGCAAAACGCAGATGCTCTGCCATGCGTTTTCCCAGCACGATTTCATCCGGATTATAGTGGCGAAACGCCAGCGGATTATCGGTTTTGGGTCCGGCAAAGCGAACGCGATCTACCTGGTCGAAATAGGTCTGCATGATGAACTCCGAAATTGAGAAACAGGAAAATTAACAACTGTGACACATCGTGTATTCTCATCGTCGGTTGCTCAATTACGTTATTTCACTCAGCGATTGAGAAAATGCTCAAATGTGAGCCATCTCGCAAATAAAACTATTTTAAATATCTCGCTTCGCGCGCGTATAGCGTACACTTCCTGGGGAATTCAGGTATCCATACCAAATTAAAATGCCGATTTTGTCACAATGTCTGCCTGCCAAAAAATTAGCGGCGGATAACGATTCAACGCAGGCGATACAGGCCTTTGCTTCGAGGATCACAGAAGTAAAAAAACATAATTACGTAATTTAAAAACGTAATAGATTCTTCCAGGTCAACTGTGTCAGAAAGTGTTTCACCTACACAAAACAAACCGGAGTCTGCTTAGAATGAGTAAAAACATAATGCACAGTCGGCATGATGAATATCATAAATTAACCCGCGGAGAACGAATTGGTTATGGCATGGGCGACTTTGCGCAAAACCTGGTTTTCGGCACAATTGGGGGTTTTCTGGCTTTGCATATGCTGACGGTAAATACCATCAGCACGGCAACGGCAGGCTTTATTTTTCTTTTTGTCCGCATCATTAATGTGTTTTGGGATCCGATGGTCGGAACCTACGTGGATAAAAGAACCTCGAAGGCGGGGAAATATCGCCCCTGGCTGTTACGAGCCGGCGTGCCACTGGTGATCCTGTCGGCATTACTGTTCGCGCCAATCCCTGGGGTGAAAGGTTCGGTGGCTTTCGCCTTTATTATTTATCTGGCGCTGGACTTAGTTTATTCCTTAGTCAATATTCCCTATGGCTCGCTGAATGCGTCGCTGACCCGCGACCCGGAATCGATCGATAAACTGACCAGTACCCGCATGATGCTGGCCAACAGCGCCAACCTGCTGGTCTATACCCTGTTCCCGATGTTTGTGCAGATGGCGGCGCCGAAAGATCGCAGCCTGAAAGACACCGGCTTTTTTGGCCTTGAGCTGAATCTGGGCAACTATACCGATCCGTCGGCGAACTACGCTTGGTTTGGCGTGTACGCCATCTATATGATCATCGGCGCAGTGGCTCTGTTTATCTGTTATAAATTCACCAAAGAACGCGTTGTCGCGACCGCCGAGCAGACCGCCAACGTCAAAACCACCGACCTTTTCCACGAGCTCAGACATAACCGCCCGCTGGTGATCCTCGGCATGTTCTTTATGCTGGCCTTTACCTTCATGTTCTTCATGAACACCGTTAACGGCTTCTTCAACCAGTTCGTCGTCGGCCATTCCGAATGGATGGGCGCCGTGGGTCTCGTCGCGTCTATTCCAGGCATCGCCTTCCCGGTGTTCTGGCCGAAACTGAAAAAAATCTTTGGTAAAAAAGGCTTCTTCCATCTGTTCCTCGCCATGTTCATTGTCGGCGAACTGCTGACCTACGTCTGGTCCCGCGAAGGGATGCACGACGCCCTGTGGCTGGCCTACATCGCCACCTTTATTAAACAGTGGGGCTTAACTTCCGCCACCGGCTTTATGTGGGCGCTGGTACCGGAAGTCATCGCGTACGGCGAATTAAAATCTGGCAAACGCAATGCCGCCATTATCAATGCCATTATGGGACTCTTCTTCAAGATCGGCTTCACCATCGGCGGCGCTATCCCGCTGTGGCTGCTGGCGGTGTATGGATTTAATGAAAGCGGCGCCGTGCAGAGCGCCAGCGCCATCGACGGGATCATTATGACCGCGGTGTGGATCCCGATTGCGCTGGCCGCTATTTCGATGGTGATTATCCAGGTTTATCCGATCTCCGATAAACATGTTACCGACATTAACCGTCAGCTGGATGAGATCCGCGTGTAGTTAAAAAAATTATAAATCAGACCGATTCGTCACTTTCCATTTTAAAAGGTGTAATGAAATGTCACTTATTCAAAACCCGATATTACGCGGCTTTAATGCCGACCCCAGTATTATTCGCGTCGAGGATACGTACTATATTGCCAACTCGACGTTTGAGTGGTTCCCTGGCGTGCGTTTACATGAGTCGAAGGACCTGAAAAACTGGAACCTGCTGCCTTCGCCGCTCTCCACCACCACCCTGCTGGACATGAAGGGCAACCCCTCCTCCGGCGGCATTTGGGCGCCGGCGCTCTCCTGGGCCGATGGGCAATTCTGGTTGGTGTATACCGATGTGAAGGTCACCGAAGGCGCCTTTAAAGACATGACCAACTACCTGACTACCGCGAAGGATATTCGGGGCCCGTGGAGCGACCCGATCAAGCTGAACGGCGTCGGGTTTGACGCCTCGCTGTTCCATGACGACGATGGCCGGAAATATATCGTCCAGCAAACCTGGGATCACCGGGAGTACCATCATCCGTTCGATGGCATTACCTTAACGGAGCTGGATACCAACACGCTGAAGTTAATGCCGGAAACCGCGCGCACCATTTACCGCGGCACCGCCGTGGCGCTGGTCGAGGGACCGCACCTCTATAAACTGAACGGCTACTACTATCTGTTTGCCGCCCAGGGTGGCACCGTGTTTACCCACCAGGAGGTGGTGGCGCGGTCGAAAACCCTCGAGGCCGACAGCTTCGAAACCGAGCCGGGCGACGTGTTCTTAACCAACGTCGACACGCCGGACAGCTACATCCAGAAACAGGGCCATGGCGCGCTGGTCTCCACTCCGGAAGGCGAATGGTATTACGCTTCGCTCTGCGCCCGGCCGTGGAATCGCCCGGGGGAATCCATCTACGACCCGCGCGGCTGGTCAACCCTCGGCCGGGAAACCTCGATCCAGAAAGTGTACTGGGACGATGAGGGCTGGCCGCGTATTGAAGGCGGTCACGGCGGGAAAACCTTCGTCGAAGGGCCGAAAGACGCCATCTTCACCGAAAGCGCCGGCGATAATAGCCAGCAGGATGACTTTACCTCGCCAGCGCTCGACCCGAACTGGAATACCCTGCGGGTGCCGTTTACGGCCAAAATGGGCACCACCGGCAACGGCAAATTAACCTTAATCGGCCAGGGTTCGTTAGCCAATACGCATGACCTGTCGCTGATTGCCCGCCGCTGGCAGGCCTTCTATTTTGACGCCGCGGTGAAGGTGAAATTCGAGCCCTTCAGCTACCAGCAGATGGCCGGGTTAACGAATTACTATAACGACCGCCACTGGAGCTTTGTCTTCCTGACCTGGAATGAAATTAACGGCAAGGTCATCGAAGTCGGCGAAAATAACCGCGGGAAATACACGTCGTACCTGAAAGATAACGCCATCAAGGTGCCGGACGGCGTGGAATACGTCTGGTTCCGGACCAAAGTCCGCAAGCAGACCTACAGCTATGAATACAGCTTCGATGGCGTGACCTTCACCGAGATCCCGGTCCAGTTGGATGCCGCGGTACTGTCCGATGACTATGTGTTGCAGAGCTACGGCGGGTTCTTTACCGGGGCGTTCGTCGGCCTGGCGGCGGTAGACTACGCCGGGTACGGCACCCAGGCTGAGTTTTATCAGTTCGAGTATCAGGAGCTGGGCGATAGGTTAGCGGCCGATGGCAGCTATAGCTGGGAGGCTGGCGAGACGCGGGATAAGTAAGAGAGAACGGACCCACGCTACCGGTGAGGTAGCGTGGGGTTTGTGGTGTGTTTGATGTAATTAAAGCGAGCGCTGTCGGATGTCAGTCTGCGGGGCGCAGCCGGGCCTTCAGCTCTTCGGGAGTAAACGGCGGATCTCGCCGGTGCAGCATTGCATGGCAATTGGGACATACCGGGATCAGATCGGTTTCAGGGTTCAGACGATAGTCCTGCTTTATCCCGGACAGTGGAATGAGATGGTGGATATGGATAAAACCCTGGCCGATTTCGCCATAGCGGCTGGCCATATCCAGACCGCATACCTGACACCGGCAGCCGTGTAGGCGAAGCGCCGCCTGACGAGCCTGACGGTCGCGCTCATAGCGATTGATCACCACCTGCATCGCCGCCCCTTCCACGTACTCCATGGTCGTCTGTCCCTCATCGGGGAAAAGCGCAACCTCGTCATCGCCAGCGCCCTGCGACGCGATCGTAAATCCTTGCTCCAGTAACAGGCGCACGCATTTGGATTTAATCCCCCCGCTGAAATCCGCCGGGGTAAATTCCGTTCCCGTCGCAAGCGTGGCCGCTAACCCGACGATGGCTTTTGAAGGATACCGACGCCCCTCAAACTCGATCTCATACAGACGCGCGCTTTTAAACTGATGCGCAACGCCTGCATCGTAAGCGCGAATGGCGGCGATGATGCATTCCCTGGATAAATGGTCCGGTAGTTTTTTCATAAGACATAGCTATCTGATGGCGCGAAGCTTGAGTATAAATAGAAAGCTATGGGCTTTTCGAAAAAATAAATAGCAGTGATAGTTAAATAGCGATCAACGTAGAATCGCCGCATCTGGTGGGTTGATCGGCAAGGATTTTGCGAGCATCATCGCATTTATTTAGCTGCCAATGTAACGCTATGCCCTCCAGCACGACCCTGCAACACGCGATCGAGAACATCACCATCTGGCGCAAAGGCGAACAGCGTGCGCCGCATAAGCCACTGCTGCTGCTGTACGTCCTCTCGCAGTACCAGCGCGGCCATGCGCGGATGTTCGACTACGCCTCGGAGATACGCGATGAGCTGCATAGCCTGCTGGAACGCTTTGGCCCGCAGCGCCGCCAGTACCGGCCGGACATGCCCTTCTGGCGCCTGAAAGGCGACGGCTTCTGGGAGCTGCACAACAGCGAACAGTGCTCAACCCAGGGCAGCCGACAGCCGCCCGGCAAAGAGCTGGAGCTCTGCCACGTCGCCGGCGGCTTTGATGAGCCGCATTTTGCGTTACTCAACAGAAATAAGAAGCTGATCAATACCCTCGCCCATCAGATCCTCGAGGCGTACTTCCCGGAGAGTATTCAGGAAGAACTGGCTGAAGAGATGGGATTTGATCTGCAGCAGATCCGTAAAGAGCGTGACCCGTATTTCCGCCAGCAGGTGCTGCGCGCCTATAACTATGAGTGCGCGATCTGCGGCTTCAATATGCGCCATGATAATACCTCCGTCGCCCTGGAAGCGGCCCATATCAAATGGAAGCAGCACGGCGGCCCATGCGAAATCCCTAACGGCCTGGCGCTCTGCGCGATTCACCATAAGGCTTTTGATAAAGGATCCATTGGTCTGGATGAGGATATGCGCATCCAGGTTTCGCCAGCGGTGAACGGCGGGGGCATCGTTGGCAGGCTTTTCTGGGATTTTGATGGTAAGCCGATTACCTTGCCGCAGGGGAAAGAATGTTATCCCCAGGAGGGGTTTGTGGCGTGGCACCGGCGGGAGGTGTTCAGGGGGTGAGGGGGTATGGTGATAAGCGGGTTTCGATGCTGCCTTCTCGCTCCTGAACATCAACAGCTCCTTTCGTGTCTGCGCCACCATCGTCTTTAAGACATATATACGGAGGAATTGGCATCTCATTTGCTCCTTATCGTTGAAATTAGCTGCAATGTAATAATGTAGAGTACAGCTGAAAGTAATATCACTATTACCAGCGATATATAAAAGAAAGTGTCATACATCGTATCGGCGTTCACACTCCCGAACAAGAAGTGGCAAATATCCCTTGCGATATCATAATCGAGATAGATTTCCGGCCTTGGAAGTGCACGTCCCAGAACCAAAAACAGCAATATGAAATAAATAATCTTACTGATTTTACGGGCAAACGTTGTTAGAGCCAATGGCAACTCCTTATTGACCGCCCCCTTAATTTCTCGTCCCTTTTGAGAAAACCAGTTTCCTTCATTGCGGTCAACAATCCAGTATTTTCCCAAGGGCAGCGGACCATCTTTTACTACTGCGCTGCATGCAGCTTTATTGCGATATACACCCCGCCCTGAATGCGCCATAAAAACACCGACGCCGTACAAATAGAAAGGTGCATAATCAGCACCATTTAATATCAACTTTCGCTGTAGAGCCATGATATACCATCGTTCCTTAGTGATTTGAGATATGGTAGTGACTGGTTTAGAAAGGTTCCAGAGTTAGGCTATGATTTTCAGATAATATTAATTTTATTAGGAGTTGGGATTAAAGCATTAGGTAGTATGTAGTGGCAGCGTTTGTTTTTATAACAGAGAGTATTGGCATTCAGCTTATAAATGAACAAGTATTTTACCAAATTCTTTTGGTAGTGATTTTTTTCGCAATGAACCAGTAGCAAGCAATCGCTAAAAATAAGTGAAAGCTCACAATCGCCGCCATTGTGAAAGTTAAATATTTTTGTTGAGGGCATACGGAGTCATAAGGTAGTAAGCGAAATATTACCCAAAACAGGATGGTAAAGCTAAATATTTTAGCGAATCGCCGCAAGGTAGCACTGACCAACCCTCTGAGAAGATCGATAATGATAAACTTATATTTTACTGCACGGCATAACGTGATTAAGACAGTCATAACAGGTAAGCTGATCAATATATTAGTCAGGATGCTAATATAGGCGTTCAGAGATTGCCAAACTTCTAAATCAGGCTCACCCAAAATGAAATGAGTAAACCTGTCAGCGCTCTGATAAGTAAAAATTACCATAATAGCGTCAACTAATCCCTCATACGGAATCACTTTCGCAACCACCACCATTACTACAGCGAATAATGTTAGCTTAATAAACAAATGAAAAACATGCCGGCTCAATCTCGTCTCCTTGCATTGCGCAGTGCTCCCGGTCGGTCAATAAGCAAGAGTTGACCTGCTGGTACCAGGCCTCTCCTTAGGGTGCACTCTATATGTTTTACAGTTGCGGTAAGGAACTCATTTCACGCCCGGAATGACGGGCGCTTATTTCTGCTTACTTTGCTGGCTTAACATCGGTCACCCACGTAGGGAGATCCCACGTGCCACCGAGATGGAGATAACGGCACATTCCGGTCGTTGCTTCGCGACTTTTGCGGAACGTCTCGCCATCCCAAACCCAGCTTGCCGACCCCCCAGCAATCCCCAAGGCCACGGCCTTTCTGGCTCATGAAGATAACGCCATCGTCATAATCAGAACCAGAAACCGTGATGAGCTCTGGTTTCCCCGCTAGTTTACTGTCCACCACCCAGTAACCATATCCTTCGTTATACGCCGCCCGCCCACACAGTGCAGAAATCAGGGAATGCGTGTTATCCAGCGGCGTCAGGCTGATGGTCTCGGCTTCCTGTTCTTCTGAAGGCTGGATGCGATCGCACCAGTCATCTTCGCTCAGGGTCGTGAGAAGCTTTGGTTTCAGCACCGCGAGCTCAGGCACTGTGAGGGGCCTTTCCTGCGCTTTCTCTGGCTTCACCTGGTAAATAACCGGGGCAGGAACGGCAGCCCGGACGCTACTTTCCGGCTTATCGCCTTTTTTGGTTAATGCGCCGGGCGTTCCGATGCGCCCCTGAACATCATCCATTTTCAGCAGCACCGCATAAGCGCCTTCACCAGAGAGAACAAACGGATCGGACCCGCCTTTAAACTCAACTTTTCCGCTGCCTTTGACTGCCGCAATAATGTCTCGGGTCTGTTTGACCGACAGCCGCCAGTTACCTTCCTTATCAGGCTTTACACCACCTGCCAGCTGGTCATTAATCAAGAGTGTCAGCTTTGAGGGCTGGGGGGCGCCATCAGATTGAAGCTCCGCCAGCATCACCTCTCCCGACACCGATGTCCCTGCGCCAGCCTGACGGGTCAGCAGTACCGATCCCCCTTTTCCTTCTTCCGGACTATATCCCGCCGCCCGGCAGGTCAGCGTGTTATCACACACCACTTCCCAGTCCTTATGGCTGAAGGACACGCCGCTTTCCTGCGCCATCAGCGGGGCACTCAGTATCGCCAGAGCCAACAGCCCTTTCCTGGCTTCATTTTTCATACCATCTCTCCATAATGGGTAATGACTATAGTCTGATTAATACACACGACAGAGAAAAGCGTTTCCCCTGGTAAACAAGCATTTTCAGACAATAACAATTAGTGATGGTCACCAGCCATTCCCCCACCGTAGTTCGCGGAAGGACGTAATGAAACGATTGGTGTTAGCCCTGCTTTTATTTATTTTCAAAGAATTGGCTGTAGTTTCCGTTCTCACGCTGGGAGTTGATATCACTCTGGTGAATTCGTCAATGTTTGCTTGTGAAAGATATCGACGGCACAACATGATGCTGTCGATGTGTTCATATCCCCCCCTGTTCATGAGTCATAAACCTGTTTCTGCCATGAACAAGTCCGCGCAAATTCATATAAACTAATAATTTTAACATCCAAACTTCTGCGTATCCAATCACTAATCGAATACTTACATACGCTTTATTATTTATTGAATTAATACATCTCACGCAAGACAATTTATAACAATTAGATTATAGTAACACTTACCAAGTTTTTTATTCTCTTATAAATTAACACCGATTATTTCTTGCAAAAATGGTGTAAATCTACAGTCATTTATTTAAATATAGGATAGCTATATGGCAGACATAGAAGGGATAGCCAGGAAGATATATGACATCATTATCTCTCCTGATACAGTTACAGGGATTATCAATGGTGGGTTATCTGTTCCTTTAGATTATGGTTATCTGATTTACGGTATCTTTGATACGGATACAAGATATGAACGTGAAACAGAAAGAATCCGTATGATGACCGCGATAAGACATGACATTCTTAACTATGAAAATATCGTTAATGCAGTTAAATTAATCTTTCAGTTATTTAATAAATATCTATCCGAATCAGAACAAGATAGAATATACAGAAGTGTAGTTACCTCTATCGTGGGTAGAATCTCTACGAATATTATCGCATCGAACATCGCTAAAGCCGTTATAGAAAAAACGTCATTTACTTATGTAGTATTTAAGGGGAAAAGGAATCCAATAGCCTTTTTAAGTACTATCCTCTTGTTTGGTGGAATGGCAGAGCGTTCCATCAGGACCTCTGATAAACTCAGGAATGAAGCGCCCGAGGGATACTCGTTATTAAGACCCCGCGATTATGATCTGCTTTATTTCTTATTTGCCGATGCGGTACAACCTTTTGTTGATGCCATCCATGCAGGATACACTGAGAGCAACTCCGTGTTCGATAAGATTATGAAAAGAGTGGAAGATCATTTAAATACGAATGCTAAGGCTGGGTGATATGAAAAAAATTATCACGCCACTCGTCGATATAGTTCTCTGCACCTATATTATTACCACATGCTTTATTTGCCTGGCTGAGTTTAATAACTGGCAGAATAAAATAATCGCAGTGACGATTATAATCGGCAGCGCTTATATCATCGCCATTGCATTGAATAGATTACTGGGAACAAAGATAGGTGTGTTAAGCGGTATTTTTAATTTACTATCAGGGCCGCTATTAATTATTGGCGCTATTGTTTGCATAGCCTTACTTGACCCGTGGCCTGTTAAGATCATTGGTCTGTTTTTATGGGTCATTATAATGTTTTGTTTACCTTCATTTATAAATAGAGATAAGGAATAATCATGTCAAATCCAGCATATCTTTGGCTAACCGATACAAACGGCTCCCCTATAACGGGTAGTTCTCTCGTTACAGGGCGTGTTTGCGCTTTTATCCTATCCACCTAATATGGACATAGTCCTAAGCAAGGCTATGATTTTCAAACTGTTCTAGGCTGAGTCCGCGAAAAGCACTTTGGTGAAGCCAGCGATTGTAATCGTATTCGATATATTTAAATACCGTCATCCGCTTTTTTCCGACTGATAAAGTGTTCACCGTGAATGCATACGACTTTCAGCAAGTGGAAGAAGTTTTCGGAACAGGCGTTATCGTAACAGCAGCCCTTTGCACTCATGCTATCGCCCAGATTATGCCGCCCCAGTAGCGCATTACACATCTGTTGTGCTGTCATCTGTGATGACATCGGCCAGCCGATAATTGCCCGTCACAACAAGTCGACGATAACGGCCAGATACATCCAGCCTTCATCCATACATAAGTAGGTGCTGTCAACCGACTACTTCTGGTTCGGGCCGCCGCCGTAAAAATCCTGTTTCAGCAGTTTTTCCGACACCGGCAGGCCATGTTCGCGGTAACTGACCTGACTGAGCTTCTGTGACGCTTTCCCATTCAGCGCCTGACGAAGCAGGCTGGCTGCCACGGTTTTCACGTTAAACCGGTAACCCAGGGCATGCAGTTCATCGTTCAGGCGCGGTGCGCCGCAACGCTGTTTTGCCCAGTGAAAAGCCTCGTATACGGCGCTGTCGCAGCTCATACGAAACTACTGGCGTGAGTTTATCCTCGCGCTTCGCTGATTCCAGACATACCACCACACGGAGGACACGACACATGGTTTTGATGCTAACTCAGCCTGATATTTTTCAATAAAGACAGAGTTCATTTCAGGCGTTTCGCGAAATATGTCACGGCCTTTTGGAGGATAGCCTGCTCCGCCAGTGGTGTTTGAAACAGGCGTTTTCAGCAGCCAGTTTAAGGGCTTCCTAACGGAATTGAGATGAGTGCTGCCTGCGGATTTTTATACGGTTGATGCTGGTTTTGTCATGTGAGCTACTCTGGTTAAGAGTTTACTCACTTAGTCGCGTGTACACTATTGCTGGGTAGGCTCAGCTCTCCTGGTTGCCCATAATGATGAGCAGAATAGGAGAGCGTGATAAAGATAATCTCTAAAACCTCATTTCAGGGTATGAAGAATTTTTAGCATAGAGTTATCTATGGTCTGTTTAACTTTCTCGTAATAGATCGGTTCAGATAATGGCGAATCCCAGGCATGAATATCGTTCTTATTAAAAGGGATGCATTGCATGGCTACTGCCTTTAACTGTTTCCCTTTTTGCTCATACTCATTGATATCATTAACGGTAAACTTCAAACTCTCTTTCCTTGTTTCAGATATTTCAGTTGGGCATATCAACTTTATATCCCCTAAGGTAAATGTACTGACTCCGGTGATGAAAAACCTCTCGGGAATTTCTTTATAGTATCGAGTATTCCAGATTAATCCATTAAACATACTATGAGAAAGAGTTTTACTTTCAACATAATACTGATGCGTTCTCCAATCGCTAATACCCGAGAGATTCATCGCCATATTAATGATCATATTTGGGATGGGGCGATACCACACACTGAATAAAGTAATTACAACTGGTATGCATATTAAAACAACTATGAAGCTAGTGATTTTATTGCCATTTTTTCGTTCATTAAGATGTATGGCACCAGGCAAAATGCCAATAGTAACAATAGCCACTGTTAAGGCAAGGAGCATTAGTATTTCAACCCAATCACTTGTCCCCTCACTAAAATCAAGTTGGGTAAGCAGAAATAACAAAGGTAATATCTGAACGATCCCGGGAGCCATAAGCTGCAACGGTAAAAAAAATAACAATCCTTTTTTCCTTGGAAGTTTCTCATAGTTATCAGATTCATGCAAACGGAATCTCTGTATTCTAAATAACTTTAAAAAGGATACAGCATAACTAAAAGCAAGCATCAACACCAAGCCGGCGCCGCTTATAAAATAACCATTCCATCCATTAAGATAATAAATGTAGTAGCCAACAATCATACCACAGCATATAAACAAGCTATTTAGATAACAAACAATGGAAATTCGATGAGGCATGCTTGAATAATCTTTGAAATTATCTTCATGCCCTGTGTAAATGAGCATTAGAATAAAAGAGGAGATGAAAATTACTAAGCTAAATCCCGAAACCGATACTATTATAAAGACGAAAATGATACCCAAGGCTGAACTGAGGCTTACAGCATCAAAGAAAATATCTAATCTATCAATATTTGACAGATAGAACCATATAACAGCCATTGTGCATCCAGTAATAAATGTAGATGAGGTTATTACTGAAATAATGAATTTTTTATTCAACAGCTTTATGACAGATTTATTCATAATCCGAATTCCATTCCTGATAGAATTCGTATTGTAGTGAGGGACGATATTTTGAGCAACTTATAACCACTGCTTAAAGCCACTTCCTACCATCTATACCGTTATCCCGGACCATAAAGCAGTTGGCAGTAACAGCAGCATCACAGACAAAAACTGCGGTTGCGCCAACTAAAAGAATGGCGGATAAGGTCGGCGGGTAGCAACGTGATGCTGTGCTGCCGGATGACTTCTGCGGCCTCGTCCAGCGTCAGCCACTCCTGGCTGATTTTGTGGGGGCATGGCGTGTTCTTTTTGTGTTGCTGGTTGCATGTAGTGCTTGTTGATGATGAAAACCGGTGTGAGATGTTTTTGCCAAAACAACTAACCTGATCAGTGTAGGTAACGATCTTTTCAGACATAATCAGGTGATGATTTACGCCGGAAAAACAGGACGTAACATTCAAAAGATCTGAAGACGATTTGCTTGAAGTGGCGTGGTATTTGTCGAAGTACGGTTAATCTCAACCATCCGTGGGACTGGAGGTTCAGAAATGAAAAGAGGCTTTTGCCTTGTTCTGTCCTCGTTTTGGAGCGGGCAAAACCGCCAGTAAGTTTCACAATAGTCTTAAAAATAGCCGTGACCGCTTTGATTCGTGGCTTACTAATGTGCGTGTTGGCTGGCGTGACGAACTGGGCACTCCTGCTACGCTTTCTCACTCAGCGCAACGTGACTGTCTTATTATTCAGCAGGAGAAAAGTATTGAAGATACCGTACGCGAGCAGCTAATTGCGGCCCGGCTGGGGCTGGGTACCTTTCGGAAAAATTGTTTCATGCTGTATCCGGCATACCCGGTAACGGGAACGAGGGAATGTGCGTCTTGAACCTTATAATGGAATTATATTAGCTGCGTATATTGATATTCTATACGATCAAGGATGGATTTCGTATGAGAACGATGGATGTTTATTAATAAATTATGAACTGGATATTACTTTTAAAGAACAGATTTTGTTGCCGGAGAAAATAAAGGCATATAACGTTTCATTGTATTGTTATCTGGAATGGCATCGGGGCAATTTACTAAGGTAAAGAGATGACTTTGTCTATAATAATGACTAATGGTTTTATTCAAAAAGGATATTAATATGCCAAATTAAGAGAGTTGCTTGCAGTAGATGTCTGGTAGTATTGATCTCCAGTAATAGATTGTTAAATGTTTAGAGTTTTTATTGGTTGATTTTTAATCTGCAAGGATGGAGAATCCTTATAAAATGAAAGGATAAGGATATCGCATGTTTCAACTTTACCGGTCACATGATTTAACACGGCAATTAGCCCCTGAAGATTTTCAATACATTTTGACGCCAGCAGGCTCGCTGAGAGAGGCGTGTATACATTACGATCTGTCTTATGAAGCGAACGGCCATAGTCTCTCTTTTGGTCTTCCCAATAAAAAATACAGTTTATCTCCACATGAAAGACCGTATGAGCGAAGACATCGCAGTTACGTAGATCCCATCTATGATGAGGTAGAGCGCGATCTTCAAATTGGCTGGCTTGTTGGTGTGGATACCTCCAGGCGCTGGAGCAGCGACCGGAACCCGTTTTACATCAACGATACCGGCGATCTGATTTTTACCCCTACAGCCTCATCCTGCCATGCATGGTATAAGGATGAAATCACGAGCGCCTACCGGCACGCTATTGCCGACCGACAGGGGCGTAAACCTGCTCCCACTCAACGGATGCATTACGATTATTACGGCCCGGCAGCAATACCAGAGGGGAAAACGCTGAACAGTAAAGCCGTTGGCAGACTGCTAGCGGCTGGTGGTGTGTATAACGGCAACATTGAAGGATTTCGGCAAACCGCGGAACAGCTGGGCGGCGATGCTGTGAAGGGGTATGACAGTGTTTTAAACGAAACTACCTCCGGCATGATGGTTGCTGCGGCCTCACTATTGGTCATCAGAAATCCGATGGCGGCGCAGGAATTGACAAGCTATCTGGGGAAATACAAACAAGCCCATGTTCTGCTGGATGATATGAATATTACCCAGCTTAATTACCTCCGCCGCAATCGTGCCGAGTACAATGCGCTGCGCGGACAATTCAACAGCACTGTGCGGCCTAATTTTCTCAAATCTCTTTCCGATCATCCTGACGCATTATCAACATTTGATTCCAATAACCTTCTACGCTTGGCAAATGGAAATGTACCATCGGGGTGGCAGGTCCATCACAAAATTCCCCTTGATGACGGTGGTACAAATGCCTTTGATAACCTGATACTAATCCAATACTCGCCATATCACTCTGCCTTATCAAAGATGCAGGCGATTATCACCAAAGAACTTCCATACAATGCCAGCACAGATGTTTTGTGGCCTTCTCCAAATGGCGTGATTTATCCGGTCGGGAAATAAGGGGGATATGATGAAAGATACAAATCAGCTGATCGGCATCTTTAATACTCTGATGGTTGCCAATAATTATCCGATAGCCAATCCAGTAGCCTCGGATGTAATGGCGGACCTCATGCGCGAAGCAGCGCCAGCTGAATGGGACGATCCGAAGAGAAAGGTTTACGAGGATATCCAGCGCCTGATGATCAGCCGGCTGGACTACTCTGATATGTTCAAAATCATGGATGGGCTTGAGTACAACGGTTTGATGCTGTATAGCATGGTACAAGCGGAAAACGGTGAACCAGTATGGTCGAATATCTACATCCGCAACTTTGAGACACGTGATAACGAGATCTATGTCGATCCGAACCTTTCTGACAAGGTACTGATTGGCGAAGATGGTATGTCCGTGTTTTCCTACAGCTTCACAGATAACTGTTTCGAGATCCGCGATAAAGCATCTACGGGTTATGTTATTGAGTCACATACCAACTTCAGCGCATTGTTGTCCGCGTTGATTGATATGGTGAGCTGATATCCGCCGCATCAAATGCTGGTTGTATTTGCAACCAGCTTATCAGCCGATTGGATAGCATCAATAAGGATGAAGGAGGCATAACAAAAACATTCAATGCTTTTACTGCGCCTCTCTTGATTCGCCTTGAACGATGATAGTTTGGTATAGCGAAATGAGACAGGTTTAACTTATTATTAATATAATGATGATTATGCCTTGCCATGTTTCTTAAAACCGTTCATCTAGATCGAAGGCCGGACTCGACATTTCGTTTAATTCATTGAAAAATAATGGGTTTTGAGATTTTATTTTGAGGATTTGCCCCCAAAATGGGACATAAAATTGAATACTGCGTGGAAGATCACAAAGTTGCGTGATTATTTTCCAGATTCGAAACGCATTCCAGAGCAAGGCTTCTCACGGTATTGCGCCAGTCGAGATGCTAAATCCCCCATATGTAGCTCCAGCTTGTGACCATACGGGTAAAGAAAGCCCTGTTAGCTACTGAAGCGTCAAACTATAAGCGGTAATAATTTAGGGCTCAATCTATGATGGCTAAGAAGGTTCACTCTCAGCCCTCCCATCTCTGGAAAGTCATCATTTGAAAACGACTATGTAAACCTCATTCTCTTAATTAGTTACCGAAGCCATTGAGGTAGCATTATCAAACCAAGCAGATAATTTTAGTTTTAATAAGGGAAAAAAGATGCTCATTAAGTTGCCTTGGAATACTTCCGCCAGAAATAAGCACCCCAGCTTCGATATTTTTTTCCATAGCATACCCAGTTAGATTTGCACTAGTGATAAAGCACTCCCGAGCATCAGCAACAGCAACTTTTGCATGAACACATCCGCCATAATATTCATTATCTTTATTATTCCATACATAAAGTTTGGCTGAAGGGACCTGTATTCTCATCTTTTCAATGGTATCAAAATTTAAACTACCACCTTTCTCTTGCGATAATTCAAGTAAAATTGAGATCATAACTCCGCGTTCATTTGCAGCATTTAATGCTTTCACTATCGTTGAAACATCATAAGCGACGAAGCTGGTTAGAAACAGAGTGCGCTCAGCGGTACTAATAACTTGAAGCAAAGCCTGTTCAGTACGACGTGCTGAAACAAATGGTGTTGTGGGGCCCGTCCACACTAACTCGGTAGATTGCTCTGAAGTGGCTTTTGAATAGACATGGCTGGCAGTAAGGAGCATTGCAGCCAACTCACTAGAACTGACAGACGTTTTTTGCCAGGCCATAGTGAGTTGTTTGACTATTGTTACAGCTATTGGAGTATTGACCACATTGTATAATGTGGCCATAGATTTATTATCATCAATATGGCTAATATTTTCAGCGATAGCTCTTATTTTTTCAGATGATATTAGAGAGCTCAGCGCTGTAATAGCGTCCAGAAGATCATCCATTTAATAAATCCTTGAAGAAAGCTGCTTCAGAATGCTCCAGTGTTGGTACAAGCAGGGCTCTATCTAAATAGCGATTCCCTTTCTCGCAAGAGGTTTCTGCAACTAAGCTACAGGCATGGCAAGCAGCTCCATGCAGCGAACGTGTAATAGCCCCCGTTTAAACCGGACACTTCACCAGTAAGACATAGTCATAGAGC
>OGTN01000428.1_pt1 | contig 18148 bp, 15 predicted proteins | sample 1574591 | NCBI WGS metagenome assembly OGTN01 (sample SAMN03295830, study PRJEB24534) | human gut metagenome | isolation source: fecal sample 5 from infant 4 | host: Homo sapiens | place: USA: Pittsburgh, PA | collected 2014-07
GTTTACAGCGTGGACTACCAGGGTATCTAATCCTGTTTGCTACCCACGCTTTCGTACCTCAGCGTCAGATGATGACCAGAAAGTCGCCTTCGCCACCGGTATTCTTCCTAATATCTGCGCATTTCACCGCTACACTAGGAATTCCACTTTCCCTTTCATCTCTCAAGCCTAACAGTTTTAAAAGCTTTATATAGTTGAGCTATATTATTTCACTTCTAACTTACTAGGCCGCCTACGTACCCTTTACGCCCAATGATTCCGGACAACGCTCGGTCCATACGTATTACCGCGGCTGCTGGCACGTATTTAGCCGGACCTTATTCTTATGGTACTGTCATTTTCATCCCATAAAAAAGATTTTTACAACCCGAAGGCCTTCTAAATCACGCGGCGTCGCTGCATCAGGGTTTCCCCCATTGTGCAAAATTCCCCACTGCTGCCTCCCGTAGGAGTTTGGGCCGTGTCTCAGTCCCAATGTGGCCGTACACTCTCTCAAGCCGGCTACTGATCGTCGCCTTGGTGGGCTTTTATCTCACCAACTAGCTAATCAGACGCAAGTCCATCTTACACCGATAAATCTTTGGTTAGTCTACCATGCGATTGACTAACTTTATAGGGTATTATTCTTCGTTTCCAAAGGCTATCCCCTTGTGTAAGGCAGGTTACTCACGTGTTACTCACCCGTTCGCCACTAATCCACTTAATTTCATTCCGAAGAAATCAGCTAAGTTTCATCGTTCGACTTGCATGTGTTATGCACGCCGCCAGCGTTTATCCTGAGCCAGGATCAAACTCTCAATTATTGTTTGATCTTGACTTTTGTCATTTTTCGTTTTGGTTTACTCAAAGTAATTCACTTTACTTTTATTGTAGTTTTCTATATATTTTTTGAGGTTCAATGTCGCTCTTTCGTAACGACTATTATATAATACCACGTTCATTTTATCTTGTCAAGTATTTTTTTAATTTTTTTATTAAAATCTTACTTTTTAGATTGTTTATTTGAAGTGATATTAAATATATAATACACTATTTAAATTACTTTGTCAATTTTTATTTTTCTTTTTGACTTTGCTCTTTAACAGTGCCTTTATATAATACTAGGATTTTTTATCTTTGTCAAATTTTTTTATTTTTATTTTTTTGCATTTTAAAAGAGCCTTATTTCAAAGTATTTTTACTCTTTTATAAGGCTCTTTTTATTTTATTTTTCTAATGATTTTTTTAATTCTTCTAATTTTTCTTTGCAAGCATCCATTGCTTTTTGGAGTGAATCTTTTTTGGTCATATCTACTCCTGCATCTTTTAATACTTCTATTGGATATTTACTTTTTCCTGCTTTTAAGAAGTTAAGATATTTTTCCAAATCTTTTTTATCTCCGTGAAGTATTTTTTCTGATAGGCTTACTGCTGATGAGAAGCCTGTTGCGTATTGGAAGACGTAGTAGGACATATAAAAGTGTGGAATTCTTGCCCATTCTGTTGATATATATTTGTCTACTTCTATATCTTTGCCAAAATAATCTACGTTTAGGTCGTGGTAGATTTGATTTAATTTTTCTGCTGTTACTGGCATTGAATTTTCTACTAATTTGTTTGCCTCTAGCTCAAATTCTGCAAACATTGTTTGTCTAAATACTGTTGATTTGAATGAATTTACATAGTGGTTTAGTAAATAGGCTTTTTCTTTTTCATCTTTTGCATGGTCTATCATATAGTTTAATAATAGAAGTTCGTTAGTTGTTGATGCTATTTCCGCCAAAAATATTGAATAGTTTCCATAGATATATGGTTGGGTTTTTCTTGTGTAGTATGAATGCATTGAATGTCCCAACTCGTGAGCTGTTGTGAAAAGTGAATCTAGGGAGTCGTTGTAGTTTAATAAAATATATGGTTCTGTATCGTAGGATCCTGATGAATATCCTCCTGATCTTTTTCCTTCGTTTTCCATTACATCAAACCACCTATCATCAAATCCTTCTCTTGCTTTTTTGATGTAGTCTTCTCCAAGTGGAGCTAGGGCTTTTAGGATTAATTCTTTCGCTTCTTCAAAAGTGTAAGTTTTGTTATAATCTTCTACTAATGGCAAATATATATCGTGAAATCCTAAATCATCAAGGCCCAAAACTTTTTTTCTTAGGCTTGTGTAATCTCTGTGGATTTCTATATTATCGTGGATTACTTCTACTAGGTTATCGTAAACTTTTTCGTCAATGTTGTTTGCAAAAAGGCTCATAGCTCTTGCTGAATCGAATTTTTTTAATTTTGCTATGGTGTTATTTGCTGTCATTTCGCCATCTAGTAGGGAGGCTGCTGTATTTTCAAATCGCTTGTAAACTGTATAATATTTTTCGTAAACTTCTTTTCTAAATTCACGATTTGAATCTAGCTCTAGGTTTGTGAAGTTTGCATCTGTGATTTGAATTTCTTCATCGCCTTTTTTTACTTTTGGAAATTTTAAGTCAGCGTTTGAAAAAATCATATAAGTGTTTTGTGGATTTTGGGATAATTTTGCAAATGATGCTATAATTTTTTCTTCATTTTCGCCCAAGGTGTGGTCTTTATTTCTAAATAAATCTTCAAAATAATGGTCGTAAATTTTTAGCTCTTCTTTTTCTTCTATATATGTTTGTACTTTTTTATAATCTTCTGACAAAATTTCTGGTGTTATAAAGGAAAGTTCTTGGGCAAGATTTGCAAATAAATTATCTGCTATTTTTGACATTTCTTGGTATTTTGCAACTCTTGTATCTTCGTCAGATTTTAATGAGGCATACACTCCAAGTTTTGAAAATTTTCTTTCTAATTTTTCATCTGTCTTTAAAAAATCGTAAAGACTGTCGGCTGATTGTAAAATCTTTCCTTTGTATGCCTTAGTTTTTTCTATTAAGTTTTTTACTTCTTCTACTTCTTTGTAGAATTCTTCGTCTGTTTTGTAAATTTTTTCTGTGTCCCATTTTAGAGACTTGTCTATATCTTTTCTATCCATCTTTTCTCCTTTTATTATCTTGTTTAATTTTTTATATAGCTTGTAACATTGATTTATTTCCTATAAATACAAAGCCTATTGCAATTAGCACAAAGGCTAGAATGGAAATAATTCTTGTGCTTGTTGACAAAGTCATATTCATTATTGGGAAAAATCCTGCAAGAATAAATCCGCCCAAAAGCCCCCCAATATGTCCTGTAATTCCAATACCTGGAACCATAAATGAATATATTATATTTATAGCAACAATTCCTATAAAACTTGAGCCAAATTGTCTTAGAAATTCGTTGTCCCTGTAATTGAACATAATCCCCAAGGCAAGCCCAAATAAGCCGTACAAAGAAGTTGATGCTCCAGCTGATACGCTTGTTACTTCTCCAAAAGCGTAGGTAAATAAATTGCCCATTATTCCACAAAGTAAATAAATTATTAGAAATTTTGTAGAACCATAAAGACTTTCAAATTCATCTCCAACATTATTTAAAAAATACATATTCATCAAAAGATGTATTATCCCAATATGTATGAAAATCGGGCAAAAAAGCCTCCACCATTCGCCATAATAAACATGGATTTTGCTCATAGCATTAAATCTCAAAAGATTTTCAATATTTTCACTGCCACCTGTAACAGTCATCAATATAAAAACTAGGATATTTATTCCCATTAAAATTCTTGTCATTTTTCCCTTAGCCATAACTCCTCTTTCTCAAATTTATTTTCCATCTGTGAAAGATTATCAGAAATAAAAGTCCTAGCAACAGACCTGATTTCTTTCTCATAATCTCCCCTTTCAAGATTAGATTTTATTTTAAATTTATAAATATCATCTATATAAGGATTATCCCTCATATTTGGATAATCTTCATCTTGCAAGAAAATAATTTTTATATTTTCATTATATCTTTTAGCAAATTTAGAAAGATTAATAGAATTTTCTCCATTAAATTCATCAACATTTTCCGTAATAATTAAAAGGTCTTTGTCCCTAACCAATTTTTGAAAATCAAGCAAAGACAAAACAAGTTCCATAGAATTAGAAATTTTTGCCCTAAAAAATATATAAAGAGCCCAAGAAACTCCGCCACCAGCACCAAGGTAAGGAAAATCTATTTCGCTTACACCCAAAGCCTCACTAACTTTTTTAGAAAAATGCTTGCAGGCTTTTTCAAGTTGTAAAATTTCATCAGGACTTGCTCCCTTTCTAATAGGTCTTTTTTCCAAAAAAGAATTTCTTTGAAAAAGAGTAAGAGGTTGGCTTGTGGCAATCTCCAAATCAACATCCATTATTCTCCTATCAAGACCAGACATATCAATAGAATCAACCTTAATCATATTTTTAGCAACAGGATTTAAAGAATTAAGATTTTTATCAAAAAACCTAACCCCCAAAGCATAAAGCATGCCCATGCCCATATCATTAGTTGCAGTATCTCCAATGCCAATAAAAAATTTCTCACAGCCATTATTTAAACCATCAACAATCATCTCCCCAAGGCCAATTGAAGAAGATTCCATAACATCAAGCTTATCCTTATACAAAAGCCTAAGCCCACAAGCTTGAGCCATCTCCATCACGCACAAATTTTCCTTTATAATATATCTAGAAGTTACAGCCTCACTCAAAGGATTATGAACATTAACATAAGAAAAATCCCCACCAATAACTTCCTTCATAATTTCAACAGTCCCCATTCCCCCATCCAAAAATGGAAGAATATTAACCTCATTATTCACATTTTCACTTTCCAATTCTTCCTTGAAATAATTACCAATCTCAATAGAATTTTCAAAATCTTTAATAGAATCCAAAGCTAATAATATATTCATAATTCACCTCAATTAAATTATACCCAAACTATGTGGACAAATTATTAATTATCTTTACCAATTGTAAATTCAATGATATAATTAAATAGAAAGTTTAGAAAATAAACTTTTACTGTTTAACTCATGGAAATCTTTAAAAAAAGATTTCGCCCATCAAAGAGCCACTTAAATACTTATAAGTGGCTTTTTAAAATTGCCTTTCCATAAATTTTGGAAGGGCATTTTTTATTTTGAAATTTATGATATTGATTTTAGTTTTATAATGAGTATAATTATCATATACTTTGTTTCTTATTTAAAATAAAGTAATTTATTTAAAAATGGAGGATATTATGTCATTAATAGGAAAAAAATTACCTGAATTTAATTTGGATGCTTATGATCCAAAAACAAATGAATTTATCAAAATTAGCGATAAGGACCTTGAAGGTGAATGGAAAGTTTTAATGTTTTATCCAGCAGACTTTACTTTTGTATGTCCTACAGAGCTTGAAGATTTACAAGAAAAATATGTGCAATTAAAAGAAATGGGAGCAGAAGTTTATTCTGTAAGTGTTGATACACATTTTGTACACAAGGCTTGGCATGATGAAAGTGAAGCTATAGGAAAAATCCAATACAAAATGATTGGCGATTCTAACAAAGAACTCACAAAAGCTTTAGATATTTTAACAGAAGATGGAAAAGCTGACAGAGCAACTTTTGTTATAGACCCTGATAATGTTATTCAAGCATTAGAAATAAATGCAGGAGGAATCGGAAGAAAAGCAGAAAATAATATATATAAAGTTAAAGCTGGTCAATATGTAAGAAAACATCCAGACCAAGTATGTCCTGCTAAATGGAATTCTGAAAATGATGATACACTAACACCAGGACTTGACCTTGTTGGAAAAATCTGATGTTAGACAGTAAATTAAAAGATCAGCTAAAGGCTTATCTTAAAATGCTAAAGTCCAATGTAACAATTGGACTTTCGCTAAATGAAGATGAAAATTCAAAAAAACTAAAATCTTTTGTTGAAGATGTTGAGTCTTTATCTGACAAGATAAAAATAAAAGAAGAAAAATTAGATTTTACACCTGCTTTTAGTTTAAACGGAGAATTTGAACACGGAAAAATTGTTTTTGCAGGAATTCCTTTGGGACACGAGTTCGAATCATTTGTTCTTGCACTTTTGCAAGTTGGTGGAATCGAACCAAAAATATCCACTGAAGAAAAAGAAAGAATAAAATCTATAAAGGAAAAAAGAAATTTTGAAACAATAGTTTCACTTTCCTGCCACAACTGCCCAGAGGTTGTACAAGCTTTCAATATTATGGCAGTTTTAAACAAAAATATCTCACACACAATGATTGAAGGTTCAATAAACCAAGATATATGTGAACAAAGAGATGTTATGGCAGTACCAGCAATTTTTGAAAATGAAGAATTTCTTGACGGGGGCAAAAAAACTATGGCAAGTCTTTTAGACCTTGTAGCAGAAAAAGTCCAAAAAGATTTATCCAATTTCAAAGATTACGATATCTTGATAGTAGGAGCAGGACCAAGTAGTGCTACAGCTGCAATTTATGGAGCAAGAAAAGGACTAAAAGTTGCAATAGTTGCAGACGAATTTGGTGGACAAGTAAACGAAACTCTCGATATAGAAAATATAACAGGAATCCTAAAAACAGAAGGACCTAAATATATGCTATCAGTCAAAAACCAAGTAGAAAATCTTGGTGTAGACATAATAGAGGGAGTAAAAGCTGTCGATTTCGAAAAAAAAGATGATGAATTCAATATTATCCTAGAAGATGGAGCAAAAATAAATAGTAAAAGTCTAATTTTTGCAACAGGAACAAGATGGAGACTTCTTGGAATAGATGGAGAAGAAAAATTCAAAAACAAGGGCGTAGCTTTTTGTACCCACTGCGACGGTCCCCTATTTAAAGGAAAAGACGTGGCAGTTGTAGGAGGAGGAAATTCAGGAATAGAAGCGGCAATAGACCTTGCATCAATAGCAAAAACCGTTACAGTTCTCGAATTTTTACCAGAATTAAAGGCAGATAAAATATTACAAACAAAATTAGAATCCTTTCAAAACGTAAAAGTTATAACATCTGCCCAAACAACAAAACTCCTTGGAGATAAAAAACTAACAGGTCTTGAATATATAGATAGAAATACAAAAGAAGAAAAAACAATAGATCTCGCTGGAGTTTTTATCCAAATCGGTCAAATTCCAAACACAGAATGGCTAGAAGGAAAGATAAAACTCACAGATAGGGGCGAAATCGAAGTAGAAAAAGACGGTTCAACAAATATAGAAGGAATATTTGCAGCAGGTGATGCAATAAATTCCGTTTATAAACAAATAATAATAGCAGCAGGCTCAGGAGCTACAGCAGCCCTATCAGCCTTTAACTATTTAATAAGAAAATAAAAAATATTGGAATGTTGCAAAATAAATAAATCATCCCAATTGTTAGAGGAAATTCTATGAAGATTTTGCCTCAATATAAGAGTGCTATTAAAAATCTTCTAGGAGACCCCTCTAAATATTGAATAATGATTATTCATATTTTTCAACAGCCCCATTATTTTTTCTTAAAATTACATAAACATCATAAAATTATCAGCTTTCATTTTTAAAAATATAATAAAAAACAATAAAGGGAGAAATTATAAAAATTATTGGCAAAACCAATTTCGAAAATGTGAAATAATCTATTTTTTCTAGTTTTTTTCCCATATCTTTTATGGCTTGGGGGAAGGCTATTACTGACAAGGCTAGAAAAATTGTTAATATTAAAAATGGCATTTCTTTTGGGTTTTTGTTTAAGGCTCCTTCTACTATTCCAAAATAATAAATTAGGTAAAAGGCAAAGCCAATTATAGCATATAGAAATGACCAAAAAATTTTTCTTATTTTTGATTCTTCTTTTTCATTTTTAAAATATCCTATGTCTACTCCAAAAATTTCTGACAATTTTACCAAATTTTCCATTGATGGCTCGCTTATTTCTTTTTCCCATTTGGATACGGCTTGTCTTGATATATTTAGTTCCTTTGCCAAATATTCTTGGGTAAGGTTCAATTCTTTTCTTTTGTTTTTAATTTTTTGTCCAATCATAAATCCTCCTTAATATTATTTTAAGTAATGTTTTTCAAAAAAGCTAGCAACTATAGGGCAACTTTGGGGAAATTTTATGATTTTTTTATTTTTTTTATACAAATTATGATATAATTATAAAAAATAAGGAGAAATTTATGGGAGAAATTATAAAAATTGAAATTGATGATATAGTTGTAGGTCTTGATGATGGATCTGTTGTAAGGGTTAAACTTTCTGATGTGAATTTTATTCCTCAAATTGGGGACAAGGTCAAAGTTTTTAAGGCAGATGATGGATATTTGGTAAGTAAAATCAAAGAAAAAAATTTTGTTGAAAATCATAGCTTAAATGAAGATTTTGATGAAGATGATTTTAAGGTAAATAGGATTGAAGAAAAAAGTAATGTGACTAATAATTATTATATAAACTCTTACAATAAAAGACCTGTAAATAAAGTTGCTTATGTGCTTTTGGCATTTTTCTTGGGAGGAATTGGAGCTCACAAATTTTATTCTGGAAAAATCGGCACAGGTATAGTTTATTTGATTTTTTCATGGACTTTTATCCCATCAATAATAGCCTTTGTGGAATTTATAATAGCTCTTACTAAAACTTCTGATGAATATGGAAATATATATGTTTAAAGGACTCTTGCAAAATTATGATTATTCATAGTTTTGCAAAAGTCCTTTTTTGTTTGGATTTTTGTATTTTTTCTTTATAAAAATATATGTAGATTCCTAAATCTCCATTATTATTTTTTATTTTCTTCCAATTTTTTTAAGGCAAAAAATATTGCAACACACAAGTTTTCATCTTCATAAATTTCTAAGGTGTTTTTTGTAAAGTCAAAGTTTGCCAAAAATTCATCTTCTTTTATTAATGATAGATTTTCTCCATTTTCTATTAATTTCATTTGCCTATTTATAATTTTAGCCTCATTTATTTTTTGGTCATTCATTTTTTCAATTTTCAAATTTCCTATTACAGCTTGTTTTTTTCCTCTTAGGCTAAATAAGTTTTTTATTTTAAATCTTGCGACCAATTTTCCACTAGGACGCAATACATTGTACTTTCCTTCTAATTTATAGGTCATTCTTTCCTTTTCAAAAATTTTTTCGTCTTTATATTGTAATTTTTTCATTTTTCCCTCACAAAAAAACCAGCAGGATTTCCCACTGGCTTAATTTTAATAATTTTCTTTTAGATATTCTATTATATCATCAGATTCGTACATTTTTTTATCGCCAAAAACCATAAATGGAATTTGATCTTTGCCACCAAGCTCTATTAACTCTTTTGTGTTTTCTTCTCCACTTCTTCCATCTTTTACGTTGTAAGATGTGAAATCTACAATTTTATTTTCATGCATAAAGTTTAAAACTTTTAAACAATATGGACATTCTGGTTTAAAATATAAATCAAATTTACTCATAATACTTCCTTTCAAATTCTTCTGTCATTTCTCTTTTAATTTTTTACCCTTAAATTTATTTTGTAATCTTAAAAGAAAAATATTAAGGATGTAAAGAGTAGAAGTATTAATAAAACTGGTGGTAAAAAAACTTTCATAGCTGCCAAAAACATAGCGAGTCTATCGTCTTTTTCTAGATTATCTTTTTCTAAAAGTTCTTCTTTTTCATAGATTTCTTCTTTTGTTTTATTTTTGAATGGATCTACTGGTCTTTTCATAGATTAGCTTCCTTAGCTAATTCATGTTCTTTTTTAAGTCTTTCTTCTTCATTTTTTTCGAAGACTTTAATTTTTGTTTCTTCTGATACATCCATCAAATGGCAAGCTACAAAGTGGCCTTTTTCCACTTCTTTAAGCTCTGGCTCAAATTGTTTACAAATATCCATGCAATATTTACATCTTGTATGGAAACGACAACCCTTTGGTGGTCTTACTGCTGATGGAATATCTCCTTCGATTGTTTGAAGCTCTTGTCCCTTATCAACATCAGTTCTAGGGATTGCTTGCAAAAGTGCTTTGGTGTAAGGGTGTTGTGGATTTGCAAAAATTCTATCAGAATCTGAAAGCTCGACCATAACTCCCAAATACATTACTCCTATCCTATCAGAAATATATTTTACAACTGAAAGGTCGTGGGTTATAAATAAATATGTTAAATTCAAGTCAGTTTTTAAATCTTGTAATAAGTTTATAATTTGTGATTGGATTGAAACATCAAGAGCTGATACTGCCTCATCGCAAACTATAAATTTTGGATTTAAAGCAAGGGCTCTGGCAATTCCAATTCTTTGTCTTTGTCCACCGGAAAATTGGTGAGGATACCTATGAATAAAATATGGAGCAAGTCCACATTGGTTCATTATATCTTGGATATATTCGTTGTAGCCTGCTTCACTTCTTGATTTGAAAAGTCCATGGCCCAAGACACCTTCTCCAATAATATTTCCAACTGTCATTTTTGTATCCAAAGAACCATAAGGATCTTGGAAAATTATTTGAAGATCTTTTCTAAGCTCTCTCATTTCTTCGTTTGTAAGTCTTGAAAGGTCTATTCCATCATCTACAAAACTTTCGAATTTTTCAAAAAGCTCTTTTGATTTTAATTCTTCTTTTTTTACCTTTATTTTTTGCTCTTTTTCCAAAACTTCCTTATCAAGTTTTTCTTTTTTATTCAAAAGTTCCTTGTATTTCGGATCATTTAGGATAGCATCTTTTAATTCTTTTTTATCTCTAATCCTTACTTCGTCTTTTTCTTCAATTTTTTTAATGTCTAGTAAAACTTTGGATCTTTCCTTGATTTTTTTGTAATAATCATCAAGAATAGAAGAAATTTCTGACAAATTGTCGCTTGCAAGAAGTCCTCCTGCTATTCTCATCATATTTTCATAATCTTCTTGAAGAAGTCTTCTTTGATGCATAGCAGCTTCGTTTAATTCAGCTTTTTTTTCTTCATCTTCAGTTTTTTCCAGCTCATCATAAATTTTATGAAGTTTTTCCACTTCTGTATCGTATGAAGGGAATTTTTTTGGAATTTCTTTAATATCTTTTCCCATATAAGCTGGGGCAAGTCTATCAAGAGTTGTTCCATAATAAAGAGTAGTTCCTTCAGTTTGTTCATAAATTTGAAGGATTGTCCTACCAAAAGTAGATTTTCCACAACCACTTTCTCCAACCAAACCAAAAGTTTCGCCTTCAAATATATCTATAGAAATATTTTCATTTGCATGGACATATTCATTTGCTCCCCTAGAAAAGATAGATTTTTTCTTGATTGGGAAATATTTTTTGAGATTTCTTATTTTAAATAAGATCTTTTTATTATTTTTCTCCATCTTCTCTCTCCTTTCTATTTGGAAAGTGGCATCTTATTTTTTGATTTTCATTTACTGCCACAAGCTCTGGCATTTCTTTCCTACATTTTTCAGTAGCAAATTTACACCTATCTGCAAATTTACATCCATCAGGAAGGTTTAGTGGATGTGGAACAGAACCAGGTATAATATCGAGTCTTTCATTTCTATCACTTGTAATTGCTGGAATAGAATTTAAAAGAGCAACTGTATATGGGTGGTTGTAATCTGTTATATCGTGTTTAAAAATATAATCAACTGGAGATTGTTCTACTATTTGTCCACAATACATTACAGCAACCTCATCTGCCATTTGATTTATTACTCCCAAATCGTGGGTTATAAATAAAATTGAAGTATTTTGTTTTTCCTTTAATTCGTTCATCAATTTTAGAATTTGAGCTTGGATTGTAACGTCAAGGGCTGTTGTTGGCTCATCTGCAATTAATAATTTTGGCTCACAAGCAAGGGCCATAGCAATCATAACTCTTTGGTTCATACCACCAGAAAGCTCAAATGGATATTGTTTGGCAACAACGTGAGGATTTGGAATTTTTACTTGAGCAAGTAATTCCTCCACTCTTTTTGAAGCCTCTTTTTTATTCATTTTTTTGTGAAGAATTAAAACTTCTGAAATTTGTTTTTCTACTGTAAAAACTGGATTAAGGGAACTCATTGGCTCTTGGAAAATCATAGAAATATCATTTCCCCTTACCTTTTCCATTTGATTTCTATTAAAATCAGAAATCTTTTTACCATCAAAAATAATTTCTCCGCTGTAGATTTTTTGGTTTGGCTCAAAAAGTTGCAAGATACTCATAGCAGTTTGACTTTTTCCAGAACCACTTTCTCCAACCAAACCCAAAGTTTTTCCTTCTTCAATTGTGCATGATACTCCATTTACTGCTTTTATAAGACCACGTCTTGTTTCAAAGTAGGTATGAAGTTTTTTTATTTCAAGTAAATTTTTCATTTTTACACCTATCTCTCATTTGATCTTGGGTCTATTGCATCTCTTAGGGCATCTCCAATCAAGTTTACTGAAAATGCTGCCAAAAATACTGCAAGAGCTGGAATCACCCATCTCCACCAATAAATATTAATTACATCTGATGATTGGGCACTTGTCATCATATTACCCCAAGATGGCATTGGCTCTTGAACACCAAATCCTAAAAATGATAGACCTGCTTCAGTAAGTAGGTTTCCTGCAAATCCAAGAGTTGCATTTACAATTATTATTGATAGGATATTTGGCAAAATATGTCTTACAAGAATTGACGAATTTGTAACTCCAAGGGCTTTAGCTGCAATTACATAATCTCTTTCTCTTTCAGCAAGAATTTGTCCACGAACAAGTCTTGCAATTCCTGTCCATCCAATAACACCAAGTAAAACCATGATCATCATAAGTCTTGTATTTTGACTAGTATTTACAGGAAGTAGGGCTGAAAGTGTAATAATTAATGGATAGAATGGGAATGATTGAACAATTTCTGTAATTCTCATCAAAACATTGTCAACACGTCCACCAGCATAACCTGAAACCATACCAATAATTACACCAAGAACTACTTGGATAAGAACTGATACAAAAGAAATTATTATGGTCATTTTTCCACCGTGAATTAATCTTGTAAAAATATCACGACCTTGGTCATCTGATCCAAATTTAAATCCTTTAAGTCCCCAAGTATCAATTTTAGAATCCTTGCTTACAGCATAATTGTTAAAATAACCAGAAAATATTTTTTCATATTTTCCACTAGGAGCATCTGCTTCGCCATAATTATTATTTCCCCAAGAATATAACTTTCCATCTTCATCAAGGGCAGTAAAATGATTTGTTCCTGCAACTATATCTTTAATTTTGCCCTTAATTTTTGGAACATTATCTCCAGATAAGTTATCTCTAGAAGGTCCCCAAACATAGAGTTTTCCATTTTCATCAAGGGCTGCCGCAGAATTTGAAGTTAAGGCAACCTTAGAAATTTTAACTTTATTATTTTTAATTTCATCTGGTGCTCCAACATCTACCTCAGCTCCTCTTACACCTAAAAGTTTTGTAGAGCCATCTTTTAATACAGCCAAAATATTTGAACCGCTTGTATCAAAATCAACAACTTTTCCTTGAACTTCTTTAGGAATAAGATCAAGTCTTGAGTTCATTGTTGAACCCCAAACATATATATTATTTTTTTCAGTTAAAACTACAGAATATTGAACTCCACCACCAAGTTTTTTGATTCCTTCTTCTTTTATTTGACTTTCTTGCATTGGTGGAAGTTTTGTTTGTTGGAAGGAATCATTACCCCAACCATAAACTTCATTATCTTCAGTTGCAACAAGAATATGTCTATCCCCAGCTGCAACATCTTTTATTTTTTTACCATCAAGTTTTTCCTTTATATCATCAGGCATTTTCATAACATCATCTTCGTTATTTTTGCCCCAATAATAGAAATTTTTCTTTTTAGTAAGACCTACACCAAAAGTATTTCCTACAGAAATTCTTTCTACACCTTCTTTTTCCATTTCAGAAGGATATTTCATATATCCAGAACCTGCAGAAACATTTATAAGGTTACCCTCAGATTGGTAAGGATTAAAAGGAATTAATGCAGATCCAACAAAAACTGCTAGAATAATTCCAAGCATCAAAAGAAGACCAATAACTCCCAAAGGATTTCTAAAATAATTTTTTACAGCCATTTTCCCAGGAGAAGTAATGGCATCTTCCTTCAAAGACTCATTTTCATTTTTAGGATTAACATCTCCAAGATTTACATCAGCTTCTTCATTATTTGCCCTAGTTCCAAAAGTAAACAAAGAAAGAACTAATCTACCAAAAGATTTAAATGATTTATTTAATTCATCTTTCATATTAAGCCTCCAATTTTACTCTAGGATCTACAAGAGCATAAGCAATATCCATAATCAAGTTTCCAAGAAGAGTTAAAATTGCATAAAACATAGTTAAAGCAAGAATAACATTATAATCTTGAGCTAAAACAGATTTAATAAGAATATTTCCAATTCCCCTGTATGCAAAAATAGTTTCAGTTATAGCAGAACCCGAAAACATTGATAAAACAGCCCAAGTCATAGCAGTTACAACTGGAATTAGGGCATTTCTAAAAGCGTGAGAATAAATTACAGTTTTTTCCTTTAAACCCTTAGCCCTTGCAGTTCTAATATAATCCTCATTAAGAGAATCAAGCATAGAATTTCTTACATATCTAGAAATAGATGCCATAGAACCAAAAGTTAAAGTCAAAGTAGGTAGGATTAAATACTTAACCCATTCGCCAAAAGTATTATTTCTAGGCATACCATTAGCAGGGAACCATCCTAGCCTAAAAGCAAATAAGAATATCAAAAATAATCCTATAAAAAATGTAGGCAAAGAAATTCCAACAAGAGTAAACACCTGGAAGAACTTATCAAAAAATCCTCCCTTATGAACAGCCGATCTTATTCCAATAAGCACCGAAAGCACAAAAGAAACAAGAGTCGATCCTATATTTAATAAAATTGTATTTTTAAGTGGTTCAGAAAGATATTCCTTAACAGGTCTTTTAGCTTGAGTAGATTCACCAAAATCTCCCTTCAAACTTCTTCCCATCCACATAAAATATTGCTCTGGCAACGATTTATCATAACCATAACGTTTCTCAAGATTTTTATACATTTGTTCTTGTTGAGCCTTGGTCATTCTTCCATCCTTTGGCATCATAGCTAAAACAGGATCGCCAGGCATTGATTTAGAAAGTACAAAAACCAAAATAGAAATAATTATGGCTACAGGAATCAAATTAATGATTCTTTTTACTATGTATTTTAACATATTCATCCCTTCCTTATGTTTTTAAGCTTACCATCTAATACTTTACTCACATTGATTAATTAAAAATCATTATAATTTTCAACAAAGATTTTGACTAAGAAAATATTACTTATAGAAATTTATAAATAAATATAAAAAAATTAGATAGAGTAAACTTATAATATCATAACCATTATATTAATATAAAAACCTATATTTGTCAACGAAAAATTTGTCATAAACTTATAAAGATTGACATTTATTTTTAAAAATTCATTATTTATGAGCAAAAACTTATCTCAATGCATATTAATTGAAAAATTATTCTACAATACGTTAATACTCTAATGATTTTAATTTATAAAGATGAATTTAGGAATTAATAAAAATAAAAAATATAAATTAATAAAAAATGATATTAACAAAGAAAAATAAATTTGATTAGAAAGCAAAAAAATATTGTGGATTTTCTAGAAATAGATTTCTATTAGCTAAATTTATGAAATGTAAAAAAATCATAGCAAATAAAAAACTCCTTATAAAACAAGTTAATAATTTAAATTAATTACAGTTTTTTTACTATTTATATTTCTAAATTTCAAAAAATTTTGTAATCATATTCCTTTTCTAATTTTTATACTAAGCAAATAAAAAAGAAATTTTATACTCATCAATTAAATCAATTAAAAAGAAGCCAAATTTATGGCTTCTTTTTGTCTTTTATTCGATTAAATCTTATTTAAGACTCATTTGGTTGATTTGGCAAGATACTGCCCATTCTGGTGTTAAACCGTCAAATCCTTTAACTCTTGATGATGCTGATGAGTGGATATTGTTAGAATAAAGTGGAATTTCTGGAAGGTAATCATTGTACCATTTTTGGAATTCTTCCCATTTATCTAGGTAAGCTTCATTTTCACCTGGTTTTATTCTTCTTAATTCTTCTGTAATTTTGTCAGCTTGTGGGTCATTTGTCTTTGTTTTATTATCATTTCCTTTGCTATTGTATTGGTAGAAAGGATCAAATGGTGATCCAAATCCAAGTCCCATGTTGAATGCTGTATATTCTGCTTTATCTCCTTCTTTTGGATTTTCTCTGTAGTTTAGAAGAGTATTAAAGTCACCTGCTTGAACGTTATATTCAAGTCCTGCTTGTTTAGCATTGTCTGGCAATTGGTTTGAAAGAAGGGTTGTTATTTCTGAATCTTTTGAACCAAATTGGTTAACTTGTAATTTTTTACCATTTTCATCGTATCTGTAGTAATCAAATTTGTCAGCATTATTTTTGTATTCTTCTGCTGCTTTTTTAACATCCCAAGCAGTTTTCCCGTCTTTTTCAAATTTGTATGGAGAATTATCTAATCTCTTATTAGCTTCGTCAACGTTTAAGGTATATTTTGTAAGTTTTCCTTCTACGTCTGCTCCTCTTTCTTTATACATCCATTGGCTAGAACCATACATTCCGTTTGTTACTACTGCATATCCACCTGCAAAGTTTTGTACGAAATCATCCCTGTTCATTAAGAAAGCTATAGCTTGTCTTACTTCTTTATATTGAGTTGGTCCTCTATCAGTTAAGAATGATAAACATCCATATCCATTTCTGTCATAAGCTACATATTGTAATTTCTTTTCATCTGCAGCTTTTCTCATTTGAGAAATTCTTGAACCATTCATTTCTTCTTCAAAAACATCTATATCTCCATTTTGAACAAGGTCTACAGATATTTCTGGGTTTATTGCTTGAATGATTACATTTGGAATTGTAGCTTTGTGTCCTTCAAAATCGCCAACATATTGGTCATTAAGTTCCATCTTAACCATATTGTTTTCAAATGAAACAAATTTGTAAGGTCCACATGTAACTTTTGGTGCTTTTCTGTATTCATTTGCATCAAAAAGCATAGCTTGTTCAACAAGCATTTCTGTTGGATCTATATCTTTTCCGCTTTCTGCAGATTTTTTCTTATCTTCAAGAGTTTTGATTTTTTCTTCGTGTTCTTTCTTAGCATCTGGATCTTCTTCGCCTGCTTCTTTTACAGCTTCATCATAAGAAGATTTTTCAGTTTCAATTTGCTTATCAAGTGATTCAATGAAGGCTTTTTTATCATCGTCTGATAATTTATAACCATCTTTAAGAGCAAATTTTGAACCATCAATTGTTAAGTTTGGAGCAATATAGTGAATTGGTCTTGGGTTCATTACCTTTAAAGATTCTTCTTCAAAGTATGGTAAGAATGATGAATCAAGTGTAATTTCAAAAGTATGATCATCAATTTTCTTAACACCTTCAAATTCTTTAGTTTTTCCTTCTCTAAAGTCATTGTAACCCTTTAATGAATCTCCACCTATTTCAGTAGATCCTGTTATTAGAGCATAATCTTGTGGTGAGTGTAAAAGAGCTTTAAATAAATAATCATCAGCTGTTACAGGCTTACCATCAGACCATTTTAAATCTTTTTTAATTTTAAAAGTAAAAGTTTTTGATCCATCTTCATTTTCTTTTTCTTGAGGATCTCCATCAAGAACTGTTTTATTAACTACATATTTTCCGCCCCTATCTTTAACGTAAGTATCATAACCAACAGAACCTTGGATTCCCATAAATTCTCTTGCTCTTACGTCGTTTTGGCTGTTATTAAAACCTTGGATGAATTCTCCACCAAGTGAATCAACACCTACTACAAGTGTATCATCATTAGTTTGCTTTTTAAATTCTTCATCCTTAGCTTGTTCGTTACTTGCATTGTTGTCTCCAGCATTTGAGCCGTTGTTGTCTTTGTTTACGCTACCGCCACAAGCAGTAAGTGTTAAAACTAAGCCAAGCGCAAAAGCTTGTGAGAAAACTTTTTTTACATTCATCCTTCTCTCCTCTTTTCTTTTTATTTTTGATTTATATGAATACATTATAGTTTATATTTATGTTTTTGTCAAACTCCATTTGTTGCTGATAATTTCAATAAATTTAAATAAAAAAAATTTTTTTGAAATTTTATATTTTTATATTTATACAAAATTTCAAGTTTTTTTTGTAGAAAAATCAGAGATATTTTTTGATTTATTAAGCTAAACTATTGAAA
>OGTN01000435.1_pt1 | contig 17750 bp, 12 predicted proteins | sample 1574591 | NCBI WGS metagenome assembly OGTN01 (sample SAMN03295830, study PRJEB24534) | human gut metagenome | isolation source: fecal sample 5 from infant 4 | host: Homo sapiens | place: USA: Pittsburgh, PA | collected 2014-07
AGCGATAATCTTGAAATTCTGCCGATCGCCGAAACCCAGGTCGATTCACAGCTGGCGCTCATTATGCGCCAGCAGGAGCCGGTATCAACCCTGGCGGAAAAATGCTTCGCCGAGGCGCAGGGAATTTTTGGCTGAGGCCAGTCCCTGCGACAACCTCAGATATTCTCCAGTCGAATGCCCCGCGTTCTGGGGCCGAAGATCCCTACCGACAGCATCACCATCAGCATACTGACGACGATAAAGCTAATCACCCCCGGCGTGCCGGCGTATTGCAGAATAATGCCGATCAGGATGCTGGTCACCGCGGTGGAGAGCCGGCTGAACGAGTAGCAGAAGCCGACGGCGCGGGCGCGAATATGGGTCGGGAAGACCTCGGCCTGGTAGGCGTGGTAGCTGATGGTCAGCCAGGCGTTGGACCAGGTGATCATAAACCCGCAGATCACCAGCAGAATCGGGCTGTTTTGCAGGGCGAACAGGGTCCCGAAGATGACAGTCATCAGCGCGGAGAGGACAATTTGCCATTTGTTCTCAAAGCGATGCACGAAGCGGGTGCAGAACAGGCAGCCCAGCGGATAGGCGAGGGTGATAAAGAAGGCGTACAGCAGACTGTGAGTGATGCTGGCCCCCTGACCGGAGAGCAGCGCCGGCAGCCAGTTGCCAAAGCCGAAGAAGCCGATCGCCTGGAAGAAGTTCATCACCATCAGCATCAGGGTGCGCTGCCGATACTGCGGCGCCCAGATTTCGCGGAAGGTGCCGCGTTTGACGACGCTCTGTGCCGCATGCGCATGCTTCGGCGACGGCGTCACGCCACAGCGGGCTTCCATCTCACTCATCACCGCATGCGCGTCATCATGCCGCCCTTTGCTTTCCAGCCAGCGCGCTGACTCCGGCAGCTTTTTGCGGATAAACCAGATCGCCAGCGAGAACAGCGCGCCAAAGATGATCACCCAGCGCCAGCCGCTGAGGCCGAAGAGGGTGGTTGGCACCAGCATCCAGGACATCAGCGCCACCGCCGGAACCGACAGGAACTGGATGAAGAAAGCGAAAGCAAACGCTTTATTGCGCAGATGGGTTGGCATCCATTCGCTGAGATAGGTATCAATAGTCACCAGCTCAATACCGAGGCCGATCCCCACCAGAAAGCGGAAAAAGATCACCCCTTCCGCGCTACTCTGCGTCGCCATCAGCAGCGAAAAGAGGCCGTACCAGGCGAGCGCCACCATAAACGTCAGACGGCGCCCCAGCCTGTCCGCCAGCGGCGCCAACAGACTGGCGCCAATAAACAGCCCCATAAAGGTGGCGGAGGCAAAAGCCGCCTGATCGGCAATCCCGAATATCCCCGCCTGCCCGGTGTGAAAAATCCCGTCGGCCAGCAGCCCTGCGCTGATATACCCGGTCTGGAACAGGTCGTAGAGCTCGAAGAAGCCACCGAGGGAGAGCAGGGTGATAAACGACCATAAACCGAAGGAGGCGGGCAGCGCATCAATGCGTCCGGTTAAGCTGGCGTGCGGTTGTCCTGGCGAGGCATAAGGCGCGCCGCCGAGAACCTGGGTGGTAGACATGGTGTTGTATTCCTCAGGATGAATGGTTTGCCTGCTAATGTTAATTGATTGTTAATAGTTTTAAATTTTTAATCCTACGCGTTAGCTGCAATCTTTAGCGCAAGATATCGCGGTACACCATGAAAAATGAGATTCATGCTGGTTTTTACCGCATGCCAGGCGAAGAATTGAAGTAAATCACCGCGGACGGTATTTCCCGTTGTGCGATTCGCCAACCCGCAGGAAAGCGGCTAGAATGGCCTCCTCGCAGGAGGTTATAAAAATGTTAAAAGAGGGATGTATGGCGTCGTATTCAGATCAGCCAGAGATGGCGACTGAGTTTCGCTTTACCCGTGTGATGGCCGAGCAGGCGGCGCGGGCGCGTCTGACGCTCGATGACGATCAGTTGTCGCTGATCGCTCGCCTGGATGCTTTGGGCCAGCAACTGTTGTCCGCGGCGGGTACGCCGCAGGGGGTGTACGTCTGGGGGCGGACCGGGCGGGGGAAAAGTTTTATCCTCGACCACTTTTTTGTCAGCCTGCCGCTCGCCGCCCGGCGGCGGGTCCATTTTCATCACTTCTTCCGCGAGCTACATCAGAGGCTGAATGCCCCCGGCGCGCCCGACCTGCAGGCGGTGATGAGGCAGATGACTTCCGGCTGTCGCCTGCTGTGCTTCGACGAATTTCATCTTCACGACCCTGGCGACGCGATGCTGATCAAGGTCTTACTGGAGCATCTCTTTCAGCGCGGTATTGTGCTGTTGGCGACGTCAAACTATCCGCCGGAGATGCTGCTGCCCAATCCGCTGTATCACGATCGTTTTTTACCGTCGATCGCGCTGATCCGCGCCCACCTGGCGGTCGTCGCGCTGAACGGTGAGGAGGATTATCGCCAGCGTCATCTGAGCGTCGATAATGCCTTCTGCAGCGGGCGGATGTGGGTTAATCCGAATGCACAACAGCGTCAGCTGTATGACCTGCCGTCGCTGTCTGCCGAACCGGTTTCGCTGACGGTAGGTTATCGCACCCTGCTGGCTGCCACGGCGTCATCCACTCTGCTCCACTTCACCTTTGCTCAACTCTGTCAGGCCGCCACGGCGGTAATGGACTATCTGACGCTCAGCGAAAGCTATACCGTCTGGTTACTGGATGAGGTGCCGCCGCTGGCTACGGTGGGGCCGGCGGCCCAGCAGCGCTTTATCAACGTGATTGATGTGCTGTATGAAAAGCAGATCCGCCTGCTGCTGGTAACCTGCTGCGATCTGGAGACACTGGTGGCCGGGGTGGAACTGGAGGATATTCAGCGTACGCGGAGTCGCCTGCAACAGTTGCCGCGGGCGGTGTGAGAGAAACGCCCCGGCGGCTGCCGGGGCGGGGGGATTACAGGTCGAAGCGGTCGAGATTCATCACCTTAGTCCAGGCGGAGACGAAGTCATGCACCAGCTTCTGCTGCCCGTCGGCGCAGGCATACACTTCCGCCAGCGCGCGCAGTACAGAGTTGGAGCCAAACACCAGATCCACGCGGGTGGCGCTGTACTTCGCCTCGCCGGTTTTACGGTCGCTGCCGGTAAACAGCTCCGCGTGGTCATCGGCCGCTTTCCAGACGGTGGCCATATCCAGCAGGTTGACGAAGAAGTCATTGCTGAGCACGCCGACGCGGTCGGTGAACACCCCGTGTTTGCTGCCGTCGTAGTTCGCGCCCAGTACGCGCAAGCCACCGACCAGCACGGTCATTTCCGGGGCGGTTAACGTCAGCTGCTGGGCTTTATCGATCAGCAGCGTTTCCGTCGATACACCGCCTTCGATACGGCGATAGTTGCGGAAGCCATCCGCCAGCGGCTGCAGCAGGTCAAACGACTCGACGTTGGTCTGCTCAGGCAGGGCGTCGACGCGGCCTGAGGTAAACGGCACGTTAACGCTGACGCCGGCGGCAGCGGCCGCCTGCTCAACGCCGACCACGCCAGCCAGCACGATGATATCGGCTAACGACGCTTTGCCGGAGGCGCGCTGGATCGCCTGCAGAGTCGGCAGCACCCGGCTGGCGATAGCATTGACCGGCCAGTCTTTCTGCGGAGCGAGGGCCAGGCGTGCGCCGTTGGCGCCGCCGCGCTTATCGCCGCCGCGGAAGGTGGAGGCGGAAGCCCAGGCGACCGAAACCAGCTCACTCACCGACAGGCCGGCGCCGGCGATGGCGGTTTTCAGACTGGCGATATCCTCAGCGCTCGGCTGATGAGTCGCTGCCGGCAGCGGATCCTGCCAAATCAGATCTTCTTTCGGCACTTCCGGACCGAGGTAACGGGATTTTGGCCCCATATCACGGTGGGTCAGCTTGAACCACGCCCGGGCAAACGCCTCGTTAAAGGCCTGCGGATCGTTGAGGAAGCGGCGGGAGATCTTTTCAAACTCCGGGTCGAAGCGCAGGGTCAGGTCGGTGACCAGCATGGTCGGTTTGCGCTTTTTCCCCGGATTAAACGGATCCGGGATAATTTCCGGCGCATCTTTGGCTTCGAACTGGATAGCGCCAGCCGGGCTGCGGGTCTGCACCCATTCATATTTAAACAGGTTCTCGAAGAAGTAGTTGCTCCACTGGGTGGGCGTCTGCGTCCAGACCACTTCCAGACCGGAGGTGATGGCATCCGCACCTGCGCCGCTGCCGTAGCTGGAGTGCCAGCCCAGACCTTGCGCTTCCAGTGGGGCGGCTTCCGGCTCGGCGCCGACGTGGCTGGTTTCGGCGGCGCCGTGGGTTTTGCCCAGCGTATGGCCGCCGGCGATCAGGGCGACAATCTCTTCATCGTCCATCGCCATATTGCCGAAGGTGGCGCGAATGGCCGCTGCGGCGGACAACGGCTCGCCGCTGGCGTTCGGTCCTTCCGGGTTGACGTAGATCAGCCCCATTTCGGTGGCGCCGATGGCCTGTTTCGCCAGACTTTCCGGGTGACGGTGGGCCAGCCACTCTTTCTCATCGCCCCAGTCGACGTCCAGATCCGGTTCCCAGACATCTTCACGACCGGCGCCAAAGCCAAAGGTGCGGAAGCCGGCGTTTTCCAGAGCGACGTTACCCGCCAGCATGTAAAGGTCGGCCCAGGAGATTTTCTGGCCATATTTCTGTTTTACCGGCCACAGCAGGCGACGGGCTTTATCGAGACTGACGTTGTCTGGCCAGGAGTTCAGCGGCGCAAAGCGCTGCTGCCCACGGCCTGCGCCGCCGCGACCGTCAACGGTGCGGTAGGTGCCGGCGCCGTGCCAGGCCATGCGAATAAACAAGCCAATATAGCTACCCCAGTCTGCCGGCCACCACTCTTGCGAGTCGGTCAGCAACGCTCTGAGGTCAGCTTTCAGCGCGGAGTAGTCGAGCTTTTTAAACTCTTCCCTGTAGTTAAAATCCTCACCCAACGGGTTGGAACGACTGGAGTGCTGGTTCAGCAGATCGACACGCAGCTGGTTAGGCCACCAGTCGCGGTTGCCGGTGCCGCTGCCGGCGCTCTGTTTTGGCGTCTCGGCGTGGAAAGGGCACTTTCCGGCGGATGCGTTGTTGGATGGGTCGTTAGACGTGCTCATATCAGGCTCCGTTTGCTTTTGTGAATGCCATTACGATATACACTGCTACCAATAAGCGATATTTGAATGAGTCTACAGATTTAATAGCTAATTCCGTTCAACGAAGGGTAAACATCCCCTTATATGACCAGGTAGACCTGGCGGTTAGTATAAACCTCACCATTAACCATAGACGTAACGAGACGGCAAAGGAAACGATCTGCGTCAATCAGGGAGCCGGATTGCTAATTGTTTGAGATATGACAATTTTCCTGCGAGAAAAGGATGAGGGCTGTCCGTTGCGCGAGCGTAACGAATGTTCGGTACGGGGGTTGTTGGCGGACACAGAATAAGCTAATACTTAGGCACCATGTGACTGGCGCTGAAGACAGAATACTGTCGGGGAGCATGGTCGACGTCGCCGCGCGCCTGGGCATTACCGATAGCTGGAGATAAGTTATGCCTGAATTCGCTTCATTAATGGCCTTTGCCGCGGTGGCGCTGGGGTTGGTGTTAACCCCAGGCCCCAACATGATGTATCTCACTTCGCGTTCGATTTGCCAGGGAAAACGCGCTGGCTTTATCTCCCTTGCCGGCGTGGCCGTGGGATTTTTCTTCTATATGTTGTGTGCCGCTTTCGGCATCACCGCGTTGGTTTTCGCGGTTCCATACGCCTACGATGCCTTGCGTTTATGCGGGGTCGCTTATTTGCTCTATCTGGCGTGGCAGGCGATCAAACCGGGAGGGCGGCCGATATTTGCGGTGCGCGACTTACCCGCGGACAGTGGGCGTAAGCTGTTTCTGATGGGATTCCTCACCAGCCTGGCGAACCCCAAAGTTGCCATCCTGTATCTGTCCCTGCTGCCGCAGTTTATCACCCCCGGACTCGGCAGCGTGCTCAGTCAGTCGTTAATATTAGGCTGTACCCAGGTGATCATCAGCGTGGCGGTGAACGGCATGATTATCTTGCTGGCCGGGCAGGTGGCGTTATTTCTTGGTCGGCGGCCGGGCTGGCAACAATTTCAACGCTGGCTGATGGCGACGGTACTGGCGGGAATGGCGGTTAAGATCGCTTTTGAGGCCAGAAAATAAGCGGGTTGATCGTGTAAACAGATGCCAGCCGTCCCCGTTGCTGGCTAACCTCGCACTCTGATGCCTTTCTCCTGCACAGAAAGGCTTCCCACGCTCTAACATGCTGAAACATTTCTGCCAGATCATTAGCAACCTTTCAGTAGGGCTGGCGCCGCGATAAGGCTATGCTTCCCGGCCGTTACGCTGTTGGCTTTTCTTGTGATTCAGGTGATGTACCGCTAATGCCCCTTTTGAGAGATGAAATTCGCGACCACTCCGCGGAAGAGATGCTGTTTATCCGCCGGGCCGCAATTGCTTTTCTGCTGGTGGTGGTCTGCTTTGGCGTGCTGATCGCCAACCTCTACCATCTGCAGGTGGAGCAGCATGATTTCTACCAGACCCGATCGAACCAGAACGACATTAAGATGCTGCCCATTGCCCCCAGCCGCGGGCTGATATTCGATCGCAATGGCATTCCGCTGGTGCAGAACATTACCCTGTATCGCCTGCAGGTGATCCCGAGCAAAATTCCCGATATGACCGCGCTGCTGCAAAGCCTGACGCCGATCGTCGACCTGACGCCGGATGACATCGCCAGCTTCCGCGACGATATGCACCACAACAGCCGCTATAAAGCGGTGACGCTGAAGTCCGACCTCAGCGACGTGGAGGTGGCGCGCTTCGCGGTTAACGAATTCCGTTTCCCCGGCGTGACGGTGGAGAGCTATCAGCAGCGCGAATACCCGTACGGCGCCGAGCTGGCGCACGTGGTGGGCTATGTGTCGAAAATTAACGACAACGACCTGCAGCGGCTGGCGAAAGACGGCGAAGAGGAGAACTATGCTGCCGACCACAATATCGGCAAGCAGGGGATCGAGGGCTATTACGAAAAAGCACTCCACGGCACCACTGGCTATCAGGAAGTGGAGGTCGATAACCACGGCCGGGTGGTGCGTCTGCTGAAAGAGGTACCGCCGGTGGCCGGGAAAAACCTCTATCTGACCCTCGACCTGCACCTGCAGCAGTATATTGAGTCGGTGCTGAAGGGGCAGCGCGCGGCGGTGGTGGTGGTCGATCCCCGGGATGGCGGCGTGCTGGCGATGGTCTCCAGCCCCAGCTACGATCCTAATCCGTTCGTCAAAGGCATCGGCTATCAGGCCTATAAATCGCTGCTCGATAATCCGGACCGGCCGCTGATCAACCGCGTCACCCAGGGGCTGTATCCCCCGGCCTCGACGGTGAAGCCCTATATGGCGCTGTCGGCGCTCTCCGCAGGGGTCATCACCCCGAACACCACCTTCTTCGGCGCGCCGACGTGGACGCTGCCGGGCACGCAACGCCGCTACCGCGACTGGCTGAAGACCGGCCACGGGATGCTCAACGTGACCAAAGCCATCGAAGAGTCGGCTGACACCTTTTTCTATCAGGTCGCTTTCGAGATGGGCATTGACCGGATCCATGAGTGGCTGAGCAAGTTTGGTTACGGCCAGTCCACCGGCATCGACCTTAATGAGGAGTATGCCGGCGTACTGCCCAGCCGGGAGTGGAAACAGCGGGTGCATAAAAAGCCCTGGTATCAGGGGGACACCATCTCGGTCGGCATCGGCCAGGGGTACTGGATCGCCACGCCCATTCAGATGGTGAAGGCGCTCACCACCCTGCTGAACAATGGCAAGGTGCAGGATCCGCATCTGCTCTATTCGATGAAGCAGGGCAACCATGTGGAACGTTATCAGCAGCCGGCGAACCTGCCGCAGGTGGGCGATCCGAAATCGCCGTACTGGGGCATTGTGCGCAACGGCATGTATGGGATGGCGAATCTGCCCAACGGCACCGGCTACAAGCTGTTCCATACCGCGCCGTACCAGATCGCGGCGAAGTCCGGCACCTCGCAGGTGTTCAGCCTGAAGCAAAACCAGACCTATAACGCCAAAATGATCCCGGTGCGTCTGCGCGACCATATCTTCTATACCCTGTTTGCCCCTTATCAGCATCCGAAGGTGGCGATGGCGCTGATCCTGGAGAACGGCGGCGGGGATGGGGTGGTGGCCGGACCGACGGCGCGCGCCATTCTGGACCACATCTTTGTTCCGCAGCAGGCGTCATCCGCGGCGGCTGACGTGCCGCAGCGTGACAGCGCCGATGCCCAGTAAGCGGCTGGACTTATTCCGGACGCGCATCGTTCATAGATATTGGTTATTTGTCCCGCGGCTTTCCGGGCGGCATAGTGATGGCAGGAACATGACCCGGAGCGAGGAGGAAGGGTGACACGTAACCGATTATTGCTGGTTCAGACCGGCACGCCGCCGGCAGCCATCCGCGAGGAGCATGGCGATCTGCCGCACTGGTTCCGTACGCTGCTGGCGCCGTGGCAGGCGCAGCTGACCGCGGTGCGGGTCTTTGAAGATGAACCGCTGCCGGCGCCGGATCGCCAGACCGTGGCGGTTCTCACCGGTTCGTGGGCAATGGTGTCCGATCGCCTGGCATGGAGCGAACGGACCGCCGACTGGATCCGTCAGGCGGTGGCTATCGGCATGCCGCTGTTCGGCGTCTGCTATGGTCATCAACTGATGGCCCATGCGCTGGGCGGTGAGGTGGCTTACCATCCTGCCGGGCGGGAAAGCGGCAGCAAAACGATTGCGCTTTCGCCGTGGGGTGTCGATGACCCGCTGCTGAGCGGCCTGCCAGCGACATTCCCCGCGCATTTGAGCCATTTGCAAACCGTGACCCGTTTGCCGGAGGGGGCTACCGTGCTGGCCGCATCCTCCCACGATCCCCACCAGATTGTGCGCTACGGGCCGCAGGCGGTCTCCACGCAGTTTCACCCGGAATTCACCGCGCCGATTGCCCGCTCGCTGATCCGCTACCGGGAGGCGGTACTGCAGGCGGAAGGCATCGACCCACAACAGTTACACGACGAGGTCCAGGAGAGCCCGCAGGCCGCGGCGATCCTCACCCGCTTCGTCAGCGACTTTCTGACCCCGGATGCCCCCGGCCATTAACTCCCTGTCGTGAACAGCACTCGCCAGCGACGACGCCGGCGGGTCATCTCACGCCACAGGGCGACCACCTCTTCAACGCGCAGCGCGTCAGCCGCCTGCGGCGTCACCCCCGGCAAGTTATACTCCTGGCGCAGCGCGTCCAGGGCGCGCACCTTCGGCGGTACCCGGGAGCGGGCCTGAGCGGCCAGCCGCTGCTGTAACAACCTGAAGGTCGCCTCATCCATGGGGTCCAGCTGGCGCAGAAAGGTTTTACAGCAGCGGAGGAGTTCTCCGGGACGGCGTTCCGGGGACTGGAGCGCCATCAGCAGCCCATCGCGATCGGCAACGCGCTGATAGCGGCAGCTCACCACATAGCCTATCTGCTGCTCCACCCGCAGGCGCTGGAAAAACGGCGGCTCGCAGAACTGCGCCAGCACCCGCAGGGCCGCCAGCGAAGCGCCTTCCGGCAGCGGAAGAAAGACCAGTAGCGCCGTGTCGCCCCGGGGATAAGCCAGCCGCTCGACGCCGCGGCGGCAGGGGGCCGGAGCGGGCATCGGCGGATTAACCGGGACGGTAAGCCGGCTCAGCTGACGCGCTACCCACTGCGCATCTTCCGCGCTGCCGCCAATCAGGGCCGCCAGCCAACCTTCCTGGTGCGCTGACGTACCCAGCCGTTCGGGGAGCTGGGCCATGAGATGACGGATCGCAATACTCTCCGGCGGTGGGGGCAGCGGGGCGACCGGGAGCGCGAGCTGCCGCACGATGGCCTGCAGAATCGCCTCCGGCCGTTGGCCGGACGCAGGCAACTGCAGGATCAGCTGCCAGCTGCCGTCGAACAGATGCCACTCGCCGTGTCCCCCGGCATGGCGCAGGGCGGCAAGTAATGGACGCAGCTGTTCCCCGCGCGCCAGCCCCCCGGCCGGCGTGGGCGAGCAGTAGAAGGGCGGTCGCAGCAGGAGCGTCGGCGGCTCTCCCGGTGACGGGAGGTGACGCAGTGGCGCGGCTTCCGCCGGGCTTTCGGCCACGAGCTCGCCAGCGGCCTGCGGATAAAAAGCGAATGCCAGCGCCGGGTCAGAGACCGGACGTGGCGACCAGCGGCTGAGCGGCAGGCTAAAGCCCTGGGTGGCTACCGTTGCTCCGGGGGGCTGCGTCTGGCAGGCCAGGCTGACCGTGGGGGCGGCCAGCAGGGCGGCGCAAAAATCGGCGAAACCGGTGGGCGGCGCCCCGGGGGCAAAGCCGAATGCCCGCTGGCGCAGCTGATCGAGGGGCGACAGCGCCTGAAAACGGCGCCGGGACAGCTGATAGTAGTGTTGCTGCTGCACAGGCGTCGTCTGCTGTAGCGCCTGCAACCAGTGGGTTATCTGCCGGTCAACCTGTTCCGGCCGGTCGCTGGCGAAAATCAGCGCCAGCCAGCCGAAGTGCTGATCCTGATACAGCCAGTTCAGCGCCACGTCCTCGGCCAGCTCGCGCTGGCGCAGGCCGGCCATCAGGCTACCGGGGGCTTCATCCAGCAAAAACTCGCGCAGTAACGTGACATTGTCACTTAAGGCGATCAGCGGGCAGCGCCACAGCGCGGGCAGGCTGGAGACGGCCAGCTGCAGTTGAGGGGGCTCGCCCAGACTGAGCGGCGGCGCTGGCGGCGGTGCCTCGCCCGGGGCAAGCCCGGTGGCGAAACGGGTCGCCAGTTCGCCGAGCACCTCCAGCGACTGCGGCCCCTGCAGCCAGAGTTGCATCCGGCGGGCGACGTAGTGGCTATAGTGAAAGTCACGTAAGGCCGCCTGTAGCGCGAGGAAATCCTCCCCCAGCGACCCGGCGTCGCCGACCTGAAAGCGGCGAAACGCCGCGGGCGCGATGGCGGCGTGACGCACGGCGGCTTCCCGTCGCGACAACTCATGCTGTTGGATCAGGCGGTTTTCGGCGTCGATAACCGCGACTTCGCGTTGAATATCGTCCCTGAGCAGCAGCGGCGCCTGCAGCATCTCCTGCAGGCGCATGACTCCGTCAGCCAGGCCCTCGGCGGCGACCTCGAAAAAGAAAGCGCTGTGGCGGGCCAGGGTGGTGGCATTCACATCCCCTGCCTGGCGCTGCACCCAGCTCATCAGCCGTTCATCTTTGCGGTAGCGCTCACCGCCGTAAAACAGCAGGTGTTCCAGCAGGTGCGCCAGACCGGGGAAGCGCGACGGTTCGTGGTGGCTGCCGGCGGCAACCCGCACCAGGGCCGCCGCGCGATCGGCCTGCGGCTGATGAACCAGGGTGGCCTGCAGGCCGCCCGGCAGGGTGACGGTGCGGGTCGCCAGCGTCATTACAGTTCCCGGGTTTTGTAGATCAGCTGCGAGCGGGTACGGTTGCGGAACTGCAGCTGGTTGACTTTGATGTCGCTGCAGGCCGCTTCGCGCCGGGCCTCAAGGATTTTGTGATGATGTGGGGATTTGCTGCACACCGGGTCGGCGTTATCGGCGCTGCCGGTCAGCATAAAGGCCTGACAGCGGCAGCCGCCGAAGTCTTTCTCTTTTTCATCACAGGAGCGGCACGGCTCCGGCATCCAGTCATACCCGCGATAACGGTTGAAGCCGAACGAGTCATACCAGATCGATTCCAGACTCTGCTCCAGCACCGACGGGAACGCCACCGGCAGCTGGCGCGCGCTGTGGCACGGCAACGCAGTGCCTTCCGGAGTGACGCTGAGGAAAATCGATCCCCAGCCGCCCATACAGCCTTTCGGGCGTTCCTCGTAATAGTCCGGGGTGACGAACAGCAGGTTGGTGAGGTTACCGCTGGCGGCCATTTTCTGCCGGTAATCGGCGACCACCTGCTCGGCGCGGGCGATCTGTTCCCGGGTCGGCAGTAACCCCTCGCGATTAAGAAACGCCCAGCCGTAAAACTGGCAGGTGGCGAGCTCGACGTCATCGGCCTCCAGCTCAATGCACAGCTCGATAATTTTATCGAGCTGGTCGATGTTGTGCCGGTGGAGGACGAAGTTCAGCACCATCGGGTAGTCGCGCGCTTTTACCGCTCTGGCCATCGCCAGCTTCTGCTGGAAGGCTTTTTTATTGCCGGCAAGAGCGGCGTTGAGCACCTCATCGCTGGCCTGGAAGCTAATCTGGATATGGTCCAGTCCGGCCTCGCTGAAGGCGTCGAGTTTGCTCTCGGTTAGCCCAATTCCCGAGGTGATCAGGTTGGTATAGAACCCGAGGTCGCGCGCGGCGCGGATCAGCTCCGGCAGATCTTTACGGGTCAGCGGCTCGCCGCCGGAAAAGCCCAGCTGTACGCTGCCCATCGCTCGCGCCTGGCGAAAGACCTCGATCCATTGTTCGGTGGTCAGCTCCTTTTCCTGCCGGGCGAAGTCCAGCGGATTGGAACAGTAGGGACACTGCAGCGGGCAGCGGTAGGTCAGCTCCGCCAGCAGCCACAGCGGCGGATTGACGGCGGGTTTATTCTGGCTCACGGCAGGTGATCCACTTCTGTTGACAGGCGATCTGCAGGAACTCGACGACGTCGTCATCGACGCCGCCGGCTTCCGGGAAACGTTCGTTAAGCATGGCGATAATCGCCGCGACGTCGCGCCGGCCATCGACCAGCTCGAGGATCGCCGCGGCGGTCTCATTGAGTTTAGCCATTCCCTCCGGATAGAGGATCACATGGCTCTCCTGGGCGGCTTCCCACTGCAGTCGGTAGCCGCGACGAAAGGCAACGATGGACGTTTTTTGCATGATTACACCAGTCGGGTCGTGTGCCAGGCCGCCTTGTCGGTGACCGTGTGATAGGGCGGGCGCTGCAGAGCGTAGGCCATGGTCATGGCATCGAGCATCGACCACAGGATGTCGAGCTTAAACTGCAGGATCTCCAGCATCCGGTTCTGTTTTTCAGCGCTGTCACAGTAGGTCTTCGCCAGCGCCAGACCATGCTCAACGTCGCGGTTAGCCTGGCTCAGACGACTGCGGAAGTAAAAATAGCCTTCCTCTTTGATCCACGGATAGTGCTGCGGCCAGCTGTCGAGGCGCGACTGATGGATCTGTGGGGCGAACAGCTCGGTCAGGGAGCTGCAGGCCGCCTCCTGCCAGCAGGCGCGACGAGCGAAATTAAGATAGGCATCCACCGCGAAGCGCACGCCGGGCAGCACGTGACGCTCGCTGAGCAGGTCGTCGCGGCTCAAACCGACCGCTTCCCCCAGCCGCAGCCAGGCTTCAATCCCGCCATCTTCGCCGTGGCTACCGTCGTGGTCGAGGATCCGCTGCACCCATTTGCGCCGGGTCTGCGCATCCGGGCAGTTGGCCATAATCGCCGCGTCTTTCAGCGGAATGGTGGTCTGGTAATAAAACCGGTTCGCCACCCAACCCTGAATTTGCTCGCGGGTCGCTTCGCCGTTATGCATGGCGATGTGGTAAGGGTGGTGAATATGGTAGAAGGCGCCTTTAGCCCGCAGAGCCTCTTCAAAGGCCTGCGGCGACAGCGTGTCGGTGATCAGCATGCGGTATCCTGAAGGGTGATTGCCATCCCGTCCCAGCTCACTTCAATCCCCTGTTGCGTTAGCGCCTGGCGCTGGGGAGACTGTTCGTTAAGGATCGGGTTGGTGTTATTAATATGAATGAGAATTTTGCGTTTTGCCGGCAGGGAGGCCAGCAAGGCCATCATCCCGTGCTCATCGCTGAGCGCCAGGTGTCCCATATCGCGACCGGTATTGCGCCCGACGCCGGCGGCCTGCAGCTCGTCATCCTGCCAGACGGTGCCATCGATCAGCAGACAGTCCGCTTTTTGCAGCCACGGCAGAAGGGCTTCATCCGGCTCACCCAGCCCCGGGGCATAGAACAGCGTCTGCCCGTTGCGGCGGTTTTCGATAAACAGCGCCACGTTATGGCCCGGCAGCGGCCGGTCGCGATACGGCGAATAGGGCGGCGCGTTGCTGGCGATAGGCACGGCGGTAAACTGCAAATCAGGGCAGGCGTCAACGGTAAAAGGCTGCTGCGGCGCGATGGGATGATGCACCAGGCCGCCGTTCCAGTGTCGCAGCATGGTAAACACCGGGAAGCCGGTGGAGAGATCCTCATGAACCTCCGGCGTGCACCACACCTGGTGCGGGCAGCCTTCGCGCAGGCTCAGCAACCCGGTGGTGTGGTCTATCTGGCTGTCGGTGAGAATAATGCCGCCGATAGACGTCCCGCGCAGTACGCCGGGTTTATTTAACTCGGGGGTATGGGCAATCTGCTGGCTGATATCCGGCGAGGCATTGCACAGCACCCACTCTTTGCCGTTATCGCTGACGATGATCGACGACTGGGTGCGGGCACTGGCCTGAATGGTGCCGTTGCGCAGACCCTGACAGTTGGCGCAGTTGCAGTTCCATTGCGGGAAACCGCCGCCGGCGGCGGAGCCGAGGACTTTAATGAACATGAAGACGGACCGGGTAATGAATGAAGGTGCCCGCGCGAACGGCGGGCGGGGCGATTAACGGTTAGAAATGTACAGCGTCACTTCCAGACCGAGACGTAAATCGATAAAAGCAGGTTTCTTCCACATGTTGTGTTCCTCTTAAAAATGACGACAGGCCTCACGGATAATGCTGGATCTGTGACGGCTGCCGCATATTGCGCTTCACCGGGAGAGAGATCAACCCGGAATCTGTAAGGAATTAACTTTATGTTTACAATATAACCTATTGTTGCCAAACCTTTTTTAATACCCGCAGCCAGTTGTTCCACAGCAGCTTATCCAGCACCAATTGATCATAGCCATTGTCCCGCAAGGCATTGATAAGCCGCGGTAAGCCGGCCACATCGCCAAGCTCGTCGGGCAGGGTGATGCCGTCAAAATCCGAGCCGAGAGCCACATGATCCTCACCCATTATGTTAATAAGATAGTCGATATGCCGGACAATGGTGGTTAAGGGCGTGTCGCTGTCGCGCCGTCCGTCGGCGCGCAGGAAAGCATTGCCGAAATTGACCCCCACTACGCCGCCGCTGTCGCGGATCGCCCGCAGTTGCCGGTCGGTCAGATTGCGCGGCTGTGGGCACAGGGCGTGGGCATTAGAGTGGGTGGCCACCAGTGGGGCGGTGGAATGGTGAGCGGTATCCCAAAAGGCCTGTTCATTCATGTGCGAAACATCGATCTGCATCTTCAGGGCGTTGGCCTGAGCGATGAGCGCAATGCCCTCGCGAGTGAGACCCGGCCCGCTGTCCGGGCTGCCGGGAAAGGCGCCGGTGACCCCGCAGCCGAAGCGATTGGCGATGTTCCAGAACGGACCAATGCTGCGCACCCCGGCGCGATAAAAGGCCTGTAGATCTTCGCCTTGCGCGTCGAACCCGCCAGCACCTTCGATGTGCGCCACCATCGCCAGCGCGTTATCCTGGCGACAGCGTTCGATATCCGCCGCGCTCAGGCACAGCCGCGCGCGGCTGGCGTCATGGGCGCAAATCGTCTTGAGGATAGCCAACTGCTGCCAGAGGATCGCCCGCGGATCCCACGCCTGGCTGGCGTACTGCGGCGCCACGCGGGTGATATACTCCTGCGGCGGCACAAAGAGGGCGAACAGGCCGCCGGCCAGCCCGCCCTGGCGGATACGCGGATAGTCGAGATGGCCGTTTTCTATCCCGACAAAGAAGGCGCTTACCGGATCCTCACGATGGTGAAGCCAGAGATTCAACAGCAGGTCATTGTGACCATCAAAAATCGCCATAGCGGGTTCCTGCGTTCTTAAGTGGTGAAAAATGCCTGCCACGGTAACGGATTTATCTCCTGGGGCAAGCATAAATTCACATGCCCGCAACAATTGCCAACCTCGACTCTGTATCACACTGTATCTCGCGGCGCAGCGCTGACATTAAGAGATAAAAATGGCCCCGGTCGGGCACATGGCAGATACAAATTTCCGCTTTACTGGTCACGTACTCTCTTGATGATGATAAAAGGTGAGAAAGTGATGAACAGATTATCCCTGATCCGCTATACCAGCGCCGCGGCGCTGGGGTTATCCACCCTGTGGTCCGCTGCCGTTTGCGCCGCGGAAGACGCGGGGGCGTTCGACAAGATCCACCAGATCCGCGCCGGCGACCTGAATATAGGCTACGTGGATATCGGCCCGCGCGACGGCCAGCCGGTGATCCTGCTGCACGGCTGGCCCTACGATATTCAGAGCTATGCTCAGGTGGCGCCGGCTTTAGCGCAGAAGGGTTACCGGGTCATTGTGCCGTATCTGCGCGGCTACGGCACGACCCGTTTCCTCTCCGCCAGCACGCCGCGTAACGGTCAGCCGTCGGCGATGGCGGCCGATATTGTCCATCTGATGGATGCCCTGAACATCAGGCAGGCGGATCTGGCCGGCTTTGACTGGGGGGCGCGCACGGCGGATATCGTCGCCGCGCTGTGGCCGCAGCGGGTGAAATCCCTGGTCTCAGTGAGCGGGTATCTGATCAGCAGTCAGCAGATTGGCGAAAAACCGCTGCCGCCGCAGGCTGAGCTGTCGTGGTGGTATCAATTCTATTTTGCCACCCCGCGCGGGGAGGCCGGTTACCGGCAGAACACCCACGACTTTGCGAAATTTATCTGGCATCAGGCGTCGCCGCAGTGGCAATTCAGCGACGCGACCTTTGCCAGAACCGCCCGGGCGCTGGATAACCCGGACCACGTGGCGATCACCATCAGCAACTACCGCTGGCGCCTGGGGCTGGAGAAGGGGGAAGCGAAGTATGCCGGCTATGAACAACGGCTGGTGGCGCTGCCGCCGATAACCGTGCCCACCATCACCCTTGAAGGGGCGAATAACGGCGCGCCGCATCCGGCTCCCGCCAGCTACCGGGCTAAATTTACCGGGAAATATGAACACCGGGATCTGCAGGGGGCGGTGGGCCATAATCCGCCGCAGGAGGACCCGGCAGACTTTGTCCAGGCGGTGGTGGACGCCGATCGTTTGTAATCCGCGCCTTGCCGGCGGCGCGACGTTGCGCTTCCGGCAACACGGCTTATGCTTGTGAAGAGTTAATTTTGCCGCAGGAGCAGCCTTTGGAGCGTATTGACCACATCCTGGTCGTCGATGACGACCGCGATATTCGGGAACTGATTGTCGACTATCTGGAAAAATCGGGATATCGCGCCAGCGGCGCGGCGAACGGCAAAGCCATGTGGTCGGTGCTCAAAAATCATCAAATTGACCTGATTGTGCTGGATATCATGATGCCGGGCGAGGATGGCTTAACGCTCTGTCGCCAGCTGCGCGCCAACCCGCAGCAGGATATCCCGGTGCTGATGCTCACCGCCCGCACCGATGACAGCGACCGGATCCTCGGCCTGGAAATGGGGGCTGACGATTATCTGATTAAACCTTTTGTGGCCCGCGAACTGCTGGCGCGCATCAAAGCCATTTTACGCCGCACCCGGGCGCTGCCGCCCAATCTGCAGATCACCGAGGCGGGCAGACTGATCGCCTTTGGCGACTGGCTGCTCGACACTGCCGCCCGCCACCTGCTGGATGACAGCGGCGCCATCGTCGCCCTCAGCGGGGCGGAGTATCGGCTGCTGCGGGTGTTTCTCGACCACCCCCAGCGGGTGCTGAACCGCGATCAGCTGCTGAATCTGACCCAGGGACGCGACGCGGAACTGTTTGAGCGGTCAATTGCCCTGCTGGTGAGCCG
>OGTN01000439.1_pt1 | contig 17544 bp, 15 predicted proteins | sample 1574591 | NCBI WGS metagenome assembly OGTN01 (sample SAMN03295830, study PRJEB24534) | human gut metagenome | isolation source: fecal sample 5 from infant 4 | host: Homo sapiens | place: USA: Pittsburgh, PA | collected 2014-07
TTATTATGTAAAATGTAATGAAAATTTATATAGGATTTTACCAAAAGTTATAGAAACTGAAGAAATGGAAGTTTTAAGTGTTGAGTGTGAACATGTTTTAGCAACGCTTTTAAATGATGTAATTTTTGGAAATGTGATTATTGGAAATTTAGGAACTTATACAAAAGAGGTTCTTGAATTTATCCTAAAAAAACAAAAAATTAAAAACTGGAAATTAGGAAGATGTGATTTTTCAAGACAATTCGAATATTGTTGGGAAAATGAAAATTTAGCATCAGCCTTATTTTCAGTTCCAAAACCTTTAGCCGAAGATTATATGTGGACTTTTGAAACTGAAAATTATCCATGGACCATTAACTTAATTAAATTAGATAAGTCTAAAAAACCCGATGCTTATATTCAAGCGAAAAAGAATTTATTAAGATTAACTAAAAGTTCAGACCCTAAACAATTATTTACAAGAATTTATCCCTTAGGTTATGGCGAGGGAGTAAACCAATTAACAATAAAAGATATAAATAATGGAAGTCCTTATTTACAAAGTCCACAGACTATTACTGATAAATATGGAATAATTGAAACCATTTGGATTGATAGAAGGTATGAAAACGCAGAAAGTTTACGAGATGCGGCAAAAGCGATGCTCGAAGAATTTCAAGAGCCTTTAATGGAATATGAACTCGATTATCAGGCTATAGATGTGAGAGAAAAATTATGTCTTGGGAGTAAAATTAGAATAATAGACCAAGATGATTCTGTTGATGATTTTGTAGTTGGAATTCGATATGAATATGACGATGTTAAAAAAACTACAATTACAATTGCCAATAAGTCAAGAACTGTTGCTACAAGTATTGCAGATTTAGCCGATCGTCAAAGAATCGAAATGACTTATTCTCAAGGAGCTACTCAACTTTATGCTCAATCTTTACAAGTTAACGCTGATTCAAAACATGGCGCAGAAATTAACTTTTTTATCCCAAATGAAATGAGAGTTATAAATAAGGTTATGGCAAAAATAAAACTTGAATCTTTTAGAGCTTATTCTAAAGCGACTGAAGGTGGAGGAGGTTACGTTGATTCCACTTCTTCTGGAGGCGGAGATTATGGTTCCACTTCTTCTGGAGGCGGAGATTATGGAACTACACATGGTACAACTGATGTCGATCAAAGTATGGTTACCGTAAATGTTCAAGGTGGCGGTGGAGGTTATGTTCGTTTTATGCAAACCCATTACCATGAACATAAGCTTAGTATTTCAGACCACTCACACAGTTTTAGGATTGATGATCACTCACATAGTTTTAGTATTCCGGACCATAGGCACACAATAACAATTCCAAACCATGAACATAAAATAGTTCCTGGAATATATACTTTTGGTTCGCCTAAATGGTTTGAAATAAAAGTTAATGGTAAAAGTAAAAAATATTTCAATGAAACTAGTATTGATATAGATGTAACTGAATTTTTATTAGATAACAAAAAAAGAATTTCAAGAGGAAGTTGGCAATCAATAGAAATTATACCTGATGACTTGGCTTATATTTCAATTGATTTAATTTTACAAGGTTTTGTTCAATCAAGAGGTGATTATACGGTATGAAAGAAATGTTTAAAGGAAAAGTTAATAGTCCTGCAACTTTACTTGTTGAAACAATTGATTCAAGTGTTACAAGTATAAAAGTAGCAGATGGAACAGTTTTTCCAGAAGGTCCAAATGTTGCCGTTATTGGAACTGATGGAAATGCGGAGACAATAAAATATGAGAGCGTTAATGGAAATATTTTAGTAGGTTGTGTTAGAGGTTTTCAAGGGAAAGCTTCGGTTTGGGATAAAGACACAATTATTGCTAGAAATTTTACTGAATATGATTTAGATACTTTACAAGAAAATATTTTAGAATTAGATAAAAAACAATTAAAAGATTTTAAAGAAGATATAAATCATAGAACAGTAACTGATTCTGAAAAAGAAAAATGGAATGATAAGATTGATAAATCTCAAATTACAGATGAGTATAGTGGAGAATCACAAGAGAAAGTTGTTTCACAAAAAGCAGTGAAGGATTTAGTAGATACCTTTGATAGTGTTATAAGTAGTGTAAGGAGCGATGTAGATAAAAAAGCTGGAAAATCAGAAATTCCAACAAAAATTTCTCAACTAATTAATGATAAGACTTTTAAGACAGAAGTAGAAATACAAGAATTAATAAATAATTCTACAAAATTAAAAAAAGAAGTTGTTACTTCTTTACCTTCAACTGGAAAAGATGATGTTATTTATCTTTTAAAAAACAAAAATGACACTAATAATTATTACACTGAGTATATGTGGATTAGTGGAAAATGGGAAATTATTGGAGATACAAAAGTTGATTTAAGTGAATATTTAAAAACCGTAAATCTTAAAAGTACTAAATTAAGAACTAACAAAAATAATATTAAAACGTTTACTGATAGAAGTACAAGTGACCATCAATTAGATATCATTCTTGGAGATTTAGAACTTAGGACTGAACAAAATAAAAAGAATATAAAAACTAAACTTTCAGAAATGTCAGAAGATGAAAATCATAGAACAGTAACAGATTCTGAAAAAGAAAAATGGAATAAAAAGTTTGATTTACCAGTTGGAAAAGAAAATCAAGTATTGACTAAAACAACTGACGGAGCTGAATTTAAAAACATTTCATCTTCAAGGTCTGCAACTTTTGTAATAGCAAATTATGACTCATCTGAAAATTCAAAAGCGGGAGCTGATTATGTAATTCAAGAAAATGACTGTACCGTTGAAATAATTAATAATTTTATTACAAAACTTCCTGAATATGGTGGAAAAATTCAGCTAACGGAAGGAAATTTCAATATAAAGAAAAATTTAAGTATTGATTTTAATAAAAACAATACAATTATCGAAGGCTATGGAGATTCAACTAATATTATTGATAAATTAACTAAAGATGAGAGAAATAACGTTATAGTTAACATTATACCTGGAATTGAAAATTGTAGATTATCAGATTTAAATATTACTCATGTAGCTAGTAATTCTATTAATATAAGAGGAAATAAGAATTATATAAAAAATGTAAATATAATAAATAATGGAGCTTATCCTTCTTTAATTATTAATGATAATACGAGCGAAAATGTATTAGAAAACTGTACTGTAAAAAATAATTCCAATACTTGTTACTGGGCTAAAGATACTTCCGAAAATAATAAAATTTTACATTGTTCAGGAACTTCAGGAGATGATGTTGTGTTTTATATTCGTGGTGCTGGAATTAGTTTAATTAGATGCACAGCAGAAAATAGTTCGAAAACAACCCGCTCGTGTTTTTGGATAGGAAACACTAATAATTCATTATTAAACTGTACAGGAATTTCAACAAATGGTAATGGGTTTTATATAAAAGGCTCAAATAATTCATTATTAAACTGTACAGGAACTTCAACACGTAATAATCCGTTTGGCATTATCGGCTCCGGAATTAGTTTAATAGGTTGTATGGGAGACGCTAAAAGTTCTGATATGATTTATGATATTGTGCTTACTAGTGAGTCAAAGTCGTGTATTGTTTTAGGTAATTTTTATCGTAATATTGGGATTAATAATAAAGGAACGAATAATGTAATAGCAAATAATGTAAAATTGGAGGTCTGATAAAAATGGAAATTGAGTTAATTTATTGGGGGAAAAATAAATTAAGAGAGCAAGATAATTATTTTAAAAATCAAACAAAGAGGTGACCGCATGGAATATAAGACAATAGAGGAGTTTTATCTAGTAGTAGCAAATAATATAAAATTGGAGGTATGAATAAATGGAAATAGAATTAAATCAATTAATAGAGGCTTATAGTAGAATAGCTCATATAAGTCACTATCATATTTTTATAATAGCGGTAATTCTTGATATAATTTCAGGATATATAAAAGCCGGAGTTTCAAAGGATTTAGATAGTAAAGTTGGACTTAAGGGAATTTTAAAACACCTGTCCGTTATCGGATTGGTGTTTTTAGTTTGTCCGTATTTATGGCTTATGGGATATGAAGGAATCGCAGTGTTCTTAATTTATTCAATAACAATTACGTACGCAATTTCTATAGTAGAAAATTATGACGTAATTGCACCTGGAACTTTACCAAAGTCAATAGGACAATTTTTCAGAAGAACTAAAGATGATTTAGATAAACGAGAAATAGAGAATTGGAGGAATAAATGAGATTTTTATTTAGGCCAATAAGAAGAAATTATCGTTCACGCGGAAAAGTAGGAATAAAATATTTAGTTATCCACGATACGGGAAATCCAAATAGAGGAGCGGGAGCTTTAAATCATCGAAATTATGTAGAAAATAATAAAAGAGGAGCAAGCGCTCATTATTTTGTAGATGATAAAGTTATAGTTCAATATGTTGGAGATTCTTTATCAGCTGGTTCGGTTGGAGATGGAAAAGGAAAATATGGAATCACAAATGCAAATTCTTTAAGTATTGAAATGTGTATAAATTCTGATGCTGATTATGCTAAAACGTACAAAAATACAGTTGAGTTAACTAAAAACTTAATGAAGAAATTTAATATTCCAATTGATAGAGTTGTCCGTCATTATGATGCTTCTAGAAAATCTTGCCCAAATCACATGAGGCAAAACAACTGGAGCAAATGGTGGAAATTCAAAGAAGATATTAAAAAACCAATAGAATGGCAAATTGATTTATCCAAAGATTGTGTTTTTGGAAGTGAGGTAAAAGTGATAGAAAAGGATTATTTTTCAACCAATGGACTTAAAATTATTAAAACTACACCGGACAAAATTTATATTCAGCAACTTGGTGGAAAAACACTTAGAAAAGTTGGTGCCTATGGCATCAACGGAACTTTTTTTGATACAAAAAATCCCGAATTACCATCTTCTACTTGGGGAATAGCTATAAATAAGGGTAAAGCTATTGGTCCAAATTCCGATAAAAATCATTGGAATAAATCAATAAAAAGAGGAACTATAATTTATGGAGAAGGAAAACTAACTGTTGAAAGAATAAATAATATTTCAGAAGTTAAAAGAAAAGTTGACTGGGCAATTGGAGGAGTTGGATTATATCCTTCTTTCGACCCAAGAACTGAACAAGTTCCACAAGATATTTTAAGATATACAAATCATAGTGGAATTGCTTTTAAAAATAATATTATTTATCTTATAGTTTCTGAACCTTGTACTATGTATTCTTTTAAAGAAAAGATTTTAAAATTAAATGTTGACGGAGCCATTGCTCTTGATGGTGGGGGAAGTACCCAAATGTTTTACAAAAATAATTTTGGGATTCATACCACAAGAAAATTAAATAATATTGTGGGTGTTATGTCTTGAATTTAATAATTAAGTTTAAACCGCGTTGTGATGAAAGGCCTTGGTTAATCGCACGTGAAGATGGAGAGTATGAACAGCATGCTCATTTGAGAACTAAAAAAGAAGCTTTAAAAGTTAGAAATTTAATTGATCGCTGGGTATATCCTTATAATAAAAATTATAAAACAGCGATTCAACGTCTGCTAACTGAAGAAGAATTCAAATCTTTAGATAAAAAAGATAGGTATTTTAATAGAAGAAAGTTTTAGTTTTTGTTGTCCATTTGTTGTCCGAAACCTAGTTATAATTAAATATGATTAAATATACAAAAATAAAGAAACGTGTAAATTCCAATCAAAAAGATATATTTAAATAAAGATAAATAACAGTTTCCATTTATGGTATAATTTAAGTGTTAAATTTTAAGTACAAATCGAAAATAAGAGGTGTAATGTGAAAAAAACTATTAGAGATTTTGATTTTAATGATAAAACTGCTCTTGTTAGAGTTGACTTTAATGTCCCCCTAAAGGATGGCAAGGTTACTGGCGATGATAGAATAGTTAAAGCTATTCCAACTATTGATTATTTAACTGAGAATGGAGCAAAAGTAGTCCTCATGAGTCACCTAGGAAGACCTAAGGGAGAATACAAGGAAGAGTTTTCTCTTGCTCCAGTTGCCAAGAGGGCGGCTGAACTTTTAAAGAAAGATGTTAAATTTATTCCTTCAAAGGAAGTTGTTGACGAAAAAGTTATAGAAGAAGTTAAAAATCTTAAAAAGGGAGAAGTTGCTCTTCTTGAAAATTTAAGATTTGTTAAAGGTGAAGAAAAAAATGACCCTGGCTTTGCAAAAAAACTTGCAAGCCTTGGAGATATTTTTGTAAATGATGCCTTTGGAACTGCCCACAGGGCTCACGCTTCAAATGTTGGTGTGACAGAATTTTTGCCTTCCTGTGCAGGTCTTTTAGTTGAAAAGGAAATTAAATATTTTGAAGATGCCCTTAAAAATCCAGAAAAACCCTTTGCTGCAATTCTTGGCGGCTCAAAGGTTTCTGACAAAATTGGCGTAATCGAAAATCTATTGGAAAAAGTTGACACTCTTGTAATTGTTGGTGCCATGGCAAATACTTTCTTAAAGTCCAAGGGTCTTGAAGTTGGTAAATCTCTTGTGGAAGATGACAAACTAGACATTGCCAGAGAAATTATGGCTAAGGCTATTGATAAGGGCGTAGATTTAATCCTTCCCAGAGATGTAATTGTGGCTCCAGAACTTTCTGATCATGCAAAGGGAACTTTAAAGGATGTTGAAGATGTGGCAGAAGATGACATGATTCTTGATATTGGTCGTGAAAGCCTAGAAGACATAAAGGCAGCTCTTGAAAAGGCAAATACAGTAGTATTAAACGGTCCTTGTGGAGTTTTTGAAATTGAAGAATTTTCTCACGGAACTATTGAACTTGCAAAAATTTTGGCAGGTCTTGATGCCATAGTAATTGTTGGCGGCGGAGATTCTGTTGCTGCAGTTGAAAAGGCGGGCGTTGCTGATAAACTAACTCACATATCCACAGGTGGCGGTGCAAGTCTTGAAATGCTTGAAGGCAAAAAACTTCCTGGCATTGAGGCAGTTGAAGAAGCATGAGAAGAAATTATATTTGTGGAAACTGGAAGATGAACAAGACATCATCTGAAGCAAGAGATTTTGCAGAAAAAATAAATGAATTTGAATTTAAAAATGTAGATATCCTTCTTGCTCCATCTTTTGTTTCTCTTGAAAGTTTTAGAAAAAATTTAAATAAAAAAATTGAAGTAAGTGCGCAAAATCTTTCTCAGTTTGACCATGGTGCCTACACTGGAGAAGTTTCAACTTCCATGTTAAAGGACATTGGAGTAGAAAATGTCATCATTGGTCACTCTGAAAGGCGAGAAAAATTTTTTGAATCCAACGAAATTGTAAATGCAAAGGTGAAAAAAGCTCTTGCAGATGATTTTCATGTAATACTTTGTCTTGGCGAAGCTCTTGAAGTAAAAGTTGAGAATAAAGAAGTAGATTTCGTAAAGGATGAACTTTTAAAGTCCCTTGAGGGAATTGAAAATATTGAAAATATTACAATTGCCTATGAGCCAATCTGGGCAATTGGCACTGGCAAAACTTGCTCAGCTGAAGATGCGGAGAAGATGTGCAGGGAAATAAGAGGCATAATAAATAAAAATTACGGAGAAGTTTCTGAAAAAATTAGAATTTTATACGGTGGATCGGTAAAACCTTCCAATGCCAGAGAAATTTTGTCCCAAAAAAATATTGACGGAGTTCTCGTTGGTGGAGCGAGCCTTGACCCAGAAGGTTTTATTGAAATTATAAAAGCTGGTGAAAGCCTATGAAGCCAACAATGTTAATAATCTTAGATGGCTTTGGCATAAGAGAAAGCCAAGTTGGCAATGCTGTTAAGCTTGCCAAAACGCCAACTCTTGATGAACTTTATAAAACTTGTTCTCACACAGAAATTTTTGCCAGCGAAGAGTATGTAGGACTTCCTCATGGACAAATGGGGAACTCTGAAGTTGGACACTTAAATATTGGTGCAGGCAGGGTAATTTATCAAAATCTTACAAAGATTACTGAAGCCATAAAATCTGGAGAATTTTTCAAAAATCCTGAATTTAAAAGAGCCATTGACAATGCAAAAAAGAAGGATTCAAAAATTCATTTAATAGGACTTGTTTCCAAGGGCGGAGTGCACTCACACTTTGACCACCTCTTGGCACTTATAAAGTTAATGGCAGATGAAGGCATGGAAAAAACTTACATCCACGCAATTACAGACGGTCGTGATGTTTCACCTCACGCTGCTATAGATGACATAAAAGAGCTGCAAGATGAAATTGAAAAAATTGGCAAGGGAAAAATTGCAACAATTTCTGGCAGATATTATGCCATGGATCGTGACAACAGATGGGAAAGAAGTAAAAAATATTACGACGACTTGACAAGTGATGAGGATTTTGTAGATGAAGATATTTTATCTTATATAAAATCTTCCTACGACAAGGACATCACTGATGAATTTTTACTTCCTGCAAAATTTGTAAAAAATTCTGAAATAGAAGATGGGGACTCTCTTATAATTTTTAACTTCAGACCTGATAGGGTTAGACAAATTACAAGAGCCCTAGTTGACGATGACTTTAAGGGATTTGAGAGGGAAAAAATAAATACCACTCTCGTTACAATGACAGACTACGACAAAGATATAAAAAATAAATTTGTTGCCTTTAAGGACGAGATACCAAAGGATACATTGGGAGAAATCCTAGAAAAAAATAAAATCAAGCAACTTAGAATTGCCGAGACAGAAAAGTATGCCCATGTAACATTTTTCTTTAATGGCGGACGGGAAAAGCCCTTTGAGGGAGAGGACAGAGTTCTCATTCCTTCGCCAAAGGTTGCAACTTATGACCTAAAGCCAGAGATGTCTGCCAATGAAGTCACTGATGCTGTAATTGAAAAATTAAAGGAAGACAAGTATGGAGCCATAATTTTAAATTTTGCAAACACAGACATGGTTGGTCACACTGGCGACTTGCAGGCAGCCATAAAAGCTGTTGAGACAGTTGATAGAAACCTAGGCAGAATTTTAAAGGTCCTAAAGGAAAAAGATGGGGTGGCAATAATAACTGCTGACCATGGAAATTGTGAATGCATGATTGATGAGGAGGGCAAGCCTGTCACAAGTCACACTACAAATCCTGTGCCAGTTTTCCTTTTCAATAAGGATGCAAAACTTAGAAGCGGCGGTGCACTTTGCGACTTATCACCAACAATTTTAAAGATTATGGGAATTGAAAAGCCAGAACTTATGACTGGTCAAAGTTTATTATAAATTTATAAATTATTAATTAGGAGGAATTATGAGTTTAATTGATTATGTTTATGCGAGAGAAGTCCTTGATTCAAGGGGAAATCCAACAGTTGAAGTAGAAGTTGGCACACTTAATGGTGGCTTTGGCTCTGCCATTGTGCCAAGTGGCGCCTCAACTGGAGTTCACGAAGCTGTTGAACTTCGCGATGGAGAAGAAAGATATAATGGCAAGGGCGTTGAAAGGGCAGTAGCAAATGTAAATGAAAGAATTGCAGAAGAATTAATTTGCTTCGATGTCTTTGATCAACTTGGCATTGATAAAATGTTAATAGAGCTTGATGGCACAGAAAACAAGGGAGAACTTGGCGCCAACGCAATTCTTGGAGTATCTATTGCAGTTGCAAGGGCTGCTGCCAATGAAGCAGGACTTCCACTTTACCAATACCTTGGTGGAGTAAATGCAAAGACTATGCCAATCCCAATGATGAATATAATAAATGGTGGCGAACATGCCGACAACAATGTAGACATCCAAGAATTTATGATTATGCCAATTGGAGCAGAAACTTTTAAGGAAGCACTAAGAATGGGTGCAGAAGTTTATCATGCCCTTAAAAAAGTTTTAAAGGACAAGGGACTTTCAACTGGCGTTGGCGACGAAGGTGGTTTTGCACCAAATCTTGAATCAAATAAAAAAGCCTTCGACTGCATACTTGAAGCAGTAAAGGCAGCAGGTTATGAACCAGGTAAGGACATAGTACTTGCAATTGATGCTGCAGCTTCAGAATTTTATGATGAGGACAAGAAAAAATATGTTCTTGCAGGTGAAGGTCGTGAACTTACATCAGAAGAACTTTCAAAATTCTACCAAGAACTTGTAAATGAATATCCAATTTATTCAATTGAAGATGGACTAGCAGAAGACGATTGGGAAGGTTGGAAGCACTTGACAGAACTTATTGGCGACAAGGTTCAATTAGTTGGCGACGACTTTTTCGTAACAAATACAAAGAGACTTCAAGAAGGAATTGAAAAGAAATCTGCAAATTCAATTTTAATAAAATTAAATCAAATTGGAACAATTACAGAAACTCTTGATGCAATAGAACTTGCAAAGAGACACAATTACACAGCAATTATTTCTCACAGATCAGGAGAAAGTGAAGACTCAACAATTGCTGATTTAGCAGTTGCAACAAATGCTGGTTTTATTAAAACTGGTGCACCAGCAAGATCTGAAAGAGTTGCAAAGTATAACGAACTTCTTCGCATAGAAGATGAACTAGGCGATCTCGCAATTTATCCTGGCTTTGATGCCTTCTTCAATTTAAAATGAAAATCTATTTTATAAGACATGGCGAGGCAGAAATTTATGCAGATGACGACTTCAAGAGAAAGCTCACGACTTTAGGCAAGAAAAAATTAGAGGAAAGCTTTAAGGCCTTTGCAAATAATTTAAAGGACAAAAGATCCTTTAAAATTTACTCCTCACCTCTTGAAAGGGCAAAGGAAACTGCAGAAATTTTGGCAAAACACCTGGACTCAACCTATGAAGTTAAGGACTACCTTGCCGGCGGAAGAATAAAAGATATATTAAAAACTTTAGATAAAAATGAAAATTATATTTTTGTATCTCATGAGCCCTTTATATCAAATTGGATTTATCAACTAACAGACGAGATGAAAATAATATCAAGGGGCAGCATAAATTTAGTTGAAATCAATCCAAAAGAATTTACAGAATAAAATTTTTAAAACACAAGCACTGGCAAAGGTCGGTGCTTTTTTGTTTGGGAAGACTTAAAAGAAACCAAGATGCTTAGGAATTCTTTTTAAAACTAAAGTGTGATAGAATTTGTTTACAAGATTGTGTTGGTGATTAAATGAAAAAAATAATTTTAATAGAAGACGATGAAATTTTATCAAGTGGCATTGAGTCTTACTTGTCAAAAAATGATTTTGAAGTAGAAACTTGTAAAAACTTTGAAGAAGCAAAGATAAAAATAAACAATTCTTTTGACTTGGCGATCTTAGACATAAATTTGCCCGATAATGATGGAATCGGTTTGTTGAATACTTTAAGAGAAAATAATGTTAGAGTAATAATAACTACGGTAAAAAACGATGAAAAATTTATCGTGAGAGCTCTTGACAATGGAGCTGATGATTATATTACTAAGCCTTTTAAACTAGCTATTTTAAGAGCAAGGATTGATAAGACTCTAAGGACTGCTCTTGTAAAAGATGATTTTATTAGCTTTAAAGATCTAAGCCTAAATAAAAATGAAGGATGTTTTTATTATAAAGATGAGAAACTTGATTTAACAGCACTAGAATTTGAAGTTATGAATTTATTTATAAATAATCCCAATAGAATTTTTACTAGAGAATTTTTATTAGAGAGATTTTGGGATAGGCGAGAGAAGTTTGTCAACGATAATACACTTACTGCTACTATAAAAAGAATTAGAGATAAAATTGACAGAGATATTATTAAAACAATCCGTGGAATAGGTTATAGGATGGACTGATGATTTATTTATTTTACTTTGTGAGTTTATTTGCTCTATATCATTTTTTGAAAACAAGAGAGAAAAAGAGAATAAAAGAACTTGAGAATTTAATAGATAGGCTGGGAGAAAAAAATTATTCGATTCCCATGGTGCAAGATGAGTTTTCAATACTGGAAGACAAGATTTATAAAATTTTTATAGAACTTGTTGAGGCGAGAGAAAGCCTTGAGATAAATTCAAAAAAACAAATTCAAAACTTAGAAGATATTGCCCATCAAATAAAGACTCCAATTACTTCAATGATTTTTGACTTGGAAACAATTGATAAAATAGAAGAAAATAAAAAAGAGATTGAGGGGCTTGAGCGTCAACTTGAAAGACTTAACTCTCTTGCTGATATTTTGTTAAAGCTATCTAGTCTTGATGCAAATATAGATAAAATGGAAAAGAATGAAGTTTTAATTTCAGAAATAATTGAATACGCCTTGGATATTTTAAGAAAATCAATTGATGAGAAAAAGGTAAAAGTTATTTGTGACTACGAAGATTATGAGATAAAAGTCGATTACTATTGGATCTCTGAAGCCCTAATAAATATTATTAAGAATGCCTTAAGCCTGGATAGAATTACAAAAATTAAAATTTCTACAAATAAAAATCCGATTTACACAGAGATAATAATTGAAGATGACGGCGGAGGTATTAAGGAAGAAAACGTCAAAAAAATATTTGAAAGATTTTACAAGAGTCCTGACTCTAAGGGCTTTGGCATAGGCCTTGCTATGGCAAAATCAATTATTGAGGCGAACAATGGAGATATATCTGTAAAAAATGGCAATGATGGTGCGATTTTTAAAATTAAATTTTACAATGTCACTTAAAAGTCATTTTAACCCTTTATTATTGAGACAAATAGAGGGAGGTACATATGGAAATTGTTAGAACTGAAAATTTATCGAAAACTTATGGAAGTGGAGAAAATCTTGTAAGGGCAATTGATGATGTTAATTTAAAAATAGAAAAAGGAGAATTTATTGCAATTGTTGGACCAAGTGGATCAGGCAAGTCAACTCTACTTCACTTGTTGGGTGGAGTTGACAATCCAAGTTCTGGAAAAATATTTATAGATGGCAATGATATTTCAAAATATTCTTCAAAAGAATTGGCTCTTTTTAGAAGGAGAAAAGTTGGTTTAATTTATCAATTTTATAATTTGATTCCCAATTTAACAGTTAGGCATAACATTGAGTTACCTTTAAAGCTAGATAAGAGAAAAATCAATGAGAAGGCCCTATTAGATACAGTTAGAAAGCTAGGAATAGAAAATAAGTTAGATTCTTTTCCAAGTGAACTATCAGGTGGTCAGCAACAAAGGGTTGCCATAGCAAGGAGTCTTATCTATTCTCCGTCACTTGTACTTGCTGATGAGCCAACGGGAAACTTAGACAGAGAAAATTCAAGAGAAATAATTGAAATTTTAAAATATTTTAACAGGACTTTAAAACAGACAATTATTGTAATCACCCATGATGAGTCCATAGCCCTAGAGGCAGAAAGAGTAATAACAATAGTGGATGGAAAAGTGGTGGGAGATGATAAGAATGAATAGGAAGAATCTCTCAATTTCACTTTCACTTTTTATTACTGCAATTTTCTTTACATTTAGTGTTTACTTTGGATATGTAAATAATAAGTTTGATTATGAACATTTTAGAAACAGATCAATTTATGATGCTAAAATTAAGACCGATACAGTTTCTGGTGAATCAAGCAAATTAAAAGAAATAAAAAATATTAAAGAAGTGGGAGAAGTTGCAGTAGAAAATAATTCTGCCAAGCTATCTCAAAATGTCTTAGTGATAAATTATACAGACCAAGCTTTTAACAAGATGTTAGAAGATAGTATGTTAAAAGAGGGAAGCTTTGCTGCAAAAGATAATGAAATTACCATACCAAAAAGTCTTGCAAAAAAAGAAAATTTAAAAATTGGCGATAAGATAAAAGTAGAATTTGGAAATAGATTGGTTGATGGAAAACAAATAAAAGCAGTTTCAAGTGTTACTAAGGATGAAGAATTTATAAGAAAAGATAGCAAAGAATATGTAATAAGTGGTCTCACAAGAAATCTTTACAATGAAAATATGAAGATTTTTTATGCTTCTACTGTCATAGGAAAGAATGCAAAAACTAATAGCTTTGTAAGATTTGATAATTTTAGAAAAGCCTATAGTAATAAAGATAATTTAGAAAAAGATCTTGCATCTAGCTTGAATAAAGATAAAGTAGAACTAGAATTTAGCGAAATCATGAAAGATTACTATAATGTTGATGGAAGTCTTTTACAACAAAATAGGCAGATAATTGTAGACTCTCTTTTAATTTTTGCTACAATCCTTATTTTTATATTTTTTGTAAAAAATATTTTTACAGTTTGGGGACTAAGAAAGATAAGAGAAATTTCAATGTACAAGTCCATTGGCTCAACAGATTATCAAATTTATAAATTGCTTTTAAAAGATGGATTAAAAATTTCACTTCTACCAATAGTTATGGGACATGTTTTCGGATATGGAGGAATCAACTTCCTCTATCTTGGCCTTCAAAGGATTGTAGAGGAAGAGGAAAAGTACAAGTATATAGAATTTTCGCCAAGGCTTTCCTTTGTAGTTCTATTAATTTGCTTTTTTATAATTTTCATATCAATACTTGCTCCAGCTAAAAAAATCGCAAAGATAAATATAATTGATGGAGTAAAGGGCAACTTTAATGACAAAAATATAAAGCTAAAGAGAAATAAAGAAATTTGGAAGGAATTAAAGATAAATAATTTAAAAACTATTTCTTCTCAAAGATATATTTCTGCAATTGGAATGATAATTGTCTCAATTTTTTTGATAGTTTTCTCTATGGCAAAGTACAATAGGCTGAAGAATACTTACACTTATAATACGAATATTAATATGCTAATCCATTCAAATGAAGCAGGAATTCCAAATGTATTAAAAGATATAATGAATACTACAGAAAATGACAGAGCCTTTCTTTCAACTGAAAAATATATTTCTCTTAGTAAGGATCAAAAATATTCTGATGAGTTCAAGTATCTTAATTTAGATGAAAAAATGCGAAAATATTACGATAATGGCGAAGAATTTTATCTCGACGGAATTATAACGGCTTTAGATGATCAAACTTTTGAAAAAATAGGTGGTAAAAAGGGAGAAGTTTTGCTATTAAATAGGGTCCAAGTCAATCCAAATGCACCTATTGATGGATCAGAGACAACAAAATATTTTAAAAATATAAATAGTTTAAACTACTCTATAACAGAAGAGAAAGATTACAATTATTCAATCAAAGTAGATAAATTAATTGATGACACAAAGGACTTTAGGCAGAGAAGGCTACCATTCTATGTGTATTTATATGTTGACTTTGACACATATTTTAAACTCTTAGATGAATGGAATAAATATTATTTAAAAAATAATAATGACTTGAGAAGAAACACCTATGAACTATCAATGCAAGTTGATGAAAATAAGTTAGACGATATAAAGAATGAAGTTAAAGAGAGATTAGATTCATCCATTGCTTACAATGAAACTTATAATTTAACTACAAGCAAAGATGTAGAAGCAAATCGCATGAAAGATGTAAAAACTTTTGGCCTTATGATAATTTCTATTGCAAGTATAATTTTTATTTTAAATGTAACTAATGGATATTCTTCTATTAATTTAAGTTTAATGGCAAGAAAAAAAGAAATTGGAGCTTTAATATCTTGTGGAATAGATGAGGAAGAACTAAAAAATAAATTCACAAGAGACTTCATATTAGAAGAAATCAAATCTCTGGCAATAGTTTTGGTAGTAAGCTTTGCTACTTTATTAATAATTGCAAAAATTTCGCCAACGATGGATATGAAAATTTTATTATCTTATTTTGAATATAAGTACTTCATTGCTTTTGCCATTTTGATTTATGGTATAAATATACTAATCTACAATTTATCTTTAAAAAATATTTTAAAGATTGATCCCATTGATTTGATAAGAGGATTTGACTAGGAGGTAGTCATGAAAAAAAGCCTTAGCAAGTATTTATTTATCACAGGAGTTTTGATTTTTATAATTTCATATTTACTCCCAGTAGATTTTCTTGCTGAGTTTACAAATTTAAGGCCCACAGGTCTTACCAGTTTATTTATCTGTAGGATTATTGGCATTATTGGTCTTGTCTTTGCAATTAAAGAAAAGTCAGTTTTGTTTGGAGTATTAAATTTTTTATTAATTATAATATTTCCACTCTTTATGTTTATTAACAGTTTAATATAATTTATTTTAAGCGATGTTAGGGATAATTAATTTTATTTTTAGCATCACTTTTTTATTTAATAAATTTTTATAATTTCGACTATACTAGAAATAAATCAGAAATAGCCAAAGATTTCGATTATAGTCGAAATGATATTGAAAAATAAGATTATTTCGAGTATAATCGAAACTAAAGGAGGGATTTAAATGGATTATATTTTTAGAGACAAGTACATTGAAAAAATAAAGAAATTTATTGACAAGCCCATAGTAAAAATTTTAACTGGCATGAGGCGAGTTGGAAAATCTACAATTTTAAATATTATTAAAGACCAGGTCTTAAAAGATGTGCCTGATGAAAATAAAATTTATATGAATTTTGAATCCTTTGAATTTTTTGATATTAATAATGCAGAATTATTAAAAGATTATTTAGATGAAAAATTGAAGAACAAAAAGGGAAAAGTTTATTTTTTCTTTGATGAAATTCAATTAGTTAAGGATTGGGAGAGGGTAATAAATGCTCTTAGAGTTAGTATTAATTCCGATATTTACATCACTGGCTCTAATTCAAAATTAATTTCTGGTGACTTAGCCACACTTCTTGCCGGCAGATATGTTGAATTTGAAATTCAACCCCTTACCTTTGATGAATTTTCAGAAATTTATAAGAGTTCAAATTTAAGTCGAGAGGAATTATTTCAAAAATTCATAAAAATTGGCGGGATGCCAGGCTTAAAATATTTTAATCTGGAGGAAGAAGTTTCGCAAAAATACTTAAACGACATTTATAACACAGTCCTTGTAAAAGATGTTTTGAATTATAATAATATAAGAGATGTAGATATTTTTAATAGAATTTTAAGCTTTGCCATGCAAAATATTGGTGCAAACTTTTCTGCATCTGCTATAAGAAATTATTTGAAGAGCGAAAATAGAAATATTTCCGTTGACACTGTTTTAAATTATTTGGAATATTGCAACAAGGCCTTTGTGTTAAAAAAAGTTCCAAGATACGATTTAGGAGGCAAAAAACTTTTAAAAGTTGATGAAAAATATTATTTGACGGATCATGGTTTTAGACAGTCCATGGGATTTTCTAATGTGAAAGACATCGAGAAAACCTTAGAAAATATTGTCTACATTGAACTTCTGTCACGAGGTTACCATGTGAAAATTGGAAAAGTTAAGGACAGAGAAATAGATTTTGTGGCAAAAAAAGGCGAGGAGATCTCTTATTTTCAAATTGCCTATTTAATGGAGAATGAAAAAACTAGAAAGAGGGAGTTTGGAGCCTATGATTTAGTTGCAGACAATTATCCAAAATATGTTCTTTCCATGGATAAACTTGATTTTTCACAAAGGGGAATTGTCCACAAAAATATTATTGATTTTTTATTGGAAAGTGAAAAATAAATTATCAAAAGATAAGTGAAACTTGTAAATAAAATTAAATAACTATATAATAACTTGGGGTTAAACCCGAGTTTTTTATTTAAAG
>OGTN01000441.1_pt1 | contig 17469 bp, 13 predicted proteins | sample 1574591 | NCBI WGS metagenome assembly OGTN01 (sample SAMN03295830, study PRJEB24534) | human gut metagenome | isolation source: fecal sample 5 from infant 4 | host: Homo sapiens | place: USA: Pittsburgh, PA | collected 2014-07
TCCATACAAAAATAGTGCTGATGATTTCTCACCAACACTATTTATTATAGAACCATTTTTTACATATTTATAATTTATAAACTGCCTACTGCTCTTTTTATTCCACCTACAAGCTCGTTGAAGAAATTTGTTACTTTGTCATAGAGATCTCCAAGGTTAAAATTTCTTATCCCTTGAATAATTAGCTGTCTATCAATTTTTTGATTTCCAACAAATATTGAAATATTAAAAAGTTTCATGAGAATTACCACTAGGGCGATTATTCCTATTATTTTTAATGCTTTTTTCATTTCATCACCTATCTCTTTAAGTCTCTTTCAATTTCTTCGTAATTTGGCATATACTTTTTGCACTCTTCCAAAAATTTCTTGTCGTGGTAAAAATATTTTAAGTGGACAAGTTCGTGTAGGACCACTGCCTCGATCTCTTCTCTGGGTCTCTCTGCCAGATAAAGATTTATTTTTATGGCACCACTTTGTGGATAGCAAGTGCCCCATCTCACTTTCATCTTCCTTATCTCAACAGATTTTGGCGAAAGCCCCGTAAGATTTTCGTATTTTTCAAAAATTTCATCTAAAGCTTTTTTTAATTCAGCCCTATAAATTTTTTCTAGTTCTTTTTCCGATGTGATTTCTAATTTTTCGCCAAACAAGTGATTTTTGTATCGTCTTTTCCTTAGGTCCTCTTCTTTTAGTCTTTCAATAGTGTCTCTGTTGTTTTCTAGGATCCTCTTTATTTCTCTTTCACTCGTTCTTACAGGTGCCGACACCTTTATTATACCATCTTCTACCTTTATTCGAAGGTTTTTTACCTTTTTTCTATTTATTTCTATTTCCATTTTATAAAAGTGGTGACAATAGTCTTGAGATGGACTCCCTAAATTTTGTGAACTTAGACCTATTGTTGTAGATTTCTGGAGTTATCTCTGTGCAGGACTTCAAGTCTTCCATAAAGTCTTCCTTTAATTTTTTATTTATCTCTTCGTCATATATAAAGGCATTTACTTCAAAGTTTAGTTCAAAAGACCTTATGTCAAAGTTTGCTGTGCCGACACTGGATAGGTAGTCGTCTGATATCACTACTTTTGTATGAAGAAAGCCGCCTTCATATTGGTAAACATGAGCCCCCCACTTTAAAAGTTCTCCCATAAAGGAAAGGGATGCCCAGTGAACAAAGACATGGTCTCTCTTTTTCGGAAACATCAAGTGAACTTCAACTCCAGATAGGGCTGCAACCTTTAATGCCTTTAGAAGTCCTTCGTCTGGCACGAAGTAAGGAGTTTGGATGTAGACTTCTTTTCTGGCAGATGTTATAAGTTTTTCGTAGCCATTTCTTATGGAGTCTGCCTTGGTGTCAGGTCCACTGGTTACAATATTTATGTCAACCCCATCTTCTATTTCTGGGAAAAGCTCTGTGGTAAATCCCTTAGTGTAATCCTCTGATGCAAACTTAAAGTCCAAGAAAAATCTCCAGGCAAGTCCATTAACTGCTGGTCCCACAATTCTAAGGTGGGTGTCTCGCCAAAAGCCCATAGGTCCCTTGGATACATATTCGTCGCCAACATTAAAGCCACCTACATAGCCTATTCTCTTGTCTATAACTACGATTTTTCTGTGGTTTCTATAGTTGATGCGGGTGTTGATCTTTGAGATAAGTCCTGGGAAGAAGATGCCAAATTTTACTCCTGACTCCTTTAAGTCTTTTATATCCCTTAAAGTCATCTTCCTAATGCCCATTCCATCAATTAAGAGGTAGACATCTAGGCCTTCTCTCGCCTTTTCCTTTAAAATATTTGTAAATTCAGTGGAAAGTTCGTCAGACTTGTAGATGTAGTATTGGACATAAATTGTGTGCTTTGCCTGCCTTAAATCGGCAAATAGATCTTCAAACTTGCTTTCGCCTTCATTGTAGACCTTGACCCTATTGTTGGTGTAGAGAATTTCATCTTCAGCTCGATTAAACATCTCTACCATGTCAAGATGATTTTTGGTCCTGTCATTGGAAAAGTCAAATTGACCCTCTTTAATTTGTCTAAGCTGATACTCAGATTCCTTTTCGAGAATCATGTCGGCTCTATTTTTGCCGTCAAATATTCTGGACTTTGATATATCCTGACCTATAAAAAGGTAGAGGATAAAGCCAATTACTGGCAAAAAATTTATTGCCATTACCCAAAGTAGGGTGGAAATAGGTTTTTTGTTGTCGTAGAGGATTATAAATCCCGAAATTAATACATTTACAATAAATAGTAATGAATAAATTTGGGCAAAGTTTTTAAACATTCCAAAATATGCATTAAACATGGAACACCTCTGTTATTTTTTATTATTTGTTTTTCTTTGATTTGTATCTTTGTTGTGAATCTAGGATTTTCTTCCTAAGTCTAAACTCATTTGGAGTAATTTCTATAAGTTCGTCATCTTCAATAAATTCAAGGGCTTCTTCAAGGCTCATCTTTCTAACAGGAGAAAGTCTCAAAGCTTCGTCTGAACCAGAAGCTCTGACATTGGTTTGCTTCTTTGCCTTTGTAACAGAAACTTCAATTTCAACTCCCTTTGGAGATTCACCTACAACTTGACCTTCGTAAACATCTTCCCCTGGTTCAACAAAAAGAGTTCCTCTCTCTTGTGCATTGTTAAGTCCATAAGTTGATGCCACGCCTGTATCAAAGGAAACAATGGAAGCATTAACTCTTCTTGGGATTTCGCCCTTATATGGCACATAGGCTTCGAAGATAGAATTTAAAATTCCGCTGCCCTTTGTGTCAGTCATAAATTCAGTTCTGTAACCAATAAGTCCCCTTGAAGGAATGATAAATTCAAGTCTTTGGTAACCACCATTAGGTTCAACTATGTTTACAAGTTCGCCCTTTCTTCTACCAAGTTTTTCTATGACAGAACCTGCGTAAACACTGTCAACATCAATTGTAACTCTTTCAGTTGGCTCAAGTCTCTTACCATTTTCGTCAAACTTGTATAAAACTTGTGGCTTAGAAACTTGGAATTCGTAGCCTTCACGCCTCATGTTTTCGATTAAAACAGAAAGGTGAAGTTCTCCTCTACCAGACACCTTAAAAGAATCAGTAGTGTCAGTTTCTTCAACCCTTAGTCCAACATCAGTTTGTAGTTCTCTATTAAGTCTTGCTTTGATTTGTCTTGATGTCAAGAACTTGCCAACTCTACCTGCAAAGGGTGAATCATTTACAGAAAAGTTCATGGAAATTGTTGGCTCAGAAATTTTTACAAATTCAAGACCTTCAGTGTCTTCAGTTGATGTAATAGTATCGCCAATGTTGATGTCTTCGATGCCTGTAACAGCAACAATAGAGCCTGATCTTGATGAGTCAACTTCAACCCTATTAAGACCTTCAAATTCATAAATTTGTGCAATTTTAATATTTTCTTTAAAGTCAGGTTTTAATTTATTAACTCTTACAAGTTTGTCATTTTCTTGAATAATACCTTGTTCAATTTTTCCAATACCAATTCTTCCAACATATTCGTTGTAGTCAATAGTTGAAATCAAAAGTTTAAAAGGTTCGTCGTCTCTATTTTCTGGTGCAGGGATGTACTTAATAATAGTTTCAAAAAGTGGATCCATGGATTCCATCTTATCATCTAAATCAAGAGCAGCTATACCTTGTTTTGCTGATGCAAAGACAAAAGGACATTCCAAAATTTCGTCATCTGCTCCAAGTTCAATAAATAAATCGAGAACTTCGTCTACAACTTCAAGAGGTCTGGCTTCCGGTCTGTCTACCTTATTTATGCAGACAATAACTGGAAGGTTTAGCTCAAAAGATTTTTTCAAAACAAATTTTGTTTGAGGCATTGGACCTTCAAAGGCATCTACAAGTAGTACAACGCCATTAACCATTTTAAGCACACGTTCAACTTCTCCTCCGAAGTCAGCGTGTCCCGGCGTGTCAATGATGTTGATTTTAACACCATTGTGGTTTACGGCAGTGTTTTTGGAAAGAATTGTAATACCTCTTTCTCTTTCAATGTCGTTGGAGTCCATAACTCTTTCGTTAACTTGTTGATTATCTCTAAAAATACCTGATTGTCTAAGTAGTGCATCTACAAGTGTCGTCTTGCCATGATCGACATGGGCAATGATTGCTATATTTCTAATATCTTCTCTTTTCAAAATCTCATCTCATTTCTTCAAACTTCTATCCTATTTTAAGCTTAAATAAAAAAAAGTGCAACATAAGTTGCACGATTTCTTGTATTTTTTAAGGTTTTACCATTAAAATATATACATTTTCAACTAATTTTTCAAAGGAGTCGCACCTATTTACTAAATTTTTCTACTAATTCATCAAAAGTTACTTCTTCCTGATCTCCACTTCTCATATTCTTCAAAGAATATTTTCTGCTCTTAACTTCTTCTTCGCCAAGGACAATTACATAGTCAACCTTAGTTTGGTCTGCATACTTAAATTTTTTCTTTAACTTGGCAAATTCAGTGTAAACAGAAACTTTCACTCCCTTTTCCCTAAGTTCACTTAAAAGTTTTATGCCGTCATGTAGACAGTCGTCCATTGGGATGATCAACAAATCAACTAGGGATTTTTCTTCACTAGAAATAATCTTTGCTTCATTTAATTGATAGAAAAGTCTTGAAAGTCCAATGGAAATTCCAACACCTGGAAGAACTTTATCTGTGTAGTAACTTGCAAGGTCTTCGTATCTTCCGCCAGAACAAACTGAGCCAATATTTGGATAATTATCAAGGGTAGTTTCATAAACTGTGCCTGTGTAATAATCTAGCCCTCTTGCGATTTTAAGGTCGATGTCAAAACAATTTTCGTCTATGCCAAAGTCCCTCATGTATCCAACAACTTGTGTTATTTCATCAAGACCTTCAAGGAAAACTTCATTTTCAATTTTAAGGTCATTTAGGGCTTTAATAATTTCATCTGTACTGCCCTTGATTTTAATAAATTCAAGAATCTTTTCGCCAGCTTCCTTTGTAACTCCAAGTTCAGCAAGCTCAGACAAAACATTTTCTTCGCCAATTTTGTCTATTTTATCTACAGTTCTCAAAACATTCATTGAATCCTCAATGCCAAGAGAGCCGAAAAATCCCTTTAAAATTTTTCTATTGTTTAGGTGAATTGTAAAATCTGTAAAGCCTAAATCTTTAAATGTGTGATAAATTACAACTGGAAATTCTGCGTCATTTACTAGGGAAAGTTCCCCCATGCCAATTGTGTCGATGTCGCATTGATAAAACTCTCTAAAGCGACCCTTTTGAGCTTTTTCGCCCCTATACACCTTTCCTATTTGATATCTCTTAAAAGGGAAGGATAGATCGTTCATGTGCTCTACAGTGTATCTTGCTAGAGGAACTGTAAGGTCAAATCTAAGGGACATGTCTGTGTCTCCCTTGTGGAATCTGTAAATTTGCTTTTCAGTTTCTCCGCCGCCCTTGGCGAGCAGCACTTCAGATTTTTCTATAACTGGCGTATCTATTGGCAAGAAACCATGTTTTTCAAAATTGTCTCTAATTATGTCTTTCATCTCGTTAAAGAGAATTTGTTCCTTTGGTAGCAGTTCCATAAATCCTGGAAGGGTTGAAGGTTTCACTATACTCATGATATCACTCCTATTTTTTATTATTTATAATTTATTATTAATTTTATTTTATCACATAATCTTTACTTTTTGTACTTTTGTCTAGTATTAAAGGAAAGTATTTTTTGTTGCAATTAGCTTATAAATTCAAACTTTAAAAAATTTCTAGTAATTTCATTAATTTTTTTTGACTCTAGTTCTTTTTTATTTTATAATTACAAAGTTGAGAATAATATTCATTATGGTCTCAATGAATTTTTTTTTGGGAGGAAAAAAATGGAAAGAATAAATGTAGAATTTGGAATGTTCGAAGTTTTACTTCTTGCTATACTTGGTATTTATCTAGGAGATTTTCTAAGAAAGAAATTCCCTATTCTTGTTAAATATTGCTTGCCATCAGCAGTAGTTGGAGGAACTATAATTTCAATAATTACAATGATCTTATACTATGCAGGAATTATAGAGCCAGACTTCGACTTTAAAACTGTTAACACTTTATTTTATTGCTTATTTTTTGCTGCAAGTGGTGCAGCAGCCAGCCTTTCACTTTTAAAGCAAGGTGGAAAACTGGTAGTTATATTTGCTTTTTTGGCAGCCTTACTTGCCATTTGTCAAAACACTGTAGCTCTTGGAGTAGGTCATTTACTTCATGTTCATCCACTTATCTCTATGATGACTGGCTCAATACCTATGACTGGTGGTCATGGAAACGCAGCAAGTTTTGCCCCAATAGCTGTTAAGGCAGGACAAAAAGCTGCTATGGAAGTTGCAATAGCATCTGCTACCTTTGGACTTATTGCCGGTTCACTAATTGGTGGACCTTACGGTAACTTTTTGGTAAAAAGATTTGGCTTTCAAGATCCAGAACTAGACAATCAGCAAAACACAATAGTTGACACTGCAAAAACTGTTATGATGAACAAAAATAATGTAATCTCAGCAGTAAATATGCTAGTTCTTGCCTGTGGTATTGGTGAATTATTTTTCTTAGTATGGCAACACTATGACATTAATATTCCAATTCATGTAAACTGTATGCTTGGCGGTATTATAGTGAGAGTCTTCTTAGACAAAACTGGCAGAGCAAAGGACTCTCTATTAGAAGCAATTGACACAGTGGGAGACTTTTCCCTTGCACTCTTTGTTTCAATGTCAATTGTAACAATGAAATTGTGGCAACTAGCAGACCTAGGACCTCAACTTATTGTCCTTCTTCTTGCTCAAATTGTTCTTGTACTAGTATTCACTTACTTCTTGACTTTCAGACTTCTTGGCAAGAATTACGACTCAGCAGTAATGGCAGTAGGTCACCTTGGTTTCTCTACAGGTGCCGTACCAGTTTCAATGACTACAATGAAGACTGTCTGTGACAAGTACAGATACTCAAAGCTTGCCTTCTTCGTTGTGCCAGTAATTGGTGGATTTATTTCAAATATTACAAATGCCTTTATTATTACAACCTTCTTGGATATAGCAACAAAAATGGGCGCAGGTATGTAAAATTTAATAAAATTTTGAAGATTTTAAAAGGGCTATAGTTTTTACCATAGCCCTTTTTTAATTATTCTATTTTATTTTTAGTTTTTAGTATAGTCCTGATGGTTTTTCAGAAGTGTTGATAAAAATATTTTTAACTTGTGAATATGCATCAAGCATCATCTTGTGGTTTTCTCTACCTATACCAGATGTCTTATAGCCACCGAAAGGTGCTCCTGCAGGTAGTTGGTTATAAGTGTTAACCCACATTCTTCCAGTTTCAACGCCCCTTGCAACTCTTATTGCCTTGTTGATGTCTCTTGTCCAAACAGCGCCTGCTAGACCATAGTCAGAGTCGTTTGCCATTTTTATAACATCTTCTTCATCTTTGAACTTAATTACAACAGCAACTGGTCCAAAGATTTCTTCTCTTGCAACTTTCATGTCGTTGTTTGCATTTGTAATAAGAGTTGGCATTGTGAAGTATCCGTTTTCTGTGCCATTCTTTGTAGCTTTTTCGCCACCTACGGCAATTGTTGCTCCTTCTTTTTTAGCAACTTCTACATAGCCAAGAACTTTTTCAGTTTGTGATCTATTTACTTGGGCACCAACTTGAGTGTCTTCTTCCCAAGGAAGTCCAACTTTAATGCCTGCAAATTTTTTAATTGCCTTTTCTATAAATTCATCGTAAATGTCTTCTTGAACGAAAACTCTTGAGCCTGCGCAGCATACTTGACCTTGGTTAAATAAAATTCCCATGGCAAGTCCATCTAGGGCAAGTTCCATGTCGCAGTCGTCAAAGAAAATATTTGCTGACTTGCCGCCAAGTTCTAGTGTAGCAGGGATTAATTTATCTGCTGCAGCGCTTGCAATCTTGTAGCCAACTTCTGTTGAACCAGTGAAGGCAAGTTTTGAAAGTCCCTTGTGGTGTTGTAAATATTCTCCAGATTTTGAGCCAGAGCCAGTTACTACATTGATAACTCCCTTTGGCACTACATCTTTAATTAACTTCATAAGTTCAAGAAGGGAAAGTGAAGTAGTTGAAGATGGTTTAATTACAACAGCATCGCCCGCTGCTAGGGCTGGTGATAATTTCCATGCTGCCATTAAGAATGGAAAGTTCCATGGAATAATTTGACCAACAACTCCAAGAGGTTCACGAAGTACAATTGATAAAGTGTTTTCGTCAATGGCATTGGCAGTGCCTTCTTCAGATAAAATTGCTCCTGCAAAGTATCTAAAGTGTTCAGATGCTAGTGGAATATCAACATTTCTTGTTTCTCTAATTGGCTTGCCATTGTCTAGGGTTTCTACCATGGCAAGGTGTTCTGCATTTTCGTCAATTATGTCGGCAATTTTATTTAAAATTTTTGCCCTTTCATATCTATTTGTCTTCTTGTAGTCCTTGAAGCCTTCCCAAGCGGCTTCAACAGCTCTATCAACATCTTTTTCAGATGCTTGTGTGATTTTTGCTAAAAGTTCTCCATCGGCTGGGCAATAAACATCAAGTGTTTCGCCACTTTCGCCTTCAACAAATTCTCCGTCAATAAATAGGCCGTATTTTTTATCAAGATTAATTTTTGGTTTAGTCATAATACACTCCTTATCTCTATTTAATACATCATAAAAAGCTTCTATATAAGAAATACCCCCCGTAATTTATTTAAAACCTATATTATTTTTTTAACAAAGTTTTACATGGTGGAAAATTATTATCCTTGCCTAAAATTTTGCCCTTACACAATTTTTTTCATCTCTTAATTTTTTCATATCTTAACATTTTGCAATCTGAAAAAATTTTTTTCTATTTCTTAATATTTTTGCACTTAAAAAATTATTTCAGCTCTAGAAATTTTATTGCTTCCCTAGAAAGATAAAAAAATAAAAGCCCTCTCGAGCTTTTACCTTTAATAATTTTATAAAACCATGGACAAAAATTCTTTTGCCCTCTGTGTTTTTGGATTTGCGAAAAATTCCTTGGAGTCTTCGTCTTCTGCTATGACTCCCTTGTCCATGAAAAGAACTCTGTTAGACACATCTCTTGCAAAGCCCATTTCATGAGTTACCACAAGCATGGTAAGTCCTTCTTCTGCCAAGTCACGCATGACATTTAAAACTTCATTTACCATTTCTGGGTCAAGAGCTGATGTTGGTTCGTCAAAGAGAAGAACTTCTGGATTCATGGCAAGTGATCTTGCTATGGCAACTCTTTGCTTTTGCCCACCAGATAGGGATGTGGGTTTTGCATCCTTAAAGGGATACATGCCAACCTTTTGCAAAAATTCTTCTGCAAGCTTTACTGCCTCCTGGCGAGATTTTTTCAAGACCTTAACTTGTCCTATTACACAATTTTCAAGGACACTCATGTTGTTAAAGAGGTTAAAGGATTGAAATACCATGCCAACCTTGGTCCTGTAATTATTTATAGAAATGTCATCTAAAATATTTTCTCCATGATATTTTATTTTGCCGCCATTGGGCTCTTCCAAGAGATTTATACACCTGAGAAGGGTTGACTTGCCTGAGCCAGAGGAACCAATTATTGAAACAACTTCGCCCTTTTTTACTTTAAAATTTATGTCCTTTAAAACTTCATTATCGCCAAAGCTTTTTTCCAAATTTTCTATTTCAAAAATGTATTCCATGTCACACCTCTTCCTTTACTTCAATAACTTCTGCACTAGATTGAGAACCGTAAATCTTGTAAGTTCCGTCGCCATCCATTTTCTTTTCAATAAGCTTCATAGCCTGGCTCACTGTTATAGTTAGCACTAGATAAATTAAGGCTGTGATGAAGAAAACTTCGAAGTATCTTAGATAAGTTCCTGCTGCTGATTTTGAAATAAAGAATAATTCTGAAACAGAAATTACATTTAAAACAGAAGAATCCTTTATGTTTACAATAAATTCATTGCCCACAGATGGGATAATATTTCTTACAGCTTGAGGAAGCACAACTTCTGTCATTGTTTGCCAATGAGTCATGCCTATGGATAAGGCTCCTTCAGTTTGACCCTTGTCAACAGAAATAATTCCACCTCTTATGATTTCAGCCATGTAGGCACCTGTGTTTACAGATACGATAATAAGGGCTGAAGGCATAGCCGCCATATTTAAGTTGAAATATTGTAGAGAGCCATAGTAGAACATCATGGCTTGTACCATCATTGGCGTTCCCCTAATAACTTGAATGTAAACTGTAATTATGGCATTCACAACTTTTAGAAGTCCCCTCTTAAAGGCTGAAGATTTTTTATTTACTTTTATAGTCCTTATAATTGCAATTAAAAGACCTATTAAGAAACCAATTAAGGTGCCTATAACTGCAATTATAATGGTATTAAGAGTTCCCTCAAGAAAGAGGGAACCATATTCCTTTATTAAAAATCCAATCCATCCAAAAAAACTTTCTGGCATCTTTTTTCTCCTATGCTTTATTCGCTAAGTGGTTGATTAGCCACAGCCTCTTCCATTATACTTTGTCTTTCATCTTCAGAAATTTTTGAAAGTGCGTCATTAACTTTATCTAAAAGTTCTTGATTACCCTTCTTAACGCCAACTGAAATAGAAGTGTCTTCAGTTGAAGCTTCGAAGCCCTTGCCTTCTTCAAATTCTACAAAAGATAAGTCATTATTTGCAGAAGTAGCAGAAAGTGCGCCCGGTCTTTCAGAAACATAGCCGTCGATTTTTCCACTTCTAAGAGCAACTATCATAGCTGGGAAAGTTTCAAGAGCTGTTGACTTATTTACACCTTCGATTTGATCAATTACATCGTAGTGGAAAGTGTTAAGTTGTCCAGTGATGTTTGCTCCCTTAAAATCCCCAAGTGACTTTGCATTTACATAAGGTGAATCCTTTTTAACAACAATTACAAGGTCTGATGTGTAATAAGTGTTGGAGAAGTCAATAGTTTCTTTTCTCTCAGCAGTTGGACTCATACCTGCAATAATTAAATCAATCTTGCCTGAAGTTAGGGCAGGAGTAAGACCATTCCATTCAGTTTTTACAATTTCAAGTTTCTTGTCCATAGACTCAGCAATTTTCTTTGCGATTTCAACATCGTATCCACCAGCATAGCCGCCAGTTGAAATTGCATAGCCATGTTCTTCACCAGTTTGTGTCCAGTTAAAAGGTGCATAGTCACATTCCATTCCAACTTTTAAAGTGTCAGAATCTGCTGGTGCCGCAGCTGAACCTCCATCGCCCTTTGGATTACAAGCTGTTAAAAACATTGTGCTGGCTAAAGCACCTACCACTAAAACTTTTGCTACATTCTTTCTTAAATTCATGATATACCTCCGTAAAAATCTCGGTGGCTATAAAAAGTAATAAAAAAAACAGTCTGGAAAACCAAACTGTTAAAGATGTCTAAATATAAGACAAAGTATTTAACTTTAGATAGCTCCCCACATATTTGTGACAGTCATGCAAATATTGTTTGCATGCCCAGCATATTAACTTACCATTAATACACTTCGGCGAAATTTCCTTTCATCTTTCTTCACTGCATGGTCTTGCTCTAAAAGATTACTGATAAAGTCCGCTCCTCTATCGTATTTTTCAATACAATGTATTTAATTGTTTCATCAATTATATATAGGAGAATTATAAAAGTCAAGGATTTTTTTATTTTTCTTTAAATTCTCTTATTTTTCTTTAATTTTTTATTTTTCTTTAATTTTTTATTTTTCTTTAATTTTTTTAACTTTTTCCCTAAAATTTATAACTTATTCATATTCTCAAGCTGCAAAAAATTTTGAGGCTGCCAAAAATTTTTACATAAAAATAAGGCTCCACTAGGGAGCCCTATAGCATTAAATTTATTTCCAAATATCAATTTCTGAAGATGAGTTTAGTCTTTCTCTGTCGTGAGAGTTTGCTGCATCAATGATATTGTAGTAAGCCCAGAAGCCTTCATTAACATCTGAGAATTTGTTTAAAGCTGATTTGTTCACATTGTTAAGTGAAAGTGCACTTGTGTTTCTATCGAAAACAGAGTTTAAAATAGTTACAGCTTCTGCTCTTGTGATTTTTGCATTTGGTTTAAAGGATCCATCAGGGTAACCTGAAACATTTTTGTTGCCATTTAATTTATCGATTGCATCCTTTGCCCAATGATCTTGTATGTCATTAAAATCAGATTTAATTGTCTTTTCTGTTTTAATATATCCAGAAATCATTTGTGCAAATTCTGCTCTTGTAATGCTTTCATTTGGCTTAAATGTTCCATTAGGATAACCATTTATAAGATTCTTTTCAACAACATAATTTACTGCAGCTGAATACCATTCATCATTTGCATCAGAAAATTTTGTCTTGTCTCCTAATCCAAAACTGCTTCCACCATTTATAAGTGTAGCAAACATTTGAGCTGCTTCTGCTCTTGTAACATTATTTTGTGGTTTAAACGTTTCATCTGGGTATCCTTCAATATATGCGATTACTCTTTCTTCTTGAATAGCCTTCTTAGTAACTTTGTAGTCAAGTTTTTCTACATCGTCATCATCTGTTTTTGCTTCAACTTTTATAGTTTCCCCAGCAATTAATTCCCTATCTAAGAAAACTGTAAATACCCCAGAGTTATTTACTTCGATGCTACCTAATTTTCTATTACTTGCATCATAAACAGTAATTGTGTCTTTTGCATTTGCTTTACCTTTTACAAGTTTTTGTCCTTCTTTAGCTTCAGTAATAGTCAATTTATCATTTTCTGCTGTCTTTTTATCTGTGTAGAATTTTAAATCATCAAGATCTTTTTTTGAAATATCATCTCTCAAATTAACTGTAAAATATGAGTTTTTATCAGTCCTAAAAGTTCCATAAAGTTCTCCATCATAATAAACTTTTATATTTTCATATGGATGGTTTCTAATAAATCCTGTCAAAGTTTTTCCCATTAAGCTAAGGCTATTTGCTTCAACCTTTGATCCTTTAATATAATCATCTTCTTCTCCAGAAACTTTTACTCTTTTAGATCTGTCTCCACTTTTTTCTGCATAAACATAAACAGTTTCATCTTTTAAAATATCATATTTTATTGAAAAACGTCCATCTCTATCTGCTTCTCCAATATATCTGTCATCTTTTTTACTTCTTTCGATATAAATATCTGCATAAGGTTCTGTCTTACCTGTGATTTCTCTTCCATTGTATTTTACATTTGAAATGTCAACATCATCGTAACGACCATTTTTCTTTTCTACATCAAAAGTAAGTTTTATTTTCTTTTCAGATCCATCTTCAAATCTTATTGTAACATACTCAGTATGTTTTCCTGTTTCTTCGTATTTAAATGATGTTTCCCCTTCAACTATTCTAGCCCCTCTAGGAAGGTCTATTACATCCTCAATGTTATATCTTTTATCTTTTTCTAGAGTTTTCCTTCTATCTCTCACCCTACTTCTGTCAGCTTCAGTAGTTTTTTCGTCATCATCTTTATCTTTCTTTGAATTATTGTCTTTTCTATATTCCGTTTCATTTTGTGCATCCTTTAATAAATCTTTTCCACTTGATGCAAAAATAGAAGCTGGCATTGATGTCACAAGCACGCCTGCTAGTGCAAGTGTTAAATATTTCTTACTATATGGTTTCATTATTTCCTCCTAATAAAATATAAATCTATTTCATACTACGCTACTGAGTTTATATCTCTTTTGTGATAAAAAAGTGATAAGTGGCTAATATTTGACCTTTTTAATATTTTTTTAACATTTTGTAACACAAAAGACATAAAAAAGGACTCGCTAGTCAAGTCCTTATCTTTAATTATTTAACTTTAACAGACAAATCATCGGCATAGACATCAACCAAAATTATGTCGCCATCCATTACATCGCCCCTTATAATCATCTTTGAAATTTTAGTTTCAAGAGTGTGACCAATGTATCTCTTAACTGGTCTTGCCCCATATTGTGGGCTAAAGGATGCGTTAAGGATAAATTCTAGAGCTGCGTCTGTAACTTCAATTTTAATTTCTCTATCTTCAAGTTTTCTTTCAACTTCTTTAATGCTTTCTTTGATGATGTCATAAACTTCATCTCTTTGAAGAGGTTTAAATAAAACTACTTCGTCGACTCTGTTTAAAAACTCAGGTCTAAAGGCACTTCTAAGGTCGCCCATAACTTCTTCTCTTGCAGCTTCAGTTATTTGTCCGTCAGCACCAATTCCATCAATTAAGAAGTGTGACCCAATATTTGATGTCATAATTATAACTGTATTTTTAAAGTCTACAGTTCTTCCTTGGTTGTCAGTAAGTCTGCCGTCGTCAAGAACTTGAAGAAGAATGTTAAATACATCTGGATGAGCCTTTTCGATTTCGTCAAATAAAATTACTGAATATGGTTTTCTCCTTACAGCTTCAGTAAGTTGTCCGCCTTCATCGTAGCCAACATATCCTGGAGGAGAACCCACAAGTCTTGACACAGAGTGTTTTTCCATGTATTCAGACATGTCAATTCTAATTAAGTTTCTCTCATCATCGAAAAGTGTTTCTGTAAGAGCCTTGGCAGTTTCAGTCTTGCCCACACCAGTTGGTCCCAAGAAAATGAAGGAACCAATTGGTTTATTTCTGTCCTTAAGTCCTGCTCTCGCCCTTAGGACTGCATCAGATACAACTTCAATTGCCCTGTCTTGACCAATAACTCTCTTGTGAAGAATATCTTCCAAGTTTAGAAGTTTGTCTCTTTCAGTTTTATTTAATTTTTCAACTGGAATGCCAGTCCATCTACTTACAACATAGGCGATTTCGTCTTCTGTAACTTCTTCCTTAACCATAGAAGACTCGTCTTTCTTTTCTGATTCTTTCTTGGCAAGTTCTTCCTTTAATTTTGGAAGAGTGCCATATTTTAATTCAGAAAGTCTTTCTAAGTCGTAATTTCTTTCAGCTTCTTCTATGGCGTGGTTTGTATCTTCAATCTCTTTCTTGATTTCCTTTGTGGAGTCAAGTTCCTTTTTTTCAGTTTCCCATTTTGATTTTAATCTATCAAATTCTGCCTTTTCTTCAGAAAGTTCAGCTTGAAGTTTTTTAAGCCTTTCAGCACTTGCCTCGTCAGTTTCCTTTTTAAGGGCTTGGTTTTCAATTTCAAGTTGCAAAATTTTTCTTCTAACTTCATCAATTTCTGTTGGCATGGAGTCGATTTCTGTCCTTAACATTGCGCAGGCTTCGTCCATTAAGTCTATGGCCTTGTCTGGCAAAAATCTGTCAGTAATATACCTGTCAGATAAAGTTGCAGCAGCAATTACTGCAGAGTCAGAAATTCTAATGCCGTGATAAATTTCGTACTTGTCCTTTAAACCACGAAGGATGGCAATTGTATCTTCCACACTAGGCTCTTTAACCATAACCTTTTGGAATCTTCTTTCAAGAGCTGGATCCTTTTCAATATATTTTCTGTATTCATCAAGAGTTGTAGCACCAATAGCGTGAAGCTCACCACGAGCAAGCATTGGCTTTAAAAGGTTTGATGCGTCCATGGCGCCATCAGTTTTTCCTGCACCAACTATATTGTGGATTTCGTCGATGAATAAAATTATGTCGCCTTCAGATTTTTTCACTTCATTTAGGACAGCCTTTAATCTTTCCTCAAATTCTCCACGATACTTTGCACCTGCTATAAGGGCACCCATGTCTAGGGAAAAGACAGTTTTATTTTTTAGTCCTTCAGGCACATCTTCAGACACAATTCTTTGGGCAAGTCCGCCAGCTATGGCAGTTTTACCAACTCCAGGAGGACCAATTAGAACTGGGTTGTTCTTAGTCCTACGAGACAAAATCCTTATAACATTACGAACTTCTTCGTCACGACCAATTACTGGGTCTAGCTTGCCATCACGAGCAAGTTCAGTTAAATCTTGTCCGTATTTCTTTAGGGCATCATAAGTTCCCTCAGGATTATCTGTAGTCACATGTTGGTTGCCCCTAATTTTTTTAAGGGAATTTAAAAATCCATCAGCATCAATTTTATGTTTGTTAAAGACAGAAGAAGAATCAGTCCCCTTCATGTTTAAAAGGCCAAGATAAATGTGCTCAACAGAAAGATATTCGTCGCCCATTTTTTTCATAAAGTCTTCTGCCTTTTGGAAAAGCTCTCTATAAGATGAGTCGGCATAAACTTCTGCACCTGATTGCTTAGGAAGTCTTTCAATAACCTTTAAGACATCACTTTTTATCATGTCAGGATTTTTTTCCATATAAGTTAAGACCCTTGGTATAAGTCCTTCTTTGTCATTTAAAAGTGCGTAATTTATGTGAATTTCTTTTACCTCAGGATTGCCGTATTCCTTCGCAATATTGTATGCGCCTTGAACGGCTTCAAGGGATTTTTGAGTAAATTTTTCAAAATTCATAAAAACACCTCATTTACATTTTATTTATTTAAATCTTGTAATTCTTTATATAATTTAATTTGCTCCTCAGTTAATTTCTTTGGATTTATGATATTAAAGATGACATAGAGGTCGCCCACATTGCCCTTTAAATCTTTGAAACCCTTGGAAGGAATCCTCATTTTATTTCCTCCCACAAAATTTTCTGGGATTTTTAATTTTAATTTGCCACTTAAAGTTTCCACAGTTTTGCTGGATCCAAGAGCTGCGTCCCATGGATAAATATTTTCAGTCTTAATAATGTCAAGTCCATCTAGGACAAGGTCCTTTTCGTCGCGAATGTTGATCTTGAAGAGAATATCTCCAGGAAGACCAAACTTTTCGCCCTTTACCTTAATTTTTTTGCCACGAGTGATTCCCTTAGGAATCTTTACAGCAACATCATATTCCTTCCTGTTGTAAGTTAAACTCACATTTTTACTTGTGCCCTCGTAGGCATCCCTAATGGAGATGGATAGCTCGGACTCGAACTTGTTCCTGGACTTGTTGGAAGACTTTCCTCTTCCCCTTCCAGACAAATCTCCAAAAATGTCATTTATATTAAAGCCGCCAGAGAAATTTCCTCCCCCGCCAGACCTTGATGATCCGAAAATAGTTTCGAAGAAGTCAGAAAAATCTGCTCCGCTTCCTCCTGTAGTGTAAGTGTAACCATATTGAGAAGGGTCAAAATCATAGCCGGAAGAAAAATCATAATTAGAGCCAAAAGTATCGTATTTTTTTCTCTTATCAGCATCAGATAGAACCTCGTAAGCCTCAGAAACTTCCTTAAACTTTTCTGCCGCAGCTTCATCGCCTTGATTTACATCAGGGTGATATTTTTTCGCAAGCTTTCTATAGGCGCTCTTAATCGCCTTTTCATCTGCATCTTTAGAAACTCCAAGGATTTCATAATAATCTTTGTATTTCAAATTGTAACCTCCTCATAAATCTATTTAAAATCAAATTACTCTCTAATAATTATATCCAAATTTCCTTAAAATATTTTATTAAAAATTTGCTTATAAAATTAATAATTTGACTAATTTTA
>OGTN01000444.1_pt1 | contig 17385 bp, 12 predicted proteins | sample 1574591 | NCBI WGS metagenome assembly OGTN01 (sample SAMN03295830, study PRJEB24534) | human gut metagenome | isolation source: fecal sample 5 from infant 4 | host: Homo sapiens | place: USA: Pittsburgh, PA | collected 2014-07
TTGTAATATCAAATGAAGATTTTGTGGACAAAAATAATAATTATTTGGATTTAGTAGAATTGAGGACGGAAGTAAAATATAAAAATTCACTTGTTGGGGCTAGGATTAGGGCGAATTTTGTAAATAAAATTTATAAAGAGGAGGATGGAGTTTTAAATTCTGGAAAAATAAATAAAGATGATTTAGAAAAAATAAAAAGTTCTTTTGACAATAATAATTGGTCTATTCCTGGCATAAAAGTAATAGACTTAGATGGAGATTTTATTTACGGAGAAGAGAAAGGCAAAAAATTTATTTTTGAAGAAGTTGAAGAATTTGATAAAAAAACCGAAAAAAAGATTATAAAGAGAAATCCACTTTATTCTTTAGAAGACGATATGGTAATTAATCAAAGAAGTGGTAGCTTAAAAATTGAGTCAAGGGTAAGTAATCAAATTTTAATATTAAATGACAAAGTTTTGTTTAATGATAATGCAATTTCTGGTATAATTATTGTAAATAATAATGCGCAAATTTCTAATAATTGCAAATTAGAGGGATATTTAATTGATTTATACGACAAAAATCCTAGTATAAGCCTTAAATATCATCCACTAGTCTTAAGAGATTTTAGTTCAGTGCTACCTGATTATATAAAATTTCAGCCAAGATCACTTAACTATTATGATTTAGAAGACAATACTTAATATGGAGGAAAATATGATAACAGCAGGAGATTTAAGAAAAGGACTTACATTTGAATGGGACGGAGATGTTTGGGTTGTAATAGACTTTCAACACGTTAAGCCAGGTAAGGGTGCAGCTTTTGTAAGAAGTAAAATTAAATCAGTACTTACTGGTGGCATTAAAGACACAACTTTTAACCCATCAGAAAAATTTGAAAAAGTTGTAATTGAAAATAAAGAAATGCAATACTTATATTCTGATGGAGCACTTTATTACTTCATGGATCAAGAAACTTACGAACAAATTCCACTAGAAAAAGACATGGTTGAAGATGCTCTTAACTTCATGAAGGAAAATGATATGGCAACTATTAACTTCTACAAGGGCAAACCATTTAGAGTTACACCTCAAAACTTTGTAGAACTAGAAGTTACAGAAACTGAACCAGGTGTCAAAGGAGATACATCAAGTGGTGGCTCTAAACCTGCAACTGTAGAAACAGGTTACACTCTTAATGTACCACTTTTCATTAATACAGGCGACATTATAAGAATTGACACAAGAGATGGCGAGTATATGTCTAGAGTTTAATTTGGAGGTACTATGGAATATTTATTAAAGAGAATATCATATTTACAAGGACTTTGTGACGGATATGATTTGGACACAACTACTAACGAAGGCAAAATTATATCTGAACTTGTAGATATCTTAAGCGATGTTATTGATGAAATGAGAGAATCTCGTGAAGAAATCGAAGATTATGTTGACATCATTGAAGAAGACCTTTCAGATCTAGAAGATTATGTTTATGAAAATGAAGACATGGATTTTGAACTATACGATGATGATTTCGACTTTGATGATTTAGAAATCTATGACGAAGACCAAGAAGATAGCGAGGAAGAATAATTAAATTTTTTAGAAGGCGAGGGTTTCCTCGTCTTTTTTAGGATAAAAATTTTTTAATAGGAGAAAATATGATTATAAAAGGCGGAAGAGTGATAGATCCTCTTTCAAAAACAGATGAGATTTTAGATATAAGAATTGAAAAGGGAACAATAATTGAAATAGAAAAAGATATTGATGAGAGAAAATTTCCAGGCGAAGAAATAATTGACGCTAGGGGAAAAGTCCTTGTTCCTGGACTTGTTGATGTCCATGTTCACTTTAGAGACCCAGGTCAAACCTATAAGGAAGATTTAGAAAGTGGAAGTCAATCTGCCATAGCTGGTGGTTTTACAAGTGTTGTGCAAATGGCAAACACTAGCCCAAAAATTGACGACAAGGGAAAAATTATTGACCACTACAAAAAGGCACGCTATCTTCCATTAAAAGTATATACAGTGTCTGCTCTAACGAGAAATTTTTCTGATTTAGAGCTTGTTGACATGGAAGAAAATTTTAAGGCGGGAGCCCTAGCCTTTACTGACGATGGAATCCCCAATAGAAATTCTAAATTAATAGTAGAAGCAATGAATCGTGCAAAAGAATTAGGGGCAATAATTTCTTTTCACGAAGAAGATCCAAATTTAATTGAACAAAATGGGATAAACCATTCAGAAGTTTCTGAAAAATTAAATATTTATGGCTCACCAACTATTGCTGAGACATCCTTTATTGCAAGAGATGTAGCCATGGCAATTTACACTGGAGCCAAGATTTCCATTCAGCATATTTCTACAGGACTAGGAGTTGATCTTGTTAAATTTGGAAAGTCTATGGGAGCAAATATTTATGCAGAAGTTACGCCACATCACCTTGCCTTAAATGACAGGGCAGTATTAAAATACGGTACTCTTGCAAAGATGAATCCACCACTAAGAAGTGAAGAAGACAGGTTGAGAATCATTGAGGGCATAAAGGAAGGCACAATAGAAATTATTGCAACAGATCACGCTCCTCACAGCCCTGAAGAAAAGGCCAAGGAAATCACAAAGGCACCATCAGGAATTATTGGACTAGAGACATCTTTTTCCATCTGCTATGAAAATTTAGTCTTAAGTGGAGAAATTTCTCTCATGAAATTAATTGAACTCATGAGTACAAACCCAGCAAAAATTTATGGACTTGAAGGCGGAGAAATTGCAGTAGGTAAGCTTGCAGATTTGGCTATAATTGACCTTGAAAGTGAATATAAAATTGAAAAATTTAAATCAAAGTCCTCTAACAGTCCTTTCGCAGGTAAAAATTTAAGGGGAGAGGTTCTTTATACTATCTCTGAGGGCAAGCTTGTCTATAAAAAATAAATATGTCAAAGTGGATACAATGACAAAGATTTAATCCAAAAGCTTTAAAAATCAAGGTCCTTGATATATTATTAAAATTAGGAGGATATTATGAAAATTTTTAATTTTACATTACTTAATTTTAATAGTATTAAAAACACCTTTAAAAGGTTTCCATTTACAATAATTTCAGCAATACTTGCCACAATATTTTTAATCTTGTCAACTTTCGATGAATACGCAGAAGCATATAATAACAAGATGTTGAGCTTTGGCCTAGTTTTTGTTTTTGGAATTTTTCTTTATGCTTTTATTAAATTATTCAATGAGGGTCTCAGAAATTATTACGACCTAAAAAATTTAAAAAATAATAATTTATTTAAAATATTATCCTATGTAATAACTCTTCCAATTCTATATGGAGTTTATGAGCTTGTATATCACGAAAACAAAGTCTTGGAATTTTATGACAATAATTTTATATACTTTACCCTAATTGCAGCCTTAGTAGTTGGCACTTCCTTTGTGGGGAAATTTAATTATCACAAGGATTTTGTTGTCTATGTTGCAAAGATATTGAGGGCTTTTATAATTTCAAATATTTACAGCTTTATTGTCTTTGTTGGTATAAGTGGAATTATTTTTGCACTTAACAGCCTATTTAAATTTAATTTTGGGTCTTCAGTATATTTGAGAGTTGCAATTTTTTCCTTTATTTTATTTAATGTGGTGACATTTTTCTCTGATTTTCCAAAGGTGAGAGACTCCTTCACAGATTACAAATATCCAAAGGCTTTTAGAATTCTCTTAGTCTATATAATTACTCCAATCGTAATTATTTATACGGCAATTTTACTAGCTTACTTTGTAAAGATATTAGTCCTTTGGCAAATTCCAAATAATTTAATTGTAAATTTAGTTATTTGGTTTGCAAGTTTTTCAATTGTATATTTATTTTTCCTTTCCAGAGTGGAGACTATTACTTTTATAAATAAATTTAAAATAGTTTTTCCATTTACACTTTTTCCGCTACTGGGAATGATGTTCTTTGCAATTTATTTGAGAATCAAAGAATATGGAATTACTGAAAATAGATATATTGTAATTGCTGTGGGACTTTGGATCTTCCTATCTCTAATCTATTATATTTTTTACAGAGAAAATTCAAATATAAGTATTCCAATATTTTTGTCAGTAATAATTTTAATAACAGGTATTGGTCCTGCATCAGCAACAAGTCTAAGCATTAGGTCACAAAATGCTAGATTCGAAAAACTTTTAAGGGACAATAAGATGATTGCAGGAGAAGAAATAAAACCCAACATAAATATTGAATCCGATGCAAAAAGTCAAATTGTAGACATAGTAAGCTACATGGTAAGGACAGATAGGGTGGACAAACTATCCTATATGCCAAAGGATTTTAAGTTAAGTGAAGACAGCTTTACAAAACTTTTTGGCTTCTCCAATATTATTGAAAGTAAAAATTATCTTGGCTATTCTTACACAGATAATTTGCCTACAGATAGCGAGCTTGGATTTGATATTGACATTGAGGGCTACAAACATTTAATTTATGTTTATTCCCTTGACGACGCTGTCACATCAGGAAATTATAAATTTGAAAAAGATAAAAAAGAAATAAAAATTTATAAAAAATCAAAAAGTGATTATAAAACAATTATGACTATCGACCTGGCTAAACTTCGAGATAATTTAAAACTTTTGTACAAGACTAAGGACCGCATTGAGCTTGAAGATTTGGCAATAGAAAAAGATGGCTATAAAGTTTTATTTACAAATATTTATTTCGGAAAAGAAAACAATCTTGACGATGCCTATATCGAATTTTATCTTTTGACTAAGTAGGAGTGATTTTTTGTATTATATAAATTTTGAAAATGATGTCTTTATCGATGATGAAATTGACCTTAGACCAATTTCTGATATTCTTAAAATATATTTAAATAAATGCGATTCCTATCAAATAAAAATTTTAAAAGATGATAAAAAGTCAAAAAAATTAGTTGAAGAATTTGCAGTTTATTCAGATGAAGATGGCTACGAATATATTTTTCAGGGAATAATCGACGAAGACTTCAAAAAAATGATTTTAGAAAATTTAATTGGTGAGACAGCCCTAAACTTTATGGGCATAAGCCTCTATGACGATGGCATTTTGAAACTAGAAATTTTAAATTATGGCAGTGAGGTTTACATCTATGGTTTTGATGAAAAATCAGTAGTTGCCTTTTCAGAAGAGCTAGAAAAAGTCTATGGCATAAGGGACTTAAATGTCTATATAGAGAATGGGGAAGATGATGAGGAAGAAGCCCATCAACATGACCACCACCATGAGCATGACCATGATTGTAGTTGCCAGCCTGATAAGGACGATGATAATTCTTGCAGTTGCCAGGGAGAATGCTCTAAATAAAACAAAAAAAGAGTCTATCAAAAATGATAGGCTCTTATTTTTGCTTTAAAATTATGAAAGTTCTTCTGAAATTGCGGCGCTTACTTTTGGAAGAAGTTGTTTTTTTCTTGAGAGGAGTCCTTCTGATAAAAATTTATCATCAACAAGTTCTTTATCAAATTTTCTTGCAATAGCTTCTTTAAAACTTCCTGCCAAAATTATTTCTGAAACTTCTTTAAAGATATCCGTAATCATGAGGACAAAAGTTTCGGCATCTGAAGTTTCTATGAAGTGTTCCATGGCTCCCTTTAAATCTTTTTCCACAGAGGCTGTGCTTTCTAGGTCCATAGTAAAAATTTGGCAGACTCTTACATTTACTCCTTCAATTGAAAAGTTTTTAACATCAGATTTTAAAAGTTCGTCAGGTTTTCTACCTTCGAGGCTTGTGCCTGCTTTAAACATTTCCATGGCAAATTCTTCTACATCAATAGCTGCAATTTTTTTCATTTTGTTAAGGACATACTTATCCGTCTCTGTTGAAGTTGGTGACCTAAATAAAAGTGTGTCAGAAATAATTGCTGCACAGAGAAGACCTGCAACTTCGCGAGATGGTTTTATGCCATTTTCAAAAAACATTTTTGAGACTATAGTAGCTGTTGAGCCAACAGGTTCGTTTCTAAAGTATATTGGAGAAGAGGTAGAAATATTTGCAACTCTGTGATGATCTACAATTTGCACAATTTCTGCAGAATCAATGTCGTCGATGGATTGGTTTCTTTCGTTGTGGTCCACTAAAATTATTTTTTTTCTTAAATTTGAAATTAAGTGGTAACGGGAAATATTTCCAATTACTTTGTTTTTGTTGTCAAGGACTGGATAGGACCTAAATCTTGATTGTGCCATTTTTTCACGAACATCGTCGATTAAGTCGTCCTTGTGAAAGACAACTAAGTCATCTCTTGTCATTACATATTCAACTGGAACTGCTTGCGGCAAAATTCTTGCAACCATAAAAGTTGAAAGACCAGTTGAGATTACGGCAACATTATTTTCCTTGGCAAGCTCTAAAAGTTTGTCGTCAAGCTTACTTGAAATCGTCAAAATCAAAAGGGAGATGCACTTTTTTATTACAGATTCTTGGCCTTTTACATCGTCTCCAACTATTACAATGTCGCCTTCATTAATTAAATCTTGATTTTTTATAGCTTTGACTGCCATTTTGCCAGATAATTTTCTCGGATTTTCTGGAAGATAGAGAACCTTTCCTCTTAAAACATCTAAAATATTTTCAAAACTTGTATTACTTCTTCCAATGATTGAGTCGTCCCAAATTTCCATATAAGTTGAAGCAATGTTAGATAAGCTAACAATACCAATTAAGTTGTCATCGTCGTCTACAACGGGCAAGGAGTTGATATTATTTTTTTGAATCAAATCCATTGCCGATGCCATTGAAAGGCTTGGATTGACGCAATAGGCAGCGTCTATTTCTATATCTCTTACTTGAGGCTTTATAGAAGTCTTTAGTCTTGGTTTTTGCACGCCAAAATGTTTAAGTACAAATTCAGTTTCTTTATTTAAGTTGCCAAGTCTAATTGCCTCAGCATCTTCGCCCATTTTTGTTTTTAATTCTGCAAGGGCGATGGCGGAACATATACTATCTGTGTCAGGATTTTTGTGACCTGTTATATAAATTTTATTTTTCATAATTCCTCCAAAATTCTAAGTCATTATAGCACAAATTTCCTTATTTATTGTAAATTTTTATAATTTTAGGATATAATTTATCTGTGAAACTATGAATATAATAATTATTGGTGCAGGACCAGCAGGAATGGTTGCTGCCATAAATGCAAAAAATGAAAATAACAAGATAATATTAATAGAAAAAAACGAAAGAATTGGAAAAAAACTCTTGGCTACAGGAAATGGCAGATGCAATTATACAAATTTAATTTTGTCAGAAGAAAATTATTCTTCAAAAGATTTTGTAAGAGAGACATTAAAGGATTTTTCCAATGAAGACCTGATAAATTATTTTAAGGTCTTGGGGCTTGAGTCCACCACAGATGGCAATAGGGTCTATCCTCTTACCTTAAAGGCAAATTCTGTCCTAAATATTTTAATTTATTGGCTTGAGAAAAAGGGCATCGACATTAGGACAAATACTGAAGTAAGAGAAATCAAAAATAACAAAGCTGGATTTGATGTAATTACTGATGGTGAAACAATTAAGGCTGATGTGGTTATTGCGGCCTTTGGTGGAAAGTCCATGCCAGCAAGTGGCTCTGATGGCAGAAGTTATGAAATTCTAAAAAAACTTGGCTTGAAGATAACAGACCTAAAGCCAGCCCTCACTCAAGTAAAGTTGGAGTCTAAATATTTAAAACACCTTAGTGGGACAAAAGTTCTTGGAGAGGCAAAATTATTTAAGGGAAATAAAGAAATCGACAGGAGAAGGGGAGAAATTTTATTTACCAACTATGGAATAAGTGGACCACCAATTTTAGACTTATCAGTAAATATTTCTGAAGATAATTTTATTGAAGTGCCCCTTATAAATAATGTAGATGAAAAGACGGTGGACATGCTTTACAGCAGGTACTATATGTTCCCAGATTTTTCTCTGGAAGAATATTTAATGGGAATTGTAGATAAAAAGTTTATTCACTACATCGTCGATTATTTAAATTTAGACAAAAAAATTGCCATGAATATGATCTCTATGGCAGATTTTCAAAAAATCATAGAAGTATTGTTGAAGTCATGCTTTAAGGTAATTGGCACAACAGGTTTTAAAAATTCTCAAGTGACGAGGGGTGGCGTTGATTTAAGTCAAATAAATTGCCATGACTACTCAACAAAAAAATACGAGAACCTCTATATTATTGGCGAAGCACTTAATATTGATGGAGACTGTGGCGGCTACAATTTGCACTTTGCCTTTGCCTCTGGATACAGACTTGGCAAAATCCTAAGTGCAAAAAACTAACAAAATATTTGCAATAGAAGTTAATTCAGATTAAAATAATTTTGGCGTAAAAAAATTTTAATCACTCATATAAATTTGGAGGAAGAATGTTTTACTTACAGAAAAAATTAAAGGAATATGGGAATATTTCTGTTGGAATAGTGGGCTCAGGTATTATGGGCACATCCCTATTTACTTTGTTAAGTCAAAATGAAAATTTTTATCCCATAGTTTTTTCATCAAGAAATAAAGTTACACTTAAAAATGCAATAGATTCAGCAAATATAGATAAAAAAGATTATGCCTTTACAGATGATTTGGAAGAGGCAAAAAATCTTTTAAAAGAAAAAAAATATATAGCTACTACTAATAATTTGCTTGCGGCGACTCTTGTCGATTGCCTAGTAGACTGCACTGGCGATACAGAAACGGGAACAAAATTATCCCTTGCTGCCATTGAAAATGGTGTTGACATAGTCAGTCTAAATGTTGAAATGGATGCAACGGTTGGTCCAATTCTTAAGGTTATGGCTGATGAAAAGGGTCTAGTCTATTCTGGCACTAAGGGTGACGAGCCTGGCGCCATTGTAGAAATTTATGAGTTTGCAAAGAACTGTGGCTTCGAAGTTTTAGTCCTTGGCAAGGGAAAAAACAATGAATTGAATAATTATGCAAGTCCAGAAAGTTTAAAAGAAGCAGCAGATAAAAAGGGAATCAATCCAAGAATGCTCACTTCTTTTGTCGATGGAACAAACACAATGATAGAGTTAAACGCAGTTTGCAATGCCCTTGGTTTTGTGCCAGACATAAGAGGTTGTCACTTTGTTGAAACTAGTCCAAAGAAAATTGCAGATGACTATAAATTAAAAGAAGATGGTGGAATTTTAAATTCCTATGGCGTAGTTGATTTTGCTACGGGAATTGCTCCAGGAGTATTTGCTGTAGTAAAATCAAAATCTAATATTATAGATGAAGAAATGAAGTATCTATCCATGGGTCAAGGTCCAAATTATACCATATATAGACCTTATCACTTGACTAGCATTGAGACTATAGTTTCTATAATAAAGGCAGTTGTCCTAAGAGATGCATCTATTGCACCAATGGGAGAGCCCTATGCAGAAACTGTCGCAGTTGCAAAAAGAGATATAAAAAAGGGTGAAAAGCTTGATTCTATTGGCGGAGGAATGATTTTTGGAACCCTGGAAAGAAAAGAAGATCAAATAAAGGGAAATCATGTGCCAATAGGAATTGTAACTGAAGGTGCCTATGCAAATAAAGACATTAAAAAGGGGAGCCTTCTCACTTATGAAGATTTGTCCTTGAATGAGGCTGCAGAAATAGTGAAATTGAGAAAAAAACAAGATAAGTATTTCAAAAAGTAAACAAATCTGATATAATATTCGCAATAGGTGATGATATGAGAATAACACAAGAAACAGATTATGCCTTTAGAATTGTAAGTTATCTTGCTAAAAATGAGGGTAAAGTCATTGGAGCGCCACAAATTGCTGAAAGTGAAGGTGTTACAAAGAGATTTACTCTTAGAATACTTAGAAAACTAAATTTGGCTGGAATAACTGATGCAAAAAGAGGTTCTAAGGGTGGATACTATCTGAAAAAGCCAAAGGAAGAAATAACACTCTACGACATAATTGTAGCGGTTGATGGACCAATTGTAATTAATAGGTGCTTGCAAGAAGATAAATATTGCAACAAAAATAGGGCAAATGAAGTTGGAAACTGCAAATTCCACACTACACTTGCCATGATGCAATCAAACATTATTAAAATGTTTAAAAATCAAACAATTGACAATTTTATATAAGCTTTGATGAGGACGGTAAATTTTAAGAAACTAAGAGAGCAGTTGTTTGGTGCGAAACTGTGTTTTATAAATTTATAGATCACCTCGGAGCTCAAAGGTCAAAAGCCTTTGCGCATTTGCGTTAAAAAATTAAGTGATAGTTACCTATAATTAGGGTGGTACCGCGGCTAGTTCGTCCCTTCTCATTTGAGAGGGGACTTTTTTTATAAAAATTTTGGAAGAATAAGGAGTTTTAGATGAAAAATTTTAAAGAATTATCTAAGGATAAGGTTAGTGTAAGGGAAGAAGAAATCTCAAAATTTTGGGATGAAATTGATCTTTTGCACAGATCTGTAGAATCAAGAGAAGATGGTGAAAGTTATATCTTTTATGAAGGACCTCCAACTGCAAATGGTAAACCAGGCATACACCATGTCATGGCTAGAACCTTAAAGGACTTAACTTGTAGATATCACACAATGCTTGGATATAAGGTTAAAAGAAAAGCAGGCTGGGATACTCATGGTCTTCCAGTAGAAATTGAAGTAGAAAAGAAACTTGGGCTTCACAACAAGCAAGACATTGAGTCCTATGGAGTTGAAGATTTTAACAAAAAATGTAAGGAATCTGTTTTTGAATACGAAAAAGAATGGAGAACACTTACTAGGAGAATGGGCTATCTTATAGACTTAGATCACCCTTACATCACTCTTGAAAATACTTATATAGAATCAGTTTGGCATATACTAGACAAGATGTTTAAAGATGGACTAATTTATGAAGGTCATAAAATAGTGCCATACTGCCCAAGATGTGGAACTGGTCTTGCATCTCATGAAGTTGCACAAGGTTATGAAGAAATCAAAACAACAACAGCAACTTGTAAATTTAAATTAAAAGATAAGGAAAATGAATATTTCTTGGCATGGACAACTACACCATGGACTTTACCATCAAATGTTGCCCTTGCTGTAAATCCAAAGGTTGAATATATAAAAGCAAGGCACGCTGATGGCAATATTTATTATCTTGCAAAGCCACTTGCTAAGGCTGTATTTAAAGATGATGAATTTGAAGTTATAGAAGAATTCCTTGGAAAAGATTTAGAGTATATGGAATATGAACAACTTCTTAAATTCTTAGTACCAGACAAGAAGGCCTTTTACGTAATCTGTGCTGACTATGTAACTACTGAAGATGGTACTGGTATTGTTCACATTGCACCTGCCTTTGGTGAAGATGACTACCAAACTGCAAGGGGTTACGACCTTCCAATGTTAAAACCAGTTGATGAAGAAGGTAAATTTACAGACACACCTTGGAAGGGTCAATTTGTAATTGATGCAGACCACGATGTACTTCACTATTTAATGGACAATGACTTGATGTTCTCAAAACAAAAAGTAGTTCACAACTATCCACACTGCTGGAGATGTCACACTCCATTAATTTATTACGCTCATCCATCATGGTACATTGAAGTAACTAAGTTTAAGGATAAATTAATTGAAAACAACAATGGAGTAAATTGGTTCCCGGACTTTGTCGGTGAAAAGAGATTTGGCAATTGGCTTGAAAACTTAAATGACTGGGCAATTTCAAGATCAAGATATTGGGGAACACCACTTCCAATTTGGAGATGTGAATGTGGTCACACTGAATCTGTTGGCTCAATTGAAGATCTTAGAAATAAGGCTGTTGAAGATGTGCCAGCTGATGTAGAACTTCACAGACCTTATGTTGATGATATTCACCTAAAATGTCCTAAGTGTGGTAAAGAAATGACAAGGGAAGCTGACGTAATTGACGTTTGGTTTGACTCAGGTGCTATGCCTTTTGCACAATGGCACTATCCATTTGAAAACAAGGACAACTTTGATGAACTTTTCCCAGCAGACTTTATATCAGAAGGTATTGACCAAACAAGAGGTTGGTTCTACTCACTAATTGCAATATCAACTTATATGACAGGCAAGAGTCCTTACAAAAATGTTCTTGTAAATGACCTAATCCTCGATAAGGAAGGAAAGAAGATGTCAAAGTCAAGAGGAAACACAGTTGCTCCTTTTGAACTCTTTGACAAGTATGGTGCCGATGTAGTTAGGTGGTATCTACTTTATGTATCACCACCATGGACTCCAACAAAATTTGACGAAGATGGACTTCGCGAAATTGAATCAAAATTCTTTAGATCACTAAGAAACACTTACAACTTCTTTAGTCTATATGCCAATACAGATAACATTGACCCAAGAGAACACAAGGTAAGCTATGAAGATTTAGAAGAAATCGATAAATGGTTACTTTCAAAATACAATAGACTTGTAAAGACTGTAAGAGAAGACATGGAAGTATTTGAACTTACAAAGGTTGTAAGGGAAATCCAAGAATTTGTAATAGAAGATGTTTCCAACTGGTACATCAGAAGAAATAGAAGAAGATTCTGGAAGACTGACAAGGACAACACTAAGCTTGCAGTTTATAAGACAACTTACGAAGTTTTACTTGGCGTTACAAAATTAATTGCACCAATAGTTCCATTTATATCAGAAGAATTATTTAAGTCACTTACAGATGAAGAATCTGTTCACTTGACAGACTATCCAACTTATGACGAAAATATGATTAACGACAATGTTGAAGAAAAAATGGACTTAGTAAGAGATCTTGTAACACTAGGAAGAGCATCAAGAGAAGAAGCTAAGATTAAAGTTAGACAACCACTTTCAGAAGTTATAATTGATGGAAAGTATAAGGAAATTATTGGTGACTTAACTGACTTAATTAAAGAAGAACTTAATGTTAAGGATGTTAGATTTGAAGATAATCTTTCTGAATATATGGAATTTGAACTTAAACCAAACTTTAGAGTTTGCGGAAGTATCTTAGGTTCAAAGGTTAAGGACTTTGGCAAATATTTAAGAGAAACTGATGCAAAAGAACTTCTTGCTAAATTAAATGAAGGCGATGTAAAGCTTGAAATCGCTGGAGAAGAAACTGAAATCAAAAAAGATTATGTTGAAGTAAAAATTAGTGCAAAAGAAGGCTTTGACGTCGTAATGGAAAATAATCTTTTCGTTATCCTAGACACTGAGCTTAACGATGAGCTTCTTAATGAAGGTTATGTAAGAGAATTTGTATCAAAAATTCAACAACTTAGAAAGAAAAAAGATTTAGATATCTTAGACAACATTAAGATAACTTATAAGTCTGACGAAGAAGTAGAAAAGGCTCTTGCTTGTGAAGAAGAATTTATTAAAACAGAAACCTTGGCAAAAGAATTAGTAAAGGCTGATGTTGACGCAGAAGTAGAAAACTTAAACGGTCACGACATAAAAATTGAAATAGAAAAAATGTAATCTAATTAAAGTAAGACTCTGGGAATTCAGGGTCTTATTTTTGTGAAAAATATTTTAAACAAAAATTTACCAAGGTTAACAGTGTGCTAGTCCCTTTAAATCAATATAATAGAACAAAGAAAAGAAATATATTTAAAAAATCGAAATGATATCTAGTATCAATAATGTTTACTTATAAAAATTTATTTGTTAGTATTTATCCTGACAGGTATAGAACTTAAAAATAAGGAGGATAAAATTGAAGATTTTATTTTTAATACTTGGATTTATATTTTTAGGGATTGGAGCAGTGGGGATATATTTGCCTTTATTACCTGCAACTCCCTTTTTGTTACTCGCAACATATTGCTTTTCCAAAAGTTCAAAAAAATTTAATGAGTATTTTACTTCTACTAAATTATACAAGGATAATATTGAGCCAATAAAAAATAAGAGTGGAATGACAAAAGAGAGAAAGATAAAGATTCTTATGACTATCACTATTTTTCTTGGCATATCATTTTGTTTAGTAAACAACTCACATGCTAGAATTACACTTTTGTTAGTGCTAATTTTTCACTACATATATTTTATTTTTAAGATTAAGACAATCAAGGAGTAAAAATGTTTAATAAAAAATTATTTAATGAGTTAAGAAGTGAAAAAATACAAATTTTAAAGCTTTTGCTTATAAAAATTATACAAATGGCGACTAATGTTGCCATGATTTTTTTAATAGGTAAGTCTATAGAAAGTGTAATTAATGCAAATTTTAGTGGGCTCAAGTATATTATATTAATGTTATTAATAATTGGACTAAATATTTTCTTAATAAAAATAGAAAGTAGTATATCCTACAATGCCTCATATAGGATAAAAAACACATTGAGAGAAAGACTAATTAATAAAGTCTTTTCTTTTAAAATGGAGTACGGAAGCAAAATTTCTATTTCAGAAGTTATAAATTTAGGTGTAGAAGGGATAGAACAATTAAACTTATTTTATTCTGCCCTCTTGCCACAACTTCTATTCTCTTTAATAGGACCTGTAATTTTATTTATTATACTTTCATTTTTAAATCTTAAAATAGCATTAACAATGTTCTTATTAGTACCGCTAATACCAATTGCCATAATAATGGTGCAAAAAATTGCAAAGAAAGTTGTGAAGAATTATTGGAAATCATATACAAACTTATCAGAAGTATTTATAGATTTCTTATATGGGCTAACAAATCTAGAAGTTTTCAATGCAGATGAAGAGTACAACAATTTATTAAATGAGAAGGCCGAAGATTTTAGAATCAAAACAATGAAAGTTCTCATGATGCAACTAAATAACATTACGGTTCTAGACTTAATCTCTTATGCAGGATCAGCTTTGGGAATTATCTTATCAATTTACTATTATTCAAAAGGTCAGCTTTCTGTCTTTGTAGCATTTTCTTTTATACTTTTAAGCCAAGAATTTTTCTTGCCTTTAAGAAGATTGGGGGCACTTTTTCATGTGGCTATGAATGGGATCACAGCAGCTAATTCCCTCTTTGAAATTTTAGAAATAGAAAGTATAGAAGATTTTGAAGACGTAATAAAGGATGAGAAAGTAGATGTAGAAGTAAAAAATTTAAGTTTTTCTTACAGAGAAAAGGAAATTTTAAAAGACTTAAATATGAAGATTAAGTCGAACAAAATCACAGCTATAGTAGGAGAAAGTGGTTGTGGGAAGTCTACTCTTGCGAAATTAGTTGGTGGTTTTGAAAGGAATTATGATGGAGAAATACTTTACAATGGCTTAAGTGAAATTTCAAATGATTCTTTAAATGAAAATATAATGTTAGTAGACAATAACCCCTACTTCTTTAAGGAAAGTCTTAGATATAATCTTAAAATGGCAAATAAAAATGCAGATGATGATAAGCTAATAGAAGTTTTAGAAGAAGTTGGTCTTTATTCCTACTTTAAAAATACCGGAGGCTTAGATAGCATCCTAGAAAGTGCTGGCAACAACCTATCAGGTGGACAAAAACAAAGGCTTGCAATAGGAAGGGTCCTTTTGAAAGAACCAAAGATTTTAATTTTAGATGAGTCCATTTCAAATATAGATAAGGAATCAGAAGATTTGATTTTAAATCTTATACAAAAATTAAAAGAAAAAATGACCATAATTCTTATTACTCATAGACTCAACACAGTCCTTCAGGCAGACTATATTTACTATCTTGACAATAAGAAGGTAGCAGAAGAAGGAAGTTTTGAAGAATTAAGTAAGGGAGAATTATTTTCTGGTATATATAAATACCAAAGGGAATTAGAAATGTGGGGTTTAAATGAAGAAATTAATTGAATATAAAAATTTAATAGGAAAACTCCTATCTCTTGTAGATGATCTGAAGTTACAAATGTTTTTTGCCATATTTTTTGGCGCAAGTGGACACATATTTGCGACCTTGTTGCCATCATTAGGTTTATTCTACCTAAGTAAACTAATTTTAAATCAAAGTATAAATTTAAAAATAATAATTGGAATTTTATTTACTTTGGCTATACTAAGAGCGATATTTAAGTACCTAGAGCAGCTTTTAAATCACTATATAGCCTTCAAAATTTTAGCAATATTAAGAGATAAAATTTTCAAAAAACTAAGGTCTTTGGGACCAGCCAAGATGAATGGGAAAAATAAGGGAGAATTAATTTCTATAATTACATCAGATATAGAGTTACTAGAGGTCTTTTACGCACACACAATTTCTCCTGTTTGTATAGCCCTAGTTCACACTTTATTTTTCTTTAGCATCTTATGGAAATTTAATCCAATCTACTCTTGGATACTTCTAGTTTTCCACTTGATATTAGCTTTGGTTATCCCAATTATTACTGAGAAATCTGCGGGAGAGCTTGGCCGAAAGCAAAGGGAGAATTTATCAATTTTAAATTCTCTAATCTTGGAAAGTTTTAAGGGAATTAAAGAAATTATTAATTTTTCTTATTTTGAAGATAGGTATAAAGAGATTGAATTTGAAGCATATAAGCTAAACAGGTCTACCAAGGCTCTTACAGAAAAGTCATCAAATAACTTTGCTCTTACATCTTTTACAATAATACTTGGGGATTTAATTTTTACTTTGATGTCCTTTAAGCTTTACAAGGATTCTATCATTGACCTTAGTGGCTTATTATTTCCCTTGGGAGTTTTCATTTCTTCTTTTGGACCGACAAGTGCTCTTTCATCTCTTGCAAATAACTTGGTTTTAACCTTTGCTTGTGGCAAGAGAGTCGTGGAACTCTTGGAAGAAGATCCTCTTACACCAATAAATTATAATGGAGAAGAAATTGATTATGAGAATATCTGTCTTGAGAAAGTGAATTTTTCTTATGATGACACAAAACTCATTAATGATTTTAATTTTAAAACTGAATTAAATGAGATAATAGGATTAAAAGGTAAAAGTGGTTGTGGCAAATCAACATTAATAAAATTAATGATGAGATTTTATGATACAAAGAATGGTAAAATTTGCCTAAATGATAAAAATATAAAAGACTTAAATACATTAAATTTAAGAGAGAACATTTCATACCTAAGTCAAGAAACCCATCTCTTTAGAGGTAGCATTAGAGATAATTTAAAAATTGCAAAAAAAGATGCAAGTGAAGATGAATTAATAGAAGCTTGCAAAAAGGCAAATATTTATGATTTCATAATGACCCTCGATAGGGGATTTGACACAGAGATAGTAAAGGAAAATAATGAAATCTCCACTGGACAAGCTCAAAGGTTGGCTCTAGCAAGAATCTTTTTAAGAAAATCAAAGCTATACCTACTTGATGAACCAACGGCTAACATTGATGCATTAAACGAAGGGATAATTTTAAAGTCCCTATATAATGAGAGAAAAAATAAAAATATTATAATTTCATCGCACAGGGATAGTTCTCTTAGGATTTGTGACAGAATAGTAG
>OGTN01000449.1_pt1 | contig 17289 bp, 17 predicted proteins | sample 1574591 | NCBI WGS metagenome assembly OGTN01 (sample SAMN03295830, study PRJEB24534) | human gut metagenome | isolation source: fecal sample 5 from infant 4 | host: Homo sapiens | place: USA: Pittsburgh, PA | collected 2014-07
ATTTTAAAAGAATAAGTTGTGGAAAGAGTGAAAATAAAAATTAAAATTTTTAAAGTGGTGATTAAGCAACAAATGAAACTAAAATAAAGGAGCTATGGAAATCTACAATCTTATTCACAAAGAAATTTTAAATGTTATAATTAAATTGGGATAACATTTACATTTTAAATAAAATTAATTAATAGAAAGCAGGAGTTAAATGTATAATCAAAAATTAAGTACATCTGACTATACAAGACTAGTTAATTTCATCTGGAGCATAGCAGACGATTGTCTTAGAGATGTTTTCGTTAGAGGTAAATATAGAGATGTAATTTTACCAATGACGGTAATAAGAAGATTTGATTCAGTAATTGAACCAAAGAAAAAAGAAATTTTAAACTTAAGAGATATCTTTAGAAAAAATAAAGCTGAAAATCTAGAAGAAGCGATGGGACTTGCTGTAGACTTACCAATATATAATATTTCGGAGTTCACACTAAAAGACTTAAAAAGTGAAACTAATAGTCAAAACTTAAAGAAAAATTTTGAAGCATACTTAGATGGTTTTTCTCCAAATGTAAGAGAAATATTAGATAAATTTAAGTTTAAAAACCAATTAGACACCATGACGGAAGCAGGAATACTTGGATCAGTTATTGAAAAGTTTGTATCTTATGATATAAACCTTAGCCCTTATCCTGTTTTAAATTCAGAGGGAGAGGTTGTAAAACCAGCTCTTGATAATCATACAATGGGAGTCTTATTTGAAGAACTCATAAGAAGATTTAACGAAGAAAATAATGAAGAGGCAGGGGAACACTTTACGCCTCGTGATGTAGTGGAACTGATGGCTGATATTTCTATAAGACCAGTTGAAAGAAAATTAAAAGATGCACCCTACACTCTTTATGATGGAGCTGCTGGCACCTTGGGCATGTGTACAGTAGCAGCAGAAAGATTGGAAAAACTATCAAAAGCTAAAGGAAAAAACATAACAACTCATATTTATGGACAAGAAATAAACCCAGAAACCTATGCCATAGCAAAAGCTGATATGTTATTAAAGGGACAAGGAAGAGATGCATCAAATATTTATTTTGGGTCAACAATCTCAAATGATCAACTATCAGGAAAAGAATTTGATTTTATTCTTTCCAATCCACCTTATGGTAAAAATTGGAAGACTGATCTTGAAAAAATTGGACAGGGTACAGATAAGGACTTAAAAAAGAATATTATTGACAATAGATTTGTAACAAGCCACGGGGAAGAATCTGACTTTAGAATGATACCAGATGTATCTGATGGACAGCTGTTATTTTTGATAAATAATATATCCAAAATGAAAGATACAGAAATGGGATCGCGCATTGTAGAAGTGCATAATGGATCAGCCCTTTTTACTGGTGGGGTTGGTAATGGTGCAAACAATGCTCGTAAATATATGATAGAAAATGACCTAATAGAAGCAATAATCCAACTTCCTGAAAATATCTTCTACAATACTGGAATATCAACATATATTTGGATTTTATCCAACCGCAAGGAAGAAAAAAGAAAGGGCAAAATCCAACTAATAGACGGGTCTAAAATCAAAACTCCACTTAGAAAAAATATGGGTAAGAAAAATTGTGAGCTAAGTAGGGAAAATCAAAAAGAAATCCTAGACATCTATCTAAACTTCGAAGAAAATGACAAGTCAAAAATATTTGATAATGGAGAATTTGGCTACTATCAAGTTACAGTAGAAAGACCACTTAGACAAAAAGTGACTATAAACGACGAAAGTCTTTCTAAATTTAAAGAAATCCTAACAAAAATGGGCGTACTTGTTGGTAAGTTTGATAAAAAGACCCTAAAGAACTTTTCTAATATGGGAGTAAAAAATACTAAGGTGTCAAGAGATGAACTTGCTAACACTGAAAATATGAAGTCTTATTTAGAGGTCCTAATAAAATTAAAGCAAGAAGAAGACTACTTAGATTATAAGAATTTTGAGAGAAAATTTAATGAAGAAGCAAGGGGACTAGCTGGCATTACGATAAATAATTTAAATAAAACAGGCTTGTTGGACATATTCATAAGCAAGGACGAAAATGCAGAAGTTATAAAAGACTCTAAGGGCAACATAACACCAGATCCAGACCTTAGAGACACAGAGCAGATACCACTTTCTTATGATGGTGGGATAAAAGCTTTTATAGAAAAAGAAGTTCTGCCATACCACAAAGATGTATGGGTAGATGAAGAATCTATTCAAACAGGCTATGAAATAAACTTTACAAAGTACTTCTATGTGCCTAAAAAACTTCCAAGCGTAAAAGAACTGGTAGAAGAAATCAAAAAACTGGAAGCAGAATCCGAAGGACTTATGGATTCAATCCTAGAGGGGTTAGACTATGAGATATAAGGAATATAAAAAGGTAGATATTCCTTGGCTTAATAAGGTGCCGAGTCATTGGGAGATTAAAAATGTTAATAATTTATTTGATGAGAGAAGAGAAAAAGTATCAGATAAAGACTATCCACCTTTATCAGTAACAAAAAATGGCATATTACCACAACTTGAAAATGTAGCAAAAAGCATGGCATCGGATAATAGAAAAAAAGTTCTTGAGGGAGATTTTGTAATAAATAGTAGGTCTGACAGAAAAGGATCTTCAGGATTGAGTAGTTATGATGGTTCAGTTTCATTGATAAGTACAGTAATAAAACCAAGATTAGGTTTTAATAAGTTTTGGCATTATTTATTAAAATCCAATGATTTTATCGAAGAATTTTATAGAAATGGCAAGGGAATTGTTGCAGATTTATGGACGACAAATTTTCAGAGTATGAAGTCAATAATCTTACCTTTTCCACAAAAGGAAGAGCAAGAGCAAATCGCAAGATTTCTCGATTGGAAAATCAATGAGATTGATAGGCTGATTGATATAAAGAAAAAGAACATATCTTTTTTATTAAAACTAAAAGATAGGTATCTTGATTATTATTTTGGAAATTTAATAGAAAATAATAGTGAAAATTTCAGTGAAAAATATATTAAGATTAAATATTTAACTAAGATAATTACATCAAATAGTAATGAGGGTAAACATTTTATTGGGCTTGAGAATATTGAATCTAATACAGGAAGAATATTATCTAAAATTGAAGATTTGCCAGTAAAAAATGATGGAATAGATGTAAATAAAAATATGATAATATTTGGGAAATTGAGACCATACTTAGCTAAGGTTTACGAAGTGGAAAAAGAATCAAAGTGTTCTAGTGAATTTCTTGTATTAGAATGTTTAAACAATTTAAATAGCGAGTTCATGAAATTTCTTATGTTATCCCCGACGTTTGTACGTTTAGTTAACGAATCAACATATGGTGCTAAAATGCCGAGAGCAAACACAGATTTCATAACATCAATTAAAATTAAAAAGATTTTATTACAAGAACAGATAGAACTAGTAATTAAAACAAAAATCTTTTTTGAGAAACATGATTTGTCTATAAAAAACATTCAATCTCAAATCAACAACCTACAACAGCTAAAAAAATCCCTAATATCAGAAGTAGTTACTGGTAAGATGGATGTAAGAAATATTTCCATACCTGAATACGATAAAGTAAGCGATATAGAAGATGATGCGATTTTAGAAGAAAATTTTAATGAGGAGGTATAAGTATGGGTATCCGCACAGAAAAGGCAGAATCGGCTCTTGAGAATCAAATAATAGAATATTTGCAAACTATTGGATATGACTATGTAAGGCCAAGTGAGATGAAGCTCTCATATAATAAAAAATATGCTGTTGATGAGAAGAGACTATTTTCTTTTATAGAAAAGACCCAGCCCATTGCATACCGCAACCATCGACTAGATACTGATTTAGGCAGACAAAAATTTTTGAATAATTTAAACTCTGCTCTTATTCATGATGGTGTGGCCCATGTCTTAAAAGAAGGGGTCAAGATGTACCCTACAGGGATAATTTTCTTCTACCACGCTCTTGATCATAAAAGACCTTCTTCTTTCGATGAGTTTAATTCAAATATTTTTTCTGTTACAAATCAATTAACTTATTCAGAAGCAAATCCTGGGCTTGAACTTGATATTTGTGTATTTATAAATGGCTTGCCAATTATAACGATGGAATTAAAGTCAAGGATGTCATCTACTGAATGGACATACAAGGATGCTGAAGAACAATACAAGAGTGATAGAGACCCAAGAGAGCCTTTATTTTTCTTTAAGAGATGTATTGCTCACTTTGCATTAGATGAAAATTATGTTTCCTTTACGACTAAACTAAATGGCAAAGAAACTTTTTTCATGCCCTTTAATAAGGGTAGCAAGGATGGTGGCAGTGGAAATCCTGTCGGCTCAGGAACAATGACTGACTATCTATGGAAAGATTTTCTGTCAAAAGAGACTCTTAGATCACTGATTACTCAATTTGTTTATATTGAGAGAAGCAAGGATAAGAAAAACAAAAGGATTAAAGAAACTTTAATTTTTCCTAGGTTTCATCAATATAGGGTTGTGACTAGACTTGTTGAAGATGTTGAAAAAAATGGAGTGGGTGGAAGATATTTAATTCAACATTCAGCTGGATCTGGTAAGTCAAATTCTATAACTTGGCTTGCTTATAGGTTAGTTGAAGCTGAAAGGGAAGACAAAAAGATTTTTGATTCGGTTATTGTTGTAACTGATAGAAAAAATTTAGACAAACAAATTTCTAATAATATTAGGAATTTTATTTCAGTTTCTTCAAACTTTGCTCATTCAGAATCTTCTAAAGACTTGGAAAAACTTTTAATTGATGGAAAGAAAATAATAACAACTACTGTCCAAAAATTTCCATATATAATTGAAACTATTGGAAATAAAATGAAGGGAAAGAACTTCGCTATAATAATTGATGAGGCTCACTCTTCTCAATCGGGAAAGGCAGCAGCATCACTTTCTACTGCTATATCAGGTGAATACAAGATAACAGAGGATATGGACAGTGAAGACTATATTAATGCGATAATTGAAGCTAGGAGAATGCCAGAGAATGCTTCTTATTTTGCTTTTACAGCAACTCCTAAAGCTAAGACAATTGAGATGTTTGGATCCGTTTTTGATTTATATTCAATGAAACAAGCTATTGAAGAAGGATTTATTTTAGATGTTTTAAAAAATTACACAACATATGAAAATTACTACAAGGTTTATAAGACAGTTGAAGATAATCCTCTCTTTGAATCAAAAAAAGCAGCTAGAAAAATTAGAAATTATGTCGAGGGTCAAGAGTTTCCTATTAGAAGAAAAGCAGAAGAGATGGTCGATCATTTTCTTCAAAATTCTGTTAGAAAGATTAATGGAAAAGCTAAGGCTATGGTTGTTACTTCTTCAATATTGAGAGCCATTGAGTATTATTTTGCCATAAAAGATATATTAGAAAGTAAAAAGAGTCCTTATAAGGCTTTGGTTGCATTTTCAGGAGAAAAAGAATATAAGGGTAAAAAAGTTACAGAAACTAGTCTCAATGGATTTTCTGATAAAGAAACTCCAGATGTGTTCAAAAATGATGAATATAAATTTTTAATTGTTGCAGATAAGTATCAAACTGGATATGATGAGCCGCTTCTCCATACTATGTATGTGGATAAGATTTTAAATGATGTTAAAGCTGTTCAAACTTTGTCTAGATTAAATAGATGTTGTGAAAATAAAATCGATACATGTGTACTTGATTTTGCAAATAAAGCAGAAGATATCAAAAATTCCTTTCAACCATTTTATAAAGAAACAAAACTTATGGAAGGAACGGATCCTAACAGGTTATATGAACTACTAGCAGAACTGGATTACTTATATGTATATGAAGAAGACGAAGTTGACAGGGTTATAGATATGTTCTTTGCTGACAAATCAAGAGAATTTATTGATTCAATCATGGATATTTGCGTTGAAAGATATAAAGAGTTAGATGAAGAACAACAAGTGGAGTTTAAATCTGGAGTTAAATCTTTTATTAGGACATACAACTTTTTATCAGCTATCCTACCTATAGGTCAAGTAGAGTGGACTAAAAAGTCCATATTTTTTGAACTTTTGGTTCATCGATTACCGACACCTAGAGATGATAGTGGTCTAAATGAAATTCTTGAATCAGTTGATTTAGAATCTTATAGACTAGCTAAGCAAGATGAACTCAGTATAGTTTTAGAAAATAAAGATGGTGAAACCTCTACTAAGCAACCAGGAACTGCAATTCCTTTTGAACCTGAGATGGAATCCTTAGATGTTATTATTGCAAACTTTAATGATATCTTTGGAAACATAGATTGGAACGACAAAGATAATGTTGCAAGACAAATTAAAGAACTTCCAGAAATGGTTGCAAAAGATGAAAGAATTAAAAATGCTATTAAAAACTCAGACAAAGAAAATATAAAAATTGAATATGAGAATGTATTAGGTGATGTTATTAGATCAATCATGAAAGACAATATGGAATTGTTTTTACAATTCACATCAAATATTCAATTTAAAAAATGGTTATCTGATTCTGTATTTAATGAAATTATGAAAAAACAAAAATCTTATGAGGATAAGGAAAATAGTTTTAAATTGGCAGCAGAGAATGATGAAAATTTTGGATTAAAGTCTAATTAATTATTAAAGTAGAAAAATTAAAATAAGAATTGATTTATAAACTCGGGGCTAGGCTTCGAGTTTTTTTCTGTGTTATAATATAATAAATTCCAATAAAGGAGGGTTTTGTTATGAGTAAGGGTAAGCTTAGTAAGGTTTTTATTGGCTTATTTATTTTCTTAGCTATAATTTTTGCATTCATTTGTTTGGCGTTTTTTGGCAATCCTATTTCTAGGCTCATGGCGGAAAAGTCTGCTACTAAATATATTGAGGCTAACTACAAGGACTTAGACTTAATTCGTGACAGGGCCTATTATAATTTTAAGGACGGCTACTATATTGTTAGGCTCCGCGACAAAAACAGCGAAGACACTAAGTTTTATTTAGGCTTTGATTCTTTTGGCAGGCTAAAGGCAAATACCTACGACTCTATTTTGTTTAATACTTTTATAAGGCTTGATAATGAATTAAGTGCATATGGTAAAAGTCTTGAGAAAAAATATAATTTTCCTTATGAAATTTCTTTGACTACAGTTAATGATGATCTTGAAGAGAAACTTGTTCTAGACCAAAAATTTGATTTTAATAATTTTAAGGAAGATTTAAATGCTCAGGCTTTTGGCTATGTTGAAAAGCCAAGCCTTGAAGAGTGCTTAGATATCCTTTGCGACTTGCAAGAAATTATGGATAAGACTTCTTTGAAGGTGACTAAATATTCTATTATTTTAATTCCAGAGGAAAATAAAAAGCCTGATGGGGAAGCGGAGTCATGGGTAGGTGCCCTTAGCGTTCATGATGTGCCAGAAGAAGTGGTGAGAAATAAGGATATTAAAGAATTTACAAATATTTATGAAAAGTCAATAAGTGAGACTAAAGAATAATAAAAAACTCTCATTCTAAGATTTCCATTTTAGGATTTCTTACGATGAGAGTTTCTTTTTGCCTTTAATTAAAAAATTTGATTTTTATAAGTTTATAATATTTTATAAACTTTTTTGTTAAGTCTTTTTTCGCTTTTTATGTCATAAAGATTATTTATATTAATTTCTAATGGAAGTTCAAACACATACCTCTTGTTTATTGATTCATAGGTGGAATTTATTAAGTTACTTAAGAGAGGTACCATTTTCCATTAGGGTACTGAGATAAACTTCCTTTTCTTTCAGAGATTAGATTTCCATCTAAATCTAGGATAAGTAATTTTTCATAGTATTTATAGTCATTGGTTATTTTATCTCCTTCTATGCCTTCTTCAATCCATTGGTTTATATAAAGTCTATCTTTGTCGACATATAAAACTGATTGGTCTGGCTTCATGTCTATGCTAAATTTACGCGGGTAGTAGGAAATAAATCTATCAGAGGAGCTACATATATGAAATTCATAACCATCTTCTAAAGATAAATTATATAATTCCACTTCCTTTATTGGTATTTTGTGTATACTTTCTAAGCTTTGTTCTGGATAATATTTTATTAATTCTACAATATTTTTGTTGAAATCTACTTTTAAAAAATAGAAAAAATTATTTTTAAATTTTGCATAGGAATAGCTTACATTTTTTTCTTTTTCAAAAGGGGTATAGACTTCCTTGCTTAATAAATCATAAAAGTTAATGACTGCTCCTTGGTAGTAGCCTGTGCCATTAATCCAGTCAGGTATTTCATAAAAACATTCTGAATCTGAAAGGGAATTATAATATCTGTCTTGTCCTAAGATAGGTTCAAGTCCTTCTCCAAGAACTTCATTAAAAACTTCTATTTCCATTTTAATTGTCTCCATTATTAATTTATTTAGTGTATTCTCATTAAGAATTAATTAAAATTATAATTTTTTATAGACTTCTCTTGTGAAGTCTGTCTTTATTTTTCCAGATTTTATGTTGTAGAGGTCATTTGCCAAGATTTCTTTATCAAGCATCTCTTTTGTAATGCCAGTAGACTTGTCGTAAAAGCTTTTAAAGGAATAAATTTTATTTTTATTTTTTGATTTTTTTAAGATCTCTATGCCTCTTTCGTCGCAGGCAAGGACTCTTGTGTAGGGAGTTTCAAGGGATTTTTTTATGGAATCTTTTTTTATGTCTAAGAGAATTTCTAGGACCAGTCTTTTTATTCTTGACTTGCTGTGCCTTTTTGAGTGGACTTTTTCTATTAGTTCTTCAAAGTTTTTGGCGTCTAAATTTTCTATAATCCTATTTTCTAGTCCCACTTCATAGTCAAAGTAGTCGGTGAAATTTATTTTCCCTGCAAGCATTTTGTATTTAAAGATTTCAAAATAATTTTCTAATTTATTTTCCACCACTAAGTCATAGCCTGGCAAAAAGCTTGATACATTTTCGCCCCTATAGGCAAGGCTTCTTATGTGTGAAGCTGATGCAAAGCCTTCAAGGACAAAATCGTCCTTGTGATTTACATTTTTTCTTGGCATAGAGTGGGCTTCTATTTTTGAATTTAACTTTTCTAAGTTTTTTATGTACTCCAAGCCTAATATATTATTTGGTTTTTTTAAAATTTCCTTTTCTTTTTGACTTAAAAAATCCATGGCAAGTTCGCGAGATTTTATATAAGAATTGCCCTCAGCTAAAAATTTTTTTATTTTCCCATCATCTAAATTTTTATAAATTTTTTCTGACAAATTTTTTAAAGTAGATGCGTCATCTTCACTTCCAAAGTAAAGCCTGTCAATGATTTCCATAGAATTTAAAATAGTAATGCCGCCGCGAGCAAATATTTCTGCATTAGATGTTGCATAGTAAAGGGGAAGCTCTAGGACGAGACTTGCTCCATTATCAACAGCAATCTTTGCCCTTCCAAATTTATTTATTATGGCAGGTTCGCCCCTTTGGACAAAGTTTCCAGACATAATTACAACAATAAAATCTGAGTATTCATTTTTTATTTTTTGAATTTGGTAGGCGTGACCACTGTGGAAGGGATTGTACTCCGCAATTATAGAAGCAATTTTCATATTTTAAATCTCCAATTATTGACTAATGTTTACATCTGTTATAAACTTATTATTAGTTATTATACTATATTTAAGAAATTTAAAAAACATGAGGAGGAAACATGAAGATATTAGTAATTAATTGCGGCTCTTCTTCTCTAAAATATCAACTCATTGATATGGAAACTGAAGAATTGATGGCAAAGGGTTTAGTTGAAAGAATTGGAATTGAAGGTTCAAGAATTAAACACGAAACAATAGGAAAGGAAAAGAAAACTATTGAAACTCCAATGAAAGATCACAAGAGAGCTCTTGAACTTGTAATGGAATCCCTAACAAATGAAGAATACGGTGCAATCAAGTCACTTGATGAAATTGATGCTGTAGGTCACAGAGTTGTACACGGCGGCGAAGACTTCGCTCAATCTGTTATTATTGACGAAAAAGTTTTAAAGGGAATTGAAGATAATGTTGAAATAGCTCCTCTTCACAATCCACCAAACATTATGGGAATCAAGGCTTGTCAAAGACTTCTTCCTAATGTTAAGCAAGTTGCAGTATTTGATACAGCTTTCCACCAAACTATGCCAGCTGAAAGCTACATCTATGCACTTCCATACGAATATTATGAAAAATATAAGATTAGAAGATTTGGTTTCCACGGAACTTCTCACAAATACATCACTAACAGAGCAGCAGAAATGCTAGGAAAAGATGTTAATGAAGTTAACTTAATCACTTGTCACCTTGGCAATGGTTCAAGTATTTGTGCAGTTAAAAATGGTAAATCCATTGACACTTCCATGGGCTTCACTCCACTTGAAGGACTTGCAATGGGAACTAGATGCGGCGATTTAGACCCAGCTATTCTTCCATTTTTAATGGAAAAAGAAAATCTTTCTACTGATGAAATTAACACTTTAATCAATAAAAAATCTGGTGTACTTGGAATTTCTGGAGTATCTAGTGACTTTAGAGATATCGAAGCAGCTAGAGATGAAGGAAACAAGAGAGCAAAACTTGCCCTTGATATCTTTGAAAAAAGAGTTCGTGGCTACATTGGTTCTTACATGACTGAACTTGACCATGTTGATGCAATTGTATTTACAGCAGGTGTTGGCGAAAACTCAATTGAAATGAGAGAATCTATAGTTAATGGATTAAAATCTCTTGGAATTAAAATCGACACTGAAAGAAACAATGTAAGAGGAGAAGACAAGCTTATTTCTGCTGACGATTCTTCTATTAAGATTTTTGTAATCCCAACTAATGAAGAGCTTATGATTGCGAGAGATACAAAGGCACTTGTTGAGGCATAATTTTCAAGATTTTTATTGACATTTGGAAAATGAAAAGTTATAATGATTTGTATGTATTTTTGAGGTGAGTATATGAAATTAGATCTTAGTACTTTTTTGTCATCTGATGATGTTAGGCTAGATTTCCAGGGTAGCTTAAAGGAAAATGACACGGATTTGAGTTTAGAAGATCTAAATCTCATCTATCCAATAGAGTACAAGGGATATATTCATGATTTGACAGGGGAATTAGAACTTTGTCTTGATATTTCCTACAAATTCAAAGCAGTCTGTGACAGATGCCTCGAAGACTTTATAAATGAAAAAGAGACATCTTACATTGCTTACAATTTTAAAGACCCAAGTCTATATGATGAGGATTCTGTAGACGAGTATTTTAAAATTATTGATGATTCAGTAGATCTTTCAGAGATTATCTTCTCACAAATTATTACTTCAATTACTGGTAAAAATTTGTGCAGTGAAGATTGCAAGGGACTTTGCCCTCATTGTGGCAAGAACTTAAATGAAGGTCCTTGTGATTGTCATGAAGAAGAATCTGTTGAAGAGACAGTGGATCCAAGATTTGGAAAGTTATTAGATTTATTTAAAGATGAGGAGGTGTAGAAATGGCCGTACCTAAGAGAAAAACTTCAAAACAAAGAAAGAATAAGAGAAGAGCATCTTCTTACAGATTAAATAAAGCAACAGTAGTTGAATGTCCTAACTGCCATGAAATGAAATTACCTCATAGAGTTTGTCCTTCTTGTGGACACTATGCAGGCAAAGAAATTATTGCAGAAGCTGAATAATAAAGTGAGACTCAGGTCTCGCTTTTTTTTATGCAAAATTTTACTCTATAATATTTTAGATATATGTCTAGAATATTATAGAGTTTTTTAATTTTTAAGCAAATTAAGCTAAACCATAATAAAATTTAATTGAAAAAATCCTCTTAAACTTGTGCTATAATAAAATTATGGAAAAGATAAAAAAAGCTGATATTTTAGTTATTATTTTAATAGTTATTGCTTCTTTTTTAATTTATTTTTTTACAAACAAATTGCCTGAGGAAGATGCAAACATTTCAAAAAAAGTTGTCATAACTGTAGATGGAAAAATTTTTAAAGAAGTGCCTTTAACTAAAAATACAGATGAAAAAATCGATATAAATACTGTTTACGGTAAGAATGAAGTAATTATTGAAAAGGGTGAGGTGCACATGCATGAATCTAATTGCAAGGATAAAATTTGCATGAAGATGGGGAAAATTTCTATTCCTGGAGATTCAATCATCTGCCTACCTAATAGAGTCATGGTAAAAATTGTCTCTGACAAAAAGAACCATGATAGTTTGGATTTGATAATAAAATGAGAAATAATAGAAAATTAATTTATTTATCTCTACTTAGCGCCCTTGGAATTGTTCTTGGTCTCTTTGAAAGTGTGATTCCACTTCCTGTAGCCATTCCAGGTGCTAGGCTAGGTCTATCAAATATTGTGGTTCTTGTAACTATAGTTGCCATTGGATATAAGGAGGGCTTTTTTGTCTCAATTTTTAAGACTATAATCTTGGCACTGGTTACTGGTGCTGTGTCTAGCTTCTTTTTCTCCCTGGGTGGCGCTCTTTTAAGTTCACTTGCCATGATTATTGCCCATAAATTTTTGAGAAAATATTTATCTTTAATTGGAATTAGTGAAATTGGCTCATTTTTCCACAATTTAGGGCAAGTTTTAGTTGCATCCTACATCATGAAGACTACAGCAATACTTGCCTATCTACCACTGCTTGTTATTTTAGGAATTTTCACAGGATTTTTTGTTGGACTTGCTTCAATTTATATAGTTGACAACACAAATATATCAAAGGAGAGAGCTTGAAATGGAAAGTATTATTTTGGCATCAAATTCTCCAAGAAGGAGAGAAATTTTATCGCATTTTATAGATTTTAAGGTAGTTTCGAAAGATATTAATGAGATAAAGGACGATTCCTATTCGCCTTGGACTACTGTCATGGCACTTGCCTTTGAGAAGGGAATAGCAGTGGCAAGAGATAATGAAGATGCCATTGTTTTAGCTACAGACACCTTGGTTGAACTTGAGGGAAGGCTTCTTGGCAAGCCAAAGGATCGCGATGATGCAAGAGATATGATTAAGAGCCTAAGTGGAAGGACTCACAGAGTCTTTACAGGTTACGCAATTTTTAAATTATCTCAAAAAATTAAATATGTAAACTACGAAGAATCTTCTGTAAAGTTTTATGATTTAAGTGATGATGAAATAGAAAAATATTTGGACACTCTTGAATACAAGGACAAGGCTGGGGCCTATGGAATCCAGGGCAAGGGGTCTCTCTTAGTCGAAAAAATAGAGGGAGACTATTTTAATATTGTAGGATTTCCAATAGGAAAGATAAATAGAGATTTAGTGAGATTATTTAATTTAAGCTTGTGGTGATTTTATGAAAGAAAGAGAAATTGAAAGATACACTATTAAAGAGATGCCAGAGGAGGAAAGACCTCAGGAAAAACTTTTAAGGTTTGGACCAAATTATCTCTCCAATGCTGAACTTTTAGCTCTTATCATAAGGACTGGGTCCAAGAGTGGCGATTCAGCCATTGACACAGCCAATAAAGTTCTTAGAAGCTTAAAATCAGAAAATGATAGGAATGGTTTAAATAGTCTTAAAAACGCAAATTTTGCCAACTTAATGAAAGTTGAAGGCATTGGAGAAGCCAAGGCAGCCATGATAATTGCAGCTGTGCAATTGGGCATGCGACTTTCTGTCAGCTCTTACGATTCAAAAATTAGGGTTACATCACCATCAGTTGCTGCAAACTATGTTTTAAGCGACATGAGTATCTTAGAAGAAGAACACTTTAGGATTATGACTCTAAACACGAAAAAAGAAATTAATTATGTGAGAGAAATTTCTAAGGGTACTATAAACATGACTCTCGTTCATGCAAGAGAGGTTTTTAGGGCTGCCATTTCTGACAATGCTCACACAATTATTTTGTTACATAATCACCCAACAGGGGATCCAAAGCCATCAAAGGAGGATATTGACCTTACTAACACCTTAGTTGAGGCATCAAAGATAGTTGGAATTGATATTTTAGACCACATAATCATAGGAGATAATAAGTATTTTAGTTTCTTAGAAGAAGGACTTATGTAGGAGGTTGTATGAGAATTTGTGCCCTTGGAGACTCCATCTTTGAAGGATATTTAGTTGGAGGAAAATCCTTAATTTATTATTTGCAGGGAAAAGGTTACGATATTGACAACTACGGGGTTAATGGTTTAACCACTGATGAAGTTCTATATGCAATAAATAATTTGATGACTTATGATTTATATTTTCTTCTCATTGGTTTAAATGATTTTTATAATGGAAGATCTCTTGACTATGTCACAAAAAATATAAATAAAATCATAGAAAAATTAAAGAGCTTAGGCGGCAAAATTATTGTCATCACACCTTATCCCACATCTTTTAAAAATCTAGACGAGGCCTATGAAAGCTTTATTAACTTTAATTCAGTGAACAAAAATATAGAAAATCTTGACAAATTTTTAAAGGAAAAGGCCAAGGATTATAAAGTCCTTTCATTTTATGACTATGCTAAAGATAATTACATTGAAGATGATTTAATAGATGGAATACATCCAAATGAAAGGCTTCATGAGAAGTTGGCAGAATTTGTAGAGGAAAATTTAAATGGATATATTTGATATTTTGAGCAAAAAAATTGGTTATAGACGATTTTCAAATCGAGAAAAGATTTTATTTGTAATTTTGATTTTGTTATTTATAGAATTTTTATTTTACAATTTTCTCATAAGAGCTGAGGCACAAAAGGTATCAGAAGTTGACTTTAACGAGAGCCTTAAAAGTGAAGAGCGAGGCTACAAGTACAGTGGCCTTAAAGATTTTTCTAAGGAAAATATTGATAAAATTTCTGCTGAAAATAATTTAAATAGAGATAATTTTACCAAGGAAGGGCAGACTGATATAGAAACTCTTGCAATTTCTGGAAAAATTGAAAATAGCGAAATAAGTAAAATTTCGTCTTTTACAAATTATTATGGATATTCAAACATTGAGTTAAATAGAAGGGACGAAAACACTTTTACATACAGATTTAAGGCAGAAAAACCATCTAAGGCAATTTATTATTCAGATTTAAAGGAAGCCTACTTTGGCGAAAATAAAGAGGAAAAGACAAATAATGAAGATCCTAGTGGAGAGACTTTAAATTCTAAGGAAGATAATAATACTAAGGCTGAAGAAATAAAAAATACTAAGACTAAAGAAGTAAAAAATAGTAAGGTTCAAAAAATTACAAATACAAAAGCCATAAATCATAGTAAAGCCTCAGCACCAGAAAAAGTTTCTGCAAAAGCAAATCAAAATAAGGACAACAAAATAAAGGGTCAGGAAGTATCCTTATCAATTTTTGATGATTTAAATGACAATTCAAATAATAAGTCTAAGGATAAGGTTGAAAGTATTTTTGATGACTTGGATTTTGATAACAAAAAGTCCAAGGAAAATAAATTTTTAGTTGATGACAGCATTAGGACAAATTATTACAGTGAATCTGGAGTTACATCCTTTTATGCAAAGGCAGAAAATATTTACGACGACATAAAACTTGGAGTGGAAAAAAATTGTCAGGAAATTTCTATTTCAATTTTATTTCCCTATGATTCTTGTAAAGAAATTGGACTTGTAAATCTTAAGGGAGAAAAAATTCCTTACAAAGGAAGCATATATGAAGGTGAGTGGTTTAGAATAAATTTATTTGCAGAAAACATCAGCCATCTTTATTTAGTGCCGAAAAATAATAAAGACCTATTCTTTTTTGTAAAAGAAGTTGACTATAATGAAGACATATAAAGGTTTTACCTTAATCGAACTAGTTATAACGATTGCAATTACAATGATCCTTTTGTCTATAGGCATGATTAATTTTAATGTTCGCGACAAAATTGAAGCCAGGGAACAAATTAAAAGTCTTGCCCTTGACATAAAGTTTTTAAAAAATTACGCCCAAGTAAATAATTGTAAAACTAGTATAAAAATAGAAGATGATGGCTACAAAATGGTTTTTGGCAGCAAGAGCAAGGCTGTAAAGTTTAATAAATTAGTTAAACTTAAGTCAACTAATGTTAGAAATATTAATTTTACAAGTGGCGGCAAGCCTTCCTATGTGGCTAGCAATAATTCTGCTGGCACAATTATTTACTCCATAGGGAATAAAAAATCAATTAAAATCACAGTGGAGCCTGTCACTGGCAAGGTGAATTATTATGAACTTAAAAACTAAAAATAGAGGACATTTGATGATTGAAGTCCTGTTTTCCATAGCATTAATTGGACTAATAGCCTCTGTAATTATGCCCAATATTATAACCCTTTTGGAAAACCAAAATCATTTAAAGGAAAGAGAACTTTTAATTTATGCTGTAAATTCTAAAATGGAAGAAATAATTGGTGAATCTTATAACAACAAGGATTTAAAAATAAACTTTGTCAGTGGAGAAGGAGAGAATCAAGATTTTATTATTGATGTGACGAAAAACAGTGAGGGAAATTTAAATCATGTTATTGTCAGGGGAAAGAGGCGAGATAGGGATGAAGAAATTAAAATGGAGGTTTACCTGCCGAAGAAAGGGCTATTCACTAATTGAGCTTGTCCTTTCCATTGCCATGCTTCTAATTATAGGCATGGTCTTAACTTCTATTTTGGGAATTTCACAAAAGGCTCTCAACAAAACTTATATAAATCAAAATGTAAATTCAGACTTGTCCTATGCCCTTGAGTACATAAAGGACGAAATCGAAAGTTCTGATTATTATACAAATATTGGCGGCAAAATTTATTTTATAAAAGAATTTCAAGGGAAATATATTTATATAAATTACGGTAAAATGAATGGCAAATTATATAGATTTGCTTCAACAGAAAAAAATCTCACAAAATTTGATCTACTTGAAGCTAAAGGAAAGAACGCTTTGACGGAAAATATAAAGGATTTTAGAATTAGCGATGAGGGAAATTATTTTTCTGTCTATTTAAATTACAATGACCTTGATAAAATAAATTTTAAAATTGCAAAGAGGATACAGTTCTATGAATGAGAGAAAAGAAGGCTTTATTTATATTTTTACAATAATTTTAATTTCGCTGCTTGCTCTCTTCTTTTATTTTATTTATTCCTACACTTCAAATACATCTTATATAAATTTGCATAGAGTTGAGAGAGTTCAATCAAAATATGCAGCGGAATCTGTTTTAAATATGAAGATTTCCGAAGAAAATTTTAATAAAGAACTAAAAGAATTTATTTTATCAAGAAAACATTCAAAAAATTTGAGTGTAAAAACTTTGCCCAGCGACACGAAGCTAGAAAAG
>OGTN01000450.1_pt1 | contig 17184 bp, 11 predicted proteins | sample 1574591 | NCBI WGS metagenome assembly OGTN01 (sample SAMN03295830, study PRJEB24534) | human gut metagenome | isolation source: fecal sample 5 from infant 4 | host: Homo sapiens | place: USA: Pittsburgh, PA | collected 2014-07
GCAGTTGGCAGCTCGTCGGGCTCATAACCCGAAGGTCGTAGGTTCAAGTCCTGCCCCCGCAACCAAAAACATATGGCGGAATAGCTCAGCTGGCTAGAGCACTCGGTTCATACCCGAGGTGTCGTAGGTTCAAGTCCTATTTCCGCTACCATACGCTGAAGTGGCGGAACAGGCAGACGCACAGGACTTAAAATCCTGCGGTAGCGATACCGTACCGGTTCGATTCCGGTCTTCAGCACCAAAACAGTTACAATTTATTTGTAACTGTTTTTTTATGTCTAAAAAAACTATAAAAATATGTAGAAACTATATAGTAAAACTTAGCTTATCAGTTCAGTTTGAAAAAAGTTATATATGTAGATAGTTTTAATTATATAAGAAACTAAAACTAATAAACTTATAAATCAAATTTACTTATTTATTAATTGAACTACCTCTATGCAATTATTTTTTTGTTAATTAAATTTATTATTATATGTAATTAAATTTGATAGTAGAACTTATCTTGATTTTAATTGTTCTTCAATAAAATTCTAATAGTGACAAATTAGTATTGCAAATAGTATTAGAAATTAGGTTAATTAAGCAATAAATTATACTTGTAAGAATTTAACTCAATATTATTAAAGCTTAAAAAAGAAAAATAGCAGTTATTGTCCTAAGAAAAAATTTTTTTAATACATCATCTGACATATATTTCTAAAGTAAGGTGATATAATTTAAAATACATTTTATGGAAATTGGAGGAGGACAATATGCAATATGGTGTTGATATATCAACTTATAAGAGGGTAGAAAATAAGAGAAAGGAATTAAAAATTCAGGGGACACCCATAAGGGCTGTAGCATCTTTGGTGATAGGATTTTTATTAAGTAGAGTATTATTATCAGCTACTATTGATATGGGAATAGCACCATTTGGTATTGCTTACCTTATAGGTATGAAGGGTGAAAGAGGTAAATACACTTTATTATCTTTAATTGGAGTTGTAGCAGGGTATTTATCTATAGGTGGTAACTTGGAAGGAGTAGCATCATACTGTATTGCCGCAGTTATAATAACATCTTATATAGAGATATGTAAAAGATTTAAGATCAAGGTAAGAGATGTAGTAACATTCTTTTTAATTTTCTCAGTATTTATAATATATAATATGTTAATTAATAATAAGCCTATACAAGTTAACTTTATCTTTTCTCTATTAAAAACATTAAGTATCGTTCCTGTTAAATACATGATAAGTTACGCTTTAAGATGTATGGATGAACTTTCAAGTAATTATTTCTTCTCAACAGAAGAAATGATAAGTATAGGGATTTTAATATGCTTATTAATTGCAGGGATAGGTAATGCGAGCTTATTTAATATCCATTTAAGAAGTATTTTAGCATTAGCTACTATAGCAGTATTTGCATATACAGGAGGAGCTGGGCTTGGAGCTGCTATAGGAGTATCTATGGGGTTCATTATAGGGATAACTAATAATGATATAATTACCGCAGTTACATTATATAGCTTATGTGGATTAATAATTGGAGTTTTTAGAGAGACAGGAAGGTTCTTTTCGTCAGCTGCATACTCTATTATTTATTTTATAATTTGGATGTATTCAAATACATTTAATATATATGGAGGTATTGAAGTTCTATTATCTATAGTATTATTTATGCTTATACCCAAATTCTTAATTGATTCTATATATAAAGAGTTCAATCAAGATAAAAAGATAGAGGTTATAAATGATAATAGAATAAATGGTGTTAAGGGTGAGTTTTTAGATAGATTAAATTCTATGAAGTCCATATTAGCATCATTATCTAACTCTATAGTTAATTTAGGGGAAAATGATATTTTATCTTTAAATAATAAGGGGTCTGCTATGGTGGAGAGTTTAGCAGATAGAGTTTGTTATAATTGTGAGCTTAGAAAAAAGTGCTGGGATAGAAATTTACATTCAACTTTCGAAGGGTTTTCAGAATTGTTAAGTAGTTGTGAAAGTAAGGAAATATATTTGCCAAAAACTTTAGATAAGGTATGCGTTAAAACTGGAAGTCTTATGAAAAATGCTCAAGAGATAGTAAATAATTATACAGTTAATGAAGCTTTAAGAACTAGGCTTACAGAAGGTAGGAATATTATTGCTAATCATATGAATAATGTTTCTGATACTATGGATGGAATGATTCAAGATTTTCAAAAAGATATATCTATTTGTACAGAAATAGATAAACTTTTAAGAAAGGCATTTAATAGAAGTAAAATAGATTATTTAGATGTTTTTTCTTATTTAGATAGAAGAGGAAGGATGAAGATTAAAGTTATAACAAATAGCTCAAATAGTGAAAGGTACTGTGTGAAGAATATTATTCCTGTAATTAACACTCTGGTTAAAGTACCAGTATCTATAGCTAATAATGGAGTTAGGATTGATCCTGAAACTGGGGAATCTACTATTATAATAGAAGAAACACCAAAATATCATATGATGTCATATGTAGCATCAAAACCTAAAGAAGGTGAGACTGCGATTGGTGATAGTCATAGTTTTTCTAATAATAATGATGGAACCTATATAACTATAATTAGTGATGGAATGGGTTCAGGAGAAGAAGCTAGCTCTGAAAGTAGTTTGGCTGTGGATCTAATTCAGAAATTTATAGAAAGTGGATTTAGTGAAAAGACTGCAATTAATACTATTAATTCCGTTATGTCTATGAAGTTTAATGAGGATGAAAAATTTACAACTATGGATTTGGGTGTAGTAGACTTATATACAGGTGATGTGGAATTTATAAAGATTGGTGGAGTTGTTAGCTTTATTAAAAGAGGAGATGCGATAAAGGTAGTTAAATCAAATACTTTACCTTTTGGAATTTTAGATGATGTTGATTATAGTTCTGAAAAGTTAAAGCTAAAACATGGAGATATTATTATATCCATTAGTGATGGTGTTTTAGATATAGATAAAAATAATATAGGAAGTTATTATTGGCTACTAGAGTATTTAGAATATGCAGATACAAATCCAGCAGCTCTTGCTAATGACATTTTAGAAAAGGCTATAGTTTTAAGTGGTGGAAAGGTAAAAGATGATATGACTGTATTAGTATCTAAGTTATACTCAGTATATTAAAAAATAGAAATATTCTTAACTTGGGCTGTTTGTGCGACAGCTCCTTTTATTTGAAAGATTAATATTATTAAATATAGATAGAATTAGAAATGTAAAAATTAACTAACATTTCTTATTTACAGAAGAAGATGTTAAGGTTATTATAATTATATTATAAAAAATTACTAAGGAGTATTGTTGTGAGAGATAAAGTAAGGGATTTTATAATAGAAAATAAATTGATAGAAAAAGGAGATAAAATCCTAGTAGCTCTATCTGGAGGACCTGATTCTGTTTGCTTACTTAATGTTCTTTATAGTTTAAAAGAAGAATTCGATATTACAATAGGAGCAGCTCATGTAAATCATATGTTAAGAGGTGATGAAGCTCTAGCAGATGAGGAGTATTCAAAGTCTTTATGTAAGAAGCTTAATATAGAATTTTATGTTAAGAAAATAGATATAGACAAAATTTCTAAAGAGAAAAATATATCTCATGAAATGGCTGGTAGAGAAGAAAGATATAAGTTTTTTGAAACTATAAAAAATCACTATGGATATAATAAAATTGCTGTTGCGCATAATGCAAATGATCAAGCAGAAACTATTATTATGAATATGATGAGAGGAACAGGAATCGAAGGACTTTGTGGAATTAGAAGTAAAAGAGAAGGAGGAATAATAAGACCTATCCTTTGTTTGTCTAGAAAAGAAGTTGAGTTATACTGTTGTTCTAATAATTTAGAACCTAGAATAGATAAAAGCAACTTAGAAAATATATATAGTAGAAATAAGGTAAGGTTAGATATTATTCCATATATGAAGGAAAATTTCAATAAAGATATAATTAACACTTTAAATAGAATGGCTAACTTAATTCAAATAGATAATGACTTTTTAGAAAAGGAGGCATTAGATAATTTTAAGGTATACTGTAGTAATACTAGCGATGCTTTAATAATATCAAAGGAAGCTTTTAATTTAGATAGAGCAATTATATCAAGAATAATTAGGAAAGCCTTTTTTGAATTTACAGGTAAGTATAGTAATTTTGAAATGAAACATATATATGATGTTATAGAATTATCTAAAAACACAACTAATAAAAGGATAGATCTTACTAATAATGTATTAGCCGAGAATATATATGGAGATATATATTTAAAATTAAAGGATAATATAATAAGAGAATATAAAGAAGTTGTGATAAATAAAGGAGAATTAGACAATACTGATATATGTTATGAAAATTATAATGTAAGATTTAATATTATTAGAAATAAAAATAATATAGATTTTTCTAAGAATGTATTAATAAAATATTTTGATTATGATAAGATAGAGGAAAGGCTCGTTATTAGGAAAAGAAGGAATGGCGATAAAATGTTGCCATTAGGAATGAAGGGAAACAAAAAGGTAAAAGATATTTTTATGGATCTGAAAATACCAGTAGATGAAAGAGACAAGATTCCAGTTTTGTGTTTTGATAACGAAATAGCCTGGCTAGTAGAGCATAAAGTTTCTGAAAAGTTTAAAATAACTAAAGAAACTAAAAATATTATAAAAATTACTTTTGCTAGGAAGGGATAAAAAATGATAAAAGACATAGAGAAAGTATTAATTACTGAAGAACAAATTATTAAAAGAGTTAAAGAAATAGGAAATGAAATCAGCAATGATTACAAAGGAAAAGACTTATTAATAGTAGGTATTTTAAAAGGATCAGTTATATTTGCATCTGAGCTTATAAAAAATGTTACTATACCAACAGAAATTGATTTTATGGCTGTATCTAGTTATGGAAGCTCTAGTGAGACAACAGGAGTGGTTAGAATCTTAAAGGATTTAGATCATAGTATAGAAGGCAAAGACATAATAATAGTAGAAGATATTATAGATAGTGGAGTTACTTTAGATTATTTATTGAAGTATCTAAAAGCTAGAAAAGCAAATAGTATAGAAATAGTTACTTTACTAACTAAGCCAGCAAGAAGAAAAGTAGATATTAATGTAAAGTATTGTGGATTTGAAGTTCCAGATGAATTCCTAGTAGGTTATGGATTAGATTATGCTGAAAGGTATAGAAATTTACCTTATGTAGGAATTTTAAAGGAAGAAGTATATAAAAAGTAATGTAATATGTAGTATAATAAGGCAATATAATAAAAACTAGAAGAAAGGGGGGCCTTGAATGAAAAAATATTCAAGTGCAACAGTATGGATATTTCTTATAGCAATTTTATTCTTATCTGCAACCTTCCTGTGGAATAGCGGAAAGATGGCAGATGAAATATCATACAGTGATTTTCAACAAAAATGGGTTAGTGACGAAATAGAGAGTGTTATGGTTCATCCTGATAAAATGTTAATTTCAGGTAAGACAAGAGATGGTAAGCAATTTAATACATATGCTCCAAGCGAAATGGTGCAAATGTTAATGTCTCAAACTCCAAAGGATGACGTAAGAGTAGATTTTAAACAACCCTCAAATAGTAGTCTTTGGATTAGTTTAATACCAACATTATTAATTATGGTATTAATATTTGTATTCTTCTTTATGATGACCCAGCAATCTCAAGGTGGAGGCGGCGGAAGAGGCGTTATGAACTTTGGAAAAAGTAGAGCTAAAATGATGTCTCCAGATGCAAAAAGAGTTACCTTTGATGATGTAGCAGGGGCAGATGAAGAAAAACAAGAATTAGAAGAAATAGTAGATTTCTTAAGGCAACCTTCGAAGTACACTGAAATGGGAGCTAGAATACCGAAGGGTGTCTTATTAGTTGGGCCTCCAGGTACAGGTAAAACTTTATTAGCAAAAGCTATAGCTGGTGAAGCAGGAGTTCCTTTCTATAGTATTTCAGGTTCAGATTTCGTTGAAATGTTTGTTGGTGTTGGTGCATCAAGAGTTAGAGACTTATTTGAACAAGCTAAAAAGAGTGCTCCATCTTTAGTGTTTATTGATGAAATAGATGCTGTAGGTAGACAAAGAGGAGCAGGTCTTGGTGGTGGCCATGATGAAAGAGAGCAAACATTAAATCAATTACTAGTTGAAATGGATGGTTTTGGTGCTAATGAAGGAATTATAATGATAGCGGCTACAAATAGACCAGACATACTAGACCCTGCATTATTAAGACCAGGTAGATTCGACAGACAAATAGTAGTTGGAGCACCTGATGTTAAGGGAAGAGAAGAAATATTAAAGGTTCATACTAAAAAGAAACCTTTATCTGAAGATGTAGAATTAAAAGTATTAGCAAAGAGAACTCCAGGATTTGTTGGAGCTGATTTAGAAAACTTAGCTAATGAAGCAGCTTTACTTGCTGTTAGAAGAAGTGAAAAGCTAATTGGAATGACAGAATTTGAAGAAGCTATAACAAGAGTAGTAGCAGGACCTGAAAAGAAGAGTAGAGCAATTAACGAACGTGATAGAAGACTTACTGCGTATCATGAAGCAGGTCACGCAGTTGTTATGCAATTACTTGAGCATTGTGATCCTGTACATGAAATAAGTATTATACCAAGAGGTATGGCTGGTGGTTACACTATGCATTTACCAGAAGAAGATAGATCATATACTTCAAAGTCTAAGCTAAAAGATGAAATGGTAGGATTATTAGGTGGTAGAGTTGCAGAAAAGATAATTTTATCAGATATTTCAACTGGAGCTAAAAATGATATAGATAGATGTAGTGCTATAGCTAGAGCTATGGTTATGGAATATGGTATGAGTGATAAACTAGGTACTATATCCTATAGTGCAGATAACAATGAAGTATTTCTTGGAAAGAACTTAGGCCATGGTAGAAACTTTAGTGAAGAAGTTGGAGCTGAAATAGATAAGGAAGTTAAGAGATTTATAGATGAGGCATATGATAAAGCTATAAATTTATTAAATGAAAATATTGATAAGCTTCATGCTGTAGCAGCAGTTTTATTAGAAAAAGAAAAAATTGATGGTGAAGAATTCGTTAAGATCTTCAATGAAAATTAATATTAGAGGGGTTGTCTTATGACAACCCCTCAATTAATAATTAATAAAAAGTAAGATTTAGTATAATATATACAAACTATTTATAAAAAAATTATATAGAAACGTGAATAGATAAAGAAAATAACGAATTATTTTGATTATAATAATAAAAATGTTCGAAAAATCTTTAACTGATTAATGGTAAGTGGTATAATTTGTTTATTGAATTTAAGAAATAATTATTGGGTAGGAGTGTGTTTTATGAAAAGTGATATACAAATAGCTCAAGAAGCTAAGATGGAGCCTATTACAAAAATTGCTGGTAAATTAAATTTAACTGAAGATGATATAGAACAATATGGTAAGTATAAGTGCAAAGTATCATTAGATGTCTTTGAAAAGTTAAAAGATAAGGAAAATGGTAAGTTAGTATTAGTAACAGCAATTAACCCAACTCCAGCAGGAGAAGGAAAGTCTACAGTTACAGTTGGTCTAGGTCAGGCTTTATGCAAGATGAATAAGAATGCTGTAATAGCACTGAGAGAACCTTCTTTGGGGCCTGTTTTCGGAATTAAAGGTGGAGCTGCTGGTGGTGGATATGCACAGGTAGTTCCAATGGAAGATATAAATTTACACTTTACAGGAGATATGCATGCAATAACTAGTGCAAATAACTTGTTAGCTGCAGCTATAGATAATCATATTCATCAAGGGAATGCTCTTAAGATAGATTCAAGAAGAATAGTATTCAAGAGAGTAATGGATATGAACGACAGAGCTTTAAGAAGTATAGTTGTTGGACTTGGTGGAAAACTAAATGGATTCTTAAGAGAAGATGGATTTATGATTACAGTTGCATCTGAAATTATGGCTATATTATGTTTAGCTAATAATCTTTCTGATCTTAAAGAAAGAATGGGGAATATAGTAGTAGCATATGATTTAGATGGTAGACCAGTTTATGCTAAACAATTAGAAATACAAGGAGCAATGGCATTACTAATGAAGGATGCAATTAAGCCTAATTTAGTTCAAACATTAGAAAATACCCCTGCTATAATTCATGGTGGGCCTTTTGCTAATATAGCACATGGTTGTAATTCGATAATAGCTACAAAAATGGCTTTAAAGCTTGGTGATATAGTAGTTACTGAAGCTGGCTTTGGAGCTGACCTTGGAGCAGAGAAGTTTTTAGATATTAAATGCAGATATGGTGGATTAAATCCAAACTGTGTAGTTATAGTAGCAACAGTTAGGGCTTTAAAGAATCATGGTGGAGTTGATAAAGAGAACTTAGGAGTTTCAAATGTAGAGGCATTAGAAAAGGGAATTACTAATTTAGAAAAACAAATTGAAAATATTAAGAAATATAATGTTCCTGTAGTTGTAGCTATTAATAAATTTGTTACTGATAGTGATGATGAAGTAAACTTTATTAAAGACTACTGTAATAAGCTTGGTGTAAAAGTAGCTTTATCTGATGTGTGGGCAAAAGGCGGAGAAGGTGGAGTTGAACTTGGAGAAGCTGTATGTGATATATTAGAAAATGAAGAAGCTAACTTTAAGCCAATATATGAAATAGAATCTAGTATTGAAGAAAAAATAAATACAATTGCAAAAGAAATTTATGGAGCAAGTGGAGTAGTGTTTACTGCAAATGCTAAAAAGCAAATAACTGAACTTGAAACCTTTGGATTAGATAAGCTTCCTATATGTATGGCTAAGACTCAATATTCATTATCTGATAATCCTGCTTTAAAGGGAAGACCAGAAAATTTTGAGATTACGGTAAAGGAAGTTAGAGTATCTAATGGAGCTGGATTTATAGTTGCTCTAAATGGTGATATTATGACTATGCCTGGGTTACCTAAAGTGCCAGCAGCTAATAGGATGGATATTTTAGATAATGGTGAAATAGTAGGATTATTTTAATTATACAATTTACAACACTTGACAAATAAATTCTAATTGTTAAAATTAAATTGTTAATTTTGCTTAGAGAATATTTATTTAAATGAGGCAGCTTTAAAAAGCTGCTTTTAATTGTATTAAGGTGGTGCTTGTATGATTCTAGTAGTAGACGTGGGGAATACAAATATTGTGTTAGGGGTATATAAGGATTCAAGGAATATTGCAGGATGGAGAATATCAACTGATGCCAAGAAAACTTCAGATGAATATTCTATTAAAGTAATGCAACTTTTTCTTCAAAGTGATTTAAATCCTAAGGAGGTAAAAGGAATAATAATATCTTCTGTTGTTCCTAATATAATGCACTCTTTAGAAAACATGGTTAAGAAGAGCTTTGGTATTAATCCTTTAATTGTAGGCCCAGGTGTTAAAACGGGAATTAATATTAAATATGATAATCCTAAGGAAGTTGGGGCAGATAGAATTGTAAATGCTGTAGCAGCTCATGATAAGTATAATAAAGACTTAATAATTATAGATTTTGGGACAGCAACTACCTTTTGTTCATTAACAAAAGATGCAAATTATCTTGGAGGATGCATTACACCGGGAATTAAAATATCATCTGATGCACTTTTTGATAGAGCAGCAAAGCTACCTAGAATTGAACTTGAAACACCTAAGAGTATAATATGTAAAAATACCGTTACAAGTATGCAAGCTGGTATTATTTATGGATACATAGGTCAAGTAGAGTATATAGTAAATAAAATGAAAAAGGAAATGATGGATCATGGTACAGAGGAACCTTTTGTAGTAGCAACAGGAGGACTTGCAAAACTTATTGCTAAGGAAACTGATGTTATAGACAAGGTAGATTCTAGTTTAACATTAGAGGGGTTAAGAATTATATACGAAAAAAATAAGGAGTAGTATAATATGAGAATTGGAAACCTAGAGTTTGAAAATAATGTTTTTCTAGCACCTATGGCAGGAGTTACAGATATATCCTTCAGAGGATTATGTAAAGAAATGGGATGTGGCTTAGTATATACTGAAATGGTAAGTGCAAAAGCTCTATATTATGAAAATGAAAATACTAAATCATTACTTAGGATATCTGATGAAGAAAGTCCGGTAGCTGTTCAAATCTTTGGAAATAATCCTAAGATTATGGCAGAAGTAGTACAAAAGCATTTTAACGATAGAGAAGATGTAGCTTTAATAGATATTAATATGGGATGTCCTGTTAATAAGATAACTAAGAATGGAGAAGGCTCTGCATTACTTAAGCATCCAGAGCTTGCAGCAAATATTGTAAGAGAAATAAAAAAAGTTTCTACAAAGCCAGTTACAGTTAAATTTAGAAAAGGTTTTGATGAAGGTAGCATAAATGCAGTAGATTTTGCTAAAACACTTGAAGAGGCAGGCGTTGATGCATTAGCTATACATGGAAGAACTAAGGAACAAATGTATGAAGGTAAGGCTGATTGGGACATAATAGGTAAGGTTAAAGAAGCAGTTTCAGTTCCTGTTATAGGAAATGGAGATGTTTTTACTGCAGAAGATGCCTTAGTTTTAAAAAATAAAACAAATTGCGATGGTATAATGGTTGCAAGAGGAAGTATGGGGAATCCATGGATATTTAAGCAAATTGAAAATAAGCTAAAGGGACTTCCACCTTTAGAAATAACTTATAATGACAAAATAGATATGTGTTTAAGACATTATGAGTTAGCAATTAAGTACGACGGAGAGAGAAAAGCTATTAGAGAAATGAGAAAGCACTCTAGTTGGTACTTAAAAGGAATGCCAAAGAGTAATGATATAAGATCTATTATAAATACTTTAGATGAAAGTAGTGCAGTTATAGATGTGTTAAACAATTATAAGAAAGATTTAATAGAAATGAATGAATAAAATAATATTTGTATAATTATTTGAATATTAATATCTTTTGCGAATAAATATATTAAAAATAAGTACAATATTATCTATTAATAAAATACTTGTAAATTAGGTTTATTGACATATAGTAATTGCTGATTTATAATGTTTTAAATGATTTTGACAATATAAGACTTATTATTAGGTTTTAAATATAGTGTAAATTGAAGGGGAGAAAATCATGAGTGAAGCTAAAAAGTTCGTAATGACATACGAAGGAGTTAAAAAATTAGAAGAAGAATTAGAATTTTTAAAAACTGTAAAGAGAAAAGAGATTACTGAAAAAATAAAGGTAGCTTTAGGATATGGAGACTTAAGCGAGAATTCTGAGTATGATGAAGCAAAGAATGAGCAAGCTTTTACTGAAGGAAGAATAATACAATTAGAAAATATGTTAAAAAATGCTTCAGTTGTTGATGAATCAGAAATTCCTACAGATATAGTTGCAGTTGGGTCAATAGTTAAGGTTAAGGATTATGATTTCGATGAAGAAGTTGAGTATTCAATAGTAGGATCAGCAGAAGCGGACCCTATGAGCTTTAAAATATCTAATGAATCACCTGTAGGAGCAGCTTTATTAGGTAAAAGAGTTGGAGAAATAGTAGAGGTTTCAGTACCAGGCGGAATTAATAAGTTTGAGGTACTAGGAATAAGAAGAGAGTAACGGAGGGATATCAATGTCAACTGATGAAATGAATATACAAGAGCTAGAATCTCAGTTCAGTGAGCAAGAAGCTTTAAGAAGAGAAAAATTAGTAGAATTACAAAACCAAGGTAAGGATCCTTTTGATGTATATAAAGTTGAAAGAACTCATATGTCAGAAGAAGTTAAAGAGAATTATGAGACATTAGAAGGTGCAACTGTAACAGTGGCAGGTAGAATCATGTCCAAAAGAGGTCAAGGTAAGGTTGTATTCTCTGATATTCATGATAGAGATGGCAGAATCCAATTATTTATTAAGATAGATGAAGTTGGTGAAGAAGCACTAAAGTCATATAAGACTTATGATTTAGGTGACTGGGTAGCTGCAACAGGAGAAGTATTCAAAACTAAGACAGGTGAAGTTTCTGTTAAGGTTAAATCTTTTGAATTAATTTGTAAATCATTAAAACCACTACCAGAAAAGTGGCATGGTTTAAAAGATCCAGATTTAAGATATAGACAAAGAGAAGTAGATATGATATCTAATCCAGAAGTAAAGTTAAACTTTATTAAGAGAGCTAATATACTTAAAGGAATTAGAGAATTCTTAGATAATAGAGGGTTTATTGAAGTAGAAACACCTATGTTAGCACCAATAGCAGGGGGGGCTTCAGCGAGACCATTTGTTACTCATCACAATACTTTAGATATAGATATGTATTTAAGAATTGCACCTGAATTATACTTAAAGAGATGTATAGTTGCAGGATTAGAAAGAGTATATGATATGGGAAGAACTTTCAGAAATGAAGGTATGTCAGTTAGACACAACCCAGAATTTACTATGATAGAATTATACCAAGCTTTTGCTGATTATAATGATATGATGGAATTGACTGAAAATATGGTAGCTGCTGTATGTGAAAAAGTTAATGGAACTACTAAGGTTATGTACCAAGGTACTGAAATAGACTTTGCACCACCTTGGAGAAGAATCACTATGGTTGATGCAGTTAAAGAACATACAGGTATTGATTTCAATGAAATTAAATCTAACGAAGAAGCTCAAGCTATAGCTAAAGAAAAGAATTTAGAATTTAAGAAAAAGCTTGATCATGTAACTAAGGGTGAAGTATTAAATGTTTTATATGAAGAATATTGTGAACAACATATGATTCAACCAACATTTATATGCGATTATCCAGTAGAAATTTCACCTCTTACTAAGAAGAAGAGAGGCAATGAAATGTTCACTGAAAGATTCGAAGGATTCGTGTTTGGTAGAGAAATATGTAATGCTTATTCTGAGTTAAATGATCCGATAGTTCAAAGAGAAAGATTTAATCAACAAGAAAAAGAAAGAGAACTTGGTGATGATGAAGCTTATATGATAGATGAAGAATTTATGAGTGCATTAGAAACAGGTATGCCTCCTACAGGTGGTTTAGGAATAGGTATAGATAGACTTATAATGTTCTTAACAGATTCTGCTTCAATAAGAGACGTTATTATGTTCCCTACAATGAAACCAATAAAGTAATTAAGAATTAAGAAGGAAAAATGAAGAATTATTGAAAAACTTCTAAGGAGTTTTAGAAATTAAGTTGTTTTTAGTAATTAGAAACAAATCTTATCAATAACTATTTATTTCTAATTTTAAATGTTTAATGGGGCTGTTTGTGTAATGGCCCCATTTTTATATTTAAAATATAGAATTAATAAAAGGTATTAGAAAAATTTTTGATAAAAACACTTGCATTATTAGTAAAAGTTGATATAATAACTAATGTAGTAAATATTCCGCGATAGCTCAACGGTGGAGCACTCGGCTGTTAACCGATAGGTTGGAGGTTCGAATCCTCTTCGCGGAGCCAATTTAATTTTAAAATTAATTTATAGTATTCCGTGGTAGCTCAATGGTGGAGCACTCGGCTGTTAACCGATAGGTTGGAGGTTCGAATCCTCTCCACGGAGCCATTTTATAAAAGAGTTTTATAAGAGTAGATTTATAATCTATTGTTATAAAACTCTTTTTTATTTTTTAGTAAATTAAAATAAATCAAAATTTAAAGATAACTTTATGAGTATAGTAAAACCCATAATCTATGAAGTGAATTTTTTATTTGAAAATTATAAAGTAGCTACCTTGTGAATAATTCTTTTTTGCTTGACATATAAAAGGCTTTTGGTAAAATGAATATATAATTTAATAAATGCTGTGAGAAAGAGGAGTAAGCTTAAAGTTTATTTTAGAGAGACGATGCTTGGTGAAAATCGTTATAAATTTAAGTTGAAGGGCGCTTTTGAGTATTAATTTTTGAAAGCAGGGCTAGAGCCAAGAAGGGTGGAACCGCGGAATAAGTATTTCGTCCCTTTAGGTTTAGGGCCTTTTTTTATTATAAAAAATTGGAGGTATTAAAATGGCAGTAGAAAAAACTATGGAAAAAATCGTTGCTCTTTGCAAAAGCAGAGGATTTGTATTCCCAGGATCTGAAATATACGGAGGACTTGCAAACTCTTGGGATTATGGTCCGTTAGGAGTTGAATTCAAAAACAATGTAAAAAAAGCTTGGTGGAAGAAGTTTGTACAAGAAAGTCCATATAACGTTGGAGTAGATTGTGCTATATTAATGAATCCAGAAGTTTGGGTTGCATCAGGACACGTTGGAGGATTCTCTGATCCTTTAATGGATTGTAAAGAATGTAAAGCTAGATTTAGAGCTGATAAAATAGTTGAAGATCATATGACTGCAAATGGTGCAGAAGTTGCAAGTGCAGATGGATGGACTAATGAACAATTAAAAGATTATATTGAAAGTAATAAAATTGTTTGCCCTAAGTGTGGTAAGTTAAACTACACTGATATTAGAAAGTTCAACTTAATGTTTAAGACTTTCCAAGGTATTACTGAAGATTCAGCTAGTACAATATATTTAAGACCAGAAACTGCTCAAGGTATATTCGTAAACTTTAAGTCAGTTCAAAGATCTTCAAGAAAGAAAGTTCCATTTGGTATTGCTCAAATAGGTAAGTCTTTCAGAAATGAAATTACACCAGGAAACTTTACTTTTAGAACTAGAGAATTTGAACAAATGGAATTAGAATTCTTCTGTAAGCCAGGTACAGATTTAGAATGGTTTAAGTATTGGAAAGATTACTGTCTAAACTTCTTATTAAACTTAGGAGTTAATGAGGGTAACCTTAGAATGAGAGACCACGGTGAAGAAGAATTATCATTCTACTCTAATGCTACATCAGATATTGAATACTTATTCCCATTTGGTTGGGGTGAGTTATGGGGAATAGCAGATAGAACTGATTATGACCTTAAAAAGCACCAAGAACATTCAGGTCAAGATATGAGCTACTTAGATCCTACTACTAATGAGAAATATGTACCTTACGTAATAGAACCATCATTAGGAGCTGATAGAGTTGCCTTAGCATTCTTAGTTGATGCATATGATGAGGAAGAATTAGAAGGTGGAGATGTTAGAACTGTAATGCACTTACATCCAGCTTTAGCTCCATATAAGGCTGCTATATTACCACTTTCAAAGAAACTTTCTGAAAAAGCTTTAGAAGTATACGGTGATTTAAGTAAGAAGTTTAATTTAGAATATGATGAAGCTGGAAGTATCGGTAAGAGATATAGAAGACAAGATGAAATTGGTACTCCATTCTGTATCACTATAGATTTCGATACTTTAGAAGATGGAGCAGTTACTATTAGAAATAGAGATACTATGGAGCAAGAAAGAGTTAATATTTCTGATTTAGAAGCTTATATCGAAAAGAGCTTAGAATTCTAATTATTAATATTAAAAAGATGTTTTAAGAGAACAATTTATTATAAAGTAATATGTTTTTAGGGAGGATAACTATTATTATAGTTTTCTCCCTATTTTTGTATTTAATTATCTAAAGTGTTATAATAATTTTAAATTGGGACAGACTTATATAACGGTAATTAAATAGACTTATACATAGTATAAGAAAGATTAGAAGTTATTATATATAGTTGTTAAAATGGTGTACCTACTGAAAAATTGTTAGATGAAAAATAACTTAATAACAAGGTAGAATCTTTATTATAACTTATATATAATATTTTTATAGATATTTGGAGGAAGTAGTATGAAAAAATCGTTTGAAGAATTTAAAGAATTTATTAAAGGTAAAAATGTTGCAGTAGTAGGAATAGGGGTCAGTAATATACCTCTTATTAGATTTCTAGTTAAACTTGGAGCTAAGGTAACAGCTTTTGATAAGAAAAGTAGAAATGAATTAGGTGATATTTCTAATGAATTTGATAGTCTTTCAGTAGTTTTAGAATTAGGAGAAGGTTATTTAGATAGATTAACAGGATTTGAAGTTGTATTCAAAACGCCATCAATGAGAATAGATTGTGATGCATTGGTTAGGGTGAAAAATGAAGGCGCTTATATTACTTCTGAAATGGAAGAGTTCGTAAGATACTGCAGTGGAAAAGTGTTTGGAGTAACAGGAAGTGATGGAAAGACAACAACTACAACTATTATTTCAAAGTTATTAAAAGAATCAGGATATAAAACTTGGGTAGGAGGAAATATTGGTACGCCATTATTCGCTAATATTGAAGAAATAAAGGAAGAGGATAAGGTAGTATTAGAGCTATCTAGTTTTCAACTTATGACAATGAATTTATCTATAGATGTTGCTGTAGTAACTAATTTAGCACCAAATCATTTAGATATGCATAAAGATATGCAAGAATATATAGACTCTAAAAAGAATATCTTTTTATATCAAGAGCAAGATGAAAAGTTAATTTTAAATAGAGAAAATGATATAACTCATGGTTTTGTAAATGAAGCAAGAGGTGAAGTTAAAGAATTTAGCTCAAAGAGAGAAATATCAGATGGAGCATATTTTAAAGATAATGCCTTATATTTAGAAGGTAAAGAAGTTTGTAAGAAAGATGATGTTTTAATTAAGGGAATTCATAATGTAGAAAATTATCTAGCTGCATTCCTAGCAACTAAAGATGATGTATCTATAGAAGTTATGAAAAGAGTTGCTGAAACTTTTGGCGGAGTAGAACATAGATGTGAATTAGTTAGAGAAGTTAATGGAGTTAAGTATTACAATGATTCTATAGCTTCAAGCCCAACTAGAACATTAGCTGGATTATTTGCTTTCGAGAGAAAGGTAATATTAATAGCAGGTGGATATGATAAACAAATTCCATTTGAACCATTAGCATTTGAGGGATATCCATATATTAAAGAACTTATTTTATTAGGTGCAACTAAAGATTTAATAAAAGCATCTTTTGATAAGCTTAAAGAAGAAAAAGGTATAGAAGTTAATACTATTATAGTAGAAAGTTTAGAAGAGGCTGTGTTAAAGGCAAAGGAAGTAGCGGTACCAGGAGATATAGTAACATTATCACCAGCTTGTGCTTCTTTTGATATGTTCCCTAACTTTGCTATAAGAGGAGATAAGTTCAAAGAAGTAGTAAATAGTTTATAGAGTTGAAATATAATAAAGAAAGAGATTGCTTTAAGCAATCTCTTTTTCTTTATAATAGAAAATCTCTATTTAAAGCTACTTATT
>OGTN01000500.1_pt1 | contig 15378 bp, 12 predicted proteins | sample 1574591 | NCBI WGS metagenome assembly OGTN01 (sample SAMN03295830, study PRJEB24534) | human gut metagenome | isolation source: fecal sample 5 from infant 4 | host: Homo sapiens | place: USA: Pittsburgh, PA | collected 2014-07
AGGTCAAAGGAGGGGGTAGAGGGGGCATTGCCGCCCCCTATGCCCCCTCCTTAAATAAAACAGCGTAGCTTAAAAAAACTATTTAAACAAATCTGAGTGAGAACCGACTCTGATTAAAGATAAAATCAACAAATCATCAAACTTCTCATAAATTAATAAAAAGTCAGGCTCAATATGGCACTCTCTCGTTCCCTTATAACTTCCACCTAAAGGGTGATCCTTATATTTCTCATCAAGAACCTTCCCATCTGCAATCATCTCTATTACATAAAAAAGTTTTTCAATATCCCTACCTTGCTTTTTTGCTAACTTCAAATTTTTCTTGAAGCTACTTGTAAACTTTATTTTATATTTCATATATCAAGAGCTTTCCTTAAATCATCCATATTATCAAAAGCTTCCACACCATCATCTGTTGCGATTCTCTTTGCTTCTTCGATTGCAAGGCTTGTCTCCTCATTAGGCACATCAAGCTTTAAGGCAAAAGGAATGCCGCTCTCTCTTATACTTGCCCTCAAAAAAATATTAATAGCACTTGTCATATTAAGACCAAGTTCTGCAAAAATCTTTTCAGCATCTTCCTTCACTTTCTTATCCGTTCTAATATTTAAATTTGTAGTAGACATAAACACATCCCCTTTCCTAAATTATAAAACGAATTTCGTGCATGGTCAACACATTGTCATTATAGATTAAGGAAATTAATAAAAAAATAATTTATAAAGAAAAAACTTTTTATTCGTTCTTAAAGCCGCAGGCTTTCCACTCCTTACCCTCCCAAAGAAAAAGAAATTGCAAAAATGTAACCTTTTTGTTATAATTTTACATACGGTTTTGGAATACAAGGTCTAAGGACACTAGTCCAGGGCGACAGCCCAATACAAAGTGTCCAAAGACACATATTCCCAAGACCCTTTCTATTATCACGAAAATTACTTTAGTAAAGCAATGTTACATAAATATTTCAAAAGCCCAAATACAAGAAAGTTTATGTAATGTAATTGTAATTTTACAAAGGAAGAATGTAGTGTATAATAGAAACATAAGAGGAACATGACAATTAAATAAAACCAGAAATAAGGCGATATTTATTTGTCACCTCTGAGTCGAGATTGTTCAGTCTCGACGACAAAAGTTTGAGACTTTTGTAGAATCTACAAAATTTTTAAGGAGGTCGAAAGACAAATGAACAAAAAGATTATTTCTCTAGTACTAGCACTAGTAATGGTACTAGGAACATTCACAAGTGTCTTCGCCGCTGAACCAACAAAGAAAGCTGACGCTAAAAAAGCAGAAGCTTCTGAAAAAGTTGAAAAGATTGTTGGAAAAGATAACAAAATCCAATATATCATCGACAAAAAATTTGTTGAAGGCTACGAAGATGGAAGCTACGGACTTGATAAGAACATCAAGAGATCCGAAATCACAAGATTACTTGTATTAGCTAATGGTAATGAAGAATTATCTAAGCAACTACAAGGAGCAATGCAAGTTTACAATGACGTTAAACCAGAACACTGGGCTAACGGAGTTATCACAGTAGGTACAACAGTTCCTTCTGATGCTAACGGAATTGCAATGCTAGCAGGATATCCAGATGGATCATTCAAGCCAGAAAACGATGTAACTTACGCTGAATTAGCTAAAATGCTAGTTGTTCTTGCAAAAGAAAACTTAACAGCTGATATGGTTAAAAATGCAGTTTGGGCATCTTCTTGGATGACTTGGGCAGCAGAACTTGGAATTCTTGACGATGTAACAATCGCTGATTCTAACAAAGCAGCTAACAGAGCAGATGCATTCACTATGATTTACAATGCTCTTTACAAAATGCAAGAATTCAAGAGAGTACCAGCTAACGAAACAAGAGGTATTGTTTCTAACTTAACTAATAGCAAACTTACTCTTAACCAAGATAAAGACAAAGAATACAAGATTACAAGTGATACAGTTATCGTTGATGGTAACAACACTAGAAGACAAATTGTTAAAGTTAAAACTGTTGACAACCTAGATCTTTACAAAGGTTCATTAGTAAGAATTCTTACTAATGACAAGAACGAAGTAACTCACATTCTTGAACTTGGTAACCCAGAAGACTTAGCTATTTCTAACCATGACAAAGACAGAGAATACAAGAAAGTAATCGTTAATTATGACAACAATGTTTGGGAAGGCGTTGCTGATTCAACAATCAAAACAGCTTACTATAAAGATATTGTAACTATGGAAAAAAGAGATCAAAAAGATGTTGATAAATCATATGCTACAATTGACTTAAACGGAAGCCAAACAAAAGGTAAATGGATTAAATTCCACGGAACTGATGGAAAAGTAGTTGAAAGATTAAAGATTAATGACAAAACTGAAGTTTATGTTGCTAACCCTTACAACAACATTATGAAAGAAGTTAAAGACATTAACGAAGCACTTTCATTAATCGGTTTCCACAACTATAAAGATGGATACAAGATTCCTAACGTATATGCTGGATTCGATAACGATAATCACAAATCAGCTGTTAAAGGATTTGATTCTGATAGAAACACAGCTAGAGTTATCGTATTTAACGTAGTATCTAAAGATAACGATGGAGACAGATACAGAGTAATTAACTCTTCTTCTTCTAAATATTCTACAACTCTTGAAGATGTAGACGGTAAACTTTATGATAGAGACAATGTTCTTAACAAAGCTAACTTCCCACTAAACTATGGTGACAAAAATGATGTTATCGAAGTTCGTGGAGATGTTATTGAAAAAGTAATTGACCACAGCGAAACTAAAGACTACCCAGTAGTTAAAGTGGAAAAAATCTATGACAACGATGAAATCAAAGTTGTTGACAGATTTGACAACGAAACTCTACTTTATGTAGCAGATGCTGATATCTTCAATGCTAAACAATACAAAGACCTTGAAAGAGGAGATTATCTACAATTTGCAGCTAATGACCATAATGCAAGAGATATAGATGCAGTATCTATTCTTGGAGATACTCCTTATGCTAGAGATATGTTTGAAGAATCTGGCTCAGTTCTTAAGGTAGTTAAAGGAATTGAAGGACATACTGTTATTGGAAGAATCAACTGGGTTGGAGAAAAAGAAGTAGAAATCAGAATTGAATCTGACGCTTGGGATTCAGGACTTAACCACACAACTAAGACTTACAAAGTTGACAGAGAACTTGCAGATGCATTAAAAGCATATGTAGGAAAAGAAGTTAAATTCAAAGCTGAAAACAAGAAACATGAAAATGATGTTAGAGCTTATGACTTCATGTTAAATGATGGTAAAGGAAACCTAATTGCTCCAAAATCTAACAAAAACTTAACAGATCTTGAAAAAGCTCTTGAAAAATACTATGAATCTAAGTTAGATGACGATGCTAAAAAAGCATTTGAAAAAGCTGTAAATGAAGCAGATGTAACTTACGCTGAAAAGAAAACAGCTAAAGAAAAAGCTCAAAAATATTTCGATGAAGTTTATACTCCAGCTAAAGATGAAGTTGATAAATTAACTCCAGTTCTTACTGATAAAGCAACTAAAGAAGAAGTTAAAGCTGCTAAAGAAAAATTAGCTAAAGCTGAAGAAAAATTAGCTAAAGTTAAAGATTCTGAAGCTAAAGATGCTCTTCTAGCAACTGTAAAAGCTTACAAAGAAGGTATTAAAACAGCTGAAGATGCATTAGCATTAGAAGAAAAACAAACTGCTTATAATAATTATGCAGACGCTGTATTTGCAAAATTAGAAGGTCTTAAAGTAAAATCTTCTGATTCAAAAACTGAATTAGAAGCAAATGCTAAAGCTGCAGTTGCAGAAGCAATTAAAGGTTTAGAAGCACCAGCTGACGCTAAAGTTGTTGTTGGTGACGTTGATGCTACTGCTAAAACTGTTAAAGTTAAAGTAGTATCTGACAATGTTAAAATTGACCAAACTAAAGGTGCTGAACAAGCAATTTCTTATAATGCAAAATAATTAATCTAACTAACTAATTAATTAAAAGATAAAACTCGAGGGAAACCTCGGGTTTTTCTTTTTACATAAAAATATTTTTCTGATAAAATTAGTTAAAGGAGATGATAGTATGTGCCATAAGAAAAAAGGTAGTGAAGAAAAATTCCTTGATAATGAAAAACCAAAAAATATTCTTGATGATACAAGTATTTCTGTACTAGATAAATGTGCCTATATTAGCCTTTTTGTTCTTCCAATTCTTTTAATTGTTGGTGCCTTTTATGGAATAAGTTATTTTATAGTTAATATGACTTATAATGCTGAGTTAGCTAAAGGAGTTGGTATTCTTCTATCCTCTATTATTACTGTTTCAGGTGTTTTTTCAGGCTTTTACTTCAACAAGAAGCAAACCTACAAGGAAATTGTCACAAAAGAGATAATAAGTTGGTTACATAAGATGCAAGAAGCCTTAGCAAAGTTTTTAGCTCTTACAAGTAAGGATACACTAGATGAAGATGATAAAAAGATGGCAAGAAAACTTTATTATCTAATTATTAGCAACTTAAATGTGAAAGAAGAATTTGGCAAAAAGAATGATCGTAAAGCTGTAGAATCTCTATATACTTATGCAAGGTCTAAGAAACTTGATGTTGAATTAAATTTTGATAGAGAAATAAAATGTAATAAAAAAACTGATTCTAATTGCACAGAAAGTCATGATGAAAAAGAAAAAGAAATTGAGAAATTAAAAAAAATATAGAAAATTTGGAAAATAAAATTAAAATCTTGGAAAATAATGGAGATACCAATCACTTGGCTGGACCAAGAAGGAAAGAAATAATAAGTGAGTACACAAAAATATTCAACGAAACATGGAATAGGATTAAGGAAGAAGCAGATTAAAAGGCTTCTTTTTTTATGCTTTAAAAGAAGGGATATTTTTAAGAATAAATCTTTGAAAAAAAATTTAAACTTATGTTTGACAAATAAAAACAAAAGTTTTATAATTATCTCATAGATTAAAAAGAGGAGGCTTCTATGATGAATGATTATAAAAATTTTAACAGAGTTTTGAGGTCTGCCCTAGTAGGTGAGGAGAGGTCAAAGGTAAAGCTTATTGATATGCTGGACCCCCTCATTCGCTCATCTATTAATAAATATTGCCCAGTTTATAGTGAATACGAGGACCTCTATTCTGATGGGAGGGCAATGGTGCTTTCCTGCATTGAGGACTTCGACAACAAGAGATCTTTCCTTAAATATGTCAAGTCGTATTTGAAGTTTTTTTATATGAATACTTACAAATATTTAAGGGATGTGAATAGTGATATTCACGATAGTCCAACTGACAATGAGGAAAGTCTTGGCATCTTTGATTCTCTTGATGCTGGGGTGGATATTGAGGGTGACTTTTTGGAGGGTGAGAGGCTGGCGATCTTAAAGGACGCTATTGATTCTCTCACTCCAAGGCAGGAGACTGTTGTCAGGTTATTTTTTTATGAAAGGCTTGGCCTTTCGGAAATTGCTGATTTCCTTGGCATTTCTAAGAGGACGGTAATTAATCTTAAGGTCAATGCTATTAATAATATGAGGCAATTTATTTCTTGCCACTATAGGTGAGGAGGTGATTTTATGTTAATTGAGAAGAGACTTATTAAGTTTAATTTTTCTAAGAGAGAGGGTATGGTAAGGCCTACTTTTATCGTTGTTCACGACACAGGCAATCCTAGGGCTGGTGCTGATGCTCTTGCTCATTATAGGTATTTTAATGGGGGCAACAGAAAGGCTTCTGCTCATTATTTTGTGGATGACAAGAGGATAGTGGAGACTGTTGAGACTACTAATGCTTCTTGGCACTGCGGCGACGGCCATGGCAGGTACGGCATCACTAATTCTAATTCTATTGGCGTGGAGATCTGCGTAAACAGTGACGGTGATTATGATAAGGCGCTGGAGAATGCACGAGTTGTCATTCGCTTTCTCATGGATTTTTACAATATTCCTCTAAAGAGAGTTGTCCGTCATTATGATGCGTCACACAAGCTTTGTCCTCGTTCTATGAGCGCCAACAACTGGGGGGCTTGGTGGAAGTTTAAGGAAAGTTTATAATTTTTAATTTTTTTTCATTTTTCCATAGTAACTTTTGGCTTTTTTTTCTATATATATAGTAGGAGGTGAAAATAATGGCAGTTAATGTTAATGATAAGAAGATCATGCTAAAGACTGTTACTTCTAGTACAGGTCCTGATGGCAAAACCAAGAAGAGAAACATCACTGTTAGAAACATTAATTCTAATGCGACTAATGATTCTCTTTATGAATTGTCCAAGGGCTTTGGGACTTTAGTTGATGGCAGTCTTGCTTCTTCTTCTAAGATTACTGAAGAAGTTTTTGAAGAGCAAGCCTAAGATGGCAGTTAGTTTTATGTTATTTATGAAAGGAGATATGAGTATGAAAGAAAGTAAAACACTTAGAATGAGTTTTGTTGATGAGGGTGGCAATCCTTGGAGCCTTAATATTTTAAATCCTAAAGATGGTTTAAAGAGAGAGACGGCTCAATCTGTTGCCGACACTATCACTACTAACAATCTTGTCAATGGCAAAATGGGTCAAGTTAAGACTTATAACGGTGCTACGATTATTACTAGAACGGAAGATGCGCTTTGATTATGGAAGATTTGTTGTCTAATATATCAAACATTGGCTTTCCCATTGCAATTTCTTGTTACCTCTTGGTGAGGTTGGAGAAAAAGATGGAGGAGCTAAGGGAAGTAATAGTAGAGTTAAGTAATGCTATTGAGGATTTTAAAAAGTAAGTTTATTGGTTTAAATTAAATTTAATTTTATTATTATTAATAATAATGTACATATGTGGGGCGCAAGCCTTTTTTTATTGTAAAAAAGGCTTTTTGAAAAAAATAAAGCTTTGCTTTAAGGATATAAAAAAGTTTTTTCAAAGTCTGCGACTTTTGATTGCAAGAAGAGTAAAGAACTTTTCTTTATATTTTTTTATTTAAAGCCTAAAGGCTTTAGCGAAAAAAGAGATAAAGATTTTTTCTTTATTAATTTATTTTTTATATAAAGATTTTATTTCTAATACTGGAGGGGACTTAGGGCGTTTCGAATCGCCCTTGTCCCCTCCAGACCTCCCCTTAACACCCTAACGACCTGGCAGGGGCCTTTGCCAACAACCCCGAGCAGCAGCCAGCCTAAAATTCAAAACTTGCTCTCTAAGAGTTCTATTATTTCAAAATTATTTATTCAACAAAGCTAGTGTACTGCTAGCTTTTATTTTTTTGTCGAGAGCTTCGCGCGAACCTAATCAACTCAAAGTTCGCTTCGCTCCTTTTCGTTGTTAGGGTTCGACGGTTGAGCGACTGAATTTGCTTCGCAAATATCAATCGCTCATTCACAGTTGAATTTTTTAACGGCTGTCTTGCTTTACGGGGTTTTAAAAGATTACAGTTTGGTTTTACCTTTACAAATCTTTTTCGTTACAAGCATCCAACAACTTTCACTGCTTCAATTAAGAACTATTAGAGAAAAAATTTAAAACAATAAAATAAACTGAGTAATAATGCCCAGTTTGATCTCGAGTTTTAATTTAATTTCCAAAAATAAACTTGGCAAGAGTGCCCAGCTTGTTGATGTGTAGTAAGGAATCAATCTTTGCTAATAAACAGTAGAAGCCATAAGGCAGTAAGCAAAAAGTTCGAAGGCGTTAAAAAATTTTGCTGTTTGAGAGAGCGAAGCGAACGAGTTGACATGACCTAACACAATTTGCGAAGCAAATTGATGGTAGGTCAGTTCGCAAATTGTTGCTAGCAACAATTTACGCTTCCTATTTTTTTAGCCGTAGAACTTTTTGCGTAGCCGTGGGTCGAGGCCCCTGCCAGGGCACGGGGGTGTGGGGGAGGTCAAAGGAGGGGGTAGAGGGGGCATTGCCGCCCCCTATGCCCCCTCCTTAAAAAGAATTTAAAGCGAAGCTTTAGTTCCTAACTAACAAATGATCTCCCACTAGCGCAACTTTAAAGTTTTTATAAAAATCTTTTTCGAAAAAGATTTGCCAGTTCCTTATTTTTGGATCCTTCTCGATTATATTTTCGTAAATCACCCTTATGTTTTCCAACTTTAGTCCAAAGGCAATGGCAAGGAGAAAGTCTTCTTCTTCATCTCCCAAGCCCTTTAATAGTTCTTCTTCTATTTTTTCTAGTTCTCTATATTTTTTGTTGCCAAGCTCTGTCATCTTGGAGAAGGTCGTTATGAGCCTTGCGTAAAAGACTAGAGCCAAGACTATGCTTATTATGCCAAAGAATTTTTCGTTGTAGACTGTGACTATGCCCACGAAAAATAAGAGGGAAAAGACTACAAAGGACAATAGGATTTTAAGGGTCTTTTTTTCTCTAGTAAAAAGTTTTTTTGCCACCATTTCTTCTTCCAAGTAATATATAAAGTCGTTGAATTTTTTGTTGTAGTTGTCGGGTTCTCGCCTTCTCATTTTATCCAAAGTGCGAGTTGAAATTTCTCCATCGCCAAAGGAAAAGAGGGTGTCAAAAAGTTTTTTCTCTCCATCATCTAGTCCTTCTGCCCTTAAATTTTTAAGATTAAAGGAAATTTTTTCTTCGCCAGATTTTGTCTTGTAAAAATTTTTTTCGATTTCTACATGGTCCTCGCCAATAGCTTTTACTATCATGGCAATTATGGTGTTGTAGATAAAGTTTGGTCCCTTGTAGAGGTAGCCCTTCTCGTAATATTTTAGGTCTAGATCTCTATCTTTTGCTTGGACTTCTTTTTTCTTGGCTAAAAGATATGCCATGAAGAGGGACAAGAGAATGAGCAAGATATTTATTGTCAAAAAGTATGTGCTTGATAAGTTCATTTTTAATTCCATTTAATCACCTCTTTCTATTATATACAAAAAAATTTTTTTGGGTATAATATTTATATTGGAGGGATTGAATGTACGATATTATTATAATTGGTGGAGGTCCTGCTGGTTTATCTGCAGGTCTTTATGCGGCTAGAAGTAAAAAGAAAACTTTAATTATAGAAAAGGGAATCGAAGGCGGACAAATCGCTGAGACTACTAATGTTGAAAATTATCCTGGGATTGATGCCATTGATGGTGTTGAACTAGGAAAGAGAATGGCTGACCAAGCGAAAAAGTTTGGGGCAGAAATTGTCATGGACGAAGTGGAAGATATTGAACTTGAAGGCAAGGTCAAAAGGATCAAGGGTCATGTTGATTCTTACGAAGCCAAGGCAGTCATCATTGCCACTGGTGCTTCTCCAAGAGAAATTGGCGCGCCTGGTGAAAAAGAATACAAGGGCCGTGGCGTGAGCTACTGCTCAACTTGTGACGCTGCCTTCTACGAAGATGAAACTGTTTATGTTGTTGGCGGCGGCGACTCTGCTGTTCAAGAGGCAATTTTCATCACAAATTTTGCCAAGAAAGTTTACATCATTCACAGAAGGGACGAGCTTAGGGCTTCAAAGGTCCTTCAAGAAAAGGCCTTTAATAACGACAAAATTGATTTTATTTGGAACACAACTGTAAAAGAAATCAAGGGTGACAAAATTGTCAATGAAATGATCTTAAAGGACACTAAGACTGGCGAGGAAAGGTCTATCAAGGCTGACGATCCTTTCGGAATTTTTGTCTTTATCGGCTATGTTCCTAAGACTGAAATGTTTAAGGGCAAGGTAGACTTAACTGATGATGGCTACATCAAGACTGACGAAGAGATGAGGACAAATGTGCCAGGAGTTTTTGCAGCTGGAGATATAAGAAAGAAGACTGTTCGCCAAGTTGTCAACGCAGCTGGTGACGGTGCAGTTGCTGCCATGAATGCACAAAAGTATATTGACGAAGAAGAAGGAAATCTTTACGAAGGTTTCAAGGAAAATAAATAAAATTTTGCAAAAAGAAAAACATTGCTTGAAGATAAATTTCAAACAATGTTTTTTTATTGCCTAAATTTCACTTGTCCAATCTGCCTTTAGGGTGTAGGCAACCATGAGGACGGAGCCTAGAGTCCAGGAGATGGGATAGAGAAGGTAGACATTTTCTATTGCCATGTAATGTGGAATTACAAATTTTGCGGCGAGAATCCTAAAGAGGCAAAGGGACAAGAGCATTATTATCATTGGTGGTACTGTCCTTCCAGTCCCCCTCACTGTGCCTGCCAGGGAGTGAAGGATGGCAAGGAGAAAGTAGAAGGGACAGAAAAATTTCGTGGCGAGAACTCCTGCTGCAATTACATCAGGTTCCTGAGTGAAGAGGGCAATGACCCTTGGCGCAAACTTGTAAAGCATGGTGCCAGAAATTATTGTGTAGATGATAGTCATAAGAAGGGTAGTCCACATTCCCTTCTTCACCCTGTCAATTTTGCCTGCCCCGTAGTTTTGCCCAGCAAAGGTTGTTATGGCAAGGCTGAGACTTAGGACGGGTAAGATGTTAAAGCCGTCAATCTTTACAAAGGCGCCGAAGCCTGCCATGGGCATGGGCCCAAAGGCATTGACGCTAGACTGCATTATTACATTGGATAAAGATATTACTGCCCCTTGAATTGCTGTAGGTATGCCTACTTTTATTATGCGAAGTGCCATGTCAGCATGAATTTTTATCTTCTTCAAGCGAACTTTATAGATTTCAGGAACTCGAAGCAAAAATAAAAGTGCCAGCAGGGCTGAAATAAATTGGCTGATGTTTGTGGCAATGGCTGCACCTTTTACTCCCATGGCAAAATTTTTGATGAATAAAAAATCTAGGACGACATTTGTAGCTGATGCTATAAAAAGGTATAAGAGGGAGCGTTTTGAATTTCCCACGGCATTTAAGATGCCTGCCTCCATGTTGTAGATGACATTAAAGACTAGACCCAGAGAAAAAGTTCGAAGGTATTGGATAGACTCGGGCATGACTTCACTTGGGGTCTGCATCTTTTCCAAAAACCAGGGGGCAAAGATGTAGCCCAAGATGGAAATGGAGATGCCAAGGACTAGGGCAAGAGCCATGGAAGTGTGGATGGAGACCCTCACATCCTTTCTTGCATTAGAGCCAAGGGACTGGGCAAGAATTATGCCAGAGCCAACAGCTATGCCTTGAGCAAAGGATATGAGTAGGTTTATTAGGGCTGTGCTTGACCCAACGGCTGCCAAGGCATTACTTCCAACGAAGTTTCCAACTATCATGGAGTCTATGGTGTTGTAGGTCTGTTGAAGAAGGTTGCCAAGGATTAGGGGTATGGAGAAGATGAGAATTGTCTTCCAGATACTTCCTTCAGTCATTAAATTTTTTTCAATATTTGTAATTTCTTTATCTTTCACTTTTATCATTCCATTAATTTAAATTTATCTTGTAAAAATTTCTCTTGTGAATAAATTATATTGTACTTGAAAAGTAAAAATATTTCAAAGTTAGGACTTATTATTTAGAATTTGCTGAGTAAAAATTTATTAATGCCTTTTAAGAAATAGTCAAAAAGAAATATAATTTATTTTACATTATATAAACTTATTTTTTATATTTGAATGATAGAATTCCCCTTAGTAGGAAAGTAACTTAGGTAAAATTCACATTTATTAGGAGGTTTTTAATGGAAGAAAATTTTAAGAGAATTTCCAGAATTTTTATCATTCTACTTCTAGTGTTTTGTCTACCTTTTAAGGTATTTGCAACAGATGAAGTTGAAGGCAAAAATACAAGCGGAAATTCTACAGAAATTTCATCAACAAAAGATGAAAGAACAAGAGATGTTAGCAAGGAAAAGAGTAATTATTCAAGTGAAAAAAGTTCAGAAAATAAAGTTGCTAGTGAAGACACAAAAGAAAAGTCTTCAAAAGATTCTCTTGCTAATAATGAAGTTGTAGCTAGTGAAAATAATTCAGCTACTGCAGAGCTTGCTGATGATAATAAAAATTTATCCGAAGAGGAAGATAAACTTGCTACAGAAAATTCAGCTGGTGATAAAAATGAAAAAGCTGAAGAAAATAGTGAAGTATCTGACGACAAAAATGCAGGATCTGATAAGAAAGAGGATTCTAAAGATTCAACTGCTGAAGATTCAACAACAATAGAAGAAAAAGAAAAGGCTTCTGATAGGACAGAAGACAATAATAAAACAGAAGATGAAAATAAATCTGGAGAAAAGGATAAATCTGATGACCAAAACAAATCTGATGATAAAAAAGAATTAGAAGATACAAAAAAATCAGATGATGAAAAAAATTCGCCAGAGAATACTTCTAATCCAGAAGAAACAAAAAATTCAGAAGAAAAGACAGAAGAAAATAAAGATAATACTGAAGAAAAGACTGAAGAAAATAAAAAAAATATTGAAGAAAATAAAGATAATAAAAAAGAAGAATCAGAAAACAAGTTTGACATTTCTATAATTTCAGATACTCATATTCTTCCAGAAGATATGATTGGCGAAAATGAAGATTACGAAATTGCAAAAAATTCTGATAGAAAACTTTTTACAGAATCTATTGGACTTCTAAAGGCAGCTTTAAAAAAGATAGATGAAAAGGGTTCAAAATACATCTTTGTGCCTGGCGATTTGACTAAGGACGGAGAATATGAAGCTCACAAAGAATTCGTGAAAATTCTAAGTGAATGGAAAAATGCTAAACCAGGCAGAGAAGTATTTATAGTTCCAGGAAACCACGACATAAATAATAAACACGCTTATGACTTTAGTGGTAGTGAAAAGAAAGAAGCTAAAAGGACAGATCCAGATGATTTTATGGAAATTTATAAGGATTTTGTCTATGCAAATGAAAATCTAATTGATAAGTACAAAGACTCTTCTTTATATAAAGAATATTTAGAAGAAGTAAATAAAAAATACAATCGTAATTTAAGTTATGCACAAGGTTATGAATCCTATGTAGTAAGGGTTAAAAATGAAAAAGGTGAAGACAAAAATGGTCTTACTTTAATTGGTCTTGACACAACTATTCACTCAGCTGAATCAACTAAGGATCATTCTGAAATTCAAGAAACAGAGGGAAGAGTTACATTGCCACTAATTAAATGGCTTGTAAGTAAAGTTGATGAAGCAAATTCTAGAAATGATGTAGTTACAGTTATGAGTCATCATGCTTTTTTACCTCACTTTGACAAACAAGAAAAATTATTGAGTCCTTATATAATTAAGGAATGGGACACAAGATTTGAAGACAGCGATGAAAGAATAAATGGAAAGACTCCATCAGAAATTTTAGCAAACCTTGGTGTTAGGTTCTTATTTACAGGACACCTTCACGCACAAGATGTTGCAAAATATGATGACGGAAAGGGAAATGTGTTCTACGACATCCAAACAGGTTCTCTCGTAACATATCCACTTCCAGTTAGACATATTACAATTGAAAATAATATTTCAAAGGGACAAGACTACACAATTGATATGAAGACAGACTTAATCGACTCCTTCACATACACTGACCCAGCTACAGGAGAAAAAATCACAGTTGATGATGCTATGAAATATGCAAGCAAAAATCAATTGACACCAGAACTTGTTGCAGGTCTTGTAAATTATTATCTTGACACTAATAATTTTTCAAAAATTGAAAGCAAGAAAATGATTTTTGATCTTTTAAAGAAAAATGGCATAGAAGTTTCTGAAAATGCTTATGGAGAAAAAATAATTAAGATCCTTGGCGATAAATTTTTAACTGAATCTAAAAAAATTAATGCAGGAGTAGCAGAAGTTGAAATTTCTGTTAAAGAAATAGAAAACACAGAACTATATGGAAAGGGAAATAAAATTGCCATTGATACTAAAGTCTTTGGAATTCCTACAAAATTATTAATTAGAGGAGAAAAATTAGAAGACGCAATAGACAATATATTAAATCAAGTAGATACTAAGGTAGTTACAAGAGAAAATTTATATAATTGGTCAAAAAAACTTGTTGCAAAGATGATGGATTATCCAATCTACACAAGTGAAGACGGAACAGTTGTAAAAACTCTTTCTGATATAGCTAATGATTCTTACAAAGCTTATTTAAAGGGCGATGAAGTTCAACCAGCATATATTAAAGCTACTGTAGCAAAATATTCTGACCCAAATAATGATTTAGTAAGAGATCTACTAGAATATGCAAGTAAAGATATTGAAGATGTCTTAATGGATGCAGCTTCAAAAATTGAATACAAAAAAGAAGGCTTAAGTGGTGCAGGAAATGATAGCTTTAAATTTATTAACAATTTAATTGAAGGTGAAAAAAATCCAGATGATGGACAAATGATAAAAGCCTTCCTTGCTCAAATGATTGGAAAGAATGTTGCTGAAACCTTAAAGAACTCAACTATCCAAGGCATGCTTGCTAAACAAGTTTATGGAAAGGAAACTGATAAGAAGAAAGTAGAAGCAAAAGACCTTGTAGATATGGTCTATGGAATGGGTCCTGTAGAGAATCTTTTATCAAAACTTGCTAATTCTTTTGGCGCAAAAAACATTACAGAACTTGCTGTGGGAACAGTTGACGGAATGACTAATGAAAACAATGGAAAATATAAGTATTATTTCCAACCTGATAACACTTATAAATTTGAAGTGACTGTAAATACAGAAGGTCCTGGCAATATAAATTTAAGTCAAGATAAAAACTTGGATTTAAGTAAAGATATTTCTGATGAATACAAGCTAAAGGATACAAAAGTTTTTGTGAATGGCGAAGAAAGACAAATTGACAAGGATAATCTTGAAGAAGCAATTAAAAAGCTTGAAAAAGATTTGAAGAATAATGATGAAGTTTCTCTTGTCATGACTCTTACAAACAAATTTGGCAATGTATTTGAATTAGAAAGTAAAATCACATACAGCAAAGAAGAGCCAAAAGATAATGAGGATCCAAAGGATAATGAAGAGCCAAAGGATAATGAAGAGCCAAAAGACAATGAAGAGCCAAAGGATAATGAAGATCCAAAGGATAATGACAATGGAGAAGAAAAGCCAGAAGTTGAAATTGATTCAGATGACTTCACAATAATAAATCGTGATAGAGACAAGGAATCTAATGTAATTTTATTAAATCCAATAGTAACACTAGATGGAAAAAACATTCAATCAAAGAATGAAATTACCTTGACTTTCAAAAACTTCAAAGGATATACAGTATACTTTATCTATCTTGATGGACAAACTCTAATTGGCAAAATAACAACAGATGCATCAGGTTTTTCAAAAGTTGATTTAAAAATTCCAGAAGGAATAAAAGAAGGAAGCCATTTAATTACAATTAAAGATGAAAATGGAAACACAGTTTATTCAAAATATATGACTCTTGCAGAATTAAAGGCAGCATAATAATTAAAGAGTTACAAAAAAAAGAACCATGAGCTTTAGTGTGGTGACCCCATAAAGTTGGACCTAATACCAGGACTGGTAGTTTACTAGTTCT
>OGTN01000503.1_pt1 | contig 15238 bp, 12 predicted proteins | sample 1574591 | NCBI WGS metagenome assembly OGTN01 (sample SAMN03295830, study PRJEB24534) | human gut metagenome | isolation source: fecal sample 5 from infant 4 | host: Homo sapiens | place: USA: Pittsburgh, PA | collected 2014-07
CAGAGTTTGCAGCACGGTGGCGAAATGAAAAATGTGAAGGTAAACAAACCGACATGACTAACTGACGGTTGTATCTGATACTGGGGGCAGGTCACATCATATATGGACATCAAATTCGGTGAGTCCCTAGGGCTGCACGGCACGCACTAGGTTGGAATGGCAGTGGAAGTCGAAATCTTAGCCAGTCAGTAATTTGTTCACATAGGCACCACAACGCGTTCCCAGCAGGTCGTGTACACGTCCACCGTCCATAATCCGCCAATGGCCTGGATGTTTTTAAAACGTTTTTTCAGATTCCTAACCATGAAAAGAGCTCCGTCTAAATTAGACGGAGCTCTAAGCTACCGGGACCAGAATCACAGGCGGCAATAGCTTGACGCTGATGCCATGATCAGTTATCTCCTAACATATAGCGGATATAAAGACCGGCGGTGCTTTCGTTATAATCGCCGAAGGTGTCATAGCCAATCTGGCCGCCAAGCGTCATCTGTTTGTTGACCTTGTAATCCGCACCGGCACACAGGGTGTAGCCGATGCCGCTCTTCGAGGTCGCTGAATAGTAAGCTTCTTTGGCAAACCCGTCCGTTACGGCGCTTTCCAGGGTCTGCTGCCACTCGGAGTTGGTCGGGAAGTAGGCGCTCTTATCCTGGCTATAGGACTGGTAGCCCACCGAACCGCCCAGCTTCATCGTCCAGTTATCGTATTTCTCAGTCAGGCTGACCGGCAGCGAGACGCTCACGTAGTTTTGCGGGCTAAAATATCCCCCCTGCCCATAGGTGAAGTAGCTCAGGTTTTTCGAGTAATCCATATAACTCATGCTCAGGCCGGTCTGCAGCTGACGATTCTCGTCATGGTATGGCCGCAGATAAACCCCGGCGTTGGCGTTGATGCTGGTGTTGCTGGCGACATTTTCGCCGAGATAGCTATAGCCCCCGCCGCCGACGTAAAAACCCGCGTCGCCGTCGTCGTAGCTCAGCTGCAGGGTTCCGCCGTTTTTCGTCACCCTTCCCCAACTTTTACCGGAGTAGGAATCTTTCAGACCGACGTATGAAAGCAAACTATCCGTTATTGCCCGACGTTCGCCGGTGAAAACCAGTGATAAATAGTTGGTTAATTTCGGTGACCATTTGACGCCGCCGACAAGGGTGCTCAGATCCTGGCCCAACGGCGTGCTACCGATATCCACCCGATAGTTATCGCCACTCAACGCCATATTCAGCTCGACGCCATTGGCATTTTGCGAATTCGTTGATCCACTGGCCTCATCCACACTGGGTTTCAGGCTGGAGGCCGTCAGGTATTCATAAACCTGTCCGGAATCATAGGCCTTCAGCTTCGCCAAATTTTCCATACCGGTGCTGGTCGTCGGATTGTAGTCCGATGCGCTCAGCGTCCCCATGCCGTTCAGCGTTTCTGCCCCCGGATAGCTGGCATAGAGCGTCTCTTTCTCCGTATCGGTCATTGCCGCGATCGCGGCCTGTTCGCTGGTGGCTGTGGAGATCATATTCGATATCGCGTTCGCCAGCGGGTTGCTGCCATAGCGTCGCCATGCATCTCCCGTTGCTGCACCGGCGTTCAACGTAATCGGCGTCACCGTGAAATCAAAGCGCGAATCGCCAAACGGTGACGAGGACCAGGTCAGCGGCGTTTTCATTTCCGTCAGCTTACTGGTACCGGATTCGCCATCACGTCCGCGAACTTCCATCCCGCCCTGTAGCCAGGTACCGGTTTTTTCCTGCAGCGACTCCATCATATTGTCGACCTGCCGTAACGTCCTGCTCTGAACGGTTTCTACCGGCAGATCGGGACGCTGGATCCCCGGCAGCGAGGCACCGTCTCCTGCCGATACCTGCGAAACCTGCCACGGCATATACTGCCCGTAGGTGGAGGCCGTGCGCGTCGCCGTCGGCGTGCGGGAGACGCCCACAAAGGGGTTATCCGCCGCCAGCACTCCGCCAACGGTCGGCGTTTGCGCGCTGTTGCTGCTCTGTAAGCCCAGCAGCTTGCCGCGCGCGCTACGCAGATAGGTCATCGCCTGCTGATGATGCCCCTGCGCCTCCTCGACCCGCGCCAGCAGCAGCAAGCGATCCGCTGAATTATCCTGACGCAGACCGCCGGCGAGCTGCTCGGCACGGTCGCTATCGCCCGCCGAGAGCGCAACATCAATAGTCCCGCTGCGCGCCGCCTGATCCGGCGTATCGCGGGTCATCAGATAGTCGTAAACCATCCCGGCCTCTTTGTTCATTTTGCCGCTCTGGTAGAGACGCGCCATCGCGAACATCAGGTCGGTATTTTGCGGGTCGCTTTGCATCGCGCCCATCAGCTTGTCATACGCCGCAGCGTAGTTTCCCTGCTCGCGCAGATGATCCGCTTCGTTGATCACATAGCCATTGCGAATGCTCGCCAGCTGCGTCGGCGTACTGCTGGCCTGCAGCTGCGGGTTAGCCAGTAGATTCTGCGCTTCACGGGTCAGCCCCGCCTGGTTAAGCACCGTGACCTGATCGGCGTAATCGCCGGCATTGCCCGAAATTCCGCCGCTGATATTGTTGCGAACCAGCGCGACGGCGGTGGTCACATCGCCGCTCTGCGCCAGCAATCGCGCCAGCTTGCCGACATCCGCCGGAGATTTCGGCGGCGTGGCGGCCATCGCCCGCAGGGTGTTTGAAGCAGCAACCGTGTTGCCCTGTGCCAGATAGTTTTGTGCCGTCACCAGCTGCAGGTTGTAATTCACCCGCTGATGTAAATCACGCATCTGGCTGGTCTGACTGGACGCGGGAATACGCCCCAGCAGCGTTTGCGCCTGCTGCCAGCCGCCGTTTTCACTGGCATAAAGCGCTGCGGCGTACAGCGAGGTACTGCTGGCTCCGGGACGCCAGGCCGCCGCCATCGTCGAGGCGGCCTCGCTCTCGTTGCCCGATTTTTGCAGCAACCGGGCTAAATCAAGCCGCATCCAGGCATCGTCCGGATAGCGGGAAACGCCCTGGCGCAGCAATGCGATAGCACCGCTAACGTTGCCGCTGCTGGCCTGCTCCTGCGCCTGTCGACGCAGCGAATCGCCCGGCATGCCGGTCACGACTCTTGGCTGCAGTTTTTGCTGGAGATTCTCCGGCAGCGTGCGCAGCATCGCCTGTGCCTCCGCCGTTTTATTTTGCTCACGCAAAACGTAATAGAGGCTCTCCCGTGCCGGGCCGTTTTGCGGCTGTTCATTGAGCAGCGAACGCAGCGTCTGTTCGGCCTGCGGCAGGTCTTTGTTATGTCTGAGAACGTCGGCACGGAACAGTTTTGCTGAGGTGCCTGGCGTCCCGCTCTGCTGCGCCAGCGGGGCGGAAAGCACCAGCGCCTGGCTGATGTTTCCCTGCTTATAGGCCTGCTGGGCCTGAGCCAGCTGGCCGTAGAACAGCGCATCAGCCGCCTGCTGGCGCCGCGCGGCGGAATCATCGCCGCCGAGTTCCGCCGCCCGGGTCAAATACTGTGATGCAGCCTGAAAATCACCGTTACGCTGCGCAATATAGCCCATTCCAGCCAGCGCATCCGCATCCTGCGGGTTGGTTTGCAGCACCTGCTCAAACTGCTGCTTAGCGGCGGCGGTATTACCGCTGTTAAGGTTGGCATACCCCTGCCCGCGCGCCTGGGCGCTGAGCCGTTGGCGATAATAATTCTGCATCTCGGTATCCTGCGGGTGACGCTGCATCCAGGTGTCGTAGAACTGCTGATCTCCGGTCTGCGGTCCCAGCCACAGCAACGCCTGACGCAGTCCGCTATCGGCATCTTTACTGCCGCTGGCCATCGGCTCCAGCATCGAGATCCCTTCCCGACGGGTATCTTCACGCCAGGTCAGCGCTTTCCCGAGCGCCACGCGTGGCGCATTCTCCTGCGGATGCTGCGCCACGTACTGGCGCAGTTCGCTGAGCGCCTGCGGATAGAGCGATTTGTCGCTGGCCATCGTCATATAGTATTCGGCCGCCAGCCCCGGTGGCGGAGTATTGCCGTTAAACATGCTTCGCCAGGTGGTCAGCGCGGCGGGCACGTTGCCGCTACGCACCTGCTGCCTCGCAAGGCTGAGCTGCCCTTGCGGCACCTGCGCCATTTTCCTGGCGTTATCGAGCTCCTGCAGACTGGCGCTGTTCGGCGAGGCTTTTGCCAGCCGCGACCGCCACTGGGCCGCCGCCTGCAGATCGCCGCCCTGCTGCACCCAGAGCGCCATCAGGTACAGCGCCTGGGGATTGTTAGCATCGACCAGCAGCACCTTTTGCAGCGACTCCATCGCCAGCTCATCATGGGATTTTTCATGCCAGTAGTTGGCCTGGGCAAAAAGCGCCTGCAGCGCGGCATCATTGCTCGCGGCCAGGGCATCGCCAAATGCGCCAAGCGTCAGGGCGCCCGACAGGCAGAACGTCGATAATCTGTGAGTCGTCCTGGTATTCATTTTAATGACTCGTTTCATTGGCCATCCCCCGAACTCAAACGCTTGCGAGCATGCCGTTTAAACATGGCGGTTAACGCCAGACCAACTATAGATGTAGCGAGCAGCCCGAGGAGCGCCAGCAGACCGGAATGCTGGTTGGCATACCAGATAGCCATCATGTACCAGGGCATCTGGCCGCTCGGGAATGGCGTACTGACCTGGAAGCTGCGCACGCCATTATCACTGGTGATCACTGCCGTATCGCCCCGAATGCCGGCGTTGATCCGCGGCGAATCGAGGTCGCTTTTCAGCCTGGCGAGCTGATCGTCATTGCTGGCCATCGCCACCACCACCGTACGCTGTGAATTCCACGGCGAACGGTAGCTGAGAAAGCCACGCCAGGCGCTAATGGAGGAGAAGTAGCGATCGGCATCGACGCTTGCGGAGGTCCAGTCGCCGGTTAGCCAGCGCTGTACTTTCGACCAGGTTCCTGATTCGCGAACGCTGAGCTGATTATCCACCGGGCTGTAGGGTGAATCCGCCAGCAGGCGCTGGTTAAACGTTTTCTGGTCAAGGGCGCTGACCGCCAGCACGTCGCGATCCCGCAGATACTGCAGGCCCGCGCCGCCTTCAGGGATCCCCAGCACCACCCGGTTGTTGGTCAGCGCCGTGCCGGTTGCATTACCCGAACGCGCGGCCAGATTTAACAGGGTCGCCACCTGCGTTTCTGAAGGCTGTTCCGGCAGCATCAGCACGGTTTGCGAGTAGTCCGCCAGCCGCGAGAACGGGAATGAGGCGCCGACGAAATAGGAGAGGTTCGGCAGCAGCGAGAAGTGTCGCGTATTGCTTAAATCAATCCATGAATCATCGGTAATACGGCTCTTGATGTTGTTATTCAACAGGACGGAACAGGGTGCATTATCCTTCGGTACGACGTTGAAGTAGAGAGAGAGCTGGTTATCACCGTAGATCAGATAAGGCTCCAGCGGGATAGTAAAGCGCTCCTGGCGCGCATCGCCGCCCAGGTAACGCCAAAGCTTCTCCAGCGGCCCCTGCTTGTTCATCGGCAAATTGTGCAGGAACGTGTTGTTGAGCGTGACGCTCAGCAGCGACTTATCTTCGTTGATCCAGCTCTCGGACGGGAAGCGATAGCCAATTTGCAAAGGAATCGTTTCGCCATCCCACAGGTAGAGATCCGGCGCCGCGCGGAAAGCCACGCGCAGCGGTTCATGCCACACGCCGCTCACCGTCGGGCTCTGATCTTTACGCAGCAGCTCGCTGATTTTTACCGGGCGATCCGTTGGGATCCAGCGCGGCGCATCGTACGGTTTACCCACCGGAATGGCCTGCGGATCCACCGTCATGCTCGCGGTCTGCGGCGCAATACCACCGCGAGTCAACCGCCAGGCCGCCGCGCGTAATGCCGCATCGTTTTGCCCAACGATCAGCAGCAGCTTATAGGTTGGGTTGCCAGGGTTATCAACAACCTGCAGCAGAGGCTTATCGGTTTGCGGGAGGGTCAAACCGCCAACCTGGTCGCCCGGGTGGCCGATGATAATGCCATGTCGCTCCGGTAAACGGTCGCGCAGGGCATTAAAGGCAATCCCGCGGTAATCCGCCTGAATACCCAACCATGACGACACCAGCGCCGCCGTGCTGAAGATGTCCGCACCCGAATTTTGTGGGTAGGCGACTGCGGTATCTGCCGGGGTCATCTGCATGCTGTCGAAGAACGGCCGCGGGAAGTAGCTCAGGTCATTGCTGATGTTCAGCGGCTGGCTTTTCCAGGTAAAGCGCGAGGCTGGTAAAACGGTCACGCCAGAGGTGTCACGCGCATTGAGCTGACACTGCATGGCATCGCCGTCGTTCACCTTAAAGCTTAAATTATTGCTGGAGACCATCAGCGCAGCAGGAATATCAAGCTGGAAGTGAGAAATATCCGCGCCGTCCGTGCCCAACGGCACCGTGCCCAGCGGCTGACCGTTGAGCATCAGCTGCAGGGTCGAGTTGCGGGTCGCCATCTCCGGCGAAACCCGGACATCCAGCATCAGCTCAGCGTGGGTGACCACCTGATCTGAAGGCAGCGTAAAGCCCGCACCGCCCTGAAGCTGGCCGCCGCTTAGCATAATGCCGTCCGGCATCCCCATTTGCGCCAGATTCAGGCTACCGCCGATGATCGGCGTTAACGGCACGACGTCCGGGGCAGGATTGCTCACCGGAGGTGGGAGCACCGGCAGCGGAGCTGGCTCCCCTGCCGATTCGGATTCTGCTGCCGTCGGCGCAGGCGTCGTCACAGGTGACGATCCCTCGCCGGGCACGCTATCGGCAACGGCATCTGGCTGGGGGAAGTTTAGCGGAGCCAGGTGGTCAGCCGGCACTTCTTCGCCATGCAGCGCGGGAGCAGAGAGTATCCCAGCCAGCAGTGCAAGAGTCGTTAATCGCTTCATAGTTGGCCACCCTCCTGCGCGGTCTGCGCAGCAGGACGTTGCCGACGCCGGTCGCGTCGCGTTTTCCACGTCAGCCAGAACAGTTCAAATACGCAGCGCAGAATGGTCGCGAAAGAGCGGAACGGCTTATCCTGTGGACGTGCCGGATTAATCCACGCATCGGCGCGTGCCAGCACGACACGCACCAGCTCGCGGCGCAGGGAGAGCGGGATATTTTCATCAAACTTGAGGCGAATAAAGCGCTCATCCGCGGTGACCTGCTCGGCGGGAATACAGATGGCCCCTGACTGCAGAATCAGCTCGATCTCTTCAATTTTATCCTGCAGATGGCGATCGTCTGGCACGGCGATACGGCAGCCGCCCATCGACAGGTCGGCGGTATGGCTACGGGAGACAATGCCGCTGGCATAGTGGATGAGTACCGGGATATCCACATCAATACGAATCGTTTTACGCACCTGACGGGTTTCTCGCGCCACCGCAATCGCCGCCAGCAGGAAGATCAGGCTATAAACCCCCCACCCGACGTTCAGCGCAATAACGTTCGGATCCGAGCCGAAGTAGTCATGGCCGATGGCGCGTACGATACCGACCACAACGCCAACGCCCAGCAGACAGGCCACCACCAGGTGCGGTCTGACAACGGTAAAGTCAAAGTAGCCTACGTCCAGCAGCCCGCCTTTATCGGTCACGTTGAATTTGCCGCGTTTGGGGAAAATCATCGTCACCAGCGTCGGCAGTACCAGGTGGAAGGCAAGGACGATATCGTAAATTTCGCCCCAGAAGCTGTAGCGATAGCGGCCGTTCATTCGTGACCCAACGTAGATGGCCAGGAACAGATGCGGCAGCGCATACGAGACGATCAGGCTCGCCGAGGAGTAGATAATGTTCAGGTTAAACAGCAGGTAGGCCAGCGGGGCGGTAACAAAAACCACGCGCGGCAGCGCAAACTGGTAGTACAGCATGGCGCTGAGATAGCACAGACGCTGCTGGATGGTCAGCCCGCGGCCAAAGAGCGGGTTATCAAGGCGGAAGATTTGCGTCATACCACGCGCCCAGCGGGTTCGCTGAATGACGTGCACCACTAAACGTTCGGTGGCTAAACCTGCCGCCAGCGGGATATCAAGGAACGCGGATTTCCAGCCCAGACGCTGGAATTTAAGCGCGGTATGCGCATCTTCGGTGACGGTTTCTACCGCAAAGCCGCCAATCTGCTCCAGCGCTTTACGACGAATAACGGCGCAGGAGCCGCAGAAGAAGGTCGCATTCCAGTTATCGTTACCCTGCTGGATTGGGCCATAAAACAGCATCCCTTCGTTGGGAATATTGCGCCCAACGGAGAGGTTACGTTCAAAGGGATCCGGCGAGTAGAAGTAGTGCGGCGTCTGCACCAGCGCCAGCATTGGGTCCTTGAGGAAGCCGCCAACAGTTGCCTGCAGGAAGACGCGAGTTGCGACGTGGTCGCAGTCAAACACGCAGATTAGCTCACCCTGCGTCAGGGTCATCGCGTGGTTCAGGTTACCCGCTTTTGCATGTTTGTTGTCGTTACGGGTGATATACCCGACGCCCACATCGGCGGCAAACACCGCAAACTCACTGCGTTTGCCGTCGTCCAGCAGATAAATTTTCATCTTATCCGCTGGATAATCAATGCACTGTGCGGCCAACACCGTATCGCGGACCACATCGAGCGGCTCGTTATAGCTGGGAATATAAATATCGACCGTCGGCCACGTGCTCATATCATCCGGTAGCGGGACAATTTCACGTTTCAGCGGCCAGACCGTTTGCAGGTAGTTCAGCAGCAGCATCACCCAGATATAGACTTCCGCCAAAAATAGCCCCATCCCCAGAATCGTTTCTATTCCGGAGTTAAAATGCAGGGTTTGCGTCAGGCGGAAATACATATAACGGGTCGACATCAGCAGCGAAGCCACGACCATAATGACCGAAACGCTGCGATTTTTGCTGAATCCCATTAAGAACAGAATGCCGATACTCAGCAGGCCAAAAATATACTGCTTTTGGCTGTCCATCGGCGTGATAACGACCAGCACGGCAACCGACGACAGCACCAGTACCAGCAACCAGAAAAGAGACTTTTTCATTCAGCAGCCCTGCAATAAGTTAAAGCCCTGACATGCGAGGCTGGCTGTGCACCGTGCCGTCGCCAATATTGATACCCAACAGCGCAGAGATTTTTTTTGCAATGATTTCAATATCAAAGGCGGCTGCAGAGGATGAACTAAAGTCGAGAGCACGAAAATATTGCCGCCCGCGCTGAGTACGCACTGGCTCCAGTCGTGCAGCTCCAGGGACTTCGCCACGTACCCTCGCCCATCGCTGAGCGGGACGCTAAAATGCAGGCGCAGCGCATTCTGGGCGTCAAAATCCAGTGCAAGGACTTTGCTACCCGCACGCGCCAGCGAGTAGGACAGATTTGCTGCGAGGGTCGTTTTTCCTACGCTGCTTTTTGGAGAACACACGCAGGTCAACGGCATGTCGCAATCCTTTCTAAAAGTGGTTTCTGGGAATATGTTTTATTTAATGAATGACTTTTCATTAATACGGATGGGATATACTCTTCAAATTCTGTTTTCATTTTATTATCTATGGTATTAACTCCACCATTCCTGAAAAAGTTAGGATAATCAGGCTGGAATAAGCAATTACCACTCTCACATTGCGTGAAAGACTCATTTTCTTGAACGTAAATCTGACACAGTGCAGTCCAATAAAAGTTATTATTACGCGCACCAAGTGAATATCCCATTAAGTTTATCTTCTAGGCTCGTTTTATTTTGATGTTTTTAAATTATGATTTTTAGTTAATTGCATTTCAGGTATACCCCCTACCAATAACAATATTTACCAGATAAACCAAGTGTGTTTTTTAAATACGACTTTTAGTCTCTTCCACCCATTAATGCAAGAGGTATGGAATGAACTGATATGGCAAGTAACAGCAAACAAACCGTTAACTATGGTATATTCTTCACCCATCTTCAGGAGTTAATTGTTAAATATTGTCACATAGTATTTAAAATGATGGCTATGTGGAGAAAAACCAATATTGGCTATTGATTGTTAAGTGGAAACACCTTTAATAACCCTGTAAATCTTGTTTACATAATATTGCCATAAAATATGCAGCAATTAAAAATTGATATACATATTCAATACAACCTATACGATAGAAATTATCTATCAATACATATCAGGGGCTTTGTTGAATAAATTGCTCTTTTGCTGAGCTGAAGGATCAGATCCCGTATCCCCTGACAACGCAGGCAGTCCCGTGGCTAAGCAGAAGTTCAAAATCACCAACTGGCACACCTATATCAAAAAGGCGTCAACTCATGATTGAGCAAGAATGATGCTGGTTAACCAGTGTCGTTCTTGCTAGCGACTAACAGGAGAGCCGGGTTACCGGCGCAAGACCAGCATAAGCAGCGAGATGTGCCGCAGAGGCGAAGGCGCGGCAAGACAATGACAGCAGCATTCGTGCCGGGAACGACGACGGTTTGCTCAGTCAGTGCCTGGGTGATATCTGCAGCAAGACGTTTCCCCAGACGAGGATCCAGTTTGCAGAGTTGGGCAGTCAGCTTGTTCCGCTCAGCGCAGCAGGTTTTTCTTGTGGGGGATATCGCTGGAGAAGATCAAGCACTGCCGGGTGATCCAGTCGCGGGCCGATAACGCGCTCCAGTACCGGGTGTATTTGGGTCAGAAGACCGCGGATACGCTTGCTGGCCTGCGTTGTCTGTGCGGCAAGATCATCACCAAAGCCGCAGAGCATGGAGAGTTCGGCGATTTGCACGTCAGCCAGCTTCAGTGTACGTTGCGCGTGAGGCAGGGTACGGGTGGCCTCGGCGATGATGGCCGCGTCACGGGCATCGGTTTTGGCTTCACCGGCGTGTAAGTCGGCGATGCGACGCATTGCCAGTCCGGGTAGGTACCCGACCAGGACGCCTCATGTTGTTTCAGGTCAGATATCAGTGACTAGGGTTTGTTCTCGTCGTTGGGTAATACCCTATCGAACAGGCGTTTACCTGAACGATTAACAGCAACAGTGTGATGTGTATCTTTACCAGCATCAACGCCAATAAAGACCTAGACTGATTCGTAATCGCTGGATTCGGTCATTCTGTCTCCCTGTTTATACGGTTAACCAGATAACCTCGGAGAGCAGGTATCGGCATCCACGTTACAGACGGTCTCGGCATAAAGTGCCTAACCTGGCTCAGAATGGACAACGGCGACAGGTAACGTGCCGATAGTGGCCGGCTGGTCAACAACCAGCAGTATCTGACCCCTATTAGCGGTTACAAGCGCCCCAACAGACCCGGTGACATCCCCGGGATCATGGACTACTGGGGGAGGTAATCATGCCGGGTCTGGCTGGCTAACACCCCTAGTATAAGGGATATGAATAGGGTAACGGGGGAAATATTGTTGAGGGATGACCTGATGGTGGCGTATATGACAGTATTTTCTGTATGGCCTTTTAAGCTGGCTGTTATTGCCTTTACCGCATGGTGGCTGTTACATATTGGGTGGCGCGCTACCGGTATTGCTGTCATTACCCTGTTCGTGCTGGTGTCTATCGCCGTATGGCAGTTTGAGTATGGCATGTAACCTCAAGAGTGGATTGGCCCTCCCCCGCCAGTTACGTCAATCCCGCAATCTCCGCCCATTTACCCGCGAAATACATTGTTTTGAGCCTGCGGAAATCTGCTGTTCGGATTGCGGTAGTGATATGGACCACCTCAGTGAAGTCAGCGCGGAACATCTGAAACCTGATTAAGTGCTTGTAAAACGGAGGTAGCCCATGGTTAGGAAAATGAATCATCGTTTTAAAAAAAAATTACTGACCATCAGTATCGGTGTCAGAAACGCTGTAATGGCGTGCCAGCGTGGATATTATGGCAATACAATGCTGTTTTCGGCGCGTTTTTAACCTGAATCCCATTTTTTCTGACGCACTTATCCCGCTGCCTGTCCCAGCAGCCATCATTTTTTGTCTATGTTGTGCAGCCTTTCTACCACTAACAGCGTGGCATGTCTGCCAGCCTGCGCACTACTGAAGCGCAGCCGGTTCTATTTGTACGGGGCCGTGCGCAGAAATTCCTTCATCAGCCCGGCTGCTCCGGTTTTTCCTCACCTCCATCTGCAGGGTTTCATACACTTTCGGCAGCAGTTCGCCCCGTTTCCGGTTGGACAAAAAACGTAGTAGCGCACCATCTTAAAATGCTTTGCCGGGATATGACTGATATATCGCCCGATCATCTCTTCCTGCGTGTCGGTACCGAGTAAGCGTGCAGCGAGGACCGTATTGACAGGGAGACCCGGATATTACTCCCCGGGCAGGGTGACGTGCCATGGCAGTAGCTCACCGACGCGGTTGACCGGCCAGTCGGCTATCACCGACAGCACATGACGAAGATAACTCTCAGGATCGATGCCGTTCAGGCGGTAACTCCCGATGAACCCGTACAACTGCGCACCCCGGTCTCCACCGTGGTCCGAGCCGAAGAACAGCCAGTTTTTACGACCCAGACTCACCGTCCGCAGCGCGTTTTCCGCGATGTTATTATCCGGCTCCGACCAGCCGTCGCCTGCATAGTATTTCAGTGCGTCCCACTGATTGAGCGCGTACGCGAACGCCTTCGCCAGCTCCTAGTGCCGTGACAGCGTTTTCTGTTTCTCCCGCAGCCACCCCTCCAGTGCGTTCAGCAGCGGCACCGTTTTTTACTGCCGCACTACCAGTCTTTCCGCCGCGCTTTTGCCCCGGATACCCGCTTCGATGCCGTACAGCTCACCGATGCGGTGCAGCGCTTCGGTCGTGCTGTCAGGCGGCATCCGCACGTGCACGTCGTGGATTTTACGACGCGCGTGCGCCCAGCACGCAGCTGCCTTTATATGTCCCTCGCGATACAGCTCGTTGAACCCGGCGTAGGCATCTGCCTGCAACACCCCGCTGCCAGGGCCATGACCGAGCCCGCGTTGCGGTCGATGTTAAGTAGCCTTTCTGCCACTAACTCCGTGGCGTGCCTGCCGGCCTCTGCGCTGACAAAGCGCAGCCGGTTGCCACAGAGGATACATTTATACGGGTCCGTACGCAGGAACCCTTTCAACAGCGAGGCGAAGCCCGGCTGTTCCGGTTTTTTCCGCGTATCCATCTGCGGAGCTTCATACACCTTCGGCAGCAGGGTTCCTGTCGCATTAACGGAGGCAATGCCAGCAAAATCTGGCGTTGTCGATTATTCAGGCTACCAGTAAATAAAACTGTTCCGCAGGTGACATTCCATCACCTGCCGGATGTTGATATTGTCCTTTGCGTATCATGTGGAGTAATTCAATGCCGGCCAGAATGGTCTGTGCCCGGCGAAACGATTTAAATCCCAGCATTGGGCGTATTCGACGTTTGATATTTCGATGATCTTGCTCAACCCGGTTGTTCAGATACTTGCTTTGCCTGATGGTAATCGTTTCCTCATCGGGTTTGCCGGCGTTGAGCGTGGCCAACGCTGCGGTGTTGGCGCCACTTTTATCGATAGTGACCATTTCCGGTTCGCCGTGATGGCGAATCGCCTTGCAAAAGAAGCGTAAGGCGGCAGCAGAGTCCCGTCTGGCGGTCAGCAAAAAGTCGATGGTGTGCCCTGCTGTATCGACCGCGCGATACAGATACTTCCACTGGCCTTTAATTTTGATGTAGGTTTCATCCATTCGCCATCGACGACCTACCGCCAGTTTATGCCGACGAAACACAGTATCCAACAATGGTACCAGACGGATAACCCAGCGGTGAAGCGTGGAGTGGTCAACATGAAGACCACGTTCCGCCATCATCTCTTCGAGATCACGCAGACTCAGTGAGTAAGCCAGATACCAGCAGACACACTGAGCAATAACGTCGACGGGATAGTGCAGACGTTTAAAGGTATTTCGGATCAGAGACATTAACTGTAACTGTCGGCAACATTACAAAAAAAACAGCATGTTACCTGACGCAGCCTCAATGCGACAGAGCCAGTACCGCTACGGGATCAGGAATGTGGCGATCTGAGCCTGATTGCTGCCAAAAGTTCGATTTATCCAACAAAGTCTCGATGACCTAAAGTTTAGTTATGGAACTTTTCATAAGATAGATGCTCTAATGTTAAAATTTCTAAAAAATAAATTTTAACCTATATTATATGATGAGAACGTTACAAGTTATAATTTTTGGTGATGAAAAAGGAATTTCTCAAGTTGATTTAATGAAATTAAATTCAGTTGGATTTGAAATGCTTTTTTCTGGGGTCGAAGGGGGTATTGAACTTATTCTACAGAAGAGACCGGATATTGTTTTTATTAATAAAAGCACAAAAATAATTGACTCAATAGGTTTATGTAACAAGATTCACACTCTTTTCCACATCCCTGTAATCATTATTTCCGATCGTGCAGACGAAATAGACTGTATTCTTGGCCTGGAAATTGGCGCTGATGATTACATAACAAAACCATTCAGTATGGATGAATTTATACTCAGAATAAAGAATATACTATGGCGATATCAAAAAAAATTTAACAACGAATGTCAGTTTTTCAAATCTTCATCCTCATCTTGATGAAGATAAACACAGCATTTTTTTAAATGGTAATGAACTGTTACTAACCAACTCTGAATTTATATTAATCTCATCTTTAATGAGCTCACCTAAAAGGATATTTTCAAGAGACCGATTATGCCAGATCATATCAAAAAATGGAAGGGCCGCCTCAGTAAATTCAATTAGTGGTCATATAAAAAATATCAAAAAGAAATTATCAACACATGCACCTGGACAGGTTTTTATTCGTAGCGTTTATGGAGAGGGGTATTATTGGAGTGGTGGGGATTGACCCTGACCCTAAATCCTGCGCCATTCAGAAACAGAATCCCGGTATAATCTACGCTCCCAGAACGGAGGTGGTGCCGATGAAAAAGTCACGATTCACAGAGGAGCAGATTGTTTTTGCCCTCAAACAGGCCGAACTGGGTACGACCGTGCCCGAAGTATGCCGTAAGCTGGGTATTTATGATGCCACATTCTATACGTGGCGAAAGAAATACGGTGGGATTTACCCTTCTGAGCTGGAGCACATGCGGCTGCTTGAGGAAGAGAATCTCAGGCTGAAGAAGCTGGTTGACGATCTCAGCCTCGACAAAGCCATGCTGCAGGATGTACTGGCAAAAAAGAGCTGACGCTGGCACGCCTGCGAATTAGGGAGATCGCCGAAACCCGGGTTCACTATGGTTACCGAAGGGTTCACGTTATGCTCAGGCGGGAGGGCTGGCGGGATAATCACATGCTGTAATCTTAATACGATCCCAGTCTGTGATATCCGAGGTGACTGTCAT
>OGTN01000505.1_pt1 | contig 15189 bp, 10 predicted proteins | sample 1574591 | NCBI WGS metagenome assembly OGTN01 (sample SAMN03295830, study PRJEB24534) | human gut metagenome | isolation source: fecal sample 5 from infant 4 | host: Homo sapiens | place: USA: Pittsburgh, PA | collected 2014-07
CATCAGGGTTTCCCCCATTGTGCAATATTCCCCACTGCTGCCTCCCGTAGGAGTTTGGACCGTTTCTCAGTTCCAATGTGGCCGTTCACCCTCTCAGGCCGGCTACCCATCGTCGCCTTGGTAGGCCGTTACCCTACCAACTAGCTAATGGGACGCGAGTCCATCTTAGACCACCGGAGTTTTGATCATTAGTGCATGTGCACCTATGATTTTATTCGGTATTAATCCCGGTTTCCCGAGGCTATCCCAATGTCTAAGGCAGGTTACTCACGTGTTACTCACCCGTCCGCCGCTAATCCATTTTATCTTCACCCCGAAGGGATCTGTCAAAATTTCATCGCTCGACTTGCATGTGTTAAGCGCGCCGCCAGCGTTCGTCCTGAGCCAGGATCAAACTCTCAATTAAAAATTTGTATGACTCATTAGTTTTCTCAAAACTAAACGAATTTCTGGTTTGCTTTGTGATTCTTTTACGAATCTGTGATTCATTACGAATCTTTTTATCTTCACACTATTTAATTATCATGTTTCATTACTACTTTTTGAAGTAGCTTATTTATTATAACTTCTTAAAAATTCTTTGTCAAGTAAAATTTACAATTTTTTATTTTATTTTACTCTCTTTTTAAGAAGGTTGTCTCAAGCGACAACTTGTATAGTATACAATGGTTTTTATAGGCTGTCAATATTTATTTTAAATTTTTTATAAATTTTTCTAGCTCTTTATTCGGACTAATTTCATTTGCCTTTTCCATGTGTTTTATTCCCTTTTCTAGGTCTTTTTTGTTTAAATAAAGGATTCCTAAATTGTAGTTTAAGGGATAGGAATTTTCTATTTCAGATAATCCCATCTCTAAAGTTTCTATGGCATCTTCGAATTTGTTTTTAGATGCGTAAAGTGTTGACAGTAAATTTACATTTTCTTCTAATACTTTTTTCTCAATTGATATTTTTGCAAATTCTTCTGCCCCTTCCAGATCTCCTAGATTATAGTGGGTTATGGCTAAGGCATAATAAAATTCTTCATTTTTGTTAAAGTTTTCTGAGATGTCTCTCAATAGGTTTAAAGCCTTGTCGTATTCTCCATAGGATAAATAGGTCTTTGCTGAATCAAAGTTCACGCTGTCTCTTATTGTTTCCATTTCTCTTCTGACTTCGTCCTTTAATTCTTCGCTATCTGATAGGTTTATGAATTTTTCAAAGTACATGTTTGCCTTGATGTATTTTTGCAGGGACAAGTTGATGTAGGCAAGTCTGTAATAGGCTAGGCTGTAATTTTCATCTTCATTTAAGACCTCGTTGTATTTTTTTATAATAATATTTAGTAATTTGTCTGCCTTTTCATAGTCATCTTCCAATTCTAATTTGTTGTAGATGGACTCCAATATATTTGCTTCTTTAAAAATTATGTCGGCGTCCCTTCCCTTTACTTCTTCATAGCCCCTTAAGAAGATATAGGAATCCAAGGGGTCCTCTTCTTGATTTATATATGCCTTGTGCATGGCATAATTTTTTAAATCTATTTGTAATTTTTTTAGGACTTCTCTGTATTTCTCTGCAAATTTAAAGTCAGAGTCAATTCCCAAAAGATAGACCATTGCTTCTACAATTTTTTCTAAATTTATCTCTTCTTCTAATTCTTTTTCTTTAATTCCTTCTATAAGATAGTCTAGTTTTATGGGAAGTGAGAATCCAGATGGAAGTACAAGTTCGCCAAGTCTATGTTCTTCTTTTAAATCTATAAAAACTATATTTTTTAATTTTTTATTTAATTCTTCTTTAAAAAGATTTTCCATTAAATTTCCTCTTTTTCTAATTCTTATTTGACAATACAATAAATGCTAGCAGATAAAAATAGGTTTTAAGTTTCACTTCATCATTACCAGCATGGAATTTAGTCCATAGGTCTTGCCTTCTCTTCTTGCTGAATGAAGCTTTAAGTTGTTGTAGGTTGACTCCTCTGATATTTCTATATTTTTTTCTTCTATTCCTCCATCTAATAAAAGCTCTTTATTTACATCAACCATGGAAAGGTGCCAGGTGCCTCCGATTTTTTTGAAAAATTTATCTCTGTTTTTAAAGTCCTTAAATTCCTCATAAACTTCTTCGCCAACTTCATAGTTTTCTATATCAATACTCGGTCCAATATAGGCGATTATATCCTTTGGGTCAGATTTAAATTCCTTCTTCATTTTCTCAAGGGCTTTTTCTGGAATTTTCTTTTTTGCTCCTCTCCAGCCAGAGTGAATTATTGAGAGAACTTCTCTCTTTTTATCATAGAGGACTAGGGGTGTGCAGTCGGCAAATTTTAAGAGGAGGGCTAGGTTTTTCTTGTCAGTTACCAGTCCGTCTGTGTCCTTAAAGTTTCTGCCGTAGATAAATGTATCTCCATTTTTTCCATTACAATAAGCAATTTTATCTGTGTGAGTTTGGATGCAGGAGTAAATTTCATGAGGAGCGATGTCAAGTCTCTTTAATATATCTTTAACATAGTCCTTAACTTTTTCTCCCTCTTTTGCATAGGACAGGGAATATTCCATGCCGCTTATTAGATTTATTATCCCATTCTTTTCTAAAAATTCGGATTTCATTTTATTTTTCCAAGTCAATGTTTAATAAAATTGGTGCGTGATCTTGCCTTTCTCCAGAGTCCACCATCTTTGAATCTTTAACTAGGTCCTTTATTCTGTCGCTGACTAAAAAGTAGTCAATTCTCCAGCCTGAATTATTTATCTTTGATGTCTTAACTCTTTGTGCCCACCAAGTGTAGGCTCCTTCGACGTCTCCGTTGATATGTCTAAAGCTATCAATGAAACCTCTATTTAGTAAGTTCGTAAAGCCCTCTCTCTCTTCATCAGTAAAGCCAGCAGACATGCGGTTGTTTTCTGGGTGAGCTAGGTCAATTTCCTTGTGAGCTACATTAAAGTCTCCAGTTGCAACGACAGGTTTTATCTTGTCAAGTTCTTCCAAGTAGTCTGCATACTTCTCATCCCAAATTTGTCTTAAGGGAAGCCTCTTTAATTCATTGCCAGCATTAGGTGTATAAACTTGAGTGAAGAAAAAATCTTCAAATTCAAGTGTTGCTATTCTCCCCTCGAAGTCCATAGTGTCTGGCGCTCCAATTTTTGGAAAAGTTACAAGAGGCATTAGACCCTTCTTGTAAAAAGTCATGTTACCTGCGTAACCCTTGCGAGCTGGTTCACAAGATGAAACCCAAACATATTCATAGTCGCCAAATTCTTCTGCCAAGATTTCCTTGTGCTTCTTGCTAGGTCCATTGTGAGGTAGCTTTGTCTCTTGGATCGCAATTATATCGGGATCTTCATTTTTTATTGTCCCTAGCACTGCTCTTGACATAAGTGCCCTAGAGGAGTCGCTAGTCAAAGCTGCGTTTAAAGAATCTATATTCCAGGATATTATTTTCATTTTTTCCTCCTATATTTTATAAATTTATTTTTATATCTTTACCTTAAATCCTATCAAATAGAAAAATTTCTATCAATTAAATTTTAAATTTATTTTATTTTTATTGCTAGCAAAATTTTTCCACAAAAAAAGACCTGAACCAGTCAAGTCTTTTCGTAAATTTTTATTTTTATAGCTCGCCCATGTAGGCTCTCTTTCTTCTTGTTGAACCAACTAAAATCCTGTAGAGGTTGCCCCTAAAGATTGCATAGATAGCAGTGATTATGCTGGCTATTAAAACTTTTATATTGTAAGGATCCATTGGATTCAAGTAAGATAGTCCCGTCATTATATTTTCTCCAAGAGGAATATCTACAATTGAATTTGACGAAATCATCATGGCAAAGTCAAAGCCAATAAGGTGAAGTATGCCAAGATAAATCAAAAATGGTATAGTCCAAAGTAGGAAGTTTTCCTTCATAAATTCAAGTGAGTGAGTGTAAGCTGATGTGTAATACTCTCCCCTTATATAAATTGATTCAGCAATTGGGTTTAGTGCAATTGTAATTAATGCTCCTACAAGTGTAGTTGCACCCATGGCTCCACCTAGGGCTGGCATCAAAAAGGAAATTATCATGAGGATAAAAAACACTGAATAAATTGATGCAAAGTATTCCATAAAAGTTTTTGAAAAATTCCTAAAGCTAATTCTGTTGTAGTAAATCAAGTCACTTAAAACAGAAAAGTAGCTTGAAAGAATTAGGGCTGTCAAAAGTGGAGTTACAAATCCCATTAGACCACCAAGAAACATTCCAAGGAAGTTCCCAATAAAGAAAAATCCCAAAGTGTAAATTATTCCATATATAAAAGGAAAAATTAAAAATTGTGGGGCTTTCTTTATTTTTAAAAGAGTATCCTGTCCTGCCTTTTTATAAACTAATTGTAAGTCTTCAAAAAAATTCATGGCATCACATCTTTTCTGGTGCTTTAATTCCAAGTAAGTCAAGTCCACTTGCTATAACATTTTTAACTGCGTAGCAAAGCATAAGTCTTGTGTTTTTTAATTTTTCATCATCAACTAAAATTTGTGTTTGATTGTAGAATTTGTTGAAGTTCTTTGCAAGTTCAACTGTGTATCTTGTGATAAAGTATGGCTCGCACTTTTCACAAGCATCTATTACAACATCAGTAAAGTTGTAAAGACTTCTTATAATATTTATTTCACTTTCTTCTGTGAGAAGGCTTGCGTCAATTTCATTGTTTATGTCGAAGTCGCCCTTCTTTAATAGGGAGCAAATTCTTGCGTGAACATATTGCACATAAGGTCCAGTTTCTCCTTCAAAGGAAAGAGTTTTGTCCCAGTTAAAAGTATAGTCCTTGATTCTTCCATTGAATAATTCTTGGAATTTTATGGCACCAATGCCAACTGCCTGTGCAAGTTCTTCCTTATTTTCAATTTTTTGACCTTGTTCTTTTTCTCTATCGTCAAGAATGTCGCGAACCTTATCAATTGCCTTGTTGAGAACATCTTCAAGATAGACAACTTTACCCCTTCTTGTGGAAAGTGTGCCGTCTTCAAGAGAAACCATGCCGAAGGCAACATGATTAATTTTGTCCCAAAAGTCTTCTCCCATTTCCTTTAAAACTGCACGAAGTTGTTTAAAGTGGAGTGATTGTTGTGTTGCAACAACATAAATAATTTGGTCTGGATTGTAATTTTCTTCCCTATATTTTGCAGCAGCTATGTCTCTTGTCAAATAGATTGAAGTACCATCAGATTTTACAACAATTGCTGGTGGAAGATCATACTTATCAAGATTTATTATTTCAGCACCTTCTGATTCTTCCAACAAGTTTTTATCTCTAATTTCCTTTATTACTTCAGGTAAAATATCAGAGTAGAAGGATTCTCCGTTGTAGGAATCAAAGTGAATGTCAAGCATGTCGTAAACCCTGTTAAATTCTTTTAGAGAAATCTCTCTAAACCACTTCCAAATTTTTACAGCTTCTTCATTTTTATTTTCAAGTTCCTTAAACCAGTAGCGACATTCTTCTTTTACTTCTGCATCTTCTTCTGCAACTTCATTTACCTTTACATAAAGTTTCAAAAGTTCAGGGATTGGGTCATTTTCAATTTCTTCCTTGTTACCCCATGTCTTGTAGGCGTAGATTAACATTCCAAATTGAGTTCCGTAGTCTCCCAAATGGTTTACTGCCACTGTATTATAGCCCAAGAAATTAAAAATTCTTTTTAGAGAATCTCCAATAACAGTGGACCTAATGTGACCAATGTGGAAAGGCTTAGCAATATTTGTAGAAGAATAATCTAGGACAATATTCTTTCCCTTTCCTATATCTGACTTGCCAAAATTTTCCTTTTTGTTTACAGTTTCCTTTAAAATTTCTTCTGTCAAAAGACTTTTGTTGATGTAAAAGTTTAAGTAGGCATTTTTGTTTTCAACTTTTTCAAAATATTTTGACTTAATTTCTCCTGCAAGTTCTTCTGCAATCATGGCAGGATTTTTTCTGTAAATTTTTGCCAAGCTAAAAACTGGAAAGGCAAAGTCACCAAGTTCATAATTTGGTGGCACTTCTACCATTTTGTCAATTTCTTCTGCCTTTAAACTTTCGATTTTTTCATCAAGTATTTTTATTATTTCTTCTCTAAAATTTATCATCTTGACTCCTTACTTTAAGATTACGACAGTTACTCCGTCGCCACCTTCATTGTACTCTGCATCTTTAAAAGATTTTACTATTTTTATATTTCTAAAATGTTCTCTAAGTTTTTGTCTAAGGACACCTGTGCCCTTTCCATGAATTATTCTAACTGATTTTAGTCCAGAAAGATAGGCATCATCTAAATATTTATCAACAATATCTCTGGCTTCTTCAAAATTTTTGCCTCTTATGTCAATTTCACTCTTGACGCTTACTGCCTTGTTCTTCAAAATATTTCTCGTATTGTGCTTTGTTGTGTTCTCTTGAGTATCAATTCTCGTCAAACTTTCCTTTGGCATCTTCATTTTCATAATGCCCGACTGGACAAGGACATTGCCCTTATTATCAGGCAGTTCCACTACTGTTGCAATGTTTCCAAGAGAGGTTCTTACCTTGTCGCCAACTTTTATTTCCCTAATTGGGTTGGAAACTTTTTTGATTTCAAGTTCAGAATCACTTCTGGAATTTTTTAGGCTTTGGCGCAAGAGGTCCTGTGCCTCTTGTATTCTCTTTGAGTTTTCAGAGCTGATATTGTCTCTAACTTCATTTATTTCAGATAAAATAATATCCACATTTTCTCTTGTGTTTAACAAGAGCCTTTTTGCTTCTTCACGAGATTTTTCTAAAATCTTTTCTTTTTGGTCTTCCAAATTATTTATCTTTGTTTGAAGTCTCTTATTTTCCTTTTCTAAGTCAAGCTTTTCTCTCTCAAGCTCTTCCTTGTATTCTCTTATCTTAGTCCTGTCCTTGTCAATGGACTTAAGGACATCTTCAAATTCAATGTTTTCAGAAGACAAAAGTTTCTTTGATTTTTCTATAATTTCATCGGGAAGTCCCAAGCGTCTTGAAATTTCAAAGGCGTTAGATTTTCCCGGCACGCCAATTAAAAGTCTATAAGTTGGAGAAAGAGTGTCAACATCAAACTCCATACTTGCATTGGCAACGCCATCTGTTGTAAGGGCATAAACCTTTAGCTGATTGTAGTGAGTTGTAGACATACATCTGATGTTTTTCTCTAACATAAATTCCATTATTGCCCTTGCCAATGCTGCCCCTTCTGTTGGGTCAGTACCTGCTCCAAGTTCGTCAAAGAGAACCAGAGAATTTTTAGTCACATTTTTTAAGATGTAGACAATATTTACCATGTGAGATGAAAAAGTTGAGAGGGACTGCTCAATTGATTGCTCGTCGCCTATATCTGCAAAAACTTTTTCGAAAACTGCAATCTCTGAAGTTTCTTCTGCTGGAATAAGTAGTCCGTATTGAGTCATAAGGGACAAGAGCCCAACAGTCTTTAAACTTACAGTCTTACCACCGGTGTTTGGTCCAGTGATAATTAGTGATGTAAAATCTATTCCAAGATTTATGTCAATGGGAACTGCAATTTTTCTGTCTAAAAAAGGATGGTAGGCATTTATTAAATTAATCCTGCCCTCATTATTTAGCCTTGGCATATTTGCGTGATATTCTATGGCAAGTTTCGCCTTGGCAAAGATAAAGTCCAGCTCAATTAATTTGTCTTGATTTGACTTTATATCTTCAGCCGATTCTGCAAGGAGTTCTGAAAGCTCTCTAAGTATTTTTTCGATTTCAAGATTTTCTTTTATATAAAGTTCCTTGAGCTCGTTATTGGCTTCAACAACTGCCATGGGTTCAATGTAGGCTGTTTGCCCAGAGCCAGAAATGTCGTGAACCAAGCCCTTAACTCTCGATTTGTTTTCGATTTTTACTGGCACAACATATCTGCCATCACGAAGAGTTACTAGGGCATCTTGCAAAAAGTCTGCGTGAGAAGATAAAATTCCATTTAATTTATTTTTTATGGAATCTTTTTTTGCCGCAATTCCCCTTCTTATTCTCAAAAGTTCACGAGAAGCGTCGTCGGCTATTTCTTCTTCAGAAATAATTTTTGAATTAATTTCATCTTCAAGGCTCTTTTCAGTGTAAAGATCTTCAATTAGCTTGTCGATGTAATTTAATTTTATTTCTTCCTCTCTGTTGGAGTCCCTCTTTAAATAAGTTTTAAGTCCCCTTGAAACTCTTAAAAAGTCAGAAACCTTTAAAAGAGATCCGGCGGAAAGAGCACCGCCAATTTCCACACGCTTGATAATACTTTTTATGTCAACTATGCCAAAAAGCTGTGGCTCTCCCTTTGCCAAAACTAATTTTAGGGCTTCGTTGGTTTCGTTTAGCCTTTCCCTTATCTCAAAAAAGTCTGTGGAAATCTCCACGCCTTCGATGTATTCATTTGTAATACTTGCGCTTGCAAGGTTTTTAAGTTCAGTTAAAACTTTGTCAAACTCCAAAGTTTTGCCTGCTCTCTTAAAAGAATTATCCACTGACAATCCCCCTATTAATATGTCCCTTAGTCACCTGTTGGTACTTGTCTTCTAATTTCTTTTTTATCTTTTTAAAGTCATCTTCCTGGTAATTTTTGTATAATTTTATAACATCATCTGTAAACTCATCTGCCAAGATAAGAAGGTTTACCTTGTTTTCTAGGAGTTTATTTACATATCCGTCCAGTAAAATTGGATAGGAATTAAAAATTTCCGTAAAAGTATTTTGTCTTAGGACTTCAAAGTCCACATTTTTCTCATCTCTCAAGAGATAATTTTTATACTTGCAAGTCGGACAGTTTTTCTCGTCCTTGCAATTTTTTATGACAGAGAAGGGACAGTGCTTCATAGTCATAACTGGCACTCTGCCGTAGGAAATCACATTTATCTCAGCATCATTCTTGTTTATAATTTTTTGAATTTGTCCTGAATTTAATTCTGGTGAAAGTGTAATAGACTTTAAGCCTAAGTCACATAAAAAATCTGATGTGACTTTGTTAAAGACATTTAGACCAATGTCGCCATTTATTTCAAGACCGTCATCCTTAAAAATATAATATTCTGAAAGATTATTTACCCAAATTCCCCTGACATTTTGATTTTTTAAAATATATTCCCTTAAATTTTCTAGTTCATAGTAGGAATAAAACTTGTCAAGATAAATTGAAACTTCTCGATTTTTATATTTTTTATTAAATTTTTCTAAGTCCTTGGCACGAATTATTATCTCATCAATATCTTTTAAAGATGAATTTTCCAAGTCCTTAAATTTATTGAAAAAGACTTTAATTTTACTTTTTTTATCTTTCTTTTGCCTTTCAAAATTTTTATTTTCTAAATTATTTTCTATTTCAAACCTATCAATTGAGCCCTCTAAAATTTTATTTTCCAAAATTTTTGTGGCTTCTCTTCTAAGTTCATTGATGGCAGAAATTGGCAGAAAGGCATTGTCCTCTAAATCAAGGTCAATATTTTTTACTCGGAAAATACTGTCGCCTGTCTTAGAAATATTTTCAATGACTCTTTCTCTATCTAGTCCAGATTTTTTTGCCACTTCAACCACTCTATCAAGTTCAAAATTCCCAGATAAGTCCCCAGTTTTTACCTTAATAAGAGGTCTTTCGCCAATTTTTATCCTTAAATCTATATCTAAATCTCTTTTGTAGTCAAAATTTTCAATTTTTTCATCAACTTTTTCATAAAGTTTTTTTGAAAAAGTTCTATTTATTTTAGAATTTAAAATTGGAGCCTTAAATAAATTTATCTCATGAGGAATATTTGCCTCATAGAAGGAATTTGACCTCATGCCAAATCTTCCACTGCTAGAAATAAATTCTAGTCCATCGCCCTCAAATACATCTTCATAAAAAATTACTTTCCCAGAGTTTTTTCTTGCATCTATAACTTTTCCAACTTCCACACCTCTGTTGTCAGGTCTATCAGATGAGATGAAGTCATTTCCAAAGTCGCCATTAAAAAGTCCCTTGGTAAAGCCTCTGTTAAAAACTTGCTCTGTATCTTCTTTGTCCTCTAAAGTTAGCTTGCCTTCCAAGGATTTTTTGTAGGAAGACACAACTGTATAGACATACTCTGGGTTTTTCATTCTCCCTTCAATTTTTAAGGAGTAGCCACCTGCATTTATTATTTTTGCCACGTCATCTAGGGTGTTCAAATCCTTGGGCGAAATATAATAAAGTCTCTTGCCAACTTTATTTCCATCAAAATCTAAAATTTCATAGGACTTCCTGCAAGCTTGGGCACACTCGCCACGATTGCCAGACTTACCACCTATCATAGAAGACATGAGACACTCGCCAGAGTAACAAACGCATAGGGCTCCGTGAATAAAAGTCTCCACATCAATGTCTAGCTCCCTAATTTTTTCAAGTTCAAAAAGTGGCGTTTCACGAGCAAGGACTACTCTTGTAAAACCCATTTCCTTTAAAAATTTTGCTCCGTAAAAATTATTTACTGCCATTTGAGTTGATGCATGAACTTCAAAATCTGGGAAGTTCTTTCGGATTTCCCAAGCTATGCCTAAATCTTGTAAGATAAGTGCGTCAACGCCTATGTCGTAGAGCATCTTCACCCTATCCATGGCTCTTTTTATTTCAAAATCAGCAATTAAAATGTTAAAGGTCACATAAATTTTTACGCCTCTTAGGTGAGCGTAGTTAATTGCTTCCATTAACTCTTCCTTGTCGAAGTTTTTTGCCTTAGCCCTGGCGGAAAATTCAGCATAGCCCAAATAAACAGCATTAGCACCTGCCGATACAGCAGCCCTAAGGGAAGCCATATCACCAGCAGGTGCTAGGAGTTCATATTTACTTTTCTTCATAAAGACTTTCCAGTTCTCTTGTCAAATCAATTATTCTTCTCGATGCATTGTTGTTTTTTTCTTCTAGTGTGGAAATATTTCCTTCAAGTTTTTGAATTTCTTCTTTTAAATCAGTAATTTCTTTATTTTTTTCAAGAAGATCTCTATTTACTTTCCTATTTCTGTCCTCTACATCAAGAGTTTTCTGTTGAAGTTCTCTGAAATTTGTATTTACTTTTTTATTTTCTTCTTCAAAAATTGAAAGTTGCTTCTTTAAATCTTTAATTTCTTCCATTTTCTCGATGATTTCTTTTTTGTCATCGTCTAAATTTGCCAAGTCATTCCTGTCAGACTTCATCTTTTCAAAATCATCTAAAAGGTTTAGGGCGCAGAGCACAAGAGTCTGCACTTGATTCAATTTAAAATTACTCTTTGCAGTTTCTTTGATCTTCATGTCAAGATCTGCTGCAAGCTCTTTAATGTAATCTTCCTTGTCATTACCCTTGACATAAAATTTCATGTCGTCAATAGTGACTTCGATTCTCTTTGCATCGGACATAATAGCCTCCTTAGGATCTTAGTTTAGCCTTAATTTCACTTTCAATCTCAGCAACTATTTTTTCACAAATTTCTGTAACTTCAGCATCTTCAAGAGTTCTGTCGGCTGCTCTAAATACAAGTGAGAAGGCTACAGATTTCTTTCCTTCTTCTATATTTTCACCTTGGTAAATATCAAACACCTTAAAGGATTCTAAAAGTTCTTTGCCATATTTTTTAGAGATCTTTTCGAGTTCAACTGAGTCAATATCTCTATCCATAACAAAGGCAAAGTCCCTCTTCATAGTTGGGTACTTAGGAAGTTCCTTGTAAGTGTAATTGCCAATAGTGTTTTCAACAATTTTGTCAAAGTCAAGTTCTGCTACATAGGCCTTTTTCTTTAGGCCATAGTTTTCAAGAACCTTTGGATGAACTTCTCCAAAAACTCCAAGGCTTTCGCCCTTTAAAATAAATTCAGCTGACCTACCTGGGTGCAAGAAGCTAACTTCCTTTCTTCTAACTTCAAGGTCATTAATTCCAAGATACCACAAGAGCTTTTCAATGGATTCCTTTAAATAATAGAAATCGCCTAAATCATAAAAGCCCATTGTTAGTTTTAACTTTTCGGCTGGTAACTCACCATCTGTTGGGAAGAAGGTATTTCCAATTTCAAATCCGCCAACATTTTCGTTGCCCCTAACATAGTTTTTGGCAAGGGCATCAATCATAGAAGGCACAATAGTTGTCCTCATAATTGAATAATCTTCTCCCAGTGGATTTAAAATTCTTATAATATTTTTTTCATCTTCTTTATAATTTGCCTTTTCATAGGAAGATGGACTGACAAAGGAGTAAGTCATAAATTCAGAATAACCAAGACCAATTAAAAGATTTTTGATTCTGTCTTCAACATTTCTAAATCTTGGCTTTCTTCCTACAGTTAGGGTTCCCCTTAATTTTTGAGGAGTGACATTGTCGTAGCCATAAATTCTTGCAACTTCTTCTATTAGATCTTCTTCAATGCCAAGGTCAAGTCTCACGCTTGGGATTTTTGCAAGAAGATAATCTCCTTTGACTTCAGTATCAATTTCAAGTCTATTTAAAATATTGGCAACTTCATCTATTGTAAAGTCCACGCCAATTAAGTCATTTACTTTTTGAAGTCTTAATTTTATTTCTTTTGGAGCCTTATCAAAATCTCCCACATCTTTACTTCCGCCAACAACTTCAGCAATGCCAAGCATTTCTGCAAGTTGGCAAACTCTATCGACAGCAGTCTTGGCAAGATTTGGGTCGATTCCCTTTTCAAATCTTGAAGATGCTTCACTTCTAAGGTTAAGTCTTCTTGAAGTCTTTCTGATGTTTTCTTTGTTGAAGTTTGCGCCTTCTAAAAGTACATTTACAGTTTTTTCTGTAATTTCAGAATCAAGTCCGCCCATTATTCCTGCAAGGCCTATTATTTCACTGCCGTCAGTGATTAAAATATCATCGCTTGTAAGTTTTCTAGTTTCGCCGTCAAGAGTTACAGTTTCTTCGCCATCTTTTGCCATTCTAACCACAATTTTTTTGTTCTTTAGGCTGTCTAAATCAAAGGCATGAAGAGGTTGACCGTATTCAAGCATTACAAAATTTGTTAAATCAACTATATTTGAAATTGGTCTAACTCCTGCTTGCATAAGATAGTCTTGTAGCCAAAGTGGAGATGGTCCAATCTTTATATTTTTAAGAATTTTTGAATAATATCTATTGCAGTTTTCAGTTTCTATAACTATGTCGTCAAAATGATCAGAAAAATTATCTACTTCATTTTCTATTTTAATTTCATTGTGCTTAGTCTTTAAATCAAAGGATGCGGCAGTTTCTACAGCCATGCCCATGATGCTAAGGCAGTCTGGTCTATTTGGTGTGATTTCAAGTTCCAAAATGTCGCTATCCATGAAGAGAGTTTCCAAAGCAGACTTTCCAATTTCAGTTCCTTCAGGGAAGATAAAAATACCATTTCTCGCTTCCTTAGGAATAACTGAGTTGTCAAAGCCAAGTTCCTCAAGAGAACAAAGCATTCCATTGGACTCAACTCCGCGAAGTTTTCCCTTTTTAATCTTTACGCCTCCAGCAACAGTAGATCCGTGAAGGGCAACAGGGACTATGGCGCCTTCAAAAACATTTGGTGCCCCAGTAACAATTTGTAAAACTTCATCACCAACATTTACAGAGCAAACAACAAGCTTGTCTGCATCGGGATGCTTTTCTATTTTTTCAATTTTTCCAACTACAATTTTATCTAAACCTTCTGATGGAATAATAACAGATTCAACATGGGAACCAGAATTAGAAAGTCCATCTGCAAGTTTTTTTACATCAAAATCGAAATCAACATAATCTTTAAGCCATTTAATCGGTAATAACATCTCTATCTCCTTAAAATTGTTCCAAGAACTTCTTGTTGTTTTCAAACATCATTCTAATATCTGTAATCTTGTACCTAACCATTGCAATTCTGTCGATACCCATACCAAAGGCAAAGCCAGAATATTTTTCAGGGTCAATGCCACAGTTTCTAAGAACATTAGGGTGAACCATTCCACATCCCAAGAGTTCCATTGACCATCCAGTATAGGCACAAGCCTTGCAACCCTTGCCTCCACAAGATGGACAAGTAGTATCAACTTCAAGACTTGGCTCAGTAAATGGGAAGTAGTGAGGTCTAAATCTAGTCTTCATGTCTTCGCCAAAGAAGGACTTAACAAAATAATTTAAAGTGTCAATTAAATTTGCCACAGAAATCTTTTCATCTACAACAAGGCCTTCAAGTTGGTGGAACATTGGTGAGTGAGTAGCATCAACTTCGTCAGACCTAAAAACTCTACCAGAACATATCATGCGAATTGGAGCGCCATGTTCCTTCATTGCTCTAATTTGAACAGGGGATGTTTGTGATCTAAGAATTGTATTTTTGTCAAAATAAAAAGTATCAGACATATCTCTTGAAGGGTGGTCCTTTGGAGCATTTAAAAGATCAAAGTTATTTTCCACAGTTTCGATTTCTGGACCATCGTAAACAGTAAAGCCCATGTGTGTAAATAAATCTTCAAGATCCTCAAGAGTTTTCTTTAGAGGATGTCTATGTCCCAAGATAAGTTCGTCAGTCTTTAAAGTGACATCAATTCTTTCCTCGTGAAGTTTTTCTTCCAAAATTTTGTCATTGATTTCATTTTTCTTTTCCTCAATTGACTTTTCAATAGCTTCACGCACTTCGTTGGCAAGAGCGCCCATAACAGGTCTTTCTTCATTAGAAAGGTCCTTCATACCCTTTAGGATTTGAGTAAGTTCGCCCTTTTTGCCTAAGTATCTAACCTTAAGTTCATCTATTTCTTTAATTGTATTAACTTCATTTAAAAGTTTCATGGATTCATCTTTGATTCCAAGTAATTTTTCTTTCATGTTGACCTCCAATTCATAATATATAATTATATCATAGTTATAAAATTTTTTTAAATAAATTCAATAGAAATTCCCATTTTATCAATATGTAGAGTAACTATAATATAAATTTTAAAAATGGGCATAAAAAAACTGACTGCTTGCGCAATCAGTAATTGGCAGGGGTAGCAGGACTCGAACCCACGACACTTGGTTTTGGAGACCAATGTTCTACCAACTGAACTATACCCCTAGGACAAGTTATATCTTAACAAAGAAATTAGGAATTGTAAAGTTATTTTTATATTTTGTAAATTTTTCCTTGCAAAAAAATGTGCTGGAAAATTTCCAACACATCTCTTTTATTTTTTTAAATTTTCTTCTACTTGGGCGAAAGTTTCTTCTAAAGTACCTGAGTTGTCAATTATGACATCTGCTTTTTTTCTCTTC
>OGTN01000508.1_pt1 | contig 15094 bp, 12 predicted proteins | sample 1574591 | NCBI WGS metagenome assembly OGTN01 (sample SAMN03295830, study PRJEB24534) | human gut metagenome | isolation source: fecal sample 5 from infant 4 | host: Homo sapiens | place: USA: Pittsburgh, PA | collected 2014-07
CATTACAGAAAGTCAAACAATTTAAGTCAAAATGAAGGCGTGAATTTAAAATGTGATTTAATTTTTAAAGATGAAGAGGTCAGTCAAGAGAGACAAGACCTTCAAAACTTTGGAAATGTAAAAGATTTTTATGAGCTTCCAAACTGCAAGAGCCTTAATGTTAAGTCCTATGATGATTTTATTCTTAGTGCTGCATTTTTCCCAGTGGAAAATCCCAAGGCTCTTGTGCAAATTATTCACGGAGCCTTGGAGCACAAGGAAAGGTATTTTCATCTAATTAAATTTTTAAATGAAAATAATTACAGCGTTTTTATATCTGACAACAGAGGCCACGGGGCATCCCTTTCTGACAAGTACACCTTCGGCTACATTGATGGTGTTGAAAAAGTTGTTGACGATAATATTGCAATTACAAGGGCTCTTAAAGAGAAGTTTCCAGACAAAGAAATTTATTTAGTGGGGCATTCCCTTGGCACAGTTTTTGGTAGAATTTATCTTGAAGAGGCAGATGATTTAATTGGAAAACTAGTCTTATCTGGACCGCCAAATTATGTAACAAAAGTTTACCTTGCATTATTTGTGGCAAATATTATAAATTTTTTCTTTGGAGAAGAGAGAACAGTTTTTATCCTAAAAAAATTATACACAGGCGACAAGACAAATTGGGACTGGTTAAGTTACAGTCAAGATAACATTGTCGATGCAAAGAGAGATCCTCTTATGCCTAAAGTTTTTAAAAATCGCGGATATCTTGCCGTTTTTGAAGGTGTAAAGGAACTCAATAATTTAAAAAACTTTAAGTGCAAGAATCCAAATCTTAAAATTTTATTCCTTGCAGGTAAGGATGACGTGGTAATCGGCGGAGAAAGTGGCTTTGAAAATTCAATTGATGCCCTAAAAAAAGTTGGCTACAAGAATATTGAAGCCAAGCTTTATGAAAATATGAAGCATGAAATTTTTAGGGAAGAAAATAGGGACAAGGTATTTAAAGACCTTGTGGACTTTTTGGACAACTGAATATAAATTATTTTTATAAAGCAAAAAAAGCTGACGCAAATAATCTGCATCAGCTTTTATTTATTTTCATGAAAAGTTTTAAACAAAAATTATTAATCGAAATTTAAATCTTCTGTGTCGTCGTTGTCATTCATAAAATAAACTAAGAGTTCGTTGGCCTTGTCAAAGTCATCTTCAGAGACATAGATGCCCTTTTCGTAAAGAGAAAAACCAGAGATGAGCCTCATGTAATCGCCCTCGTCTTTAACAAAATAGGGAATGGAGTTGTCCTCTAGGAAAGCACAAATTTCATCAAATAAAAGTTTATTAGTTGAAGTAACAAGTTTTACATATTCAATGTCTTTTTTCATAATATCACCTGCTAAAATTATACCCTTAATTGATGAAAAATAAATTAAAAAATTTAGCTCTGAAAAAGACTTTAAGACTTTTATCTATTTAAAAAATGCAGATTTTATGATACTATTTCTATTATATAAAAAAAAGGAGGAGCGTATGTCAAAACAAAATGAAGGATTTTCATCAATCCTTGGATTTATTATGGTTGCCATTGGCCTTGCCCTTGGAATAGGAACTCTTTGGAGATTCCCCTATGTAGTTGGCGAAAACGGTGGAGCAATTTTTATATTTTTATATATTTTAATTATTTTAGTAATAGGCATTCCTCTTATGACTTGTGAAGTCACAATTGGTTATGCAACTGGGAATGCAGCAATAGATGCCTACAAGACTTTAAAGCCTGGCACTAAGTGGTATCTAGCAGGCTATCTTCACACTTTAGCAGCACTTATTATCGTAGGTTATACTTCACTAATTTATGCCTGGATAATAAAATACATTGCAGGTGCTATTAGCGGAGATTTTATTGGTCTAACAAGTGAGGGTATTCAAAGTTATTTTGATACTTTTAATGCCAATAAGCCAATGGTATTTTTATTTTTCTTAATTAATTTTTTACTTAACGATGCAGTAATTATTTTAGGAGTTCAAAAGGGAATAGAAAGAGTATCAAAAATTTTAATTCCAATCTTATTTGTAATTATGGTTGTAATAATTATTTTTGGACTTAGACTTCCTGGTGCCAAGGAGGGACTTGCATTTTTATTTAAACCAGACCCTTCTAAATTCTCCATGAATTCAATAATAACTTGTCTAGGTCAAGCCTTCTTTGCCCTTGGACTAGCTATGCTTGGCTCAATGGTTTTTGGTTCCTACATCAAGGAAAAGGATGAAAACATCTTTAAGGATTCATCAGTAATTTGCCTTGCCCTTGTCTTTGCAGGAATTTTATCTGGACTTATGATTCTTCCAATTGTATTTGCAACAGGGCTTACACCAGGAGAAGGCGTTGGACTTACATTTTTAACTCTTCCACTTGCCTTTAATGTTGTGCCTTTTGGCAGAATCCTTTCAGTTTTATTTTACTTTGGATTTTACATTGCAGCCTTTACATCATCAGTTGGAGTATTAGAAGCAATAGTAGGGCAATTTATGGAAAGATTTAAACTTGAAAGAATAAAGGCTCTTATGCTTGCAAGCATAATAATAATTGCAATTGCAGCTTTATCTATTTTCTATGATCCAGCTTTTGCCTTTATTGACAATGTAGAAAGTAATTACATCTTAGTAATAGGATGTCTATTAATTGCACTTTTCTCTGCCAGAGCCTGGAAGATGGAAAACTTGTTAGAAGCTGCAAACATTAAAAGTCCTTTTATAAGAACATGGATGAATGTAAGTATAAAATATATTTCACCTATTGTTATAGTGATAATATTCTTTAGTCAATTTATAAAATAATTTTTAGAAATCAAAAATCGCCTGGTTTTATGAGCCAAGCGATTTTTTATATTTAAAAATTATAAAAATAGGCAAGAAAAAAGACCCATCAGGGTCTCTTTTTCTTTCATTACATGTTCTTTGAATAGAATTCAACGATTAATTGGTCTTCAATTTCTATTGGAACATCTTCTCTATTTGGTAGAGAAACTAAAGTTGCCTTAAAGTCTCCGTCCTTAGAAATGTAAGGATAGTTTACAACAATATTAGTGTTGTAATTTTCTTTAAATAGATCAACTTTTCTTCCTTTAGCAGATAATGCAATTACATCGCCAGCTTCACATCTGTAAGAAGGAATATTAACTTTCTTTCCATTTACAGTTAAGTGACCGTGAGTAACCATTTGTCTTGCTTGTCTAATTGAAGATGCATAGCCCATTCTGTAACATAAACTGTCAAGTCTTCTTTCAAGGAATGTTACAAGGTTAGGACCAGTTTGACCTGGTGTCCTTTGAGCTTCTTTGAATAGATTAACAAATTGTCTTTCAAGCACACCATAGTATGCTCTTAATCTTTGTTTTTCTAAAAGTTGCTTACCATATTCAGTAAGTTTTTTATCGCTTCTTGCAGTACCTCTTGTAGCTCTTTTCATAGCTTTTGGGTGACCGCATACATTTAGTCCAAGTCTTCTTGATTGCTTGAACTTTGGATCCATCATTTTTGCCATTTTTTATCAAACTCCTATAAATTTTCGCCGCGATAATTTATAAGCCGATAGCATTATACTAGAAATGGAGCCCTTTGTAAAGAAAAAAAATTAAAATGAGAAAATTTTACAGTGCGACAAGAATTTTTTGTCAAGAAAGCTATTATTTAATGAAAAATTTTGAGTAAATTGTGTTATACTAACATTATAAAAGTAATCTCGGCAATTAATAGTTAGGAGGATTTATGAAAAAAATAGAATTTGTGGATACTATTCTTCGTGACGCTCACCAATCACTTATGGCAACAAGAATGACTTATAAAGATATGGAACCTGCACTTGATAAGCTTGACAAAGTTGGATACAGGGCTCTCGAGTGTTGGGGCGGTGCAACTTTCGACTCATGTATTAGATTCTTAGATGAAGATCCATGGGAAAGAATTAGAAATATTAAGTCTCACCTTAAAAACACAAAGACTCAAATGCTTTTGAGAGGTCAAAACCTTTTGGGCTACAAAAATTATCCAGACGATGTGGTAGAAAAGTTCGTCGAATTATCTGTTAAAAATGGAGTAGATATAATTAGAATTTTTGATGCCTTAAATGATTTAAGAAACATTGAAACTTCACTTAGAGCTGCAAAAAAAGCTGGAGCAGAAGCACAAGTCGCAATTTGCTACACAACTTCAGAAGTTCACACAATCGAATACTTTACTGATCTTGCAAAAAAAATACAAGAAATGGGCGCTGATTCAGTTGCAGTAAAGGACATGGCAGGAATTCTTACTCCACCTGTTTCTAGAGATTTAGTTAGGTCTCTTAGAAAGGCTGTGGACATTCCAATAGAACTTCACACTCACGAAACTACTGGCTGCGGTTCAATGACTTACCTCAAGGGAGTTGAGGAAGGTGCAGATATTTTAGACACTGCTCTTTCACCATTTTCTGGCGGAACAAGTCAACCTCCAACTGAAACTCTTGCCATAATTTTAAAGGAAGCTGGCTACAAAGTTGATTTAAACCTTGATATTTTAAATGAACTTGCACCTTACTTCCAAGAAGTTAAAAATAAATATTTAAACGACGGAACTTTGAGAGTAAAAATGCTTACTGTTGACCCTAAGGGACTTATATATCAAGTGCCTGGCGGCATGCTTTCAAACTTAAACTCACAACTTTCTGCTGCAAAGCAAGAGCATCTCTTTGATAGAGTTCTTGCAGAAGTGCCAAATGTTAGAAGAGACATGGGCTTCCCACCACTAGTTACTCCAATGAGTCAAATGGTTGGTACTCAAGCCTCCTTTAATGTAATGACAGGCGCAAGATACAAGATGGTTCCAAATGAAATTAAGGATTACCTAAAGGGACTTTATGGAAAGACTCCTGTTGAAGTTGACGATGCCTTTAGAAAATCAATTATAGGCGATGCTGAAGTGATTACAGATAGACCTGCAAATCATCTTGAGCCAGCCCTTGATAAATACAGAGCTGAAGTAGGAGACCTTGCAAGGACTGAAGAAGATGTGCTAACTTATGCACTATTCCCACAAGTTGCAAAGGACTTCTTAGCTAAAAAATATAATAAATAAATTTTTATACTATTGGAGATTATATGTCTTCAATAGTATTTTTTTGCAAATAAAAAATTTTTGTTGTATATTATTTTTTGTAACAAAAGATAAATGGAAAGGATGATAAAATGGAATACAAAGATTTTCGAGTTGATGATTATATAGAAAAATATGCTGAATTAATTTTAAAAGTCGGACTAAAAATAAAAGAGGGCGACAGGCTTGTCATAAGATGTCCCATAGAAGCAAGGGACTTTGCCCTTGTTTCAACTAAAAAAGCTTATGAACTTGGAGCCTCTGAAGTAGTTGTAGATTATAGGGACCAAGAAATTTCCAGATTAAAATACGAAAATGAAAGCCTAGAAATTTTAACTGATGTGCCAAAGCATAAGGTGGACAAGGAAAATTATTACATGGAAAAGAAGGCAAAGTATCTTTCTGTAACAGGATCTGATCCAGATGCCTTTAAGGGTGTGGATTCTGAAAAACTTTTTAAGTCAAATCTTGCAACATCAAAGGCACTAAAGGACTTTTCTGCAAAAATGATGGCAAACTATGTGTCTTGGATAGTTGTGGGAGCAAGCATTCCTTCTTGGGCTACAAAAGTTTTTCCTGACTTAAGTGAAGACGAAGCTGTGAGAAAATTGTGGTACGAAATCTTTTCTTCAGTTAGACTTTTTGAAGATGACCCAGAAAAGGCACTTGAAGACCATGTAAATAACTTAAATAGATATAGCAAATTCTTAAACGAAAATAAATTTGAAAAGCTTCACTACAAGTCCGAAAAGGGAACTGACTTAGAAGTTTACCTTCCAAAGGGATACATCTTTGCAGGAGCAGGCGATGTAAATAGCGACGGCGAAGAATTTATTGCCAATATGCCAAGCGAAGAAGTTTTTTCTGCCCCAAGACTAGATGGAGTAAATGGAAAAGTTTATTCAACTATGCCCCTTAATTACAACGGCAATTTAATTGAAGACTTCTATTTAATTTTTAAAGACGGGGAAGTAGTTGACTACGATGCAAAAAGTGGAAAAGAATATTTAAAAAATATTATTGAAACTGATGAAGGATCAAAGAGACTTGGAGAAGTTGCCCTTGTGTCCCACAACACACCAATTTCCATGAGGAAAGTTTTATTTTACAACACACTTTACGATGAAAATGCCTCCTGCCACTTTGCCCTTGGCAAGTCCTATCCATCTTGCATTGAAGGCGGAGAAAAACTTACAATAGAAGAATTAAAAGAAAGAGGCATGAACGATTCCCTAACTCATGTTGACTTTATGGTGGGCGATGCAAGGACAGAAATAATTGGCATAAAAGAAAATGGGGAAGAAGTACAAATTTTTAAAGATGGAAACTTTGTAATTTAATAAATTTTTTTAAAGTCAGACTTAGGTCTGGCTTTTTATTTTGCAAACGATTGATTAAAGGGATTAAAATTCTTATAATATAATTAAGAATAATATTATGAGATTTTTAAAATAGATGAGGAGGAATTATGTACTCTTGCACAAAAACTTGCACCTTAACTGGACTTAATGGCTACCCAGTAGATGTTGAAGTTGACCTTTCCAATGGAATGCCAAAAATTATACTAGTTGGGCTTGCAGACACTGCAGTTAAAGAATCAACGGAGAGAGTAAAATCGGCTATAAAAAATTCTGGCTTTGACTTTCCAAAAAAGAGAATTACCATAAATTTAGCTCCTGCCAATTTGAGAAAGGATGGCACCCAACTTGACCTTGCCATAGCAGTGAGCCTTTTGAGCTGCGATGAAAGTTTGGAACTTGACTACAGTCCCTATACATATATGGGCGAGCTTGCCCTTGACGGCAAGGTAAATAAAATTCAAGGAGCTCTTCCTATGGTGATTTCCATGCGTGAAAAGGGCTACAGAAAGTTTATTGTGCCCTATGAAAACCGAAAGGAATGTGCCATAGTTAGCGACGTGGAAATTTATCCTGTAAAAACTTTAGAAGAAGTGATTTCTTTTATAAGAGGTGAAATTCAAATCGAAAGATGTATGGGATCTTTCACCAGGGAAAAGGTTTCTTATGATGTAGACTTCTCTGACATTAAGGGACAAGAAAATTTAAAGAGGGCTCTTGAAATTTCTGCCTGTGCCAAGTCAAATATTTTAATTTTAGGCTCACCTGGTTCTGGAAAGACCATGGCGGCAAAGAGGTTTCCAACAATCCTACCAGAGCTTGACTTTGAAGAAGCCATTGAAGTGACAAAAATTTATTCCATTTCAGGACTCTTAGACGACAATGCCCTTATAACGAAGCCACCCTTTAGGGCACCCCACCACACAGCATCAGCTGTTTCACTAATTGGCGGAGGACAAATACCAAAGCCAGGAGAAATTTCTCTTGCCAATAAAGGCGTATTATTTTTAGATGAGCTGCCAGAATTTTCAAAATCAGTCTTAGAAGTTTTGCGTCAACCAATGGAATCTAAGGATATAATAATTTCTCGTGCTAATGCAAGTGTAAGGTATCCTGCAGACTTCCAACTTATAGTTGCCCTCAATCCTTGTCCTTGTGGCTACCACAATTCAAAGACACACGAGTGTAACTGCTCTCCTTATGAAATTCAAAGGTATCTTTCAAGAATTTCTCATCCCCTTTTAGATAGGATCGACATTCACTTGGAAGTACCTGAAGTTAATTACAAGGAGATTTCCTCTGAAAGGTCTGGGGAAAGCTCTGAAGTCATAAGGGAAAGGGTAAAAGACATTAGGGAAGTTCAAAAGGATAGATTTAAGAATGAAGTTTTTAAATACAATTCAGAAATTCCTGAGAAAAAGTTAAAAAAATATTGTGCGCTTGATGCTAACTCTGAAAAAATTTTGGAGCTTGCCTTTAGAAAATATGGCATGAGCGCCAGGACTTATAATAAAATTTTAAAAATCGCAAGGACTATTGCAGACATGGATGGCTGCGAAAATATTAAAGAAGACCATGTCTTGGAAAGCATTCAATATAGGACTATGGACAAAAAGTTTTGGGGTAATTAAATGAAGGAAAGAGACTTACTAATTTTTTTAAATGGAATAAATTTTTCCAGCGAAAACTCCCTTAAAATTTTAAATTATCTTTTGGACAAAAATATTCCCCTTGAGGACTTTCCTCAGCTTGATTATTTGGAAGAAAATATCTTGTCAAAGAGAAGTTACGACAGGTTGATGGAAAAGTCAGCAGATTTTGAACTAATAATTGAAAAGATCAATGAAAAAATCACTTCAATTGGAGTGAAAATTATTACGATTTTAGATGATGACTATCCAGAGTCCCTTAGATATATTGAGGACCCGCCTTCTCTCTTGTATGTAAAAGGCGACTTAAATATTTACAATCCCATTGCCTTTGTTGGTGCCAGGAGCCACTCTTCCTATGGCAATATGGCTGTAAATAAAATAATTGACGCCATAAGTTCTTTTGATTTTACTATTGTAAGTGGCATGGCCTATGGAATTGATTCTCTTTCCCACAAGAGGGCTCTTTTTAACAATTTAAACACAATTGCAGTTTTGGGAACGGGCATTGATGTAATTTATCCGAAGTCAAACAAGGCACTCTATGAAGAAATTTCAAATAAAGGCGCCGTCATAAGTGAGTTTCCTCTTGGGACTGGTGCAAATAAGTTTACTTTTCCCATGAGAAATAGAATAATTTCTGGGCTTTCGAAGGTCGTTGTAGTAGTTGAAGCTAAAGACAAAAGCGGAAGCTTAATCACAGCAAGACTTGCTGCCGAACAAGGCAAGGAAGTTTTTGCAGTGCCAGGCAACATCACGTCCATTTATTCTGTTGGGACCAATAAATTAATTAGGGACGGAGCCATTCCTCTTGTTGAAGTAAAAGATATTTTTGATTATTATCCAGATCTTTCTAAAAACAAAGTTTCTGAAGAGAAAATCCAAATGAATGGAGAGGAAGTTTTGGTCTACAATTTGATAGAAAAGGGAATAAATAACACCAATGATATTTGCAATAATTTAAATAATGAGGTATTTTATATAAATAAGATATTGACGAAGTTGGAACTTAAGGGAATTATTGAAAGAATTTCTATGAATGAATTTCAAATTTTAAAATAGATTTTAGGAAGAAGGAGATGGTATTTTGGCAAAAAATCTTGTAATTGTGGAGTCGCCAACTAAGGCTAAGACCATAAAAAAGATGCTTGGCACTAATTACAATGTTATTGCTTCTGTTGGTCATGTTAGGGACCTACCAAAATCAAAACTTGGTATTGATATAGAAAAAGATTTTGAACCCCAGTATATGAATATATATGGCAAGGGACCTCTTATTAATGAGATTAAGGCTGAGGCTAAAAAAGCTGACAAAATTATTCTTGCAACCGACCCCGATAGGGAGGGAGAGGCAATTTCTTGGCACCTTTCATATATTTTGGGTATGGATCCAGAGGATAAAAATAGGGTTACTTTTAACGAAATTACAAAAGATACAGTTAAGAGAGAAATTAAAAATCCAAGGGCTATTGACATGGACCTTGTTGATGCACAACAAGCCAGGCGTGAATTAGATAGGCTTGCTGGCTACAAAATTTCTCCCCTATTATGGAAAAAAGTTAAGTCTGGTCTTTCTGCTGGTCGTGTTCAATCTGCTGTCTTAAAATTAATTTGCGACAGAGAAGAGGAGATGAATAATTTTATTCCTGAAGAGTATTGGACTATTCAAGCTGACTTGCGTGCAGGAAGGCGAAAACTTTTAGCCGATTATTATGGCGTAAAGGAAAAGGGCAAGGCAAAAAAAGTTGAACTAAAGTCAGAGGCAGATGCTGATAAGGTTTTAAATAATATTGACAGAGATAAATTTCTTGTTGATTCTGTGAAAAAAGGCAAGAGAGCTAGAAAGTCTCCTTTACCTTTTACAACTTCAACTATGCAACAAGAGGCTTCAAGGAGAATAAATTTTTCAACAAAGAAGACTATGATGGTTGCTCAAAGTCTTTACGAAGGCATAAAACTTCCAAAGGTAGGCTCTGTAGGTCTTATCACCTATATGAGAACTGACTCTACAAGAATTTCTGCTGAAGCGCAAAATGCCTGCCTCAATTTTATAGAAAAAAGTTACGGCAAAAATTATATAGGAAAGAAAAAAGCAGCCAGCAAAAAGAAAAATGAAGGCGTGCAAGATGCCCACGAATCCATTAGACCAACTGATGTTACAAGAACTCCACATTCAATAAAGGATTCACTTTCAAGAGATGAGTTCAAGCTTTACTCACTTATATGGAATAGATTTGTGGCATCACTTATGGCAGATGCAATCTATGACACAATTTCTGCTGACATAATATCTAAGACTGAACTTTTTAGAGTTTCAGGCTCCATCCTAGCCTTTGATGGATTTTTAAGAGTTTATGATTATTCAAATGAAAAAAATACTGAACTCCCACCTCTTGAAGAGGGACAAATTTTAAAATTAAAGGAAATAAGTAAGGAACAACACTTTACAAATCCGCCTCCAAGATACAACGAAGCTTCACTTATAAAAGAGCTTGAAGCCTTGGGAGTTGGCAGACCTTCCACTTATGCACCGACTATTTCAACTCTTCAAAGCAGGTACTATGTAGTCCTTGAAGAGAAAAAATTTGTGCCAACTGAACTGGGCCAAACTGTAAATGAAATTTTAGTGGAAAATTTTGACAACTTAGTTGACAAAAAATTTACTGCGCAAATGGAATTTGAATTAGACGAAATTGCTGCAGGGAAAAAACCTTGGAAGGAACTTGTGAGAGCTTTTTATGGAGACCTAAAGAAAGATTTGGACAAGGCCTATGAAAATATAGAAAAGGTTCAAATAGAAGATCCAGTCACTGATGTCATCTGCGACAAGTGTGGCAGGAACATGGTTATAAAAATGGGAAGGTATGGAAAGTTTTTGGCTTGTCCGGGTTTTCCTGATTGTAGAAATACAAAGCCTCTTGTAGAAAAAATTGGCGTAAAATGTCCAAAGTGTGGCAAGGGAGAAATTGTCGTCAAGAGAAGTAAAAAGGGCAGAATTTTTTACGGCTGCGACTCCTATCCTAAGTGCGAATTTGTTTCTTGGAACAAGCCAATTAATGAAAAATGCCCAAAGTGCGAAAGCATTTTGACAGAAATGAAATCTAAGGGCAAAAAAATTATAAAGTGTAGCAACGACAAATGCGATTACAGGAGAGAGGAAAGTGAATAAATTTTCTTTTGAAATGAGAGATATTTTCGGCGAAAATTATTGCCGAAAGAATTTTATAGCTCCTGCTAGAGAAGAAGACGACAGCGTGGTCTTCTACTCTTTACATATTGATGAGATTTTAAAATATAATCTCGAGGATAGATTAGAGAAAAAAGTAATCTTAGAAAAAGCTTCTAAAGAAAAAATTTTAGATGAATTAGATAAAATTTATAAGGATGAGAAAAAAGATTTTCTCTTAGATGATATAGACACAAATTATGGGGACTTATTAATTAGTGAAAAGGGCGAAAGGGAAGACTCACCGGCAGTTAGACTTTTAGACTACATCTTAAGGGAAAGTATCGAGAAAAATGCCAGCGACATTCACATTGAGCCTGGCTTTCAAAAGGTTATTGTGAGAATAAGAATTGACGGAGCCTTAAATAAATTAATTTACCTGCCAAAAAATATTTATACTCAACTTGTGACCAGAATAAAAATTTTATCTGAACTGGATATTTCTGAAAAGAGACTTCCTCAAGATGGAAGATTTAGCTTTGATTTTAAGGGCTACAAAATCGACATAAGAGTTGCCACGACACCCACTGGCACTGGCGAAAAAATTGTCCTTAGAATTTTAGACATTCAAAGAATTTCCTATACTCCAGAGGGCATTGGTCTTGTGGGTGAAAATTATGAAAAAGTCATGAGTTTAATTAGCCAACCATCTGGCTTAATTTTAATTTGTGGTCCAACTTCTTCTGGAAAAACTTCAACTCTTTATACACTTTTAAGAAAAATCCAAAGTGACGACATAAATATTATGACCATTGAAGATCCAATTGAATATAAAATTGACGGCATAAATCAAATTGAAGTAAATCCCAACACTGGGCTTTCCTTTGAAAAGGGACTAAAGGCAATTTTGAGAATGGACCCAGATAAGATTATGATTGGTGAAATTAGAAATGAAGACACAGCCCACATTGCCATTTCATCTTCCATAACAGGTCACTTAGTCCTATCAACTCTTCACACAGAATCTTCTCCTGCATCAATTGGAAGACTTGTTGATATGGGAATCGAGCCCTATTTAATTTCTGCTGGCTTAATTGGAGTAATTTCTCAAAGGCTTATAAGAAAATTATGTCCTCATTGTAGGGAAAAAATTAAAAACACAAACCCACTAATAGATAGGGAGTTTATTTATAGAGCCAAAGGCTGTGACAAGTGCAATGGCGGTTACAGCGGAAGAATTGCAGTATTTGAAATTATGGTTGTGGATAGCGAAATTCGCGACATGATTACGAGAAGAGAGAGCGTAAAAAATATAAAAAATTTTGCCATTGAAAGAGGAATGAAGACACTATCTGGTGAAATTTTAAGCTTAATAGAAAAGGGCGAGACCACTTTTGAGGAGTACTATAAGAATATTCATACCGTTGGTGAATTATGATTTACAAGTATAAGGCCTTTAAGGGCAGCGAAAAAGTAAAGGGCAAGCTTGAAGCCACAAGCATTAAAGATGCCAAGGAAAAATTAAAGAGAGAGGGACTAAGGCCCATAAAGATTGAAGAAAATATTGAGTCCCCTAATTCCTTTGACATTAACAGAAAATTTAAAAATGAAGATTTGTATATTTTGTTTAGAGAACTCTGCCTACTTATAAATTCTGGCATAAATATAGAAAGTGCCTTTGAAATTTTAAGTACGGAATTTTCTAAGGATAAAGGCAAAATATTAAGCCAGGTAAAAGATAATCTCAGGAGCGGAATTTCTCTTTCTAAATCTTTGGAAAAAACTCGTGCCTTTCCGAACCTTGTGATAAATATGGTCTTCGTTGGAGAAAACACATCAAGCCTTGGCAAAATTTTCAACTCCTTGTCAAACTATTACATAAAAAAGAGACAGACAAACTCAAAAATTATTGAAGCCTTGGCTTATCCAATAATTCTCCTTATCACTTCAATTTTTGTAATTAATTTTTTAATTATTAATGTAATTCCAAGTTTTAGTGAAATTTTTGCTTCCAATGACAATTTGCTGCCATTGCCAACAAGAATCTTAATAAATTTTTCTAACTTTATATATAAGAATTATATTTACATAATTTTAGTAATACTTCTTGTGATAGCCATTACATTTTTCTACCACAGAAAAAATCCAAGAACTTTTCACAAGATACTCTTGAAATCAAAGTATTACAAGATGACAAAGAGTTTGAAATTTACCTTTAACATGGACTTGCTCCTTGGGGCAGGGCTCACAGTGGATAGGAGTCTGGAAATACTTTCTGCCATGGAAGACAATGTGGTTTTAAAGAGTAAATTTTTAGAAGTTTTAAGGGATATTAAGTCGGGGGACTCCTTTTATAAAAGCACAAGCAAAATAAATGTATTTCCAAAAATTTTACTTTCAATGATTCGCGTTGGCGAAGAATCCTCCAACCTAAGGGAAGTTTTTTCAACAATGTCTTCTTTTTATGACGAGGAATTAAACAATTACAACAAGAGATTTTTTGGAGTCTTGGGTCCAGTTTTAATAATAATTATGGCTTTAATAATCGGCTTTATAGTGCTATCAATTGCACTTCCAGTTTTCGATATGGTTAATCAATTTTAGGAGGTTTTTATGAAATTTAAAAAGAGACAAAGGGGATTTACCCTAATTGAACTTGTGATTGTAATTGCCATTATTGCAATTTTAATTTCCATTGCAGCTATGAAGTACAGCACGACGAATCTAGCAGCAGAGGCAGCAGCCCACAATTCTAATGTGAAAGTTTTAAAGAGTGCGGGGATTTTATATTTAATTGACAATCCTGATGAAAAGGGCACAATAAGTGTTGACAAGTTGGCTCCTTATCTTGAAGGAGGAAAAATTCCAAAGCCTGCAAAACACTTAAGTGGTGCAAGTGATTTTACAGTAACTTCAACTGACGACGGCGATGTGGAAGTTAAGCCAGGAATGATAAAAGTTTCAGGAAAATCTTTAGTTGAAGATAATGGAAATTAAGATTTATAAAATTTTTATAGGCTTTTTGATTTTTATGCTGGGAGGATCTTTGGCGTCATTTTATGGTGTCTTTGTCAGCAGAAGAGAAAAAAATGAAAATTTTTTATGGGGGAGAAGTCACTGCGACTCCTGCCATAGGAATTTAAAATTTTATGAACTAATACCAGTCTTTTCTTATATTTTTCTCGGCGGAAAGTGCAAAACTTGTGGAGAAAAAATTGGCTCAGACAAATTTTTGACAGAAATTTTAATTTCTATCCTCTCGGTTTTTTCTTTTTTAAAATATGACTTGTCCTTTCAAAGTTTTTTAGTCATTGGAATAATTACAGTGGCAACTTTTATAGGAATAATAGATTACAAGACTGGATTTATCTATAACTTAGACCTCTTTATAATTTTAATCTTAACAATTCTTTTTAAATTATTGGCAGGAGAAAGCATTCTTTATTCTCTAAAAGTTTCCCTTGGCATGGGGCTGATTTTTTATCTCTTATACAAATTTACAGGCATGATGGGCCTCGGAGATGTGCTCTATTCCTTTGCCATGGGAATTTTTGCAAATAATTTACTAGATGCCTTTTTTATATTTAAAGATGCCTTTGTAATTGCGGCAATATTTTCTATAATTTTAATTTTCTTAAAGAAGAAGAATTTTAAAGATTCAATTGCCTTTGGACCCTTTATTAGCATAGCAATTATTATTTTCATATTGTGCAGGTGAACTATGTTTCAAAAAAATATTACAAAATTTATAATTTCTGACGGTTTTATAAAAATTAATAAAAACGACAAAGAAGAGTTAAATATTCCCTTGC
>OGTN01000512.1_pt1 | contig 14782 bp, 12 predicted proteins | sample 1574591 | NCBI WGS metagenome assembly OGTN01 (sample SAMN03295830, study PRJEB24534) | human gut metagenome | isolation source: fecal sample 5 from infant 4 | host: Homo sapiens | place: USA: Pittsburgh, PA | collected 2014-07
ACGTGTGGTTTACTTCTTTCGAATTTTTGCTTTGCCATTGTAAAATCCTCCTTTATGGAAATTAAATTATATGAACCTTCTTAGTTATTATATCTAATTCAGTTCTTTTTTTCTATACTTATATTGATTTTCATTTAGTATTTACATACTAAATTTTCTTTGTAATGTTACTAATAATATAATTATTAGTAACATTACTTAAATTTATAACTAAAACTAAAATTAATTAGCCTCTTTCACTCTTAATCTTTTCTTGAATGCTCTTTGGAACTTCTTCGAAGTGATCGAATACCATTGAGTAAGTTCCTCTACCTTGAGTTCTTGATCTTAAAGTAGTTGCATATCCAAACATTTCTGAAAGTGGAACGAATGCTCTAATTATTTGAGCTCCATTTACAGCTTCCATACCTTCGATTCTTCCTCTTCTTGAGTTAAGGTCACCCATTACATCTCCCATGTATTCTTCTGGAACTGTAACTTCAACCTTTTCTACTGGCTCAAGTAATACTGGATCTGCTTTAGCCATAGCATTCTTAAATGCCATAGATCCTGCTATCTTGAAGGCCATTTCAGATGAGTCAACTTCGTGGTATGATCCATGAACTAACTTAACTTTGAAGTTAATAGTTTCATATCCTGCTATAACCCCGTTCTTAGCTGCTTCTTGAATACCATTGTCTATAGCTGGAATGTATTCTCTTGGAACAGCTCCTCCAACGATAGCATTTTCAAATACGTATTCTCCTTCAGTTGGTTCCATTTCAATAACAGCATGACCGTATTGTCCTTTACCACCTGATTGCTTAGCATATTTAGCTTCAGCTTTAACAGCTTTTCTGATTGTTTCTTTGTAAGCAACTTGAGGAGCACCAACGTTACACTCAACTTTGAATTCTCTAGTTAATCTATCAACTATGATTTCTAAGTGAAGTTCTCCCATACCTGCAATAATTGTTTGACCAGTTTCTTGATCAGTATGAGTTCTGAAAGTTGGATCTTCTTCAGCTAACTTAGCTAATGCTAATCCCATCTTTTCTTGACCAGCTTTTGTCTTTGGCTCTATAGCTACAGATATAACTGGTTCTGGGAATTCCATTGATTCTAATATTATCGGATTACTTTCTGCACAAAGAGTATCCCCTGTAGTAGTGTTCTTTAATCCAATTATTGCTCCTAATTCACCTGCTTCTAATGATTCAACCTCTTCTCTATGGTTGGCATGCATCTTAACAAGTCTTCCGATTCTTTCTTTCTTTCCCTTAGTTGAGTTTAATACATAAGTACCACTTTGCATAATACCTGAATAAACTCTTGTAAAGGCAAGTTTTCCTACGAATGGGTCAGTAGCTATCTTAAATGCTAAAGCTGACATTGGAGCTTCATCTGAAGCTTCTCTTGAATCTTCTTCACCTTCTAAAGTAGTACCTTTAATTGCTGGAATATCTAATGGTGATGGTAAGAATGCAACAACTCCATCAATCATTTGTTGAACACCTTTGTTTTTGTAAGATGATCCACAAATACATGGAACTATTTCATTAGCTATAGTAGCTTTTCTTAAAGCAACCATCATTTCTTCTAGAGTTAATTCTTCACCTTCTAGGTATTTTTCCATTAACTCTTCATCTGATTCAGCTATAGCTTCTATAAGAGCCATTCTATACTCTTCAGCTTGATCTACTAACTCAGCTGGAATTTCTTCTTCTCTAACATCTTTTCCTAGGTCATCATAGAACACAATAGCCTTGTTAGTCATTAAGTCTATCATTCCCTTGAATTGATCTTCTGATCCAATTGGAATTTGTATTGGAACAGCGTTAGCTTTTAATCTATCTCTTACAGTGTTGATACATCTGAAGAAGTCTGCTCCAGTAGCATCCATCTTGTTAACATATATCATTCTTGGTACACCGTATTTGTCTGCCTGTCTCCAAACAGTTTCAGTTTGTGGTTCAACCCCACTCTTTGCATCTAGAACTGTAACAGCTCCATCAAGTACTCTTAATGATCTTTCAACTTCAACTGTGAAGTCTACGTGACCCGGAGTATCTATTATATTTAATTCGTGGCCTTTCCATGAACACATAGTAGCAGCAGAAGTAATTGTTATACCTCTTTCTTTCTCTTGTTCCATCCAGTCCATTTGTGAAGCACCTTCGTGTGTTTCACCTATTTTATGAGTTTTACCTGCATAAAATAATATACGCTCAGTAGTTGTTGTCTTACCAGCATCTATATGAGCCATTATCCCAAAGTTACGGAATTTATCTAACGGATAATTTCTTGCCATCTATAGTCCTCCTCTCAACGAGTAATTTTAAATTCGACAAAACTGTTTTGGTTTTACACCAAAACAGTTTGTATATTAGTATCTGTAATGAGCAAATGCCTTGTTTGCTTCAGCCATCTTATGAGTATCTTCTCTCTTCTTAACAGCTGCTCCAGTATTGTTAGCTGCATCCATTAATTCTCCAGCTAATCTTTCTCTCATGTACTTCTCGCCTCTTTTTCTTGAAGCTGCAAGAAGCCATCTTAATCCTAAAGTCTGTCTTCTTTCAGGTCTTACTTCTATTGGAACTTGGTAGTTAGCACCACCTATTCTTCTAGCTTTAACCTCTAATAAAGGCATTATGTTGTTCATTGCTTCCTCAAAAACTTCCATAGCATCTCTGCCAGTTTTCTCATTGATTATTTGGAAAGCATCGTAGCATATTTTTTGTGCTACTCCTTTTTTACCGTCTTCCATTACGTTATTTATTAACTTAGTAACAACTTTTGAATTGTACACTGGATCTGGTAATACATCTCTTTTTGCAATATGTCCTTTTCTTGGCACTTTTCTTCCCTCCTTAACATTTTGAATTTAAGTTCATCGGTACTCGGTATTATTTACTATACCGCAAAGTGCTATCTTTACATCTATATATAAACTTCATTTCAAATCTATAATTTCCGTTGAAGATGAGCACTATTAATAGTTAAGATCCTATAGACTATTATTTAGCTTTAGGTTTCTTAGCACCGTACTTTGATCTTCCTTGCATTCTGTTAGCTACTCCAGCGCAGTCTAATGCACCTCTAACGATATGGTATCTAACACCAGGAAGGTCCTTAACTCTTCCACCTCTTATAAGAACAACACTATGTTCTTGTAAGTTGTGACCTACTCCACCAATATATGCAGTTACTTCATATCCATTAGTTAATCTAACTCTGGCAATTTTTCTTAACGCTGAGTTAGGTTTCTTAGGAGTTGTTGTCTTAACTACTGTACATACTCCTCTTTTTTGTGGACACTCTTTAAGTGCTGGTGCAGTTGATTTAACTACAGTTGTTTTTCTGCCTTTTCTTACTAATTGGCTAATAGTTGGCATTTTTTCACCTCCTGAAAATTTTTTATCTATATATCTAATATTTAAGATAAAAGCTTAATTAAATTTTTTTCATGAAGTAGAAACCCTCAATAAAGATTCATAGAGGCTCAGTTCATGACTTTGCCTCCATGACTTCATGTAGGCAATTCTATTAGCGTGTATCTTAAAAATCACACAATTGGTATTTTATCATTTAAGCATACACATGTCAATAAAATTGCTATCTATTATTCAATAGTTTCTACTACTTCATTTTCTACTGGAAGCTCCTCTACATCTAGCTTTACGTTTCTGTATTTCATCATTCCAGTACCTGCTGGTATTAACTTACCAATAATAACATTTTCTTTTAATCCTACCAATGGATCTATCTTACCTTTAATTGCTGCTTCTGTAAGAACTCTAGTAGTTTCCTGGAAGGATGCTGCTGATAAGAAACTATCAGTTGCAAGAGCTGCTTTAGTAATACCTAATAATGCTTGCTCTCCCTTCGCTTCTTCTCCACCAAATTCTCTTACTCTTTCATTTTCTTCAATAAAGTCGAATACATCAATCATTGTACCTGGTAGTAAATCAGTATCTCCAGAGTCTGATACTTTTACCTTTCTAGTCATTTGTCTAACAACTACTTCTAAGTGCTTATCATTGATATCAACACCTTGTAATCTATAAACTTTTTGAACTTCTGATAATAAGTATTTTCTTGCTCCATCAATACCTTTTATAGCTGCTATATCATGTGGATTTACTGAACCTTCTGTTACTTCATCCCCAGCTTCTATAAAGTCACCATCTGATACCTTTAATCTTGAACCAAACGGAATTTCATAACTACGTTCTTCTCCATCTTCAGCCATTACAATTACAGTTCTCTTTTTCTTAGTTTCTTCAACCTTAACAGAACCTGTAATTTCACTTACTATAGCTAAACCTTTAGGTTTTCTTGCTTCAAATAACTCTTCAACTCTTGGAAGACCTTGTGTAATATCGGCTCCAACTACTCCCCCTGTATGGAAGGTTCTCATTGTAAGCTGAGTTCCCGGTTCTCCGATTGATTGAGCTGCAATAATACCTACTGCTTCACCTATATTGATCTTTTGAGCTGTTGCCATGTTCATACCATAACACTTAGAACATACTCCTACTTTACATTTACATGTAAATACAGATCTAATCTTAACTTTTTTAACTCCAGCTGCTGCAACTTTTTCTGCAACATCTAGTTCCATATATTGATCAGCTTCTACCATTACTTCACCAGTTTCAGGATGAACTATTGGTTCTGCTGTATATCTACCATATAATCTTTCTGCTAAGCCTTCAATAGCTTCATTTCCTTCTTTTATTTCTGAAACAACGATACCTTCTGTAGTACCACAATCTACTTCTCTTACGATAACATCTTGTGATACGTCAACAAGTCTTCTTGTTAAGTATCCTGAGTCAGCTGTTTTAAGAGCCGTATCGGCATTACCTTTTCTAGCTCCGTGTGTAGATATGAAGTATTCTAAAACTTCAAGACCTTCTCTAAATGATGCTCTGATTGGTAATTCTATAATCTTACCAGTCGGGCTGGCCATAAGTCCTCTCATACCAGCTAATTGCTTAATTTGAGACTTAGATCCTCTGGCCCCTGAGTCAGCCATCATGAATATTGGATTGAATTTATCCAAGCTATCCATAAGTGCATCCGCAACATCTTCAGTTGTCTTAGTCCATTTTTCTATAACTCTTTCATATCTTTCTTCTTCAGAAATGAAACCTCTCTTATACATCTTTTCGATTTTCTCTACTGTATCATCCGCTTCTTTAAGTAATCTATATTTAGCTTCTGGTACTATCATATCAGATGCTGCAACAGTTACTGCTCCAATAGATGAGTAGTGATATCCTAATGCTTTGATCTTATCTAGCATTATAGATGTATTAGTTGGTCCGTGAACTGCATAACATTTATCAATTATAGTTCCTAATGTCTTCTTAGTTATTAAGAAGTCAACTTCTAAATTAAATTCTTCTTCTTTGTTATTTCTGTTAACAAAGCCTAAATCTTGAGGAATTGATTCGTTAAATATTAGCTTACCTACTGTAGTATTAATTATACCTGATTTAACTTCTCCATTTACCTCTTTAGTCATCTTAACTTTAATAGCAGCATGTATAGCAATCTCTCCTACTTCATAAGCCATTATAGCTTCATCTTTAGAGTAGAATGCTTTACCTTCTCCCTTGGCTCCTTCTTTATCCATTGTTAAATAGTATGAACCTAGAACCATATCTTGAGTAGGTACACAAACTGGTTTACCATCAGATGGCTTCATTATATTTCCTGCTGCAAGCATTAAGAATCTTGCTTCTGCTTGTGCTTCAACTGATAATGGTACGTGAACCGCCATTTGGTCTCCATCGAAGTCAGCATTATAAGCAGTACATACAAGTGGATGTAATTTAATAGCTCTACCTTCTACTAAAACAGGTTGGAATGCTTGAATTCCAAGTCTATGTAGGGTAGGTGCACGGTTTAATAGAACTGGATGGTCAGTAATAACTTCTTCAAGTACATCCCATACTTGATTATTTACCCTTTCAACCATTCTCTTAGCACTCTTTATGTTATGAGCAACTCCATCTTCAACTAACTTCTTCATTACAAATGGTTTAAATAATTCTAAAGCCATTTCCTTTGGAAGCCCACATTGATACATCTTAAGCTCTGGTCCAACAACGATAACTGATCTACCAGAGTAGTCAACTCTCTTACCAAGTAAGTTTTGTCTAAATCTTCCTTGCTTACCTTTTAGCATATCTGATAAAGATTTAAGTGGTCTGTTTCCAGGACCAGTAACTGGTCTTCCTCTTCTACCATTATCAATAAGTGCATCAACCGCTTCTTGAAGCATTCTCTTTTCATTTCTTACAATGATATCAGGTGCTCCTAGGTCTAAAAGTTTCTTTAATCTGTTATTTCTATTAATAACTCTTCTATATAAATCATTTAAGTCAGAAGTTGCAAATCTTCCTCCATCTAATTGAACCATAGGTCTAATATCTGGTGGAATTACAGGAATAACGTTTATTACCATCCATCTTGGATCGTTACCTGATTTTCTAAATGACTCAACTACTTCTAATCTTCTTATAATTCTAACTTTCTTTTGACCAGTGCTTACTTTTAATTCTTCTTTAAGCTCTTTTGTTTGAGAGTCTAAATCAATCTCTCCAAGTAATTGTTGAACAGCTTCTGCTCCCATTCCAGCTACAAAGCTTTCATCACCATATTTATCTACAGCTTCTCTATATTCTTTTTCATTTAGAAGTTGCTTCTTTAATAATGGTGTTTCTTTAGGGTCAATTACTACATATGAAGCAAAGTATAGTATTTTTTCTAAAGCTCTTGGTGACATATCTAAAAGTAATCCCATTCTTGATGGAATTCCTTTGAAGTACCATATGTGAGAAACTGGGGCAGCAAGTTCAATATGCCCCATTCTTTCTCTTCTTACCTTAGCCTTAGTTACTTCAACTCCACATCTATCACAAACTATGCCCTTATATCTTACTCTCTTATATTTACCACAATGACATTCCCAGTCCTTGATAGGTCCAAATATTCTTTCACAGAATAGACCATCTCTTTCTGGTTTTAGAGTTCTATAGTTTATGGTTTCAGGCTTCTTAACTTCACCTCTTGACCACTCTCTTATTTGATCTGGTGAAGCTAAACCTATTTGTATAGCATCAAAATTATTCAATTCAAACAAGGGTACATCCTCCCTTCAAATTTAGTGTTCATCATTTACAAAGTCATCAAGTTCTAAGTCTTCTTCGTGGAAGCCATCTAAAGCAAAGTTCTCGAATTCAACTTCTTCCTCTACTTCTACTTCATCTTCTGACAATGTATAACTATCATCTATATTTACTTCTTCAGAAACAACATCCTCTGTACCTTCGATGTTAACTTCTAAATCTTCCATATCTTCTTCTGCAAATTCTTTAAGTCTTACTTCTTGGTTTTCGTCATTTAATACTTTAACATCTAAACATAAAGCTTGAAGTTCTTTTATAAGTACTTTAAATGATTCTGGAACTCCTGGTTCTGGGATATTTTCTCCCTTAACTATAGCTTCATATGTCTTAACTCTACCTACAACATCATCTGACTTAACAGTTAATATTTCTTGTAGTGTGTGAGCTGCACCATATGCTTCTAATGCCCAAACTTCCATTTCTCCAAATCTTTGACCACCGAATTGTGCCTTACCACCAAGTGGCTGTTGAGTTACTAATGAGTAAGGTCCTGTTGATCTTGCGTGAATCTTATCGTCAACTAAGTGAGCTAGCTTTAAGATATACATTATTCCAACAGTAACTTCATTATCAAATGCTTCTCCTGTTCTACCATCATATAGTACAGTTTTTCCATTTGCATTGTATCCTGCTTTTTCTAAGCATTCTTCTATATCTTCTTCAGTTGCACCATCAAATACAGGAGTAGCTATATGCCATCCTAATTGACTTGCTGCCCATCCTAAGTGAACTTCTAGTACCTGACCGATGTTCATACGAGATGGAACCCCTAGAGGATTTAAACAGATTTGTAGTGGTCTTCCGTCTGGTAGGAATGGCATATCTTCTTCTGGAAGAACTCTTGATATAACCCCTTTATTACCGTGACGTCCAGCCATCTTATCCCCAACAGAGATCTTTCTCTTTTGAGCTATATAACATCTTACTAGCTCGTTAACTCCAGGATTTAATTCATCCCCGTTCTCTCTAGTGAAGACTTTAACATCTACAATTATACCTGCTTCCCCGTGAGGAACTCTTAATGAAGTATCTCTTACTTCTCTTGCCTTTTCACCGAAGATAGCTCTTAATAGTCTTTCTTCAGCTGTTAATTCAGTTTCTCCCTTAGGTGTTACTTTACCTACAAGAACATCTCCTGATCTAACTTCAGCACCTATTCTGATGATACCTCTATCGTCTATATCTTTTAATGCATCTTCACTTACATTAGGAATATCTCTAGTTATTTCTTCAGGTCCTAGTTTAGTATCTCTAGCTTCACACTCATATTCTTCTATATGAATAGAAGTAAAGACATCTTCTCTAACTAATTCTTCAGAAATAAGCATAGCATCCTCGTAGTTATAACCTTCCCAAGTAATGAAGCCCATTCTTATGTTCTTACCTAATGCTATTTCACCTAGATCAGTTGATGGACCATCAGCTAATACTTGGTTTTTAAACACTATTTCACCCTTATCTACTAAAGGTCTTTGGTTTATACATGTACCTTGGTTACTTCTCTTAAATTTAAGAAGTTTATATACGTCAGTTCCTCCATCAGAATCTCTTTTAACTCTGATTTCACTAGCACTTACATATGTTACTTTACCAGCATTTTTAGCCTTTGGTAAAACTCCTGAATCTACAGCAGCTTTGAACTCTATTCCTGTACCTACTACTGGAGCTTGTGGCTTTAATAATGGTACTGCTTGACGTTGCATGTTAGATCCCATCAGTGCTCTTGAAGCATCATCATTTTCAAGGAAAGGTATCATAGCTGTTGCTACAGATACTATTTGTCTAGCTGAAACGTCTATTAAATCAACTTCTTCAGCATTAACTACTAAGATATCATGCTTGCTTCTAACAGTAACTCTGCTATCAACGAACTTTCTATCTTCACCAATAGGTTCTTTAGCTTGCGCTACAAGATATAGGTCTTCTTCATCTGCTGTGAAGTATCTTATTTCATCTGTTATTACTCCATTTACCTTATCAACAACTCTATAAGGTGTTTCAATAAATCCATATTCATTAACCTTAGCATATGTAGCTAAAGAGTTAATAAGACCTATGTTTGGTCCTTCTGGAGTTTCGATTGGACACATTCTACCATAATGTGAATGGTGAACGTCTCTAACTTCGAAACCAGCTCTTTCTCTTGAAAGACCTCCTGGTCCTAAAGCAGATAATCTTCTCTTATGAGTTAATTCTGAAAGCGGATTTGTTTGATCCATGAATTGTGATAATTGAGAGCTACCAAAGAATTCTTTAATAGCAGCTGCAACTGGTCTAATGTTTATTAACATTTGAGGAGTTATAGCTTCTTGGTCTTGAATAGTCATTCTTTCCTTAACTACTCTTTCCATTCTTGATAAACCAATTCTAAATTGATTTTGTAATAACTCTCCAACTGATCTTAATCTTCTATTACCTAGATGGTCTATGTCATCTACATAACCGATAGAATAAGCTAAACCTATTTCATAGCTTATTGTTGCAAAGATATCATCTTTTATTATATGTTTAGGTATAAGCCTAGTTATATTTTTCTTAATTTCTTCTTTAATAGTTTCTTCATCATCGTAATTATCTAGTATTTCTTTTAATGTTGGATAATGAACATATTCCTTGATATTTAAATCTTCAATATCAAATGATATGAACTTATTTATATCAACAAAGTGGTTACCAATTACTCTAACTACTTTATCTTCTACTAGTATATCAACTGAATTGATACCTAAGTTTTGAATTTCTTCAGCAGTAATTCTGCTAATTTTCTTACCTTGCTCTACTATAATTTCTCCAGTTTCAGGATTAATTATGTCTGTAGCTGCAATTTGGTTGACTAATCTTAAATTTAATGCTAATTTCTTATTAAACTTATATCTACCAACTCTTGATAAATCATATCTTTTCGCATCAAAAAATAGGGAATCTATAAGAGATACAGCGCTATCCACTGTTGGTGGTTCACCTGGTCTTAGTCTCTTGTATATTTCCAATAATGCTTCTTCTTTAGTCTTAGTATTATCCTTTTCTATAGTAGCTTTGAATCTTTCATCTTCTCCAAAATACTCTAAAAGCTCTGCATCACTTCCAAAGCCCATAGCTCTAGCTAATATAGATATAGGAAGCTTTCTAGTTTTATCTATTCTTACATAAATAATATCGTTAGAATCAGTTTCATATTCTAACCATGCTCCCCTGTTTGGAATTACTGTTGATGAGTATAACTTTTTACCTGTTTTATCAACATTAAAATTGTAGTATACTCCTGGTGACCTAACAAGCTGACTTACAATAACTCTTTCTGCACCATTAATGATGAAAGTTCCTTGATCTGTCATTAATGGGAAGTCACCCATAAACACTTCTTGTTCTTTAATTTCTCCAGTTTCATTGTTTTGTAATCTAACTGAAACTTTTAGTGGTGCAGCATAAGTAGAATCTCTTTCCTTACACTCTTCCACTGAATACTTAATATTATCCATATCTAGTTTATAATCTACAAATTCTAAAACAAGATTGCCTGTAAAATTCGTAATAGGATTAACGTCATCAAATACTTCGTGAAGACCTTCCCTTAAAAACCATTGATATGAATCCAACTGTACCTCAATAAGATTTGGCATTTCTGTTACATCTTTAACTTTACCAAAACTCATTCTAGTTCTTTTTCCGACTTGGACAGGATGTACCATGAATTTTCACCCCTTGTATAAAACTAAAATAACCAAAAGCATAGCTTCCCTAAGGACTTTTACTTTCGGACAACATCACTTATTAGTATAACCACGTTTTACGCGCTTATACAAATTTTTCATATGAATATATACCTACCCATAATGAATAGTACATTTAATGATACTATCATATTACAGATTCAATGTCAATTATTTTTCTTGTATAAATTATGTTAATTTATTATTTTTATCATTTTAGCAATTTATAAAACTATATAAAGTATTCCAGCACCTCATATTTTATATAGTTTCATTTAGACAATCAAAAAGGTGCCATTACAGCACCTTTTTATTTTAAAGTTAATTACTTAACTTCTACTTCAGCTCCAACTTCAGCTAATTTAGCTTTCATGTCTTCAGCTTCTTCTTTTGAAACGCCTTCTTTAATTGTCTTAGGAGCTCCGTCAACTATTTCCTTAGCTTCCTTTAATCCTAATCCAGTTAATTCTCTAACTACTTTGATAACCTTGATCTTTTGGCCACCAGCGTTAGCTAATACTACGTCAAATTCAGTCTTTTCTTCTGCAGCTGCAGCACCACCTGCAACAGCTCCTGCAACAGCTACTGGAGCAGCAGCGCTAACACCAAATTCTTCTTCACAAGCTGTAACTAGCTCGTTTAATTCTAAAACAGTCATTTCTTTTATTGCTTGAATTATATCTTCTCTTGTCATTTTAATTGCACCTCCAAAATTTTTATCAGTTATTATTCAGCTGATTCTGATTCTTTTTTCTCTTTAATCGCATTTAATAAGTATGCTAGGTTTGATAATGGAGCCTTGAAGCTTCCAAGAAGTTTTGCGATAAGAACTTCTTTTGATGGTATTGTAGCAAGCTTTTCAACTTGAGCTTTATCATAAACTACACCATCTACCATACCAGCTTTTAATTCTAGTTTCTTGTGATCCTTAGCAAATGTGTGTAACACTCTTGCAGGAGCAGTAGCATCTTCGTAACCGAATGCTATAGAAACTGGTCCTTCTAAGTAAGCATCTAAGCCTTGAATTCCTAATTCATTAGCAGCTAAAACTACTAAGTTGTTTTTGTAAACTTTGTATTCAACGCCTGCTTCTCTTAGGTTCTTTCTTAAAGTTGTATCTTCTTCAACTGTTAAACCTTGATAGTTAGCTAGAACAACGCCTTGAGCTTTTTCTAACTTTTCTTTAATTTCAGCTACTTTAGCTTCTTTTAATTGTCTATTCTTGTTCATTACTGTGTGTCCACCTCCTCACAGTTTTTAACTGCAAATTTATATTAAGAAAGGCCTTCCCATAAGACATAGGAAGACCACAAATAATTACTTACCTTGGTGTTCCTCGGTAGGCAATTATTTAAACCTTTCGGCACCTACTGTCTTTGGAATCAGTATTCTTTTTAACAACATAAAAGATTTTATTACATAATCTTTTATTTGTCAATACTAATCTAAAACTTTTGTTGGGTTAACTTTAGCTCCTGGTCCCATTGTGCTTGAAACTGATACTGATTTAATGTATTGTCCCTTAGCAGCAGCTGGTTTAGCTTTGATTAATGCATCCATTAAAGTGTTGAAGTTAGCTTGAAGCTTTTCTACTCCAAATGACTTCTTTCCGATTGGGCAGTGAACGATAGCAGTCTTATCAACTCTATATTCAACCTTACCAGCTTTAATATCAGCTATTGCTTTAGCAACATCAAATGTTACTGTACCTGATTTTGGGTTTGGCATTAATCCCTTAGGTCCTAAAACTCTACCGATTCTACCAACAACACCCATCATATCTGGTGTAGCTACAACTACATCGTAGTCGAACCAGTTTTCGCTTTGAATCTTTTGAACTAATTCTTCAGCTCCAACGAAATCTGCTCCAGCTTCTTGAGCTTCCTTAGCTTTTTCTCCCTTAGCAAACACTAAAACTCTTACAGTTCTACCTGTTCCGTGTGGAAGAACAACAGCTCCTCTTACTTGTTGATCTGCATGTCTTGGGTCAACCCCTAATCTAACATGTAGTTCTATAGTTTCATCAAACTTAGCCTTAGCAGTTTTAACAGCTAAATCTAAAGCTTCAAATGGAGTGTATAATGCACTCTTATCTATTAATTTTGCACTTTCAATATAATTCTTTCCCATGATTTGCCTCCTTTGTGGTATTAGCGGTTTTTACCTCCCACTTTTTTACGAATTACTCTTCAACAGTTACTCCCATACTTCTTGCAGTACCTTCGATCATGCTCATAGCAGTTTCGATAGTAGCCGCATTTAAGTCTGGCATCTTTAACTCAGCAATTTTTCTTACTTGATCTTTTGTTAACTTACCAATTTTAGTTCTGTTTGGAACTCCTGAACCACTTTCGATTCCTAATTCCTTTTTAATAAGAACTGCTGCTGGTGGAGTTTTTAGTATGAAACTAAAAGATCTATCTTGGTAAACTGTTATTACAACTGGGATTATTAATCCAGCTTGATTAGCAGTCTTTGCATTAAACTCCTTACAGAATCCCATAATGTTAACACCGTGTTGACCTAATGCTGGTCCTACTGGTGGTGCTGGTGTCGCCTTACCTGCAGGAAGTTGAAGTTTAATCATTCCTGTTACTTTCTTAGCCATGTTATTATTCCTCCTATACTGTGGTAATACGGACTTTAAGTCCTCCCACTTTATTAAAACATTAGCTTATATTAAACTAATTTTTCAACTTGTGTAAATTCTAATTCAGCAAGAGTTTCTCTGCCGAACATATCTATTGAACCTTTAAGCTTACGCTTTTCTAAGTTTATCTCTTGGATTATAGCCACAAATCCTTTTAGTGGTCCAGAGATAACACTTACACTTTCCCCAACCTCTAAATCTATCTCTACAGGTGCTTCTTGAACTCCCATAGATTCGACTTCTTCATCAGTTAGGGGAACTGGTTTAGAAGCTGGGCCAACAAATCCTGTTACACCCCTTGTGTTTCTAACCACATACCATGACTCATCAGTCATTAGCATTTTTACTAACACATATCCAGGAAACTTTTTCTTTAGAGAAATCTTTTGTTTCCCATCTTTCTCTTCTACAACTTCCTCCATAGGAACTTGTATATCCTGAAGCAAGCTTTGAAGATTTCTATTTTCAATGGTTTTTTCAAGATTTGCTTTAACTTTGTTTTCGTAGCCTGAGTATGTGTGTACTACATACCATCTTGCTTTTTCGCTCATATTTTCTTATAGGCAATCACTGCCTAAACCTCCTTATTTTAGATTTAATATTAATTTAAAGAGGTTTTGAAAAATATAGTCAAACCCACCTACTAATACTATATATATTAGTACAACTACGCCAACTGCAATTAACGCTTTTTTAGTTTCATTTTTAGATGGCCAAGTTATTCTTTTAACTTCTGCCTTAACCTCTCTAAAAAACTTTAATATACCACCTTTTTCAGATGGACTTTTCGCTACTTTTACATTTCCTTTAACAGCCATTACTTCACATCCTTAATTATTGTGAGTATATGTCATCACTATACAGCTAACTACTTAGTTTCTTTATGAAGTGTATGTTTCTTACAGAATTTGCAATACTTATGCATTTCTAATCTGTCTGGGTTGTTCTTCTTATTTTTCATTGAATTGTAATTTCTTTGCTTACACTCTGTGCATGCTAAAGTTATCTTTACTCTCACAGTCTGCACCTCCAGTTTACCGTAAATAATATAAAACCTTATACTTTATGTTAATTTATTTTTCGTTAATTACCTAAACACATTACCATAAAACATGTATTATGTCAATATATATGACCTTCATAGGACTAGGTAATGAAACCCAGCCCTACGAAGTATTTATTAATCTTTGTTACTATTCGATTATGCTAGTAACAACTCCTGAACCTACAGTTCTTCCACC
>OGTN01000516.1_pt1 | contig 14701 bp, 11 predicted proteins | sample 1574591 | NCBI WGS metagenome assembly OGTN01 (sample SAMN03295830, study PRJEB24534) | human gut metagenome | isolation source: fecal sample 5 from infant 4 | host: Homo sapiens | place: USA: Pittsburgh, PA | collected 2014-07
TCCGCTAACTTTCCTAAAATCATCTAAGAGTAAAAATAATTCATCGAAACTTTTGCTGGTCTTATTAAAATTTAGGCTCCTATTCAAAATATCTGAAAAATCTAAATTTTTATTTCGAAAGTCTCCATAAAGATCTGCAAATAATTTTCTCTCCTCAAAGGGGTTAGTCTTAAAATCAATTAAATATCTTTGAAATTTTTCGTCTCTAATATTATTTAAAGATGCTTTAACAGCATTTTCTAGCATCTCTCCTGCCTTGCCATCATCTAAAATAGTAAAATTTGGATTTATTCCTATTAAATAAGAATAATTCCTCACAATTTCAAGGGCAAAGGAGTGAATAGTCATAATATTTAAATCTTTTTCTTCAAAATCAATATTTTCTTCCACAAGCTCCTTAGAAATTCTTCCAAGCATTTCCTCTGCAGCTTTTTTTGTAAAAGTTATAGCCAAAATTTTCTTTGGATCATTATTATTTTTAACTATATTTATGAATCTACTGGTGAGGACTCTAGTTTTTCCCGTGCCTGCTCCCGCCATTAAAGTTACATCTTTATCAATGGAAGACACTGCTTCAAGTTGGACTTTATTTAACTTCATAAAAACTCCATAAAAAAATCCCACTAAGGGGATTAATTAAATATGGCTTCTGCAAGAGATAATATGAACTTACTATCAACTTTATAATAAATTTCAGTTCCATTTCTGTCGCTATTTAGAACGCCAGCTCTTTTTAATTTGCCAAGATGAGATGAAACAGTTGGTTGAGGAATATTAAACTTCTCTTGTAATGAGCCAACATTGCATGGACCATTGTCAATTAAATTTTTAATAATTTTAAGCCTAACGGGATGCGCCATTACTTTTAAAACTTCAGCTGTCTTTTCTAAATTATCATTTTTATTTTTCACTTCAAACCTCCAAATATGTATGTGTTTTTATTTATTTATTTTTAATTTATTTACTATATTAAGATTATATAATTTTAAACAACTTTGTCAATAGTTTTTGTATAATTCTTAATTATGAAAATATTTCTAATACCATAAATTAGCAAAATTTAATTGGATTTTATAAAAGTCAAAATATGTAAATAAAGTTACAGCCTTTTAATATTTATCTTTCTTAATGAATAAAATATTTTCTCAAAATTTCCTCATAAAAAACTCCCATAATTATTATTATGAGAGATCTATAAAAATTATTTACTTATCTTTACACTTCTTGTTGAAGATTCCCAATCTACCTTTGCACCTAAAATTTCTGAAATAGCCCTTAGTGGAACAAAAGTCCTTGAATCCTTAATTACTGCTGGAGAATCAATTGCAATTTTCTTTCCATTGGCATTTATTTCCTTTTCTCCAATAACAAGACTTGCCTTGTTATCTCCAACAATAACAGTCTTTGTGTCAGCCTTCCAGTCAACCTTTTCGCCAAGAGCTTCTGATATAAATCTTAGAGGAACCATTGTCCTTCCATTTTCAATGTAGGCTGGAGTCTCTGGTTTGATTTCCTTTCCAGCAACTAAAATTTTTATTTCAGAATTTTCTTTGCTTGCTTCAGACTTTTCAACCTTAGTTTCCTTTTTGTCAAGGGTCTTTGCATTAGCCCAGTCAAGCTTTAGATAAGCTTTTTGTTCGCCTGAACCTTTGCCGCCACCAGCGATAGCATCCATAGCATCAACCCACACAGCAACAAGAATTTGATCTTCCTTAGGATTTGTTCTTTCAAACTCATGTATCTTATTGTACTCTCCGCTAAGAGGACTTTGTTTTGTTTCAACTCTTTTAGAATCCTTATCGCCATCATAGATAAATAAATTTGTAAGTTCGCCTTCCATATTCATAAACTCCATTTTTTTCAAATAAAGTTTATAAATAAATTTACCATCTATCTCTTCTACATCAGCAACTTGCTTCAAAGAAGGATTGCCCATAGACTCCTTGTCTGGTTCGCCATACTTAACTAACTTCACTGGTACTTCATAAGAACTTGCAGCAAAAATAGCATTAGGTAGTAAAACTAATACTAACAATAGTGATAAAATAATTTTTTTCATATTACACCTCTTTTTCTATATTCGAGGGACAAATACAAGAGATGCCCCTCTCTAAAATTAACTAAACTAAAAAACTAAATTAATTGTGGTCAATATTGTATAAGACTTGTGCAACTTGTGCTCTAGTAAATGATGACTTAGGAGCAAAGTTACCATCGCCCATACCACTTACTATTCCAAGTCTTGCCATTTCCTTTACAGAATCCTTAGCCCAGCCTTGAATCTTATCTTCATCTTTGAAGGCATTAGTCTTGCCCTTTGCATTAAGATTCTTGCCTGAAACCTTTAAGAATTTAGTCATCATCACAGCCATTTCTTCTCTAGTTAGTTCCTTATCTGGAGCAAAGTTTCCTTGTCCTACTCCTGATGCTATTCCAACTTTATTTGCCCATGTGATGTATGGACTGTAGTACATTCCTGACTTAACATCTTTAAAGTTTTGATCCTTGTAGTCATTTACATTGACATTTAACATCCTTCCAAGAACACTTACAAATTGTCCTCTTGTTATAGATTTGTTAGGACCAAATTCTGTATTACTTAGGCCTGCGAAGTATCCCTTGCTTACAACATAGTCAATAGCAGTCTTAGCCCAGTGTCCACTTGTGTCTGTAAAGTTGTTTGTATTATTATTTTGAACAGCTTGTTGATTTTGATTTTGTTGCTTTTGTTGGTTTTGTTGATTTTGATTTTGTTGGTTTTGGTTGTTGTTATTTCCACCAACTCTTCCTACTTCTCTTGCATTGTTCCAGTTAAAGGATAGGATTGCATTCTGCTCTCCTCCTCCCGGACCTTTGCCTGCTATTTCATCCATAGCATCTACCCAAACTGCAATGTTTACTCTGTCATATTTGCCGTTCATGGTCCATGACCAAGTGTTGCCTGATTGATCCGCTCTGTACTTGCTGCCATCAATGATAAACAGATTTGTTAAGTTGCCTGTCAAAGTTTTGCCGCCGAAATCTCTTTGGATAGCATGGAAATTAACACTGTATCTGAATTTTCCGTCCCTTTCTTCTACTCTAGCAGTGTGATTAATAGCCGCATTTGCCATAGAATAACCACTTTGATGAGCATGAAGAACTTCTACAGGAACTTCATATTGAACTGTAACTGGGCCGTTATTTTGGTTGTTTTGGTTATTGTTGCCCCAGCCTTGATTGTTGTTGCCCCAACCTTGATTGTTGTTGCCCCAACCTTGATTGTTGTTGCCCCAGCCGGAGTTGTTACCCCAGCCTTGATTGTTATTGCCCCAGCCTTGATTGTTGTTACCCCAACCTTGGTTGTTGCCAGAATTATTTGGCTTACTTGTATCTAATGTAAGTCCTGCCGCAGCAGCTTTTAAATTATCAATGGCAAATTTTACTTGCATGTCCGTAGCATTAGGTTTAGTCAATAAACTCATTAAAGAATTATATGCGTTAACATACATCATGTTGCTTTGATAAGTGTATTGAGGTCCGCCTAAGTTGGCATATCTTTTCAAAGCATCTACAACATCTTCCCTGCTCGGCACATTAGGTGTAGGTGTTGGTGTCGGTGTAGGTGTAGGTTGATCTTCATCTCCCCATCCGGTCCAAGCTTTTGCTTGGGACCCATTAACTAATATTTTAGCATTTTGAGTCCCCATTCCTTTACCAATGAATTCCATTGCATCTACAAAAACTTTAACGCAAATTTCTCCGTCCTTTGTCGCAAGTTCAGGATCAATTTCAAATTTTAATAAGGAAGGATATTCCTTTACAGTCCCATCTAAGCCTATTTCTTTTACCTTTGTAACATCAGTAACTTCTTTAGCATTAGAATCAAAATTATTATTTTCATAGATCCATAACTTTTCAAGATGACCTATAAGATCAAGTCCATTTATTTTTTTTCTTAGGGCTTTGAATTTTATAGTCATATAAGTCTTACCATTTTCTTCTGTAATTTTTGCCTTTTGAACTAAAGCACCATTACCCATTGATGGTTTGTTTTGATATCCATGCCATAATTTTATAGGTACTTCTAAGTTTTCCTCACTTGTCTTATTGCACTTAGACATAGCTGCATTAAGCTTTGAAATGTAATCATTCTCATCATCTTTTGTAAATATAAGTCTATCTAAATTAGATTCAACTTCACTAATTATTTTTTGCAAGTCTTTATATGCTTCCTTGTTATTATTAGTTTCGTTAATTGCTTTTGCCTTAGTTAAAGTAGTTTCTACAGTCGCTTTATCTCCCTCTTTATATTCTTCTATTGAATCAGAAAAAATATTTAGAATAGCATACTGACTACCCATTCCGTCTCTATCATCTTGCTCAAAATCAAATTTATAAGCGGCATTGATATCGTCTGGATCACCAGTATAATTACTAATGTCTGCTACATCTGTAAACTCTTGCATAATAGGCACAAAGACTTCTACTTGTGCTGGAATTGTGTTTTTAAATTTATTTTCTGCTAAATTTGGATATCTTTTTCCCCAATATCTCTTATAATTTTTTGTTTCATACGGAAACTCCAAAATCTTTGGATATTTCATATCTTTTCCATATTTTTCACATAATTCATCTGTGTAATCATAATATTTTAAACAGTTAGCTTTTTCAAAATTTTCTTTATCCTTAGCTCTTTTATCAAAATCTTTTATGTGTCTCAACTCTAAGAGATAACCTGAAAACCAAGCATCATACATACTTATAGCAATTGGATTCATTTCAATCTGAATATATATTTTCCCATCAGATTTTTTTATTAATTTTGCAATTTCCCCAATTGCCGCATCCGACATAGATTTTTGATCTCTTACAGTATGATATGACATAATATTTGCAAGATAAGTCTTATTTTCTTCTAACTTATCAAAAGGAACAACTGTACTCCTATTTGTAGTCGCATTAGCCTTTTTTATTAATTCAACTATTTTATTAGTTTTTTCATAAAACTCCCTTGTTTTTAGATTTATTTCATTAGCTGAAAGATTTAATTTTGAAGAATTTCTATCCATTAGAGCTGCTTGTTCTCTTATTAACCCTTGAATAAGATCAAATATTTCCTTTGTATCCTTATATGGCTTGTCTCCTTTTTTAAATTCTGAAACTAAATCATATAATTCCTTATCTTCTATTGTTCTCTTATCATTTGCCTCATCAAAGACTTCAGTTCCTCTTAACATAGAAATCCTATAAAATAAATAGTTCAATATGTTAGTGCGTACAGCACTCCTTATATCATCTAATTTCTCTTCATCACTTTCCTCTTCATAATTTTTCGATGCGGATTTTATTCCTTCCTTTATTATGTTTAGGTATGTTGGATTCAGGTTTGGATCTATTTGATCAACTATTTGTAAATATTGTTTGATGTCTTGCTTTATATCATCAGTAGCTTCCTCTGCAAATACAGGGACAGATGTTATCAAAAGAACTGATACAAGAACTAGTATAAAAATATTTTTAAATTTTCTCATATTTATTTAATAACACTAAGCTTATCCCAATTTATTGTTGAAATTGCATCTTGTGTCCCCATTCCTTTCATAATTTTTTCCATAACACTAGCATGAACTTTTATATTAATACTTTGAATTTTATTAATAGGTTTATCAATTTTAAACCTTACTTCTTTTGGATAATTAACTAGCCCTGATTCAGGATCTTGTAAATCTCTTAGATCTTTTTGCCATGACAATACTTCTGCATCTTTTAGTTCTTGGTTTTTATCAAAATATTTAAGGTCTTCCATATATCCTTCGAGTGTATGTTTTTTTCCTTTTTGTATTATTGTTCTCTTAATCTTTGTCATAGTTATATGAAGCCAATATTGTCCATTTGAATCCACTTCAACTTTACTACTAACAACTCCTCTATTCATCATAGATGGCTTATCTTTCTTGTCTGGATCAGAGTTCATGATTTTCATTTCAACATTATATTCACCTTGTGGAAGATTTTTATAATCTAAATAGTTATCTCCTAATGAAGCTTCTTTTATAAGATTTCCACTAAATAAACTATTATTATCACTTAATGCCTTGCCACCTTCTGCAAAAACAGAACCACTTGTTATTATTGCAAGGCCTAAGCCCGCAACTACTAAATTTTTTGAAATTTTTTTCATTTTATTATCTCCTTTTAATAATTTATTGTTAATCTAGCAACAGGTCTTGCATTTCCCATTGCATCATTTTTAACTCTTATATAATATTCACTACTTGGTCTACTTCCTAATTCAAGAAGAATTTTTTTATTGTAAAATTCTACTCCTTGGAGTCCTGTATCTGAAAACTTTGATATTGGAGTAAGATTTAATACCCTTGTACCTAGACCATTTTCAAATACTTCAAGATCAAGTAAGTGGGCTCTAATATTCCCAAAGTACATTGTTTTTAACCCAAGTTCCAAATAATATTTCCCATCTATTTGTAACAATTTTCCTTGATTTTCAAAAACATTACTTGCCATAGATCTTTGATCAGAGTTTTCCTTTAGTATATTTATATTTACAGCTTGTCCCTTACCCTTATATGAAAGATTATTTAAGGCCTTATCGAGATTTTTTATAGAATCCCTTAACCTATTAAGGTCATTATTACTAATAGCATATTGAATACCATCTCTTGTCCCTTGTAATTCATTTTCACTAGACTTATTTAAAATATTTTTATTTAATATTTCATTTACTACTTGGACTAATACCTTAGCCTTTTCCTTATAAAATTCTGGGGATTCATCTCCAGAAGATTTTGCTAAGTTCATAGTTCTTTCAATCTTTTCAACTCCACTTAGACAGATATAAGAAGTTTTAAATTTTTCAAGGTCATTTTTCGCCTTTTCTATATCTCCTTCTAAGATAAGTGAGTATAGGTTTACTTCTCCGCTGTTTAAATAAGCTTCTGCTTCTTTGATCTTATTAGACAAGAGATTTATTGCCATTTTCTTGATATTATTTTTATCAACTTGTCCAATAACATAATATCCTTGGTTACTTGAAATATTAAATATAAGTTCCCTTGAACTTGCCATTGATGCCAATGGAATTAGCTTACCATTCTTATATTCATAAGCGAAATAATTTCCTAAATTATTTCCCTTTAACTTTACTGTGGCAAGAGGGCATACATTGGCATTCCATGAACCATTATAATTTAATTCTAAAGGCTTATTGCCATCATATAGGCTTAGCTTTACAAGGCTTGGATTATAAATCCCCTCTTCTTCTGCAAGATAGTTTAATTCATCCTGCATATTGTAGTCTGATAATTCCTCTGCATATATCATTGAATCCTTTGGTAATGCAGCTTTTTTACCCGTGCTTAAAATCATAGGACATCCTAGACCTGGCATAGTATCTCCCTTAACTTCTGATATAGTTTCCTTGTCGTAAGGTATAACATAAGTTTGGGTATTGCCTACACCTATACCATTTTTATCAAAGGCTTTTACCTTTAAAGTTACATTTCCACCCATAGAAGATATATTTGTCATATTAAGGGGATCAATCTCAACATTATAATAAGAGTCTTCATGAAACTTACTTTGATTGTAAAAACTTAAGTCTGCATCAAAGGAAGTTTCATTAGGTTCACTTCCATCGAGAGTATATTTAATATTTCTTATACTACTTGTAAGGAATGAGTTTTTCTTAAATATGAACCTTACATTTTCACCATCTCTTGTTAACCTAAACTTGTTTCCATCTATTGATGTGTAAGGTGAATATAAGACTCCTCCGATATTGAAATCATAAGGAAGTTTATTAGACTTATTTTTCTTTACGCTTACATCATCTTGTTTTACAAATTCAAGTTTTAAGTCATCTGAATCGGATTTTACTGGTGTCAATAGGCTTAAATTAATTTTAGCAGATTGCTCATATCTTTCTTGTTTGTACTTTGTTGTTTGGAATTTACCATAAAGATAAATTTCTTCAGCCCCATCTATTGGAATATAGGCTTCTGATAGTTGGTATTTGCCACCAATTTTTCCTTCTTCTATTACCTTACTTTGTAAGCTATAACGTGTTTGGTCTTCTCCGTAGGAATATCCCAAAGTCTTTGTACCATCATCATAGCCACTGCTATCAAGTTTTAAATTGAAGAAGTTAATATACAAGTATTTTTTCCCTTGGTATTCAACAACTTTTCCAACTTGGTCAACTATCTTCCTTAGTTTTGGTTGTGCAAATTTTGTATCCGCTAAATTGATATTTACAAATTCGTTTGAATCTTTTTCTTGAAGAGTGTCCCAATATATAGTTGGTCTTGCATATTGAGTCCCCATTTCTTCTCCTTCTTCACCGAATTCTTCCATTACTGGAACAAATACTCTAACTTTTGTTTCTTGAATATTTTCAAGTTTAGTCTTATCAATAGGATACATAATATTTTTTGGATATTTCAATTTATACTTTTGAGATAGTTCATCTTCATAATCATAATAATCTAGCACATTAACTTTAGCAAAAATATCATTAGAATTTAAATAATATATATCTCCTAAATATCCTGTTGCCCCATATTCATCAAGCGTTAAAGGTAACATTTTAAACTTGAGAAAATAACTACCATTTTCAACTACAATACTTGCTGGCTTTTCCACAGCTCCATCCATCATAGATAATGATGTTTTTCCATTCTTCCTAACTTCAATCTTTACACTATATTCGCCATCTGGCAAATTCCTGTAGTCAAGCTTTGCTTTTGCAAAAGTCTGACCAGTTAATATAAAGATTAATAAGCTAAAAAATATGAAACTTTTAATTTTTTTCATTTCAGCTCCTCTCTCTTACCATTAAAAATACAAATGCCTACATTCTTACTCGTCAGCTTATTTAGTCCTCAAATTTTTTAACCACCTTCTTTTTTTATCTTTTTACTTAAAAATCTTCTTTACTCTATCATTAAAACATTTTTCATCTATTTGTTTTATTGAAATTTTATGAGATTTTTATTTTTTTACTAGTATCTAGTTCTTTAAAAAGTTATAAACGTACTTTCCTAATCCCACCCATACACCCACTAATTTTTATAAATTAATTAATTTTTTCAAAGAAGTAGTCTGCTGCTGCTTCTAGTTCTTCTTCCGTTGCCTTTCTTGATGCAAGGCTTGTGTCTATCATTTTTTCTTTAATCTTCTTTGGTACTATCACTCCTTTTATTCCTTTTAATTTTTCTATCATCTTTGGATCTACTAGCCCAGGGCATATGTATTGACCCAGTGATTCTTTTCCTCTTAGTAAACCTTCTAAATTCTTAATGACTTTTCTTCCATGTTCTGAGTCGGGCATGGCGCCTAGTGTTGCAAATAGTCCTATTTTTTTATTTTTGATGGTCTTTAAGAATTTTAGGGCCTTGGTCTCTAAGGTCCCTCTATCTATCCAAGCACCCAAGAGTATAAAATCAAATTTTTCTACTTCAGGTGCATCTCTTATGTCCTTTATGGTCATTTGATATTCTTTCTTTAAGACTTCATAAATTTTTTCTGCCATTCTCTTAGTGTTGCCTGTTTTTGATGAATATATTATTAGTCCCTTCACTTTTCCTCCTTAATCTTCTGCAAATACATATTTTTTATTTTCAATATCTATTATTTTTAGTCTTGTGTCGTAAATCTTGCTTATGTTTTCTTCTGTTAAGACTTGGCTTGCTTTTCCTTGAAATTCGATTTTCCCCTTCATCATTCCTACTATGTTGTCCGAATATTCTAAAGATTGGTTGATGTCATGAAGGACCATGATTATTGTTTTTCCAAGATTTTTATTTAAATTTCTTATTAGTTTCAAAATTTCTATCTGGTATTTTATGTCTAAGTAGGTTGTGGGTTCGTCCAGGAGAAGTACATCACTATCTTGTGCTATTGCCATGGCTATCCATGCCCTCTGGACTTGTCCACCTGATAGGGAGTTGACTCTTTCTTTTCTTATTTCTTCTAAGCCACAAACTTCTATGGCTTCATTTATTTTATTTTTGTCCTCTTGACTTGGTTTTTGCATGAAGCCAAGGTAGGGATTTCTTCCATAGGCAACAAGTTCTTCAACATTAATGTCCCCTGCTATTTGATTTTTTTGTCTAACTATGGCAACTTTTTTTGCAAATTCTTTTCTCTCTATATTTTTTATGTTTTTGCCATCAAGACTTATAAAACCCATTTTTGGTTTTTCTACTCTTGTTATTAGCTTCAAAAGAGTTGACTTGCCACAGCCATTGGCCCCTAAGAGTGTTGTGATTTTATTTTTTTCTATTTTTAGATTTAAGTCTTTTATGACCATGTTCTTGTCATAGGCGAAAAATAAGTGATTAATTTCCATAATTTTTCCCTCCTACTTTTAATAGGCCTATAAAAAATATTCCGCCCACTACTGTCATTACTACTGATGGTTTTATTTCGTAAGGGTAGGCTATCACTCTTCCCAAGGTGTCTGATAGGAGGAGGGTTATTGCTCCCAGTATCATGGAATAGGGTATTAGGTTCTTGTGGTTTGAACCAAGAATTATTCTTGCTATGTGTGGCACTACTAGGCCTAAGAATCCTATTACACCAACTATGGCTGTGGATACTGATGCTAGCATTATTCCTATTAAGGCTAGGATAAACCTATCTCTATTTACATTAACTCCCAAGGATTGTGCTGTTTGGTCTTCAAGTTGAAGTAGGTTCGCTGTCCTTATTGTGAAGAGTGCTATTATTAGAAATGGGATTCCGTAAATTGCCATAATTTTTACATCTGCCCAAGTTTTTTGTGCTACATTTCCTTCTATTATTGATTGAACGTTTGTGAGGTTGCCCCCCATCATGGATTTTATTCCTTCGTTTACCCCCATTAGGGTCATGTTAAGTGCTACACCTACAAGTATTAGTTTTATTGGGTTGGATCCCCCGTTCCAGGCTAGTGAATATATTAAGAGGTAGGCAAGGAGTCCTCCCACTACTGAAAAAAGTGGGCTAAAAGCATATTGACCAGGGAATAATATCATTACAAGGCTTGCTGATAGACTCGCTGCTGATGATATGCCTATTATGCCTGGATCTGTTAGGGGGTTTTGCATTACTGCTTGAAGGAGGACTCCTGATGTTGCAAGAGCCGCCCCAGCTAATATTGATATTATTATTCTTGGAAACCTAAGGTCATATATTGTTGCTACGTCTGGATCATATTCAACAAATAAACCTCTTATTAGTTTGCTAAAAGTCATCTCTATAGAGCCTATTTTTGCTGAATAGAGGATAATCCCTATTAGAATAAGTATTGATATGACGTAGACTAAAATTTTTCTATTTCTTTTCATTTGTCTTATCACCTGTGTTTTCTTTTTCATTTGATTGTCCTTCATAGAAAAGTTTGTCTAAGTCATTTAAGGCTTCCTTGTAGTTAAATTTCGCACTCATGCCAAATTTTTTGTAGTCAAGATCGTAAACCTTGCCTTCCTTAACTGCCCTAAAGTGTTTCCAAATGTCATTTTCTGCAAAGTCTTTTTTAAACATTGCCATTACTTGATCTGGTAGGGCATGGGCTGTTCTAAGAATTATGTCAGGATCTTTCTTTAACATATCTTCAGTGTTTATTGTTATAAATTGTTGGTCTGTCCCTTCATATACATTTTCTGCACCTGCAAGTTTTACAAGGCTTCCTGTATAGGAGTTTTCTGTTGCTACTACATAGGAACCTGGCAAACCCATTAAGATTAATACTCTAGGTGCTTTTTTGTCCTTGTGTTTTTCTCTATAGTCGTCTATGAATTTTTTGTAATCATCAATTAAGTCTTTGGCTTCTTTTTTTCTGTTAAGTAATTTTCCAAGATCCTCTATTGACTTATACATTCCATCTGTGTTGTTTAGGTTTAAAAATCCATAGTCAAGGTCTGCTGCCTTGTATTTTGGAAGTAGGTCTGATATTAAGGATACTGGCGAAAAAACATAGTCTGGATTTATTTGTTTTAATTTTTCAATGTCTGGCGTCATTGCCATGCCTACCTTAGGAACATCCTTATATCTTTCTGGCATTGGATCGATTTTTGAGTCTGGCACTGCAACTAGGTCAATATTTAATTTTTCCATTATGTAAACTGTTGCCATTGATGTTGCTGCTATTCTCAGTTCGCCATTATTTTCTTTCTTGCCAGATTTTTGACTCACGCAAGACGTTAATAATAGACTTGCTAGAAGTATGGCTAGAATCTTTTTTATTCTATTCATAGATGTTTCTCCTTTTTTCTTCTAATTCATCTTCTACTTTTTTCTTGTAGTTATATGATAGGAGGGCTAGTATGATAAATCCTCCTGTTAATATTACAAAGAGACCTATTAAGCCATAAATAAAAGCCAAAGTTACTTTGCCTAATTTTGTCTTGGATGTTTCTTTTTCATCTTGGTCATCTGAATAATATAATTTTTTAATTATTGGAGAATCCTTTGTTAAAAGTCCATGGTCATAACCTAAGTCACCAGCAGAAAATTTTGAGTTAACTGGTTTTTGTTCTATTTCTTCTCCTTGGTCAGAAGCTTGTAGAACTTCTCCAACTTGTTCATCATTGTCTAGTGGTTTTAAATTGCTTAGGTTAGGTATATTGTTATTTGTATTTGTTTTAGGAATGTTTACCTGTGCCTGTGGGGCTTCCGCTGCTGCTACTTCTTGTTTATTAGTATGTCTTGATGAACTATTTTGAAGGCTTGCAAAGTCAGTGTTACCTTTAACTAGATCTGATATTGTGTAGTAAAATATTACATCCCTTCCCATAGGACCTACAAAAAATGTTGCCCTTACGATTACATTTTTGCTTGGTATTTCAAATCTGTAATCTCTTGTTTCTGCTGTCTTTCCTGTAACTTCTGCTGGTACAGAATAGAAACTATTGTCGCCATAATTTTGGACTGCGAAGGTTTCATTTTTTATATAGTTGGCTAGGTTATAACGGACTGACAAAAATATTCTTCCATCATCTGTTGTTTCTACCAAAGCTTGTGGACATACTACATTTTCTGTCATACCCTGTCCTATGCCTGGATTGTTACCTGGGTCTTCTATAACTCCTGTAACGGGATGGATATAGTAGGGCGTTGTCTTTGCTATTTCTTGTGAATAGGCATAGGTAACATTTATTAGACTTGTAAAAATGAGAGCCATAAGGCAAAGACTATTTATTATTTTTTTCATTATCTTTTAGCCCTCCTAAAAACATCATTTCATCTTTCATATCTTTTACTTCTTGCAAATTTTTTCTAATTACAACAAAGGCCATTGAATTTAATCCTATAAATATTAGGAGTATTAAAATAATAATGCCCTTTGATTCTTTTTCTTCAATTTCTTGTCCTTCTGCTCCAATCTCTGCATCTTTATTTTGATTGAAGGATGGTCCCTTGTTTTCTTGACTTGAAATTTTACTTTGTTGTGAGCCTATAGAAGGTGGACTTGTGTTTAGTGTTGTTGAACTAACTTGTGGTCCTTCTACTGGCATAGGGGATGAGGAATCTGAAGAGCTTGATATTTTTTGTGCCTGTGGCTTTTTAACTGTCGTCATAAAGGCCTTTGCTCTTTCTTCCTTTGAACTACTATTGCTTGTACTTATATTGCTTAATGTCGGTGATTTATTATTATCTATGCTTTCATTTACTTGCATACCTGATCCAGCAGCTTTCACCACTATAAAAATTGCTGAATCTTTTGTTTTAAATTCAATGTGATCTCCATTGACTTTGAAATCTATCTTCTTTTTTTCTCCATTATTTACTTCATAAAGACTTAGCTTGTCTTGTCCTTTAAATTTTAAAAGAGGTAATTTTAAATCAAATTCTTTGTTTGCATAAATCTTTTTTCTTTTTGCTTGAATACTTTCTTCATTGCCTTGTATTTCATCTAGGGGTCCTAAAAACTCTATCTTAAAAACATTTACTTGATCTAATTTGTCAAAGGACTTTGTGAATTCTTCTGCCTGCTTTCCTGATAATCTATTTCCATAAAAAGAAAATTCTTCATTAAAGGTATCAGGATCATAGTTTACTATTATGTTTTTATTTTGAACTTCTCCAGCTTCCTTTGAATTAAATTCTGGTTTATTTGCTCCTTCTTTAAAATTGTTTATTAATATTGAATCGCTTTCATTTATTTTTTTAATCTCGCCATAGTCAAGTTTTATTCTTGCCCTTATTGGTTCATCCCCCATAGGTTCTACTTTTGGATCTACATAAACCCTTGTCATTTCATCCATATTAACTAGGGATGTCTTAAAGACTCTTGGTCTTTTATCTTTTTCCTTGGGTACTTCTAAGTCATAGCAAGCTGCCTCTGCCCTGTGATAAATTCCATCTTCCTTTTGGAAGTAAATATTAATTAGAGAAGCTGTTATTGATAAGTATTCCATCTTGTCAGATCCTATGTAGAGGTTTGCTTCTCCATCCTTCACTTCAATCTCGGCTTTTTGTACAAGCGCTTTGTTGCCCATACTAGGTTTTTCTTCGATGGAATGCCATAACTTAATTGGAATTTCATAGTAGCCATCTTCTAATTTTATTTCTTTTTTCTCTGGTGTGCTTTCATTATCCGCAAATACAAAATTCGTTAAGAATAATAAAGATAATAAAAATACTAGAGATATGTAAATTTTTTTATTTTTCATTATAAAGACCCCTTGTTATCAATTTATATTACTTAGGTAATGAT
>OGTN01000521.1_pt1 | contig 14549 bp, 9 predicted proteins | sample 1574591 | NCBI WGS metagenome assembly OGTN01 (sample SAMN03295830, study PRJEB24534) | human gut metagenome | isolation source: fecal sample 5 from infant 4 | host: Homo sapiens | place: USA: Pittsburgh, PA | collected 2014-07
GTAAATACATAATTTAATGGGGGGTCAATATGCCAGTTAGAATTGCAATACTTGGTGGTCCAAGATGTGGAAAAACTACTTTAATACAACAACTTTATGTTGAGTTTAAAATCAGAGGCTTAGATGTTGGAGCCGCAACTGAATATAGTACAGAATATCTTAAAGAAAAAGGTATGATAGAAACTATTTCTGAACAATACGGTATTTATTTAGGACAACTTCGTTTAGAAGAATCATTAAATCAATTTGATTATGCTTTAACAGATTATGCAACTTTTGTACCATATATATATGGAAGATTTATGCTAGGTGATAAAAAAAGATCTGAAAAAGAAATTGAAATACTAAAAGATCTTTACCATTTAGCTCTTAAAGATCTTCAAAAGTATGATCATATCTTCTTTGTTCCTAGAGAATTTGGTTATACTCAAGATGGTGTTAGATGGCAAGATGAATCAACTGCCTCTGCAGTTGATAATGCATTAAAGCAATTCTTAGATAGTGAAAATGTTAAATACACAACTATAGAAGGTTCAACTAAAGATAGAGCTAAACAAATACTATCTATTGTTGGATTAGATAATAAAGACGTACTGCCTACTATGAGAGAACTTAAAAAGAAAAATTCAAAATAAAATATATAAAATAGGTCATATTAAAGGTTAAGAATATGACCTATTTTTTTACTTAAAAGTATTTATTAATTTGATAGTTATTTTATGATATAATAGTCTAGGCTATTTAAGAGATAAAACAATTATTTTCTTAATCTTTCATATTTATATATATTAATGAAGGAAAATAGTTAATATTTTAATATACATAAAAAAATTAAGGAGGAAATTAGATTGAGCGATTTAATTAAGGAAATAGAGAAAAGAAGAACCTTTGCCATCATATCTCACCCTGATGCTGGTAAAACTACTCTTACTGAAAAATTCTTACTTTATGGAGGAGCTATTAGAATGGCTGGTTCTGTAAAGGCTAGAAAAGCTGCTACACACGCAGTTTCTGACTGGATGGAAATAGAAAAGCAAAGAGGTATCTCTGTTACTTCATCTGTTATGCAATTTAACTATGGTGGATATTGTATAAATATACTAGATACTCCTGGTCACCAAGACTTCTCAGAAGATACATATAGAACACTTATGGCTGCCGACTCAGCTGTTATGGTTATAGATGGAGCTAAAGGGGTTGAGGATCAAACAAGAAAATTATTCCAAGTTGCTTCATTAAGAGAAATTCCTATATTTACTTTTGTAAACAAAATGGATAGAGAAACTAGAGATCCATTCCAACTTCTAGAAGATATTGAAAGTGAACTTGGTATAAAATCTTACCCAATGAATTGGCCAATAGGATGTGGAAGTCACTTTAAAGGTGTTTATGATAGAGCTACAAACACAATACACTTATTTGATGGTGGAAACCATGGACAAAGCGAGGTTTCAACTATAACTGGTGACTTAGAAGATCCTAAATTTAAAGAACTTCTAGGAGAAGATTTACATAATAAGTTAATGGAAGATGTTGAACTATTAGATATAGCTGGTGACGAATTTGATTTAGAGAAAGTTAGAAAAGGAGAATTAACTCCTGTATTCTTTGGATCAGCTCTTACAAACTTTGGAGTTGAGCCATTTTTAAATGACTTCTTAAAACTAACTACTTCTCCACTTCCAAGAAATTCATCAATAGGTGAAATAGATCCTATGACTGAACCATTCTCAGCTTTCGTATTTAAAATACAAGCTAACATGAATAAAGCTCATAGAGATAGACTTGCTTTCATGAGAATATGTTCTGGTAAATTTGAAAAAGGAAAAGATGTTTTCCACGTTCAAGGTGGTAAGAAGGTTAAACTTGCTCAACCTCAACAATTCTTAGCTCAAGATAGAGAGGTTGTTGAAGAAGCTTACGCTGGAGATATCATAGGGGTATTTGACCCAGGTATATTCTCAATAGGAGATACTTTATGTTTAAATCCTAAGAAATTCAAATTTGAAGGTATTCCTACATTTGCTCCTGAACACTTTGCTAGAGTTAAACCTGTAGATACTATGAAAAGAAAACAATTCATAAAAGGTGTTACTCAAATAGCTCAAGAAGGTGCTATTCAGGTATTTAAAGAATTACACATCGGTATGGAAGAAATCATAGTTGGTGTTGTTGGTGTTCTTCAATTTGAAGTTTTAGAATATAGATTAAAAAATGAATACAATGTTGATATAAAAATGGAAAGACTTCCATTTAGATATGTTAGATGGATTGAAAATGATAATATAGATGTAGATTCACTAAACTTAACTTCTGATACAAAGAAAGTTAAAGATTTTAAAGATAGAAATCTACTTATATTCCAAAATGACTGGGGTATTTCATGGGCTATAGATCACAACCCTGGAATAATACTTTCAGGTGTTGGTAAATCTAACGACTAATACATTATTTTAAAGAAAACACATGATTTTAAGAAAACTCTTAAAGAATCATGTGTTTTTTTGCATTTAACAAGTTAACATTTAGTTCATATTTAAACTAAATATGTGCTATGATAAATTTATAGCAACATTACTTTAAATTAAATAATATCTTATATCTTAAGTGAAATTTAATTTAAAACAAATCTAAAAAACTTAATGGAATTATTAATTTTTTATTAACTAAGTTAATTAAAGTGGTAAAAGAAAGAAGGGAATATATGAAAGATAATATACTTAAAAAGATTAAACTTAATAAACCACTTAGCTTTTTTATTTTAATAATATGGTGTGCAGTTGTAGCATTTTTATTTTTAACTGCCCCTTCCCTATCAAAGCTAGTTAGTGAAAAAGGAGGAATACAATTACCAGATGATTATTCTTCTAAAATTTCAGAAATACTCCAATCAGATAATAAATTTAATAGCAAAGATAGCTATATAGCTGTTTTTCACTCAAGTAATAAATTAACAGATGAAAATCTAAAAAATATAAAGGATACTATTGATAGATTAAAATCAAAAGAAAATAGTGATTATATTCAAAGTATAAATGATAGTTTTGATACTCCTCAGCTAAAAAATCAACTTAACTCTGAAAATGGTAAAACTATTATAGCCTTAATGACAGTAAATCCAAAGGATTCCTCTGTAAGTACAATAGAAAAAACTTTAAATGATGAATTAAAAACTCCAGGGGTTGAAACCTATGTTACAGGACAAAGTCTTATAGAGAATGATGTTAATGTGGCTGCACAAAAAGGACTAAACAAAACTCAAACAATAACTGTAATATTTATATTCATAGTGCTTATATTATTGTTTAAATCAGTAGTTACTCCATTTATTCCTTTACTTACTGTAGGAATAAGTTATTTAGGAGCTCAATCTGTTGTTGGGATTTTAGCAGATAAATTTAATTTTCCTCTTTCAAACTACACTCAAATATTTATGATTTGTATAATGTTCGGTATTGGAACTGATTACTCTATTTTGCTACTTAATAGATTTAAAGAGGAATTAGCTAATGGAAATAATAGACTTGATTCTGTAAAAATAACCTTTAAAACTGCTGGTAAAACAGTTTTATCTAGTGCTACTCCAGTATTTGTTGTTTTTGCATCCTTAAATTTTATTGGATTTAATTTATATAGAAGTGCCGTAGCTGTAGCAATTGGTATATTATTTTTAATTGCAGCCTTATTTACAATTTTCCCAGCAGTAATGATTATATTAGGAAAGAATATTTTCTGGCCTGTTAAAGGAACCTTTAAAGCAGAAGAAAATAGACTTTGGGCTAAGTTAGCTAATAAAGCATTTAGTAAACCAATTCCTATACTTGGAGCTATATTCACCATACTTTTACTTCCTATTTTATTTAATAACTTTCATCAATCATTTAACAATTTAAATGAAATTGGGGATACTTACTCTGCTAAGGAAGGATTTAATATAATAGCAGATGACTTTGGTATAGGACAAGCATCTCCTGTTTCAATATACATAGAAAATGATGATGATATGAGAAAGCCTGAATATGTAGCCTTAATAGAAAAACTTTCTAATAATCTACAAAACTCTAGTAATGATATAAAATCAGTATTAAGTGTTACTAGACCAACAGGAGTTCGTCTTGATGAAATTTATGTAAATGACCAAGCTGGTCAAGTTTCACAAGGTATAGATAAAGCAAATAATGGATTAAACAAAATAAATGACGGATTAAGTGATGCTAGTAAAAAGATAGATTCATCAAAAAGCAAGTTAAAAGGAGCTGAAGAAGGTACAGCTAAGCTTCAAGAAGGAACTGAAAAAACTGAAAATGGAGTTTCTGAACTTCAAAGTGCTCTTAATAAACTTGTGGAAAGTATTCGTGAAGAACATAATGGTGCCACAGAATTAAAAGATTCCATAGACGGTGCCTTAGATAAAGTTAATTCTTTAAAACTAAGTAAATCTCAACTTGAAGAAGATTATAGTGCCATAGTTAATTCTGCTAATGATGTTCTTGAAAATTTAAACAAAATTGATTCCTTAACAGGTAATCCAAATTCAGTTAATATAGATACTAGTAAACTTAAAGAATCTCTTTCATCATTAAATTCTCATTTAAGTGAATATTCAAAGTCACATCCAGAGGTTTTAAATGATGAAAATTTCAAAAAATTCTCTGATGATATTAATAATTTAAATAATAACTCTAATAATTTACAAGGAACTTTTAATAATACTCCAGAAATTAAAGCAATTAACGAAAGCATAGGTGCATTAAAAGTTTTAATAAATACTGTAAATAGTAAAAAGGATACTGTAATAAATGATTTAGATAAATTTAATTCTGGAATTTCTGAAATTGAAAATGGATTAAAGGCTTTAGATAGTGGTCTTGGCAAATCCTTAGCAGGGGGAGAAGAAATTTCATCTAAAGTTCCTGAAATTTCAAATGCCTTAAACCAAATAGCTAATGGTCAATCTAAAATCCAAGATGGTTTCAAAGAATTTTCTGGCCAAATAAATGAATTATCTAATGGACTTGAGGCTGGTTCTAATGGATTAACTGAAATTCAAAATGGACTTAAGTATGCTAACGGATTTATAAATGATTGGTCAAATCTATCTTATAATCTTTCAGGAATTTGTGTTCCAATTGAGGTATTTAGTAATGATGAATTTAAAAAATCCCTAAATCAATATATGAGCTCAGATGGTAAATTAGCAGTAATAAATGTAATTACTACAAAGAATCCTTATTCCAATGAAGCAGTTAATGAAATTCCTAATCTTAAGTCTCTTGTTCAAGATGGAGTTAAAGGAACTAAGTTAGAAAATGCTAATATAGGTATTGGTGGAATGGCTAGTACAACATACGAAACTAAAAGGATGGCTGACTCTGATTATGATAAAGCTTTAATATTTGTAATAGTTGGAGTATTTATTACCTTAATTATTATATTGAGATCTTTAACAATGCCAATTTACTTAATGATTTCTTTATTACTAACTTATTTTACTTCAATAAGCGTAATACAATTTGTTGTCACTAAAATCATGGGATATCCAGGTATATCATGGATAACATCATTCTTTGGTTTTGTAGTTTTAATGGCTTTAGGTATAGATTATTCAATATTTATAATGACAAGATTTAACCAAGATCTTAATGGTTCTATAAAGGAACGTATAATAAGAACAATGAAAAGCATGGGTGGTGTAATAATATCTGCCGTAATAATCCTTAGTGGTACCTTTGCAGCCTTACTTCCATCTGGAGTATTATCCTTAATTGAAATTTCCATGGTGGTTCTAACAGGCATACTTTTATATGTTGTCTTTGTTCTTCCTCTATTTATTCCAGCAATGGTAAAAATATTTGGAAAGGCAAATTGGTGGCCATTTAAACCAGCCTTATCAAAAGAGGATAAAAATTTAGATGATTCCACTACTATTGTTACAACAGTAGTCACAACCACTACAACTACCACTACAACTAAAAATGGTTCTTCTACCATAACAAAAAAAGAATCCAAAACAACTACAACCAAGGAATAAAATAAATAATATAGAGAAATTTATAAAAAACTTCTACTTTGCAAAATAAATTTTTATGAAAATAAAGAGACTAAAATCCTAAATTTTACGATTTTAGTCTCTCTTTATTTAAGAAAATATTTTTAAAATACTAAATAAAAAAATTTAACTTTTCACCTAATCTTATATAAAATTATTGTCTTCTATATTATAAAAATATGGTCAAATTAATCTAATACAAACTTTTCTATAGCCTTAGCTACTCCATCATTTTCATTTGTATCTGTTATGTAATCAGCTTTTTCTTTTAAAAATTCTTCTGCATTTCCCATAGCTACTCCAAGTCCAGCAAATTCTATCATACTAAGATCATTTTCACTATCTCCTAAACACATAATCTCTTCCCTGTTTATATTTAATATATCAGCTAAAACTTTTACGGCACGTCCTTTTGAAGTACCTTTATTCATTACTTCAAAGTTACTTGGTGAAGAACTTACAACTTCTAAATCTTCATATTTTTTCAATTCTTCTTTTGCCTTAAATAAATCATTAAGTTTATTACTATCATTTTCTATACAAATAGCCTTAAGTATATGTTTCCCATAAGTTTTAAAAGCTTCTTTAAAATCTATTCCTTCTGAGAACATTACCTTTTCTTTTGATTCTCCCATCATTTTATTCATAACCTTATAGCCATGCTCTTCTGGAACAATCTTTTCAGAGATTACAGTGTTTGGTGTATTAAAATAGGCCATATTAATATCATATTTTTTTATGACATCATATATTCTATCTAGTTGATCCTCATTTAAAACAGATTCATATATTACTTTATCTTCATCCTTTTCTCTTATGAAAGCACCATTACATGATATTATAGGTGTTTTAACTCCTAAAAGTCCTGCATAATATTTAGCTGAGGCAAATAATCTACCTGTTGTTACAGCTACCTTTACGCCTCTCTCTGTAGCTTTTTTTATAGCCTCTTTATTTCTTTCACTAATTTCATGTTTATTATTTAATAATGTTCCATCCATATCTATACATATTAATTTATATGACATAATTAAATTCTCCCTCCAAACTTCCAACTGTGTATTATCTATTTTTTCTTCTTATTATACCATCCTAAAGTATAGTATTTCTTTTTTCAACTTTATTAATTCCACTTTAGATAAATATAAGCTACTTAAAACTTATTAATAATAGTTTTAACAAAATAACACATAGGTTTCCTAAAACTATACTAATTACCAAGCAAACTCTAATTTTAACTTAATAACTAAATTTATTTTGGGGAAAATAAATTTAAGCTAAAAATTTAGAGATTAAAATTCTAATTTATAGCTATACTAATAATTTGTTTTTATTAATGTAACTTTAATTTATCTAATTTAAATTAAATCATTAATCTAAAACAAAACTCAAAATTAAAATTTGAAAGGGGAAATAAATATGAGTAAAAAATATCCTCCAAGAGATAGAGACTTTTATAGTCCAGAAAAACATGATTTAGTTTCTTATTCTAAAACTGGTAAAACTTACACTAAATTGCCAAACCCATTAGAAGATGACATAGTTTGCAACAATATATCCTATAGTGAATTTGACTATATAGAAGGCGATATGCTAGACGACGATGATATTTAAATATAAAAAATGGGATGTAAATTTCTACATCCCACTTTTGTTATAATTAATAAAAATTATATTAACTAAATATATTGAAAATTATTAATAGACTAAATTCTAAAGAATTCAGTGAATGACTTTATACAATCAAAATGATCTTTAACAGCACCAAACTCTCTTATTGAATGCATTGCTCAACTGATCTTATTGGTAAATGAGTTGATGATATTGGTCCTATAGTTGAACCACCTCTCATATCTGATCTATTAACAAACTTTTGAACATTAACCCCTGCATTTCTACATATCATTTCATAAACAGCTGATGAATCACTATCACTTGTATAGCTTTGTGATGCTGCTATTTTTATTACAGGTCCTTTTCCTAAAACAGGTCTAACTACAGGATCGTGTTTTTCTCCTAAATTTGGATGAACAGCATGAGCTAAATCTGCTGAAATCATAAATGATTCTGATAATGATCTTAAGAAATCCTCTCTATCTTTACCTAAAGCTAGGACTATTCTTTCTAATATTGTTTTTAAGAAATCTGAATCTCCACCTTGTTTAGTAGCACTTCCAACCTCTTCATTATCAAAACATACCATTACATTAGTAGCTTGTGATACCTCAGCATCCATTAATGCTTTAATACCTGCATGAACCATTGATAAATCATCTAATCTTCCTGAAGATATAAACTCTTCATTTAATCCCATTAAGCAACCTTTTTCATATTCATATGGATATAATTCAAAATCAAGAATATCCTCTTTTTCACAATATAATTCTTTTGCTAAAAGTTCAACTAAATAATTACCTTTTTCTAAAGTTTCATTAACAAGTGATAATAAAGGTAATGTATCCTTTTGTCTATTTATTTTATATCCCTCATTAACTTCTCTATTCATATGAATAGCTAAGTTTGGAATTATAAGTATAGGTCTATTTATATTAACTATCTTATTTACTGGTTTTAATGGATTTTTACTTACTAAGGATACTCTTCCAGCTAAAGCTAGTGGTCTATCAAACCAAGTATTTAGTATTGGTCCTCCGTAAACTTCTGTATTTAATTTTACATAAGTATTTTCAACTGTAATCTCTGGATTTGGTTTTATTCTAAATCCTGGTGAATCAGTATGAGCACCAATTATTTTAAATCCATTTTCAGCAATATCACCTTTACCAACTCTAAAAGCAATTAAAGCTGAATCATTTTTAGTTACAAAATACTTTCCTTCTACTTCTAAGTTCCATCTATCAGCCTCTTTTAATTCTTTAAAGCCTTCAAATTCTAAAGTGTCCTTAACATTCTTTACTGCATGAAAAGCTGTTGGACTTTCATATAAAAAATTAATTAATTCATTTGCAATAACTTTTTCCATATGTATCTCACCTTTCTGTATAAAATAGATACTTTTAATTATACTTTACCACAAAATCCATAATTAACAAAATCTTAAAGTTATCCAAAAAGTACTTCCTTTATTCAAAAATTTACACTATTTAAATATATTCACAACTAATTAAACCTTAATATAATCTTTACTTACATATCCATTCTTAGTACCTGTACTAGCATTAAATTGAACCTTATACCAACCATTTTCCTCTCCTAAAATTTTAACTTTATCTCCTGATAATAAGTATCCAATAACTTGATATGAAGTTCCTGGACCAGTTCTAACATTTAGATTTGTACTTACCCCATATACAGTTCCTTCTTTAATTTCACTCTCAGTTCCATTATTAGATCCTTCATTGACTATAGTTATATATGACTTTGAAGCATATCCAACCTTACCATTGAATTTTATTTCATACCATCCATCTACTTCTTTAATTATCTCTACCTTATCATTATTATGTAAAGTACCTATTACTCCGTAGTTGCTTCCTGGACCACTTCTCATATTTAAGGCACTATTTACCTTTACTACCCCTTGCTTATTCACTGATACAGATGGTTTTTCTGGCTCTACTGGTTTCTCTTCATTTGACTCGTTATCTACTACTTTTATGTATTGGCTTGATACATATCCACTTTTTCCATTAAACTTTATTTCATACCATCCATCAACTTCTTTGATAATTTCTACCTCATCATTATTACGTAAAGTACCTATTACTCCGTAGTTGCTTCCTGGACCACTTCTCATATTTAAGGCACTATTTACCTTTACTACCCCTTGCTTATTCACTGATACAGATGGTTTTTCTGGCTCTACTGGTTTCTCTTCATTTGACTCGTTATCTACTACTTTTATGTATTGGCTTGATACATATCCACTTTTTCCATTAAACTTTATTTCATACCATCCATCAACTTCTTTGATAATTTCTACCTCATCATTATTACGTAAAGTTCCTATTACTCCGTAATTGCTTCCTGGACCACTTCTCATATTTAAGGCACTATTTACTTTTACTATCCCTTTCTTATTTGCTGATACAGATGGTTTTTCTATTTCAATATCCTCATTAGTTTCTTCATCCTCAGGATTTTCATTAATTATTGATATATAATCCTTACTTACATATCCATACTTCTTTTTAACTCCATCTATATAGTCAATTTTGTACCATCCATTTAACTCTTCATATATTCCTACCACTTGATTTCTATTTAATTTGTGAACTATTCTTCCTGAAGTGCTTGGACTCTCTCTTACATTAAGAACAGAAGCATTAGTAACTTTACCTTGCATTTTAGGCTTTAACCCGTCATCTTCTAAGCTTCCATCTCCACCAGAAATTCTCTCTTTAAAATAAGGCCATAAACTTGGTCTATCTTCAATCATCATCCTTGAACATGTTTTTCCACTTGCATCTCTATGCATAACAACGTTTCCTGCTGGTATATTGTATTTATTCATTAGATATTTTGTTAATTCAATTCCATTTTCTAAAGTTTTATCAAAATCATTTTCCTTATTAACACATAGTTCTATAGCAATAGTTGTGGAATTATTTATATTGGGATTATTACCATCTCCAACATGCCACCCCTTCAAAGTATCTTCTAAAGCTTGAATAATATTGCCTTCATCAATTATATAATGTGCTGATGCTTTAGCATTTGGATGATTTGCAAAGTAATTTCTATTAGCCATAGCATTAGCACCAGCTTGTCTATTATCAGTATCATGTATAACTATATATTTGGGATTTATAGTAATTCCTTGAGAGTAATTTATATCTATCAATTGTTTGTTTACTTTTATTCCATTTATAACAGGTGTGTTCTCTGTATTTTTTGCATTTCCATTATTAACTTCATGGTAATCCCCAGCTATACAATTACTTTCCTTATGACTTTCCTTTTGAACTTCTTCTCCCTTATTTTCATCTGCTAGAACAATTTCATTAAAGCTTGAAATATTCATAGCTAAAGTACACGACAGTAATAAAGCACTTATTTTTCTTCTATTCATATGTCTTTTTCTCTCCTATATTTCATAATTTCCCTATATTAAAAATTCCCCAATTTGCTTATTATTTTATATTCTATTTCAATATTTTTCAATATAAAATATTATGATATAATATAATGAGATTTAGTTGAATAAATTTATATAACTTCTAGGTTTTATTTTTTTAAATCAACTATAATAATTATTTTTTAATTTAATATAAACTTAATTTAAAACTTAATAAAAATGGAGAGATGATTAATATGTTTTCAAATCTTATAATAAAAACCTTCATTAAGGATTATAAAAACACAGAAAATGAAAGTGTTAGAAGTTCTTATGGGTACTTAGCTAGTATAGTTGGAATAATTGTTAACATAATTTTATTCTTAATAAAATTTTCTGTGGGATTAATTTCAGCAAGTATAGCTATAACAGCAGATGCCTTTAATAACTTATCTGATGCTGGATCTTCTGTAATAACAATGATAGGTTTTAAATTAGCTAAAATGCCAGCTGATAAAGAGCATCCATTTGGACATGGTAGAATTGAATATATTTCAGCTCTAATCGTAGCATTCATGGTAATGTTAGTAGGTTTTCAATTTACCAAGTCATCAATTGAAAGAATTCTTAATCCAACACCTGTAACCTTTGAAGTAATTCCTTTTATTCTACTTGTAGTATCAATATTCTTTAAATTTTGGTTAAGTAGATTTAATAAATTAACAGGTAACAGAATAAATTCTTCAGCTCTTAAGGCTGCTTCAGTTGATGCTTTAGGGGATGTATTTACTTCAACATGTGTTGTTATATCATTTTTAGCTGCAAAATTTACTACTTTTCCTATTGATGGATATATAGGTGTTATTGTTTCACTAGCTATTCTATATGCTGGATTTACTTTAGTAAAAGAGACTATAAATCCACTTTTAGGAGAAGCACCTGATCCAGAGCTTGCTAAAAATATTAGAGAAATGGTTTTATCATATGATCATATAATAGGAGTTCACGATCTTATAATTCATAACTATGGTGTAGGTAAATGCATGGCTTCAATTCATGCAGAAATACCTTCTGACATAAATGTTATGAAAATACACGATATCATAGATATGGCTGAAAGAGAAATTTCTAAAAAACTAAAGATTTATCTAGTAATCCATATGGACCCTATTTGTTTAGAAGATGATGAAATAAAACAAGCTAAAGAAGAAATAGACAAAATAATCAAATATAATCCACTAATAGAATCAATGCATGATTTTAGAATTGTTGGTCATGGTAACAAGAAAAATCTTATATTCGATATTGTTGTTAACCCAGAAAAACTTAGAAAAGTTATGTCTGAAAGTGAGCTTAAAGAAGAAATTATAAAGGCAGTCAAAGAAACTCACCCTCAATATAACTGCATAATAACTATTGATAAAGATTTTACTTGTTAAAACAAAAAGTAGCTATGAATTTTCATAGCTACTTTTTTTATACAAACTTGAGAACTTATATTAAAAATATTTAAAACTTATTTTTTCAAAGTCTCCTTCTTATTAATTATTTTTAAAGTAATCTGATCTTATTATCTTAGTTGATATATCATAAGATTGTTTAACATGATTTAATTCATCTTGAGATTTAGCCTCTCCTGCTACTTCACCACCTGGAAGTGCTACTATATTTCTATTTGTATTTAAAAGATTTCTTCCTATTACATTTCTTAAGCTGCCATCATTAACTCCTAAAAGATATGAAACTGTTGGCATAACATCTATAAGTCCACCTTTAGTTTCTATTGTTTTTCCTTGTATTGATGGATTATAAATTATAAGTGGTACTTTTTTCTCATTAAGCTTCCAATAGTTACCGTCAAAATTAACATCTTTTAATTGCTCTTTATAATATTTATTTGGACCAGCATGATCACCATATATAACAAATACAGTATCATCAAATCTTCCTTCTTCTTTTAGCTTGTCCATAAACATTTTAATAGCTTCATCTGTATATCTTACTGTTTTAAAGTATTGTCCTATAAGAGTTCCTTCTATTTCACTAGGTATTTTTATTGTTGTATGTGCATCATCAATCTCAAAAGGACCATGATTTGTTAAAGTAACAGTAAATAGATAGAATGGTTGTTTTAAATCCCCAGCCTTAGTAGCTAATTGAGTTAAGTAACTCTTATCTGAAATTCCTAATCCAATTATTTCATCTTCATTAAAGTCATATAATGTATATGAATTTTGGAATTTTAGTAAACTGTGGTGTACTTCCCCCCAATTCCAACTTCCCGCTACTTCTGGATGAGCTGAAACTGTAGTATAACCATTCTTTTCTAATATAGATGGCAATGTTGTTAAAGTTCTACTTGGATAAGCAAAAGATGTAGCAGTATTAGTTATTGGTAACATACCTGTATTAACCATTAAATCTGCATCTGAACTAAATCCAGTTAAGTTTTCTTCATAAATATTAGGGAAATAATATGAATTCTTTAGTATTGAATTTAATGTAGGAGTTATCTCCTGTCCATCAATTTTTTTATTTATAACAAAATCTTCTAAAGATTCAATTTGTAACACAACTAAGTTTTTGCCTTTTAATTCCCCTTTATATTGATTGTCTGGTAAGTTTTCATAATTTGCATCAAGCCAATTTTTAACTTCTTGTTTTTCTTCATTGCTTAATTTTATATCCTTATCAAGAACTAATGTCTTATAAATATCAAAGAAATGATATCCTAAAGGAGTAGCTCTGAAAATTCCACTAGTTGGTGTCCAAGCAACCCTTAAAAATCCTTTTTCTCCATTAGTTATATCCTTAACATCATATAAATAGTATTTTCCTAACACACATCCACTTGGTACTAAGAATGTTAATAAAAATGCTATAACTCTATATTTTACCTTTCCAAAATACCAATCCTTAGTGTATTTTCTAAATAATATGTAAAGTATAGGTAATAATACTAAGTCTATTATAAATAATAGCATCCTACTTCTAAAGAAGATAAGATCCTTATTTAAAGGATTAAATAAATCTGGGTAAATTAAAAACTTTATTGATGGAAAAGTTCCATACAGTCTGTAATAAAGTAAATCAAAAATTAAAAGTGCTGAAATTCCTAAGTCTACAATATATAGATAAATAAACTTTCCCCATCTTTTAAATAAAAATCCAAAACTTATGAATATTAATGGGAATAAAAGATATATTATCTTATAATCTATTAATCCATATACAAATCCTAAATTCAGCTCCATTCCACTATTGCTTTTTAGCATTGTACAAAAAACAGTTATCTTAAATACAAGTAAAATATAAAATAAAATTTCTAAAAGAAACTTTTTAAAGAATCCACCTATTTTACTTAAAAGTCCATTACTTTTAGCCATAAATCTTCTGCTACTAAAAATATGGTCAAATATATCCATATTGAGATTATTCCTTCTTCATAGAACCTCGCCTTGCCTAAGCTACTACGATTTTGTA
>OGTN01000539.1_pt1 | contig 14097 bp, 17 predicted proteins | sample 1574591 | NCBI WGS metagenome assembly OGTN01 (sample SAMN03295830, study PRJEB24534) | human gut metagenome | isolation source: fecal sample 5 from infant 4 | host: Homo sapiens | place: USA: Pittsburgh, PA | collected 2014-07
CGGGCATCGTTAACCTAAGATACAAAAGCTGTCCGGAGATGGCGGGTCAAGATCAAAGCTGCAGAGCAAGTGTATCATCTTGAATTTTCGAGTACACAGGTCGAAGGCGTATAACGCAATAATTACCCGACATACAGCACGTGACCAGCCGGAAACAATGGCATCAAATTCAGGATCAAGAATACATCTGTTATAAAAATGGGTTTCGGTTAACAAACATAAAATATAATGATTATCATTACCAACCATAAGACGCACTCTACGTTTCTTGTACAGGCGTTCATTGCTAGAGAAGTCTAATTATTTCTTAATCATCAAGCACCCACCCTTTCTTTTCCTTAGGAATACCAGACATCCATACTATCGACTTTTGAACTGATTTATAAAGACATATGACCATTAAATGAATATCATTTACATCAACACAACATGTTTTAATTATAAAAATTAAATAACTAGAGACACCATAAAAATGGAGAAAAATTGAATAATTGAAACATAATTTGTTTTAACTACCAATTTTAGTGGTGTATTGAGGTAATTTATTCTACTGAGACGGGCTGTACGTGATGAGACGCAAAAAATGGAAATTAAAACCTCATTCAGCATAAATAATAAATTAAGAAAAATAGTATAAGACGAAAATAAAATACGAAAAATCCGTATACTGTTTAGTTCACATACTCGCACTCTTTAGTTGACATAATGTATTATTGTTCTGTAACGTATAAAACAATGAGCAATAAAAGTAACAGGAATAGTTTTGTGCATTCCCTTTCGGGCATCTTACATCTGTAAATCTGAAGATTTCTTAAACACCTTAAAATTAACATGGCTTTTGCTTGCGCATATTGAACTGGAGTATCGAAAGGTCAATTTGACATAATTAGCATTGTAAAATTGGACATAGAGTTCTACGACAGCTTATGTAAGTCCATCCCAAGACTTTGTCCATGTGAAAACCTTTAGATTATTCCCTGTTTTTTGTGAGCTTATGGAAAGGATATGCTAATGGAGAAAAACCTCACCGCCACTGTATATGAGATGAATACTAAACTCTCGGTTTCATCATCGATTTTTATTTTTTCTATATGTCACTTCGCAGTAGTAGGGCTAAGTGAAATGCTTGCCATAAAAATCCAAAAAAGAGTACCTACAGAAGTAAGCGAAGTAGATTTGAGCAATTTTCAGCCACACGTAACATCTGCAAGCAGGGTAATAGTTTACCTTCCGGATGAACCAAAACATATGCTATCAACCTTGAATATTTTTAGCCAATTCATAAAGCTAATTAACACTCCACTTCCAACACTCATTCTAAGCAACCATCGGCCAGAGTGGATTTATCATACTTTAACTTATCAAATACGTGAGGTTGATATTTTACCGTATCTATGCACTCTTCCGATAAAAACACCTGTAACTGAATTACTCATGCTGTTACAGACGGATATTTCGTCATTACTTCTGACCAGACATGTACAAGAGGTCAAAAAACGTATATCTGTAAGAACACAAGGTATGACAAAGCGAGAATTTGAAACAGTGCTATTAACTCTTCATGGTAAAAGTGTTATGGAGATCAGTCAATATACAGGAAGAAGTATTAAAACGCTCTACAGACAGATTGAAAAGGGCATGAGAAAACTTCAGGCGGAGTACCATTCACATCTATTAACGCTTTGATATGTTAAATAATGTAAGTTAGGTTATCAAAAAATATTGAGTCGCCACGGATAATCTAGACACTTCCGAGCCGTTGATAATACTGCTTTTCATATTCTGTCGGTGACATCTGATTGCTCGAACCATGCCGACGCTTACTGTTATAGAACATTTCGATGTAATCAAAAATATCGCTGCGGGCTTCTTCCCGCGTTCCGTAGATCTTTTTCTTTATCCGTTCGCGTTTCAGCAACTGGAAAAAGCTTTCTGCAACCGCATTATCGTGACAGTTACCGCGACGGCTCATGCTCCCCTCCAGGCCGTGTGATTTCAGGAACGACTGCCACTCATGGCTTGTGTACTGACTGCCCTGGTCCGAGTGAACCAGCACCTGTTTTTGGGGATTACGCTGCCATACAGCCATCAGCAGTGCGTTCAGGACAATGTCCTTTGTCATCCGGGATTGCATTGACCAGCCGATAATTTTGCGTGAGAACAGATCAACAACCACAGCAAGATACAGCCAGCCTTCGTGGGTCCTGATGTAGGTTATGTCCGTTACCCAACGCTTATCGGGAGCATCCGGATTGAACTGTCGCTGGAGCCTGTTGGGCGATACGATACTGGCCTCGCCTTTTCTTGCCCGCGGGCTCCGGTACCCGACCTGAGCCTTTATCCCGGCACGATTCATCAGTCGCCAGACTCTGTTCACTCCGCACTGTTGCCCGCTATCCCGCAAGTCCAGATGGATCTTGCGATAACCATAAACGCAACCGGATTCCAGCCAGAACTGTTTGATCTGTCCCGTCAGTCTCAGATCTACCTGGTGGCGCTGAGAATACGGTTGCTTAAACCAGGCGTAAAAGCCGCTGGGATGAACATTCAGCACCCTGCAGAGCAGACGAACAGGCCAGCAACGGGAGTTGTCACGAATAAAGGCGTACCTCAGTCGGACAGCTTCGCGAAGTACGCCGCGGCTTTTTTTAATATGTCCCGTTCGTCAGTAACCCGCTTCAACTCCTTCTGGAATCGGCGGATCTCGGCCTGAGCATCTGACTGTTCTTTATTAGTGGATGAGTCCGGACCGTACTTCTTTATCCAGGCGTAAAGGCTGTGGGTGGTGATATCGAGACGTGTTGCAACGCTGGAAACAGAATGACCGCGATCAATAACCGGTTTGACTGCTTCAATTTTAAACTCTTCAGGATAACGTTTACCGCTCATGGGCACCTCTCTTTAAGTCATCTTAAATGACTCCGAGGTGTCTGTTAAACCCGTGGCGATTCATATTTACACAAATTATGGTTGCTTAACAAACCACTATTTTAGTTATATGTAATATTAAATAACTTTCATCCCCCTTAAATCATAAGGTAAATCCTAGTGAATAACTCTCTATAACATTAGAGTTTCTGCTTTACAAATACACTCTTGCCTTGTTTGGCTAATCTATTACCCTCAGTATAAAAAAGTTAACGCAGTGTATTTACAATGATTTTTAAAGGACACACGATATAAGCTTTCCCATCCTTGGAAAATTTAGAGAAAGATACCATTTTCACACATATTGTCAATATTACTTGAAAAGTATATGTAATCGATTACCCAGCAACAAAAGAGTTTATCACCGTCCAAAAAACCCAGAGACTTTCCGGCATGCTCTCTGTCTGGCAAGCCACCATTCTGCCTATGAATGTGGCGTATCAAAGCTATGGTCGAGTTGATGCCCGTTCAGGATTGATTGATTACAGCTTAATGTTTAAGTACGCCCACATATTGCGAAACAAATATCACATAGTCGCAAGACACTCAGCATAAAATTCTAACCATAGCTTTAATATCTTCAGAGCTTTTGCATTACAAGACTCCTTTATATACCTGTCACACTATCTAAATTAAGTTCTAGCTCAGTATTTTTTTTATAACTGGTTAATAGGTTACTGTCACCGTCACTGTATCGCTGTAGTTTCCCGCAGGTAATGTGTTTTGTGATGCATTAACCGTGGCGGTGTAAGGAATACTCTGTGAGTCACCAGTACCGGTATTACTGTAGTTGTTGGTATTGCTCCAGATTGTGCCGCCAGACCGTGCAAGTTGGTATTGCAAATAATAGGTGGAGCCATTTAGGGAAGCCGACATCTGACGCCAGTCACCGCTAATTGCATTACTACTACTTAGATTTACTGTATAGCCCGCATTGCGAGTACAGCGGACACTAATGGAACTATTAACGCTTGAAAAATCACCTGGCAGAGCCGCTGTGCCAAAATTCACATCTGGTGCACTATCAATGTAACAGTAATTAGTAACAATAAGTGTCACAGTAACAGTACTGGTGGCTGTTCCAGTAGTATAAACACAAACCCCCAAAACACCCACGAAACAAATACTGTAGTTCCAGTTTAACGTAATAGTGTCAGTATAAGTTCCCGCAGGCAAATTACTCCCGGTAGAGGTGCGAATATAAATTGGTAAAGAACCATCACTGGCATTGAATAGCCCCAACAATCCAACCAGAAAAGTTTCTCTCCAGGTGATGGAGCTGCCAACATTATATGTGCTACTACAGGATGAACTAGAACAAATTGAATAAGGCAGGTAGGTGCCTGTACTCGAGCTGTAGAGCCTGGGTGTTGAACCTGATGCATTTGAGGTAGAAGCAATTGTTGCAGTGACTGTGTTAGTACTAGCCAGTGACAATAAGCTACCTGTACAGGTAAAACCGGAACCGGACGTTACAGTCTGCGCTGTACTTGCAACGGTAAAGGAGTTTATTGAACCGAAACTAGTGGTCGATGAACTGGCACTGCATGCAGCCTGAGCTCCAGGCATAAACAGCACACCAGACAGCACAAGCAGTAAATGACACAACATGATGAGACCTTTCATTGTGAAGCCTCCGTCAATGAGCGTAAATCAGCATCGCAGGTCAACGACTCGATTTGTATCGGGGTTACGGTACGGTCTGGGAGAGTAAATGACTGTCGGCACTGTCCCCCATTAATTAACTGCACCGATAGTGAGTTATCGCGAGGCAGATGAGTCAGGAAAACCAGACCATCATATCCTACAATACTGCTATGCCCGCTATTAAGCTCGGTTACCACACTTCCAATCGGCAACGGTTTTCCGTGCTTGTCAACCAAATGGATGCTGGCACTTCTGACTGTTTTTACCGGGAAACTAACAAGAGCCCCACTACCTTCCCGAACCGCAATTTTTTTCTCCACAACCTCTGCATCTGCGTCAAGCGGCAGATTGAGAGTGTCAATTTCCACCTGAGCTGGGTAATAAGCGTTAGCCCACGGCACCAAAAGATACCCCTGACTGTCGGTTTTGCCCATTAACCGGTTTTCATAACGTACAGGTACATCGCTATAACCATCAGTGCTCACCACAACGAAACCATCGTTAACCTTGTTGGCAGCGAAGAGCACGTTATCCATATATACCAGGGAACCTTTCAGATCCCCCCAATAGTTTTCGTCACCACTATCACCGTAAACTCCGCCCTGCATAGTTGCGTACGAGGTCTTCCAGGTCATATCAGCCTGACGGTAGTGACTGCTACCAGTTGAATAGCCGAGGTTCCAGCCAATACCTCCATCGCTTGGTGCGTTTTTACTCAGTAAAAAACGTTCAGCATAATTACCGTTTGTATCTCGCTGCACCTGGGCACTGGCGGTAGAATCGGTACCGAATGGGATAATCAACTGCAACTGAGAACTGTAACCACTATCTCCAAGAGTTTTGTTCAAGGACAAATTCAGGCTACTGTTGCCCCATATCGGGCGACTGTAAGAGATATTAGCCAGACGGGTGCGACTGTTATCGTAGGACCGGATATCAAAATACCCAATACCCAACGTACCATTGCCGCTACCAAAGGGTGAGGTGCTGAAGGTAGCTTGATCCGAACGGTGACTCAGTTGTGCTGTTGTGCGAAATGTGGAGAGGTCCTGATAGCCATTTGTTCGCTGACTGTGCTGAATAGCAATACTAAACCAGTGTGAGTAGTAAGAATAACCTAAGGTATATCGTTGGCCTTGATTACCGTCCTGACTATAAGAATTACTAAACGTTCCCCAGCGACCAATGGCGATATCGCTACCCAGACCACCCAATGTCAGGCCATCACTTAGTTCACTGTGACCAGACAGAGTCAGATAGTTCGTCAGGCCATATCGGTAGATAAGGCTGGACGAACTATGTGCGTAATCTGAATTTCGGACTCCATAGTTAGAACGAAGTTGTCCAAGTGAAACATCAAAATCGCTGAGGCCCTCTCTCAACAGAATGTTGGATACATAAAAAGGGATACTCGTTACCACCTGACGCCCAAGTGCATCTGTGGTGACAACGGTGGCCTCACCGCTGCCATTTATATAAGGTACATTGGTCAGTGTATAGGGACCTGCATTGAGATTGCTACTACTGGCCTTATAACCGTTAATAAACAAATCGACACTGCTGGGCACTGCTGAGGTTCCGCTATATTGCAGTAATGGGTAAGTAACCAGGTCAGGACGTACACCAAAATTACGGCTGATACGTAATCCTCCCATACGCACTGAATTACTCCATGTCAAAGAGTCACTAACAAAATCCCCCAGTTGGTAACTGATCATTCTGTCTTCATCACTGTAACGCCAGAAAGTGTCGTAACGCAGATAGCCATCAGTAACGTCACTATCATTGCCAATGAAAGTCCGCCGCCAAGTACCGGTACTTGTCAGGTACCCGTAATTGCTGAACAACCGAGGTTCAAGCCAGACAGAAAGCGTTTGAGAACCAGCATATGATTTAAGGTAATATGCATCATAGTTAATAAGCATACCTGGTGTGCTGTCTGCCTGGACATGGCTGAACATACTGTCACTGGTGACATCCTGCACAGGCAGCCAATCCGTAGGCACAGTGAGTTTCAACTGCTGATGAGCTTCATCATACTCAGTTTGAACTTGAGGGAGCTCACTAACATCGATCAAACCACTGCGTTGTGTCCCAAGCCGAACATCATTACGCGTCAGCGCCCCAGCTTCCACTACGTAATGACCATTGCGGTATAACACTGGTATCACTTGTGTATCAACCCTACCATTAACCGACAATGTGAGATAATAAGTAAAGGATGATACAGATGCTACGCTGTGTGGTGCATCCGGCAGAGTATCGTATTCCTGCGCCCTCACCTGCCAGGTCACCAGCAGAACTAGCACAATAGTTTGTTTGCTCCAGTGACAGGATTTACTCATGCGCCCTCCTTAATCACCGGGATGATGCAATTGCAACCGGCAACGTGTTATCCGCCAGCTGCGCATACAACGTTTTTCCGACAGGCACTGTTCTTCCCGACGGTAAAGGCCATTTCATCTCCTGGCCAGGCAAGATGTAGCCCAACAAGCCAGAAGCAACGCTCAGTGCAGGTCTTGTATCCTGTGGTGTATCCCCCCAGAACACGTGAGTAAGTCGGGCGTGCACAATACCGCTGTTACGAACAACCAAAAAGCCATTTTCAGTATGCCAGCTCAGGATCGGCCGGGTTGCAGTCGCCGGATCACGCTCAGCCTTATCGCTACGAGGCTTAGTCCATATCCCGGGACCATCAATGAACAGAGGTAACAGATAACGCATCTGTAGTTTCAGACCCACTTCATTAGTCTTTTGCTCCTGCTCGGGGGATGGCAGTTCATCGATAATTATTCGGTAGGATTCTTCACGACCAGCAGCAACTGGACTAACGCGCATCAGACGGACTAATTGCCGTTTACCTGGTGCTATAGTTGCAAACGGTGGGCTGGCAACAGCACTGGTTTGGTCAGCGTATCGATCCTGCATCCCCTGCTGCCGCCAGGCCAGTACCCGGACCTGCAATGTCACACTACTGGTGCCGCGATTTTCCAGCCACAACGGAACACCACTCTGGTCAGCTTCGATAACAGGATACACAGGCCATACCAACACAGAGCTGGCACCCTGGCACAGGTTGCAGACAATAAGCAGCAACCCTGTAATATAACGCAGGAAAACAATCATTTTATTCATCTTCTTTTATCAGTAAGTTAGCGTCACGGTTACGGTATCAGTGTAGGTACCTGCCACAGGCATGCTGCTCGATGCGAACAGCCTAGCGTAGACCGTATAGGTCTGAGTTGTACCAGGAAAAGAAGGGATGTTGTAGGCCAGAGACCCAGTACCCCACACGGTTGTGTGAGATGCGTCCTGATAGAGCTGGTAGCCCAGCTTGGTATTTCCGGAGCTGTTTATCAGATACCGCTCCACGCTGCTACCACCGTTTACGCCGTAATCAAGTGCGATAGTTGCGGCCAGACCGGGAGTACACGTCACCACTATTGAGCCGGAACCCATACTGCTGGAGACATCCACATTATCTGAAATGGATGACATTGTACCGAAATCGATAGTGCCGAAATCAGTGACAGAATCCCCCATACTATCACCAAATACGCAGCCATTTTCTATAGTTGCGGAAACAGTAAAAGTGCTGGTTGTAGTACCTGCTTGAGATATGCTGCTGAAAATCAGCAGCATAATGAAGATACTTCGTAATATCATGTTCCCTCCCTGGAATCGGGTTGTTACGCGAGAGCGGCAGTCAGTTCAAACGTTTACCAGGACAAAGTGGCAACCACGGTATCGGTATACGTTCCGGCAGCTGGCGCTGTAGTACTTTGATCAGCTGGCAAAACTCGACCATAAATTGGTATATTTTGTGCCGTACCGTCAGCCGCTAGAGAAATTGAACCATTCAGAGCGATTTCTGAACTACGAGCACTATCTGAATACAAACGGTAAGGAATAAGTGTTGTTCCGCCGTCACTGGACATATTGCGCACAGAACCGTTGCCATACAGTCCACTGCCCAATGTCAGAGTCGGTGACAAACCGGAACTACACGTCACCGATACAGTATTTGAACCATCATTGCCGGTGACGGAACCGTCAATAACGTTGGTTAAGTCGGAGTAAGTACCGAAATCAAGAGTCCCCCACTGATTTGTCCCACCGGAGACACTTCCATTAGATACAGTACAACCTTCACCAATATTCAACGTGACGCCTATGTTCCCTGTAAGAGAACCTGCTGCTTGTACAGTCCCAGCAATGCTTAGCGCCAATAACCCACTCCATAAGGACACATGTAATTTTTTAGATAAAAGCATGGTAAACCTCCGAAGAAAATTAATAGCAGTCTTTTTTATCTAGGTAAGATGAATTTCATGACTTATAGAACCTTGCTTTTGGATAGTGAAACATGAAAAAGAACTAAAAAAACTTGAATCTACAATGAAATAAAGTCAACGCAACCATACAAACACATCAGCAGTGGCATTCCCTTACCATCTAAGAATTATAAAAACAAAAATCTATAACTAAGCACCTCCCACTCAAAATTCACATCAAAAATATTCATGACACGAGAAATACATTCAAGACATATCTGAACCCAGGTTCTTTCTTTATTTTTGAACTAACCATCACCTGAAAATCACTTAAGGAACCCTTAATGTAAATTAAGATTATTACATAGTATTAAAACACTCAAATTAGTTTTTCAAAAAAACACAAAAAGCCACACAAACCTAACATTGCTAGCCAAAAACTTCAACAAAAAAAGAAAAAACAAACCATAAACCTAAAAAAACAACTACAACAAAAAATTCCACTGTCAACTACAGATAATGGTGGTTGCAAGAATTTTCTTATTTATCAACAACCGCACTATTAAGAACTTTCGCATTTATTAACTGTAAAAACTTCCAAGAATTTTCTTACTTATTAACTCCTAACACTATATAATTTTTGCTGTTTTTTGTGAAGTTGATTGCAAAAAAATGAACAGGAAAAATAATATTGATAGTTTTATATATTAATATTAATAACTTAATAAACCATTTTTTAAAAAACAATTCGTATCAGATTACTGTGACAAAACACAAACAAATCTGTGTCATGTTTCCCCGATGCAAACAAGTCAAACAAAATTCACTCAGTTAGTACTCATGCACAAAGAGCTATTTTTCAGCATTTAATACGACAAATGCTTTTATGATTCGCCATACCGACTCCAAGTGAGCAATGTTCGTCCATAGATACAACAGCATCATATTGGTACCTTCTTAGAGCCGGGCACCCAACTCCCCCTCCCTGTCCTGTAGTTTGGACTCTTTGGGAGCATATGGTTCCATCATTATTTACATCTGAATTTAAGCGTCAAACAACAGAACACACGTGTACTGTGCCGAAAGATCTAACAAGGATTTTTGCACACAGCCGCAACAAGTGGTTATGGGCTGTAAAATCATATAACAGCTAACAGCCTGCCGACATCCCCCGTTGAGTGGCTGACAGACAACGGTTCAGCCTACCGTTCTCATCAGACGCGTCAGTTCGCCAGAATGGTAGGACTGGAGCCTAAACATACGGCGGTACGTAGCCCGGAAAGCAACGGGATGGCGGAGAGCTTCGTGAAAACGATGAAGCGCGACTACATCAGCATCATGCCAAAACCTGACGGGTTAACAGCGGTAAAGAACCTTGCGGAGGCCTTCGAACATTACAACGAATGGCATCCGCATAGTGCACTGGGATATCGTTCACCACGGGAATATCTGCGGCGACGAACCAGTAATGGGTTAAGTGATAAAAAGTGTATGGAAACATAGGGGCCAATCCACTGAAATCATCCGGTCCAGGTTTTATGCCATGGCAGCATAAATTGATCTGCCGCGTGATAATAATAACCATCATCGGCTAACTATTTTCGTGGTTCGTTAATTGCTTACAGCTTGTTTAGTTGTGATACACCCGTTCAAGACTAGGTGAGCAATAATCAGGCAGGACTGGTTGTGTCTGGCCGTCGCTATCGTTTTCTTTGCCTGGAATATTATGAGCTGGTCAATTAAACCTGCGTTGTCACACTAACAGGCGCAGATGTCCTGATGAAGGCCGCATGCCGTCGAAAACCGGATAGGAAGGTCATTGTACAAAGCGAGCCACGGTGACGGCCAGCAGCGCTTCTGCCGATTGAAGAGCGTGCTCCTTCGTGGCAGCCGCAGGGATAATATGGTGGTCGAATTACTCTTTAGTTCGCTGAAAAAAAGAATAACGAATATGAATATACAAAGCCCGGCCTCTGGCCCAGCGCAATATCTTCGATTACATGGATTTGTTCTACTCTCGGGCCAGACACCACAACGACTTCCCTGTCAGCGGTCAGTCCAGAGGTGAAGTGGTTTACTGAATTTGGCCACCTGAACAGAGGTGATATGCTCACCTCAGAACAACACAGGTGTCATAATGAAAAAAAGAAATTTCAGCGCAGAGTTTAAACGCGAATCCGCTCAACTGGTCGTTGACCAGAACTACACCGTGGCAGATGCAGCCAGCGCTATGGATGTCGGCCTTTCCACAATGACGCGATGGGTGAAACAATTACGTGATGAGCGGCAGGGAAAAACACCAAAAGCCTCACCCATTACCCCGGAACAAATTGAAATCCGAGAGCTCAGAAAAAAGCTACAACGTATTGAAATGGAGAATGAAATATTAAAAAAGGCTACCGCGCTCTTGATGTCAGACTCCCTGAACAGTTCTCGATAATCGGGAAACTCAGGGCGCGTTATCCTGTGGCCACTCTCTGCCATGTGTTCGGGGTTCATCGCAGCAGCTACAAATACTGGAAAAACCGTCCTGAAAAGCCAGACGGCAGACGGGCTGTATTACGCAGTCAGGTACTTGAACTGCATGGCATCAGCCACGGCTCTGCCGGAGCAAGAAGCATCGCCACAATGGCAACCCAGAGAGGCTACCAGATGGGGCGCTGGCTTGCTGGCAGACTCATGAAAGAGCTGGGGCTGGTCAGTTGCCAGCAGCCGACTCACCGGTATAAGCGTGGTAGTCATGAGCACGTTGCTATCCCGAATCATCTTGAGCGACAGTTCGCCGTAACGGAACCAAAACAGGTGTGGTGCGGTGATGGGACCTATATCTGGACGGGTAAGCGCTGGGCGTACCTCGCCGTTGTTCTCGACCTGTTCGCAAGAAAACCAGTGGGCTGGGCCATGTCGTTCTCGCCGGACAGCAGGCTCACCATGAAAGCACTGGAAATGGCATGGGAAACCCGTGGTAAGCCAGTCGGGGTGATGTTCCACAGCGATCAAGGCAGTCATTATACGAGCAGGCAGTTCCGGCAGTTACTGTGGCGATACCGGTTCAGGCAGAGTATGAGTCGGCGTGGAAACTGCTGGGATAACAGCCCAATGGAGCGCTTCTTCAGGAGTCTGAAGAACGAATGGGTGCCGGCGACGGGCTATGTAAGCTTCAGCGATGCAGCTCACGCAATAACGGACTATATCGTTGGATATTACAGCGCACTAAGACCGCACGAATATAATGGTGGGTTACCGCCAAACGAATCAGAAAACCGATACTGGAAAAACTCTAACGCGGTGGCCAGTTTTTGTTGACCACTTCACATCGCAGTGTATTAATCAACGGGGAGCAGGTCACACAGCTCTGATGCTACACTGTTTTGTATTCTCATTATCTCATCAAATAAATTTATGACTACCGCTGATTTCAAACGCCCTAAACTAGAACTCCCAAATGGGACAGATAAACTGCTGCTGCACTCTTGTTGCGCTCCGTGTTCTGGTGAGGTAATGGAGGCGATCCAGGCCTCAGGGATCGACTACACCATCTTCTTCTACAACCCGAACATTCATCCGCAGAAAGAGTATCTTATTCGTAAGGATGAGAATATTCGCTTTGCCGAACAACACGGCGTACCGTTTATCGATGCGGATTACGACACAGATAACTGGTTTGAGCGCGCCAAAGGCATGGAATGGGAGCCCGAACGTGGAATTCGTTGCACCATGTGTTTTGACATGCGCTTTGAGCGGACTGCGCTTTACGCCGCTGAAAATGGCTTCAACGTGATCAGCAGCTCACTGGGGATCTCTCGCTGGAAAAATATGCAGCAAATCAACGATTGCGGTCAGCGAGCCGCCGCCCACTATCCGGGTATGGTTTACTGGGACTATAACTGGCGCAAACAGGGCGGTTCGTCGCGCATGATTGAAATCAGCAAGCGGGAGCAGTTTTACCAGCAGGAATACTGCGGCTGCGTTTATTCACTACGTGACAGCAACTTGCACCGCAAATCCCAGGGCCGTCCTCTCATTCAGATCGGTAAGCTTTACTATGGTAAAGAAGACGACCAGTCCTGATTTTATGTCACGCTCTCTGTGGCGTGGCCGTCTTCCTGTGCATTTCTCTAACAATTGCATGCCCCACCCGGCACGAACAGTAATTTTTAGTCGTGAGATGGCTGAAAGGCGATCTATCACTGAGGTCTGCTGATCGCTCATAACGGACTGCGCTCACTTATTGCAGTGAACGTTACCTTGAGCTTAATGCCAGCCTGGTATAGTCAGGTTGACAGTACCGGTTTCAGGCCTTCGTCATTAAAAACGGTTCCGGTCTTCAGGACACCATAACACCAGTGCACTAGTTTTCGCATCAGCGCGCCAATGGCCACCATTTTAGGTTTACCCCGCAGGCACATCTCATCGTAAATATTACGCATTCGCTTATTGTAGATTTTTCCACACAGGGCGGACATGTAAAGCTTCGCTCTCAGCTGAGGGGGCCGATTTTCGACATCCGCGGTCGGCTCCGGACCGATGTGCCTGAGCGTTTCTCGATCGGCACCACGCCCAGAAAGGCGGCAGCCTGCTCAGCCGATACAAAGTTATGGCTGCGAAGCACGACCAGTGTAAGCATCCCGGTAAAGCGGACCATTCACATTTAGAGATCTTCCTGCATACTGATTATGTTCCTGGAGGAGATCGCCATGCGCAAAGCCCGATTCACCGAACACCAGATCATCGCCGTTCTGAAGTCCGTCGAAGCCGGACGCACCGTCAAAGATGTGTGCCGCGAAGCCGGAATTTCTGAGGCCTCGTACTACAACTGGAAAGCGAAGTTCGGCGGTATGGAAGCCTCTGATATCAAAAAGATGAAGGACCTCGAAGATGAAAACCGCCGGTTGAAACAGATGTTTGCGGACCTGAGCCTCGAGTGCCGCGCATTGAAAGACGTTATTGAAAAAAGCTTTAAAACCAGCGATAAAGCGTGAGCTGGTCAGCTATCTGACCGCGCAGTTTGCCATGAGCTTACGTCAGGCATGCAGGATATTGTCGCTGAGCAGGACGGTATTTCGTTATCAGCCGGATACGCAACGTAATGAGCCAGTCATTATGGCGCTGACCGTGGCGGCTGAACGCTATCCGCGATACGGATTTAAAAAGCTTTTTCAGGTGCTGCGCAGGCAGGGCAAAAGCTGGAACCACATGCTGTAATCTTAATACGATCCCAGTCTGTGATATCCGAGGTGACTGTCAT
>OGTN01000541.1_pt1 | contig 13995 bp, 12 predicted proteins | sample 1574591 | NCBI WGS metagenome assembly OGTN01 (sample SAMN03295830, study PRJEB24534) | human gut metagenome | isolation source: fecal sample 5 from infant 4 | host: Homo sapiens | place: USA: Pittsburgh, PA | collected 2014-07
TTTACTAAATGGTTTTGTAGTTATTACTATTGTATCAGAGTTCCTCTCTTTTTTTATTCAATTGTGTAACATATGTTATAGCACATTACATGTACTATGTGGAATTTATCAACTACGATATTGGCATTTGGAAAGACCTTCTTGGCAAGATCAATATATGGCCTATACACGTCTGTAGTTACATATTCGACCATCGTTCTTGCCTTTAGTGCATATACTCAAAGGGGTGCATTTGCCTTCTATCCGCTAGGACATCAAAAATATGACCAGCTTCTAAATCAGTTAAATTTACACTCATGGATGTATCAACTGTGTTTACTGACTTAAATTCATCTATTGAAAGAGTCCTAGGAAGATAATTTTTTCTTTCCTATCTTCAGTTAAACGGAGTATTCTAGCAACACTAGTAGTAGATACACAGTGTTCTCTTGCAATTAGGTCCATTGACTTAGTCTCACATAGTTTTAAAACTATAGACCTCTTAACATCACTCGATATGAAGCACCCCTTATCTACGATAGGTGTTTTGGCCATAAATATAGATTCACAATGCTTACAGAAGAACCTCTGCTTTTTAACCATCAATATCATGGGATTTGTATTGACCCTATTAAAAAGTATTTTTACAGTCCGACTTCCATTTTTTATTATGTCATAATTTTCATTGACTATACCTCAATTAGGGCAGCAAGCTGGCCTATATGAAAGCTTTCCCCTTAGGACAGTATACTCTATCCCCTTGATATTTTCTTTTTTGTTCCCTAAAATTACTAAATTGTTATCGTTAATTCCTAAGATTTCTGTTATACTAGCATTAGAACACATATCATTCCTCCTTGTTTCTTATTTTTTGCGATTTAAATTATACACGAGATTTGATGTGTGTTCCTATTTTTTGCAAAAAATTTAGCGTTGGGAGAGAATTTTTTATCTCACCAACGCTAAATATTATACAACCCAAATTTACAGACTTTTTTACATATACTCAAATTACATCACTCTCAAACTTATATTTCTTAGTTATATTAGTTAAGATAGTTTTGTCACTATATAAAATTACATCACTCTCAAACAGAACCTCGGACAAGCCTGTAATATCAATGGTTTTGTCACTATATAAAATTACATCACTCTCAAACTGTAACTTCCTTTGCTACACTATCTTTTGAGTTTTGTCACTATATAAAATTACATCACTCTCAAACTAAGGTATAAACATACTACAAGGGGTATTGGTTTTGTCACTATATAAAATTACATCACTCTCAAACGGAAAGATGGCATCTTCCGTCTTACTGCAAGTTTTGTCACTATATAAAATTACATCACTCTCAAACACTAATGACTTCAATACCTAAAGCTTCTTGGTTTTGTCACTATATAAAATTACATCACTCTCAAACTCACAATATGCAGACTTTACCGAAGAGCTAGTTTTGTCACTATATAAAATTACATCACTCTCAAACTATCTCATGTATATTTTCAGTAATTATTATGTTTTGTCACTATATAAAATTGCATCACTCTCAAACATTTGGAACAACATATCTGGATTTTTGTCAGTTTTGTCACTATATAAAATTACATCACTCTCAAACGAAAATCGATTATTTTTAGCTGTGACATCAGTTTTGTCACTATATAAAATTACATCACTCTCAAACTCTATACAGGTAATTAATGAGGACCCTAGTGTTTTGTCACTATATAAAATTACATCACTCTCAAACACCTGCATGCACATGGATTGAATGAATTGAGTTTTGTCACTATATAAAATTACATCACTCTCAAACTCAAAATCATCTAATCTAATCATTCTTAATGTTTTGTCACTATATAAAATTACATCACTCTCAAACGAAAAGATAATCCAGATGCCGTATTCGATAGTTTTGTCACTATATAAAATTACATCACTCTCAAACTGCATTGACATTATAATCATAATTAACACTGTTTTGTCACTATATAAAATTACATCACTCTCAAACGGCGTATGTAACCGGACAAGCTCCATATGAGTTTTGTCACTATATAAAATTACATCACTCTCAAACTATCAAGGTCTCAACATATTGAAAAAGAGAGTTTTGTCACTATATAAAATTACATCACTCTCAAACAAATCCTTAATCATCTAACCCACTCCTTTTGTTTTGTCACTATATAAAATTACATCACTCTCAAACTAATCAATCGAAGATGTTTTTAATGTATATGTTTTGTCACTATATAAAATTACATCACTCTCAAACTAGGCCTGGTAGTCTGCTTCTAACTCTTTTGTTTTGTCACTATATAAAATTACATCACTCTCAAACATCAATCCAGTCTGGGCTCAAATATCCAGCGTTTTGTCACTATATAAAATTACATCACTCTCAAACACAGAGAAAAGACTTTCTTGCAAAATCACTGTTTTGTCACTATATAAAATTACATCACTCTCAAACTTTAAGTCTTGCTAACGCCCCATGCTGCCAGTTTTGTCACTATATAAAATTACATCACTCTCAAACTCTCCAGCCTTCATGAAAGAATTTAGCATGGTTTTGTCACTATATAAAATTACATCACTCTCAAACTTATATTCATTATATCCGAACTTGAACAAAAGTTTTGTCACTATATAAAATTACATCACTCTCAAACATAAAGAAACAACTGAACTAAAGGACTTAAGTTTTGTCACTATATAAAATTACATCACTCTCAAACTGAATTTCAACCTCGTCAAGACTTCTAACAGTTTTGTCACTATATAAAATTACATCACTCTCAAACGAATGTGATAATATGATATTGTGGAAGTATGTTTTGTCACTATATAAAATTACATCACTCTCAAACCTCAAAATTAAAAATCTTGTTGAAATTAATAGACACCACACCTACTGATGTACTAATATATAACTAGTAAATACTTACAATTCACACAACTCGTTATCTATAATATATAATTTTTCAAATCCACTGTCAATAGCAGTATATCTAGGTATTTCAGATTCAAACACAAGTACATTACATTTTTTTGCTACTATGGATTTTATAAAATACTCTCTCTCCTCTTTACTCAAGATGTTGTGTATGTTAATTAGAACAAATAGCTTAGTGTCAAGCAAACTTGTGCAAATATCCACAGTGTTAATAATATTTTCAATAATATCATTTCCCATATCTACATGTATATCAGATGCCTTAAAAATTTCCTCAATCTTAATTCCTTCTGACCTACAAATTGGCAAGCTAACTTCTTGTACAATTTCATCTAGATACATCTCCAATTTAGAAACAATGGCCTGAGTCTCTTCAAAGTAATCAAGTGATATTATTTTTAGATATTGTATTAATTTGCTATTTGCCCTCTTTATACTTGAATTCAAATCAAATATATCCGACAAAATCATAACTTTTTTGCCAATATCAATTTCTTTATTAGAGTCAGATAGTATAAATTTACCCTCCCATCCATTATTCTGATTTATAAACTCCTTGACAACATATCTAAAATATTTAGCATCTTCAATTACAACTGTACTAATCTTTGATTCTTCAAACTCTATAGCTCTTTCCCACTCAGTATTAACCAATTTCAAAATATCAACACCCTCTTATCTGAATCCACAACATCATTCTTTACTTCACCTACCAATATTTCCATTTTCGAAAATTGTTTTTCTGTAACAGCCAACATTTGCACTAGACCAGACTTAGGTTTATTATTTTTAACAGCATTCATTATATGTGTGGCTGCTCCCTGATTTAGTGTCAATTTACAATAAATTGACTCTTGCATCATCATAAACCCACTCATAAGTAAGTACTTTCTAAATTTTCTATACTGTCTTTGATCCTCCGATGTTTGTACAGGTAGGTCAAACATTACTAAAACTCTCATAAATCTATAACTCATATCTCCAAAACTTAATATCTAATACATCATTGTTATTTAGTGCATCAAACACACTCCTACAATAAATCTTTAAAGCGTTATTAAAATACATATTTTGACCATCAATTTCTATCATGTCATTCATAGCCTCTATAATATTCAACTTTTCAATACTTGTAAATTCCTTAATATCCATCTCTATTATTTTTTTGTCCACATATATTCTAAAAGGTTCCATTAAATCACAAGAAAGATTAAATTGATTGAACATATTATCGTGAAAGAGCCCAAATTGAGTCATATAACCCATAGAGACAATTTCCCTATTTATTGTAGAAAGTAATATAGCATAACCATAGTTCAAAGCACTATTTATTGGAACTTCATCCGATCTACTAAAGTTCTTACCAAATATAGCCTTAAAGTATACCTTAGCAGCATGACCTTCTCTATTTGTAGTATCAAATAATTCTACTTGGTTATAATATTCTTCCAACATTTTACACTCTTCATGCCCCAATTCTTTTAATAACTTTGCTTGATTTTTAATTTTTTCCCTAACAATCTCAGTCCAAACTTCTTCTTTTATAGACTGATTCCAACTAATTTGATTTCTATATTTTGCGCTAGTATCATGACTACCATAATAACTGATCAGCTCAGAAGATGGGTTCCTTTTCTCATCACAGAAAATTATTTTTACTTTGCTCTTTGTTAATTCGTTAAGAAGGGCAGCCGTTATAGAAACGGCTGTCGACTCAACTATCAAAGTGTGTATTTCATCTAAAAATACCTTTTTTGTATCTTCTACTGTTCTAATAACCATGTAATTCATTTTGTAATCTAGCTTGGATCTTGATTTAATTACAACAGTTCTCCAACTCATACTCTACTCCACTACACTATAGTAACCTCATTTTCAAATAAGCCTGTTATTGATTGATTAATAATTTTGAATGAACTCACATTACTCAAAGTTTGAGGTATTTCAGCCCTAGATATTGTCATTTCTAATTCATCGAATTTAGAATTTGCACCTCCTTTATTAGATCCTCTCATGTCATTTATTAACCTCAATATTACATTACACTGGCTTTCTACGCTCAAACCGGAAAATTTCTCTATTGTCTCTGAAGAGTTAAGATACTCACCTTTATCCCATTTTCTATTCCTAAATACGCCAATAATCTTCTTGTTAACAATATATTTATAAATTTTCATATTTAAATTCTTATTAATCTTATCTGTGTTGATAAATCTATATTCATTATTCTTAGCCTTTACGATTTCTTTTATGCAACGCTCAATTTCTTTATCTAATATAATTTGATAAGCAGGATCCACATAAAAAGTTTTTGGTTTAGAACCACCTAGATAGTAATTATATCCATCTATATTTATCAAACTTCCCATTTTAAGTTCATTTACAATAATCTCAATATTATTAACATCTTTCTTAGACCTATTACTTATGTAGTCATACACATAATCATGCTGATTAATATTACATAAACATAAATAATATGGTATAGGAATCATATAGTACTTAATATCCAAACCTTTTTTTTCATATACATTATATCTAACTATGGTATAATGCGAATAATTCAAATCCTTATACCCACCATACTTATATAAATTACATAACCTATTATTCCCATTTTTTTCACTCGATTTTATTGGAAATCCTTTTTTGTTTTTCTTTCCATCATCCATAAACTCACTTGCTTTATGTATTGTTACCTTATTCAAAATAGGGCCTTTATCCACTCTATTTTTAAAAGTAACTCTTACATCATTTGACTTCATCATCCTGTTAACAGTATCAATGGATTTTTTCTCATCCCATATTCTCTTACCATTTCTATCCAAATTTCTATTAAATATACAATTTAGACTATAATTATTTCCACCTCCTTTTTTGATGTAATTAGCAGGGTTTTTCGTAAATTTTTCATTATAGACATTACCAACTACTATATTAAGATATGCATCCTTGGCATGATGATGGTCATTTATTTCTCTAACCTTTATAAATTCATTTTCGTGTCTAAAATCTGAAACATTCTCTGCCTTAACATATACTATTTCTGAATCATTGTTTATCAGTTTAAGCATTTCAGCAGCTGCCTTTGATGCCTGGGAAGTTTCAACTAGCTGCCTAGCGATAAATCCGGACATTTCATCATCAGTAAAACCTGTAGTTCTAGTCAATCTATCATACTTTTTATCACCAATCAATTTTTTATCATGAAGCATGTCCCAAAGTGACTTTCTTTCAGTTTGTATTTTTGGATCAATTGGATACACATCCCTTTTATCAGCATTTGCCTTTCTTGTTACCAATACTAAATTCTCAAAGCTATTATCCTTAGTCTTTGACCTTGGGAATATATGGTCTATATCATACATATCAGTAAAAAGGCTTTCTATATCAATATTTTTTCCAGTATACATACATTTTCCCATTTGAGTGTAATACAAGTATAGCTTTTTTGAATTAAACTTACTAACTTCAGTACTATTTAATTCATTTACCCAGTCTCTTGATTCAGCATTTATAGCACTATATAGTTCTAGAAGTCTATTTTTCCTAGTAATTGTAGTTTTTTTGTCGGCTTTATTTGTTCTTGTAACTTCCACAAATACCTTCTTGGGTTCATGCCCCATAATCTTTTTTATTTCTTCAACTATTTTAATTGTCTGCCACAAACTTCTCTTTACAGCAGGAGAGCAATAAAGATCATCAAGTATATCATGACTTATTTCATCAATATCTTTTCTTGATAACATATTTATTTGATCTATCTTTTTCAAGTAATCGTATTCATTCCTTAGCAATTGCATAAGGTTATTGTCAGTATTTCTCATTGCTTCAATTATTGTGTAACCTTCTCCTGTCGCATCGTTAACTAATACACTACTCCTAATACCAGTTAGAAATTTTTTAGAAAGTCGTCCCCAATCTCTATACTTTAACTTGCATACTTTCTTTAATTGATCTTTGCTTACCTTTTCTCCATACTCTTTGTTTATTTTTGTCTTTAATAAATCTTTTGAATCACCAAATAGAGTAACCCATTTGATTATATTTTCTGCCATACGGTAATCAATTTCTGTACCGAATATCTTAACCATATCCCTATAAGATTTCAAGTCAGACTTAATATCAATGTCTATGCCTGATACTTCACCCTTACCATCAGAATAACCCTCTTGTTTCAAAAACTCTTTTATATACTTTTTTGTAACTCTCTTTTTTTCTACCCTAAATATTTTTTCTACAATAGATTTTTTTATATCAATAGGCAAACTTATACCATCGTACTTAATGTTATTTAGTTCATTTAATAAACTAAACTCACTGTAAAGTAGAGATTCTTTGGGCAATACATCTTCACCTATTAGATACGAACATTTATTAGTCAAATTTTCAATAAATCTTTCAGCTGATTCCTCTTTATCCACCATTTCATCAAAATTCCAAGGAGTTATTCTTCCACTTCTTTTCCTAGAAACCCATGCAAAACCATTGTTATACACACTGTGATGGTCGTTTAAAGGACCAACATAATATGGAATCCTATACTCCATTATTTTTATTATCTTTTCAATATTTGTATGTCCATCAGACTCCTCATTCAAAAAAGTAAACTTTTTAGATGCATTTTCCAATATTTTCTTTAATTCGTACCTATGAATCTGATATGGAATTACCGAATTATCTTTTACTCTTTGAAGTGGTAAAAATCTTTCTAATTCAATTTCATTCAAAATATATTTGATATCATCAGTTTTTTCTATTTTTACAAGTACTTTCTTTAGTGCATTATGGAATTCTTCTTTTGAACAAGATATTCCATTCTTACTTTTCTTTACATAATTTACATAATTGTTACCCTTTTTTATATCTAATTTTAATATAGAATCATATTTTTCTTTATCCGTCTTAAGTACTTTTTTTAGCAATTCTAAGTCATTATGATGTTTATTATATATATCTACTTTTGCCTCTGATAAAGTCTTACCCTCAGGCTTTATTGAAAGTAATATAGTGGCGTCATATAACCTTTTAGCCACATCAATAAATTCAATTTTATCTAAGAAAATAGATTCATAAGTATCTCTTACTTGATCATACTCTAAGTTTTTAAAGGAAATATTTTTTATATCATCAATATCCTTATATTCTTCTTCTAGAAATAAATCTACAGGTTTTACACTTGCGCCAATTGAAAGTATAAAAAGTGATTTGTGAGCCTTATATTCTTTTTTATTGAAGAATTCTCCCAATAGTTTTTTCTTGTTAGTTATAGTATTACTTGTATTGGATACTATATTCTTTAATTCATTAATAAGACTCTCATTATACTCAAATTTTTTAACACCCAGATTATTATTTATTAATTCTAATAGTTCAATAATTATATTTTCTATTGATGTTCCTGTTTCTTCAAAATCTCCCTTGAAAAGAAAATGACCCCTATATTTAATAATATGGTGCAATGCCATATACAACTCTCTGATATCAACATCTTCACAAGATTGCATCAACTTATGTCTCAGATGATAAATAGTAGGATACTTTTCATAATACTTTTTATCTCCATCTTCACTTCCCTTGAAAATAATGTTACTTTCCCCTAATATTCTTTCATCCTTATCTTCTAGATGGAATTTACTTTCTTTTAACCTCATAAAGAACTCAGGATCTACCTTTGCCATTTCTTCACTAAAAATTTCTTCAAGCAAATTAAGCCTATCCCTTCTTCTTTGAATACGCCTTCTATTTACCCTGTGTCCTCTTCTTTCCTCAGCTGTTGAAGCCTCATTAAAAAGTCTAGAACCCCACATCCTTTTGCCATTGAATTTTAATATCTCATAATCAGTGTTCGTAACTGCCCAACCAACTGATGATGTTCCAATATCAAGTCCTATAAAATATTCCGTATTCTTCCTAATTTCCTTAGGGCTAGACTTTAAGACCTTACCATGATTCTTATTAGTTTTTTTATCCCCAGATTTTACATTTTCGCCTTCAAATTTCTTTGAATCACTCATTCTTTACCTCCATAAAAATACTCACTAAATATGCAAAAACCTTTTCCAAACACTTGACTTTTTACTACCTATTATTTATAATTATATTATATCATATTTGTCACTATATATGATTACACCACGAGTTCAAATAAAAATTTATTCAAATCGCCTTCGGGCCACCCATCGTAGGGTTTAACTTGACTATCAGGTCAAGTTTTTTTATTCATTAAATTCCAACTAATCGACATCATATTAAGGTTATTTAAAATTACCACATATCTACTTTTATCATCAAATACAATTTGCTATTTTTAAAACAAAATTACCTCTTATGCATAAATAGTCCTAATAACTAATATTATATCATACTTATTAAATATTTTTTTGTCATTTTTATTAATGCAAATAAGGAGTTTGTATACTCAACTTCTATCAAATAGAATTAAAACATACAAACTCCCCAATTAAACAAACTATATAGTTTTCTATCCCTCAACAAAGAAGCTAATCTCTGCCTCTACACACAAGTCTCCATCACAAGTAATGCTTCCCTTGCCGACACCGTAGTTCCTTCTCATCTTGACAATCTCAACATCAATATCCAGTCTATCTCCCGGCACAACCTGCCTTCTAAACTTGGCTTGCTTTATCCCTGAGAAAAACGCCAGCTTGCCCTTGTACTGGTCTAGGGATAGTATAGCTACTGCTCCTGCCTGAGCCATAGCCTCTACCATCAGTACTCCAGGCATTACATTGCGGTCTGGAAAGTGTCCTGTAAACCAAGGCTCTGATGCTGTGATGCACTTTTGAGCCTTTACCCACTTTCCTTCTTCCATATCCACAACCCTATCCACTAGAAGAAAGGGATGTCTATGGGGTATAATTGCCTTTATTTCTTCAACATTTAATGATTTCTTTTCTGTATTTTCCATATCTACTCCTGACCCTAGCCCTTGTACTTCTTAAGAAGCAAGCTAGCATCGTGTCCTCCAAAACCAAGTGAGTTGGATATAGCATACTCTATATCTCTCTTTCTAGTCTCATCTGTAACATAGTCTAGGTCACATTCTTCATCCTTGACCTTGTAATTTATAGTCTGTGGAACAAATCCATCCTTAAGGGCATAGGCGCATACAATAGCTTCTATTGCCCCAGCTGCCCCCAACATATGTCCTGTCATAGACTTAGTTGATGACACCATTATGTCCTTTGAATGGTCCTTAAATGCAAGCTTGATAGCATTTGTCTCTGCCACATCGTTTAGCTGTGTACTAGTACCATGGGCATTGATATAGTCTACTTGATTGCTATCTACTCCAGCCTCTTCTAGGGCAAATAGCATAGCATTTGCTGCACCCTTGCCATCTGGGTTAGGCGCTGTGATATGGTGGGCATCACTAGTCTGTCCATAGCCCACTATCTCACAGATAATGTCCGCCCCCCTTTTTAGGGCTGAGTCAAGCGACTCTATCAGTACTATGGCTGATCCTTCTCCCATTACAAACCCACTTCTCTCCTTGTCAAAAGGTATAGAAGCCCTAGTTGGGTCATCGCTAAATGATAGGGCTGACATTGCTTCAAAGCCGCCCACTCCCATAGTACATATGGATGACTCACAACCACCTGCAAACACTGCATCCTGGTAGCCATCCTTGACCAACCTGAAGGCATGGCCTATTGAGTCTGTTCCTGTTGCACAGGCAGTCACTGAAGATGTACATACACCCCTAGTTTCTAGGGCTATAGACACGTGACCAGCAGCCATATTTATTATACACTTTGGTATAAAATGCGAAGAGATCTTCTTGTGCCCCTTCTCCATATACTTGATATGTTCACCCTCTATGGTATCCAATCCACCTATACCACTTCCTACTACTACACCTGTCCTAAACTCATTTTCTTCGTTTATAGTATAGCCACTATTTTTCATGGCTTCGTTGGCAGCTGCTATTGCAAACTGAACGAACCTATCCTTTTTCTTTGGACCATCAACACCATGGGCCTTTGGATTAAAATCCTTGACCTCTGCTGCTAACCTAGTCTTGTAGCCTGTATTATCGAAAGAGGTGATCGGCCCTATTCCACACTTGCCTGCCTTGACACTCTCCACAAATTCCTCTATTGATTGGCCAATCGGGCTGATTACACCAGCTCCTGTTATTACGACCCTTCTACTCATAAAATCCTCCATTAATCGGTTATTATATTGAAGACAGTCCACCGTCTACACTTATGACCTGTCCAGTTATATACCTAGCAGATTCTCCTGCCAAAAATGCCACTGTATCAGCTATATCCTTAGGCTGACCAACACTCCTTAGCGGTATTGCGTCTACTATCTTAGCCTTTATCTTTTCTGGTATAGCATCTGTCATATCCGTCTGTATAAATCCAGGCGCTATAGCATTTACTGTGATGCTATATGGTCCAAGTTCTGCTGCCAGTGTCCTTGTCATACCTATTACACCAGCCTTTGATGCTGAATAGTTAGTCTGACCAACATTTCCCACTAGGCCTGCTAGTGATGATAGACTTATGATTCTACCTGATCTTTTCTTAGTCATCTTTCTTGCAACCTGTTTTGTACAGTTGAATATCCCCTTTAGGTTGGTATCTATTACATCATCAAAATCCGCTTCCTTCATCTTGATAAATAGCTTGTCCCTAGTGATGCCTGCATTGTTGACCAAGACATCTATATTCTCATATTCTTCATATATCTTGTCAAATGCTTCAGCTACCTTTTCTGAATCCTTGACGTCAAACTTCATGGCAAATACATTCTGACCCTTTGCCTTTAATTCTTCTACCATAGCATTGGCTTTTTCATCTGAGCTAACATATGAAAATCCAACTATATATCCCTCTTGGGCTAATTTTTCTACTATAGCCCTACCTATTCCTCTTGTTCCACCTGTTACAAAAGCAACTTTCTGATTGGTTTGCATCGTATTCACCTCTTTCTAAACTTCACTCATTTCTCTTATGTCGTCTAAATTTTGTATATTTATAACTTTCTTTGTCTTATCTATCTTTTTGATAAATCCTGCTAGGCTCTTTCCTGGTCCTACTTCTATAAAGGTGTCTATACCATCGTCTATCATATTTTTGATAGTCTGCTCGAACATGACCCTAGAGTACATCTGCTTCATCAAGATATCTACATAATCTTGGTCCCGACCATAGACACTTGCGTCTAGATTCTTGTAGACCTTGATATCCTTATTAAACTTGAAGTCTATTTTTTCAAGCTCCTGCCTAAAGATCTCAGCTGATGGTTTTAAGACACTAGTATGAAATGGTCCCTCGACATTTAGTTTCACTGTCTTTTTAATAGACCTCTCTTTACAGGCATACTCCAACTTGTCTATAGCTGAGAAGTCTCCCCCTACTACTATCTGACCTGGGCAGTTGATATTGGCTATATCCAGGTTCTTTATGTCTGGATTGGACTTTTTGACCTGACATACAATCTCTTCAATAGTATCTAGTGGAGTCTTCATAATAGCCAACATAGTTCCTTGACCCTTCACACCTTGACCCATTATCTGGCCTCTTTTTGCTACTAGTCGTATCGCTTTCTCAAGACCTATCATTGCAGAACTACATAGGGCTGAGTACTCACCTAGGCTAAGACCAGCCATTGCAGCTACTTCAAGATTCTTATATTTATTGAGCAATTCATCAAGTAGGGCCATGCTGTTCATAAATATGGCCGGCTGAGCATACCTAGTCTTGGATATCTCTTCTATATTGGCATTGGCTATAGCCTCATATGTATCCTTATCTAGTATGTCTTTAGCAAGCTTGTATACCCTAGAATCTAGTAAGTCCTTACCCATGGCCTCATACTGAGACCCCTGTCCTGGAAATACTATAGCTATTTTTTTAGTCATTTACTATACCTCTCAACACCTTATTGTAGCCATTTACTAAATCATCAATTATCTCCTTGCAGGTCTCTCTCTTAGATACTAGACCTGCTATCTGTCCTGCCATAACTGATCCATAGTCGCACTCTCCATCTAAAACTGCAGACCTTAGGCTGCCAGCACCATAGGCTTCAAGTTCTTCGATACTTGCACCTTGGTCTTCCAACTTCTTGAACTTCTTGGCGAACTTGTTTTTTATTACCCTTACAGGATGGCCAGTTGACATACCAGTTACAGTAGTAGATATGTCCTTGGCAGATGCTACTTTTTCCTTGTAGGCCTCACTAGCCCTACACTCATTGGCAAGTATAAACCTAGTACCTAGCTGAACACCATCAGCTCCAAGACAAAATGCAGCTGCAACTCCTCTACCATCACCTATACCACCTGCCGCTATTACTGGTATGTCTACAGAGTCCACTATCTGTGGTACCATAGCCATGGTATTTGTAACTCCAACATGGCCACCAGCCTCTGCCCCTTCAGCTATGATAGCGACTACACCAGCATTTCTCTGCATACGAATAGCCTGCGATACTGAAGGCACTACAGGTATTATCTTTATTCCGTTTTCGTTTAGCCTTGCAAAGTGCTTGCCTGGATTACCCGCACCAGTAACTACAACCCTTACACCTTCTTCTATGACAGCATCTATGACCTCATCCACAAAGGGACTCAGTAGCATTATATTGACTGCAAATACCTTGTCTGTAAGGGATTTTGCCTTTCTTATCTCTCCTACTAGCCAGTCCTTTGGCGCATTACCCGCTGCTATAATACCTAGCCCACCAGCATTGGATACTGCCGCAGCAAGCTCAGCATCTGATACCCAAGCCATTCCACCTTGGAAGATTGGGTAGTCAATACCTAGCACATGGCATATTTTGCTGTCTTCTAATCTCTTAACCATTAGTTAGCCTTTAGACCCTCTATATATGCTGCAATCTTTTCTGGGCTAGTTAGGTTTTCTATTGCATCGTCTTCTACTTCTATGTCAAATTCATCTTCAATTTCAGTCATTATGTCCATTACGTCTAGTGAATCTGCTTCTAGTTCTTCCTGTATGTGGCTATCTGCCTTTATATCTTCTATTTCTATATCTAACTGCTCTGCTAATAT
>OGTN01000546.1_pt1 | contig 13875 bp, 15 predicted proteins | sample 1574591 | NCBI WGS metagenome assembly OGTN01 (sample SAMN03295830, study PRJEB24534) | human gut metagenome | isolation source: fecal sample 5 from infant 4 | host: Homo sapiens | place: USA: Pittsburgh, PA | collected 2014-07
TCCAATCGCCAAGTATTTGTATATTTAGTTGTCTTTTAGGTAGGGCTTCTTATCCTTATCATCTTTTCTCATTTCGTATTTAAGGGAACTAGCATTTTGTCGTGTATATATTAGTGAGAGGCATTTGAAATACTAGTTAGCTTCTCTGCGAGTTTTCCCTATTTATTGATTGCATTATAAATTGAAAATAGGCATGAAAAAAGACGATAGATTTTTATTTTTCTATCGTCTAGCATGATTTATAAAGTGAAACAAATAATGCTAATTAAATTAAGATTCAATATATTTCTTTAAATAAACGAGAAATCAGTACTTGTGCATGGTATCCACCATTAGTTCCAGTACCGGTAACCAATTTGTAATTTTTGCTCAAAATATCAAATAAATCAGTCATATCATAACATGAGTGTTTCTCAAAATTCATAAGGTTAAATATGAACTTATCATCAGATAATTCGTATACCACTCCTTCATTAAATTCTACTTTACCTGTACCTATATCTCTCATTCCCATAATGTCACTGCTAAAATCTCTTTTTACAAAATATATCTTCCATTTTCCTCTATACTCTAATGCATATTCATCATTAAGAAAATCAAGAAAATCAAATTTTTCATCCATCGTTTCAGGAAGAGAAAGAAACTTTCCGAAAATTGATTTTATGATTTTAAGCTTAGTAATTTTATTAAAGCCTTTTACGATCTTTGGTTCTCCATTTATAGAAAAAAACTTTAAATACGCTTCATCATATTTTCCTAAAAAAGTATTGCATTTTCTACAAAGTGTTCTAGCAGTACGTCCATTTGGATATAGTGGCAGAGATAATTCATTGTCAAAAATACCATCAGAAATTTGTCCTATACTTTCTCCTTGCAGATATCTTTTTTCAATTTTTTTCATTCCAGCAGTCTGAAAAGAATCTATCATTTTAACAATATCTAACAAAACAATATCTTCATTTCCAACACTCCTAGCTGGATAATGTTCTTCACTCATTTCATCAAAATCAAATAACTTATGACATAACTTACATTCAATCTTATTACGACTCAAAAAATCACCACCTAAATTTAAATAGAGAACTATATGCTACACTAATAGCCATCTCAAATTAGCAACTAGAATAATTACAATGTTTAATCATTCTATTCTCCTCTCCATTTTTAATGAATTTGAAATAAACTCCTGTGCATTATTATTTGCTAAAATTTTCCCTCTTACAAATTCTTGTATAGGAAAAATAGTTCTAACATCAGTATATAATTCTATATCACCTAATTTCTGTAAGTTTATAAGTATTGACTCGTATTGTTTACGATAAAATTCATTGTACGAAGAATGTGATAAGCTCGGAACAGCCCCTTTAGCAAAGTCTCTATTATATTCTGGTTTAAAATAATTAATTAGTAATGCCTCAACAATATTAATCATTTGTGCTTTCGATGGAAAATCCTCATAAAAATTATTTTCAAACTCCAATTCATAGTGAGAATCTTCTTTCTTTCCTAAAGTTGTGAATAAATCTAATTGATTTAAATCTAATAGCAATATCTTAACGTCATATTTCAACTTACTAGAAATACAGTCTGCTAAAATTTTTTGCAACTTATCATGATTCTTCAATCTATCAATAGCATTCCTCTTGTTTTTACTTCCTCCAAATGCTTGACCGATATACAATATTCTAAACTTAGGAATTATATCAAGGTTATTTAAATAAAAATAATCAACAGGATACTTATCTACGCCATTCACTATCATAACTCTCTTATCCATAGAAATTTCCATTGTCAAATTTTTAAATAAATTCTTTTCTTGATCAACTACTGTCCAATTACATTCAATAATTTCCCCATCTTCCGATTCCAATTTCACAAATAATTTACCATTTTTTTTATCTATAATTTTAGTATCATTAGAAAAATAATATTTTTTAATCCCTAATATAAAATATAAATTAGGAATAAATCCATCAATCAATTTATAATCATAAACATCGCTTGGGTTTATTAATTCGCAATAATTCAACATAAATTCTGATAAGCGATTAGCTTGTATACTAGACATTTACATAAACCTCCTCGTATTATAAATCTATTATAATATACCCATACCGTATAATGCCATAACAGAAAATATTACAATCTTGTAATTACTGTATTTCTATTGAGCTTAACTTTCCCTTTTCTCTTAATATAATCTTCTATATCAAACACATTCTTTTTATCAAAATCTTCAAGCAGCTTATAGTTTTTATGCTTTGTAATATCAAATTTATCAGACAAGAAAGGTCTTACTCCTCTTAGCTGGTATATACACTTGCCGCCATCCATTACAGTTATTTCATCTTGACTCATAAGTTCCTTGCCAGTTTTTTGATAATTTAGTCCAAAAGATTTTTGATTTGGTCTTGTTTCTGATGTGTTATATAGGTCTATGGTTTCTTTTCCTAATGTTTCAGATAATTCTTTTACTGTTGTTTTTTCTTTTCCTCCCAGAAAAAGTGTAGAGTCGCAGTTACCAACTATTGTATCTGCATGGTCTTTGTAGATTGCTTTTAATTGTGATTGTGCTTGCAGTATTATGCTTGCTGATATTTCTCTTGAACGAATTGTTGCAATCAATTTTTCAAATTTTGGAATTAAGCCTATATTTGCAAACTCATCAAGTAGACACCTTACATGAACAGGAAGTCTTCCACCATACACATCATCTGCCTTATCACATAGTAGATTAAATAATTCAGAATACATTATTGAGACTACAAGTTAAATGTATAATCTGTATCTGATATTATTACAAACAAAGCAGTTTTCCTATCTCCAATTTTATCAAGCTCTAGTTCGTCTTCACTCATTAGTTCTCTAAGCTCTCTTATATCAAAAGGTGCAAGTCTTGCTCCACAAGATATTAGAATTGACTTAGCAGTTTTTCCAGTAACAAAATGTCAATAGTTTTTTAATCACTTTTTTCAAAAAGGCAAAAAAATAGAACGTATAGATTATTTCCATACGCTCTATCTCGCATTTCATATTAAATTTTGTATTCTACAAACTTGAAGTTTCTTAAATAATATAATTAACTATTCCATAAATCAAATGGCATACCATAAATATTGAAATAGGTATAACAGCAATCATATTCTTTCTTTCAATAGCGAAAAACAGAAATACCAAGCATGGAAAAATAGTCAAACCCAATATAACAATGCCATTCGTCACACCTACATAATAAAATATCCAACATAAAAAATACAGTAGACAACAAATAATTGTGGCCATAATAAATCGTGTGATACTTATTTTTTTACGGTCTTGATTAATGAATATACATAACGACATTACCATTAACACCTGACATATAGATGCTATTACATCTACTGTTTTTGTAATTGACTCTCCCCTTAAAATATCATTCGGTTCTGGAACTGCGAACCAAATAAAATTGGGAATCATAATAATAATAAAAGTAATCAATCCCCATATATCAAAACCTATTTTGTATTTTTTTATCATCTCAACATCTCCACAGATTCAAATTTGTTACTCTCATAATATCATATTTTTTCTTCAATTACATCAACCTAATTTTAATACACTGCCATTCGGCTTGCTTCTGTAACCATCATTCAGTTGATCTTCTCCTACATTGTTTCCTTTGCCTATTCATCGAAATGATAACGGACAACATAGGTCATCTGACAGATTTTCTTTGTAAATGTATTCCCCTCTGTTTTTGTATTCATCATCTTTTCCATAATCATTTTTTCCTTTCCTTTTAGATCCCAAGCAGAGAGCCATTTCATTGGTCTCTATCATGGTAATATTTACAACTCCATTTAGTATGTGATAAACTATGAGTGTCATTTAATACCTCATTGACTTTTTTTATTTTGCAGTTGGCAGACCGCAAATTTATTATATCACTGAGGTATTTTTGTTTGGTTATCATTGCTAAAGCTATACTGACTCCCCAGTCTAACTGAGGGGGCTTATACAAACAAAAAACGACTCTTTCAAATCGTATTTGCTTTGAGTCGTTTCATTTTTTTATATTTTTATTTACATAATATTCTATTGGATTTTTTAATTTATTTTCAAAATATTTTTGGTAGCTTTCTAGTATTTTTAATCTTTCTTTTTCGTATGGTATTTTTTTGTATTTTTCTTTTAAATATTTTTGATATTTTTCTATTCCTATATATTTATCTGTGATTGAATTGTCTAGCACTTGGATTAGTTTGTCGTAATCTGTGTAAGTATGGGATAGGAGAAAATTTTTTATTATTTTTTTATCTTTTTCTTCTAGATTATCTTCTCCTACAAAGGAGTCTATATCTTTTATTATAAAGGAATGGCTAAGATTTGTTTTTGCTGGAAAAAAATATGATTCTTTTCTTAAAATATAAAATCCTCTTATATTTTTTTCTAAATTGTTTTTATTTTCTTTTTTTCCAATTTCAAAAAGTGAACCGCAGGCAAAGGCTATGTCTTTGTCTAGTCCTAATTCTTTTGCCATCATTTTTGCTGTTTTGCCTATAATTTTTGATCTTCTTACCCAAGCTCCTATATTTTGGTTATCTTCTATTAAATAATAATTTATTTTGTCTTTGTTTGGAATATTTCCGTAATTTTCTTTATACATTTCTTTTTACTATCTTTCCGTAGGTATAAATTTTTTTGTCATCGTCTACAAATCTGTATGAAATTTCATTTTTGTTTTTAGAATTTTGTCCAAGTATATATTTTTTGTTTCTTATTTCATTTTTGTAAACTATATTTATAAATTCTATATCTTGATCTTTGACTTTTGTGATTTCTCTTAATAAATCCATGTAGGATGCATTATTCACATGATAATTTGTGTCTATGTCAGCATATCTTATTTGAATTTTTTCTAAATTTGTAAATTCATCGTCATATTTGTGTGATTTTTCTTCATATATGGCTTTTTCTTTTTGGTAGGCTTTTGCTATTTCTTTTGGAATTTTTATTGGTCGCATTTTTTTAAGGTCAAAAAGCAAAAACACGCAATAGGCTTCTACGATTTCTTCATTATCTCTTTCTATGATAAAGTTTCTGTAGGCATAGAATTTTTTCATATCAATAGCAAAGGTGGTAATTTTTATTTTATCTTTTGCTTTTATTGGCTTTTTGATTTTTATATCCCAAGAATAAACTATCCACCTCTTATCTTCCATTATTTTTTCATCTTCTACTTCTTCTGCCTGATCAAAGGATACTTCAAACATTAAAGACAAAAGATATTTATTTTTTAAATATCCCTCGCTATTTGCAAGAAATCTTTCTACTTCAAATTCTTTTGTTTTTCTCATTTTATTCCTTTCTGTATATATTTTTGATTATGGCAAATGCCATAAAAAATCCCAAAAATAAACTTGTTACTAAGAGTGCTTTTAAAATATTTTTATCAATCTCTACAAATGACAAGCCCAAAAGTGATGATGCAATTATTAGGCAAAGTCCAAGAAAAATTATAGCTTGTGTTTTTTGATTTTCTGTTTTTTCATAGGACTTTCTTTCTTCTTCACTTTTTTGATCGATTATCCTAAAATCTCCCCTTGCAAGTTGCCTTAAAATATTTAGGGTTGTTTGTGGAAATTCTTTTATTAATGAGTAGGTATCATACATTTTTGGTCTAATTCTATCCAAAACTAAGTCTGGACTAAAAATTTTAAAAACCATAGATTTTGCTATTGGAAGGGCAAGTTCTAGGAATGATTCTTTGTAAACTAATTTTTCGATTAAGCCTTCCAAAATTAAAACTGTTTTTGCAAAATTTGTAAGCTCTGAAGGAATTTTTATGGAATAATCCACCAAAAGCGTATAAAAATCTCTAATCAAATCTGCAAGTTTCATTTGATTTAGGCTCATTACCATGTATTTATCCAGAAGTTTTTGTATTCTTTTTTCAAAATCTCCAATTTTTTTGGAATCAAATTCCAAAAGTCCCATGCCAATTATGGCATCAGTTATAAGTTTTACTTCATTAAAACTTGCTCCCAAAAATATTTTCATTATTTGATAGCGATAATTTTCCGATAAATTTCCCACAATTCCAAAATCTATCAAATAAATATTTAAATTATCATCTACAAAAATATTTCCAGGATGAGGATCAGCGTGAAAATATCCATAAGTAAACATTTGATTTACATAAGCTCCTATGATTTTTTCAGCTAATTCTTTTCTAATATCTGACCTTTTTTCATAAACTGACCTTATAGATTTGCCGTCAATATATTCCATTGTCAAGACTTTTTTGCTTGAATATGAATCATAGACGTCAGGAGAAAGGAGGTCTTTTTTTTGAATATTTAATTTTCTGTATTTTTTTATATTATTTTTTTCAACTTCAAAGTCAATTTCTCTGATTAGGGAAAGAGAAAATTCTTGGATAATTTCTCCAAAATTAAAAGATTTTATTCCTTCAAGTTTTATTTCGAGTTTTTTATAAAGATCATTCATTATTTTCAAATCTTCAACAACTCTTTTGTCCATATCTTTTCTTTGAATTTTGACAACAACCTTTCTCTCAAGAGAGCCAACCTTTATAGTTGCCAAGTGGGTTTGGGCAATTGAGCCTGATGCAAGTGGTTTTTTTTCAAATTCATCAAAGACATCATAAATATCTTTTGAAAATTCTTCATAAAAAACTTCTTTTATATTTTCAAAATCTTCTTCTTTTACATCATCTTGTAATTTTTCAAGCTCTGTAATTATATTTTCTGAAAATATATCTCTTCTTGTAGATAATAATTGTCCAAATTTTACAAAAACAGGTCCCAATTCTTCAAACAAACTCCTCAAATTTTTGCCAAAATGACTTTCAAGCTCGCTTAAATCTTTTGAATTTTCTCCCTTATTTTTCAAAAGTTTTCTGCCGTCCAAAATAATATTTAGACTTATAAATTTTTTTATTATCTCAAGTTTTCTTTTTTTGTATCCCATTTTATTCTCAATTTCTATTTTCTATCTTTTCATATTTTATTTTATTTTTCTCCAAAAGTTCTATTGCATAAGGATCAATTCTATAATCATTTGAATAATAAATTTCTTTAATGCCCGCTTGAATCAAACTTTTTGTGCAATTTAGGCAAGGAAAATGAGTTACATAGCAAATAGAATTTTTGACAGGAATTCCTTCTTTTGCGCAATACAAAAGTGCATTCATTTCTGCATGAATTGTTGCAATACAATGGCCATCTCTCATCGTATGCCCTACTTCATCGCAATGCGGATTTCCTTTTATTGAACCATTGTAGCCTGTAGAAATAATTCTATTTTCGCCATTTACAAGAACGCAACCAACATAAGCCCTGTCGCAAGTTCCCCTAAGAGCAACCATGTGAGCAAGTTTTATAAAATATTCATTCCAAGTCAACCTATCTTTTGCCATAATTTCACTCCTTAATTTTTGTCTTTATTCTATTTTACCAAATTTAAAATTTTAATCACACAAAAAGACTGAAGATAAACTCCAGCCTTTAATTTTTTTAAACTTTTAATTTTAATTTAAACAAAATATTAAATATTTTAGTAAATACAAAAATCAAAATTGCAAATATTACAAAATTAATTATAGAGAATCCTTTGAAAACAGATTGTTGAAAAATCATCGTTCCACCGCACGCACAAAGCAAAATTATTAAAACTTTTGCAATATTTTCAATAGGTTTTAACAAAACCATCTTTCCAGATTTTTCTGTTTTTGTTTTTTCTATCAAAGAATATGAAACTATAAATACAAGCAAGGAAAATATTATTAATCCAGCCAAGGCTAAGTAAGAATTATCATAATTTGAAGCAGGTCTTAAAATAACTTTAATTATTTTGTTAAAATAAGATGTGTCATTAGGAATTTTATTTTCAATTAAATATATTAAAGACCTTTCATATAAAGATTCGCCTTTGAATAACATATTTAAACTGTCCCATATACCATTTACAATATCAATAAAGAAAAAAGTCATTACGCCTAGTCCAACATGACCTAAAATATTTCCTGCCATAAAACCTACTGACAAAATTGTAAGATAAATAGCTGACAAAAATCCAAAATTTTTCAAATTTCCTGGAATATATTTGACGCCCGTTTTTAAAATTTCAAAATTTGAAGTTTTTACAATCATATAATTTAAAATTGAGCTTATCAAAACAAATCCAAAAATAATTACAAGCCCAAATATAATTTTCATTAGAAAATCTTTTTTCTTTGTCCACGGATAAGTTCTGGCAAATTCATAATAAGAAGTTGAATGCTCCATTGATGAAAATAAAAATCCCAAAACTAAAACCACAATCATACCCGTAATACTTATAGGAATTGAAAAGAAATTGTTCGTTTTTTCCTTCATCTCTTTTGACAAATATTTATAGCTAGTTAGGTTTTGCAAATATTCTCCATTTTTTAATTGATATTCATCATATTTTTTCATTTCCTCTTCGCTTGCTTTTGAAAAATCAAAATTATCATACTTGCCAAATTCATATTTTTTTGCCATTTTTTTAAAAATAATATCATTTTTTTCAAAGAATTCTTTATCTATTACTACATCTTTTTTGTATTTCTTGCCTGTATTAGCCATGATATTTATTTTATTTGTAACATTAACCAAAGAATCGTGTTTTTCTTCCAAGGTATTTGTTTGGAAAACTCCATAAAAAAGAAGGCTAACTAAAACAGCAAGAATTATCCAAAATCCATTTCTTATTGTAAGAATTTTAATTTCTTTCTTAAAGTCTTTCATTATTTATTCCTTCCCTTCTCCCAATAGAAATTATCCTCAATTTTTGATTCCAAAATATCAAATTGCACAATAGATTCATTTCTTTTTATATCATCAAGAATATTTTCCCTATTATCAATCAAAATTGTATAAACTCTTCCCAAATGAAATCTCAAAACAGATTTTTCAAGAATTTTTGGATCCAATTCATCTTTTACAACCACCTGCAACTTCACAAATTTTTCCTTATTTTGATAAAGATTTGTAAGTTTTCCTTCCTTAGAAAGATAAAGAGTTTCATCAGCAACTTTTGCCAATTCCTCAAGCTCGTGGCTTGATGCAAGAACAGTTCTTCCTTCTTCTTTTAAATCTAAAATATAAGTAAGAATAATTTCCTTATTTAAAACATCCATCCCATCAAGAATTTCATCCAAAAGAATCACTTTTGCATTTGTAGAAATAGTAGCCAAAAGCCCAATCAAATTTTTATAACCTTTTGAAAAAGATCTCAAAGATTTTTTTAAATCTATATTATTTTTTTCAAGCTCTTTTTTTGCAAATTTTTTGTTGAAATTAGGATAAATAACTTCATAATATTCAAGCATTTTTTCAACCGATATATAATCAAAATAATCAAACCTATCAGGCAAATAAACAATATTTTCCAATATGTGCTTATCCTCCGCACAAGATTTACCAAAAACATTAACCTTGCCTAAATCTTTTTGAAAAATATCAGCCATTACTTTTAAAAGAGTAGTTTTGCCAGAGCCATTTCTTCCAACCAAAGCATATATTTTTCCTTCTTCCAAAGAAAAATTTACATCTTCCAAAACCTTATTTTCCCCAAAAGATTTATAAAGGCTCATTACTTCCACAGCCATTAGAGTCCTCCTTGCTCTTTTCATAAATATTTTTAATCTTTTCAAAACTTATTCCATAAAAAATACATTTTAAAAAAATGTCGTAGAGTTTTTTCTCGAGTTTTTCTTTTTTTACATCAATTATTTCATCATCTAAACTTACAAAAGTCCCAAGACCTTTTTTTGTAAGCAAAATTCCTTCTTCTTTTAATTTGTTGTAGGCTTTTTGAACGGTAGATTGATTAATCAAAAGAGCTTTTGATAAATCTCTTACAGACGGCATAGTGTCGCCGTCAATCAAAATTCCTTGAGCAATCATTAATTTTGTTTGCTCAACGATTTGTTCATTCAAAGGAATTTGAGATGAGCTATTTAAATCAAACATAAAAACCCCTTCCTATAATTTCTGTATGGTGTATGGTGTATCTCCATACACTTCTTAATTCAATTATAACTAGATTATTTTTCTTGTCAAATATTTTTAAAAAATTTATTTTAAAATTTTTCAAAGAAAAAAACCTAGATAAAACTAGGTTTACATTAATGGGGCAAATGGTTTTACTATGAAAGCTATTATTTTTTTATAAATTGGATAAGATTTTACATCGTCAAGGCTTATTTGTTTTCCTATATCAAAACTTATTTCAAAATCTTTTAATATTTCATTTATAACTGGATGTTTGTGAATATAAACTCCGCATTCAAAATTTAAATAAAGAGCTCTATAATCTACATTTACCGAACCTACTACTGCTTTTTCATTATCTGAAACCCAAGTTTTCGCATGGATAAATCCCGGCAAATATTCATAAATTTTAACTCCAGATTCAATTAATTTCTTGTAATGAGATTTTGCTAGCATATATGGAATTTTTTTGTCTGGAATTGCTGGAAGAATTATTCTTACATCTACTCCTCTTTTTGCTGCAAATGTTAAAGATTTTGTCATTTCATTATCTATAATTAAATAAGGCGTCATAATATAGGCGTAGTCTTTTGCTGTATCTAGTATGTGCATATAAATATTTTTGAAAAATCTTTCTTTTCTAATCGGATTATCTCCAACTCCTATCATATAACCTTGTGACTTTTGTGGATATGTTTGTAAATATCTTTTTAAATCTTCTTTTTCTTCGCTATCCCACAATTGCAAAAACATAATTGTAAATGATTGAACTACTGGGCCTTTTAATCTTATAAAAGTATCTTTCCAATGGCCAAATCTTTCTTCTACATTTATATATTCGTCAGCCAAATTTACTCCGCCTGTAAAAGCTACTTTGCCATCTACTAGCAAAATTTTTCTATGATCTCTGTTGTTGTGGTAGGTTGATATTATTGGAATTATTGGAGAAAAAACTTTGCATTTTATTCCAAGATTTTCCATTTCTTCTGGAAAATTTTTTGGTAGATTTAAAATTGCATTTGTTCCATCATACATAAGTCTTACTTCAACACCCTCGCTTGCTTTTTGTGCAAGCTCTTCAAGAATTGTTCCCCAAAAATATCCTTGATGTACTATAAAAAATTCTACAAAAATAAAATCTTTTGCATTTCTTATCGCCTCAATAATATCATTAATTGCATCATCTCCAACTCTGTAATATTTTGCATCATTATTTTTGCTTACAGGATATGAGCCGTAATCATTTAAATATTTTACTAAATTATAAAATTCCTTATCTTCATTTTTTAATTCTTCTACCAAATCTTCATCGATTGTGTGCAGATAATTGGTTTCTTCTTCGCTATCCATAATTGAGCTTTCTTCGATTTTTTTTCCTATATCAATTCTTGATAAGATAAAAAACATAATTCCAAAAGTAGGAAAGGCTGCAATTAGAAAAAACCAAGAAAGTTTTTCATAAGGATTTACATCCATCGACAAAATTACAAGCAAAGAAATTGCCGCTATCAATGCTGATGATCCAAAAATTACAGATGGGTCGATTGAAAGATGTCTAAGTATTGCCATAAAAATAAAAATTTGAGCAAGTACCAATAAAACATACAAACCCGCCCTGCCAAAAACAACTTTCAATAAAGATGATTTTGTTTTTTCAACAAATTTGTTATCGTTTAATATTTTTTTAATTTTTTCATTATATTTTTTCATATTGTTATTATACTTTTTCATGATATTATTATACCTAATTTCGCCTTATTTTAACAGGATAAAAATTTAAAATATTTTATTAAAAAATCTAACAAAAATCTTCTTATTTGCTTATTTTCATTAATATAACTATAATAGTTCTATAAGAATGAATTAGTATTTTTTTTTAAAGGAGTTATATGAAATCTTGTAAAAATAATGAAAAAATTTTGCTTATTAATGACTTTCTTTCAAGTGGAAATATTGGTGGAAGTCTTTGCAAAAGTGTTTTAAATTTTTATTCTTTTGATGTAGATTTTGTACCTACAGCTTTAATTTCAAATATGTTTTCTCTAAAACCCATAGAAATTTTTGATTCTAGTAATTTTTTGACCAATACTCTTGAAGTTTATAAAAAGCAAAACAGAAAATATAAGGCAGTTTTTGTGGGCTTTGTTTTAAATTTTAATCAGGCAAAAATAATTTGTGATTTTGTAAAAGAAAATAATCTATTTATGGTACTTGATCCAATCATGGGAGATTCTGGAAAAATCTATAGTGGTCTTGATAAAAATATTGTAGAAATTTATAAATATATGGCAGATTATGCCCATATAATTATTCCAAATCTCACAGAGGCAAGGCTTTTGACTGATAATAAATTTAAAAAAGCTCATGATATTGTAGATTATTATGAAAATATCGGTAAAAAATTTATTATTACAAGTGTTGAAGATGGAAACAGACATTTTATTTTGGCTAAGGATAAATATTTTATAGAAGAAGATTATAAATTTTTAGACAAGTCTTTTGGCGGAAGCGGGGACTTGTTTGACTCAATTTTTTTGGCAAATTATTTGAAAAATAATGATTTTTTACTTGCAATTAAAAATACAAGGGATATGATAGCTTGTATTCTTGATATGCAAATTAAGATTGATGATAAAGCAAATGATATTAGTATAAATGAAATTTTGAAAAAATTATAGAAAGTGAGGTAGTTTTTTGATTAAAAATAAATATTGGAAAAGGGCCTTGCAAATTGCTTGGCCGTCTGTCTTGGAGTCATTTTTTATTTCTTTGGCAGGCTTAATTGATACCTTCATGGTTTCATCAATTGGTTCATCAGCAGTTGCTGCTATTGGACTTACAACCCAGCCAAAATTTATCGCCCTTTCCTTTTTTATTGCAATTGCAGTTTCAGTTTCAGCCCTAGTTGCAAGAAGAAAAGGCGAAGAAGATAAAAAAATGGCGAACCAAACTATGGTTACTGCAATGATTGTAGCTGTTAGTTTATGTATAATAATCTCTTCAATTTTTGTAATATTTACTCCACAAATTATAAAACTTGCAGGATCATCTCCTGACACTCACGATTTGGGAGTTTCATATTTTAAAATTATAATGGCAGGAATGATATTTAATGTAATTTCCATGACAATAAATGCAGGTCAAAGAGGAAGTGGAAATACACAAATAGCCTTTACAACAAATCTAGTTTCTTCTATTATAAATATTTTTTTCAATTATTTACTTATAAATGGAAATTTTGGTTTTCCAAAATTAGGAGTAAAAGGAGCTGCAATCGCAACAGTTTTGGGAGCTTTTGTTGCAGCAGTTATGAGTTTTTCCTCATTATTTAGAAGATCATCATATATGTCCTTTGGGCTTATAAAAAAATATAAACTTACTTTCTCAAATTTTATATTTAAAGAAATTTTTGGACTAGGCTCAAATATTTTTATAGAAAATATTGCAGCAAGAATTGGATTTTTGGTTACAGCAATTACAGCCGCAAAACTTGGAACAGACCAATTTGCAGCTCACAATGTAGGAATGAATTTGCTTTCTCTTTCATTTTCATTCGGGGATGGTATGCAGGTTGCAGCAGTTGCCCTTACAGGCAATGCCCTTGGAGCAAGAAAAAAAGAAGAAGCAATAAAATATGGAAAAACTTGCCAAGAAATTGGCTTAACAATTTCAATAATAATATCTGTTATTTTGGTATTATTTAGAAAAAATATTTTTAGATTATTTTTTGATGATGACAAAATAATAGCTATGGGCTCTGTAATAACTTTTTATCTTATATTCATAGTTATTTTCCAAATTTCCGCAATAATTTTTGGAGGAGCTTTGAGAGCAGCAGGCGATGTAAAATATACAC
>OGTN01000547.1_pt1 | contig 13875 bp, 12 predicted proteins | sample 1574591 | NCBI WGS metagenome assembly OGTN01 (sample SAMN03295830, study PRJEB24534) | human gut metagenome | isolation source: fecal sample 5 from infant 4 | host: Homo sapiens | place: USA: Pittsburgh, PA | collected 2014-07
TTTTTACATAAAAATATCTGCTAGAGATTTACTCCCCAACAGATATTATAGAGCCTAAATTTTCCACTACTTAATGTAGTGGATTTTTTTATTTTCTGCCATTATTAATAGAAATTTAAGAAAGTTTACTATTAATTAATAAAAAAACCAATGATTTAATGTTATCATAGAGGCATGGAGGATTTATGTTAATTGATATTTTTCACGGTATGATTATGGCTCTTGCCGACTCCGTTCCTGGAGTGAGTGGCGGCACTATTGCCTTCATACTTGGATTTTATGATAAATTTATAGAAGCTCTCCACATCTTTTTTGAGGGAGAGAAAAATAAGAGAAAGCCCGCCTTTTTTTATCTCCTAAAGCTTGGAGCTGGTTGGGTCTTTGGACTCCTATTGAGTATTTTTTTCTTGTCAGAATTATTTCAAAGTGAAATTTATTTTATGTCTTCAGTTTTTTTGGGACTGACTACTATGTCTCTGCCCTTTGTCATAAATAGCGAAAGGGAAATTTTAAGGGACCACAAGGAAGATTTTTATTTTATTTTTATTGGAATCCTTGTTGTCGCCCTCTTAGTTTATTTTCGTGGCAAGAGCAGGCTCATTGGAAACTTTGACTTAATAGAGCCCAATATTTTTGAGTACTTTTATTTATTCTTGGCAGGGGCTCTGGCAATTTCTGTCATGGTCCTACCTGGCATATCTGGCTCATCTATTTTACTAATAGCTGGAGTTTACATACCAGTTGTGGAAGCTGTGGGGGAAGTCCTTCGCTTTAATTTCGAAAAAATTTTACCACTTTTTGTCATGTCTCTTGGAATTTTATTTGGAATTTTTATGTCCATTAGAGTCATAAGAGATAGGATGAGAAGGACCAGGGACAAGATGATCTATCTCATCATCGGCATGATGGTGGGTTCTCTTTATGCCATAGTCATGGGTCCAACAACTATAGGTGGAAATCTTCCTCTTAGCTTAGAGACCTTTAGCCCTCTTGGATTTTTTATTGGAATAATAATTTTATTTATTCTTGAAATTATAAAAATAAGAACAGAAAAAAATGGCTCTATGTCAAATATTGGGGAGACTCGTTAACTCGAGTCTCTATTTTCATTTAAAAATCAATACTTAGATGCTAATAGAATATCAAAACTAAAATAACTAAAAAAAAGTATAGCAAACAAAACCACTAGGCGTCTTGCGAATTTGCCCAATTTTATAAAAATATATGTTAGAGATTTACTCCCCAACAGATATTATAGAGCCTTTTTATATAATAATATACTATATATTTGCTGTACCATAATAAACAAAATGAAAAAATTTTTGCAAAAATGATTGACAATTAAAAAAACTTTCATATACTTGTATAAAGATAAATTGTTAGGAGGTTAAATTTTGGGGGAAAATGTTTTAGAAATAATAAATAAAAATTATAATTCTTTTTCTAGATCAAACAAAAAAATAGCAAAATATATTCTAAAAAACTATGATTTAATACCACTAAGAAATCTAAATGAATTAAAGGAAGAAATAGGTGTTAGTGAAGCTACGATAAGTAGATTTTCAAAAATCTTAGGTTATAAGAATTTTAATTTATTTCAAAAAGATTTTGAACAATTTACAAAAAAAAATCATTTGTCTTTTGAAGAAATAAAGAGCAATTTACAAAAGGAAGATGAAAATTTTTTATTTAGTGAATTATCAAACAGCTTAGATACTCTTAATGTTTTGTATAGTAAAGAATTGGAAGAAAAATTAAAGGAGGCATCAAAATTATTAAATTCTTCAAAAAATATTTTTATTTTGGGTTCTAGAACATCTAAGTCATCAGCTTTATTTTTATACTATATGCTTAGAGAGTTTTCAAATAATGTTTTTTTGTTAGAAAATTCGAATGATGACATTTCTTTTAAATTAAATGGTTCTGATGAAAACGATATTTTAATTGCAATTAGTTATTCAAAATATACAAAGCTTACTTACGAAATACTAAAATATTTTAAAAAGCAAAATTCTAAAGTTGTTTCTATTACAGATTCTAAAATTTCTCCATTATCTAAATATTCAGATATAGTTTTAGAAGCTAGAAATAGTTCCAAAACATTTACAATTATATCAACTATTGTAGTTATAAATGCTTTAGTTCTGTATTTTGCAAATTTAAATAGCGAAAGAAGTATTAAGTTTTACAATCAACATAATGAAATATCTAACAGTTTAAGCTTATATTTAGATGTTATTGAAGATGAATAAAATGGAAAGGAGATTTTTGTAATGATTTTTAATTTGCCGCCTATCTTAGGTTTGTTGCCATTAGTATTATACATAATATTAATGTTGCGTGGAAAAGATATGAATGTTTCAGTTCTTGTTTGTGTAGTTCTAGGAGCCATTTTGACGAAACAAACCCCTTTAGCTTTTGCTGAAACTTTGAAAGGATCTTTAAGTTCCTTCCTATCCTTAATAGGTTTTATTATAGTTTTAGGGGCAGGTTTAGGCGAAGTTTTGACTAGGACAAGTGTAGCACAAAATATAGTTTACACTGTAGTAAATAGGTTTAATATTAAATCACAAAAAGCAGCAATAATAATCTCAATGGTTATTTCTACTTTATTAGTTAGTATGTTAGGTACTTTATCAGGTGCTAATGCAATAATTGCACCTATACTTATACCAATAGTTGCTAGTCTAGGAATTACGCCTAATACATTGGGAGTTATTCTTCATGGAGCAGGTGCAACAGGACTATACATAGGACCATTTGTTCCACCAGTAGTTACTATTATGGGATTAACAGGATTGTCATATACCCAATATATGAAATCAGCAGGAATACCTTTAGCGATTATTGTTTGGGGTTCAACACTTTTTATGGCTATCAGAACACAAAAATTAACAGAAGGAAAATTTCAATATTCTAAAGAAGATGCTTTAAAAGATGATTTTACGCCAACACCTATTATCAAAAGAGCAACATTAGTATTTGTGCTAACTATGGTAGCAATGCTTACTTATGGAATAATTATGAAGGCAGGTGCATCATATGCCATATTAGTTATGATTGTTTGTTCTTTAACAACTGCTATAGCTGGTAATTTAGGATTTGGAGAAGGCCTTACTACAATGGTTCAAGGAGCTTCTAAAATGTTCTGGATGTTTTTCATGTTTGTATTATTTGATCCTTTTTTAAACTATGTTGCAGAATCAGGAGCATTTGATGCATTAGCAGGATATATGCAACCTCTTATAGATAAAGGTGGAGTTGTAGCTTTCTTAATGATTACTACAGCAATAGGAGTATTTGCAGTATCAGGAGCAGGTATAGCACAAGCAAAAATGACCCATGATATATTTTTCCCTACAGCTATGTTATTTAATGTTCAAATGCCTATTTGGGCTTTAGTAATATTAGTTTCATGTCAAATAACTTTCTTTGTAACTCCTACCGTAGATATGGTAGGTCAAATGGGATTAGCAAGATCTAAGGATATTAAAGCCATGTTGAAAAATGGATGGGTTTTAACAATAATAACTTTTATTTATGTATTTGTTAGAGCGTTATTGTATTCAAAAATGTAAAAAATGGAGGTATTAATTTATGAAGATAGCATTATTACAAACTAATATACATTTTCTAGAACCAGAAAAGAATTATAAGAATGTGGAAAAACTAATTGAAAAAGCGATGAAAGTCGAAAATAAACCTGACATTTTATTGTTGCCCGAAGACTGGGCAAGCGGATTTTCGGATAAAATGTTTCATGAAATTGAGAAACATGTTGAGAGTTTTAATGGTCCATCTTTAACTTTTCTTAGAGAAAAAGCTAAAGAATATAAAGTATGGATAGTTGGAGGATCAATAAGTGTAAAAGTTAATGGAGATAATTATAATACGACTTATGTTATTAATCGAGAAGGTGAAATTGTCGGAGATTACAGCAAAATGCACTTATATTCTGACATGGATGAAGATGTAGCTTATAAACATGGTGAAAAAACTGATTTAATAGAAACTGAATTTGGCAAAATAGGATTAATGATTTGCTATGATATTAGATTTTGCGAATTAGCAAAAACCTATGCATTAAAAGGAGCAGAAGCAATTTTCGTAGTTTCAGACTTCCCAAATCCTAGAGTAGATCATTGGAGAACTTTATTGAGGGCAAGAGCTATTGAAAATCAATTGTTTGTAGTTGCTTGTAATAGAGTAGGAGAAAGTCCTATGGGAACATACTGCGGTCACTCTATAATAATTGATCCTTGGGGAAAAATTGTTGCAGAAGGTACAGACCAACAAGAAATTATTTATGGTGAAATTGATTTGAAAGAGATAGAAGAGCCTAGAGATTTAATTCATGTTTTCAATCATAGAAGACCTACAAGTTATCATGAATTAATAAAAACAGAAGGTGTTTTAGGAAAAGATGAATAAAATAAACATTAATAAAAACGATGTTAAAAATTTTAATAGTAAATTAGTAGAAATAAGAAGAGATTTTCATATGTATCCAGAATTATCTTATGAAGAAAATAGAACTTCGAAAAAAATAAAAGAATATTTAGATAATTGGGGAATAAAATATGAATCTAATTTTTACAATAATGCTATAATTGCTTCCATAGGAAGTAAGAAAAGAAATAAAACAATAGGATTTAGAGCAGATATGGATGCTTTGCCTTTAACGGAAAAAAATGATTATGAGTACAAATCAAAAAACAATGGTATAATGCATGCTTGTGGACATGATGCTCATACTACAATATTACTAGGTTTAGCAAAGATATTAAAAGATCAAGAATATAGTATTGATGGAGAGGTAAAATTAATATTTCAACCTGCTGAAGAAGCGTCACCTAAAGGTGGCTCCCAGGGAGTTCTTGAATCCAATAAAATAGGTGATTTAGACTATATATTTGGTCTCCACATGTGGCCCTTTATTAAGGGCGGAACTTTTGGAATAATTAGTGGACCAACAATGGCATCTTCGGATCATTTTTATATAAAAATTCATGGTGAAAGTTCGCATGCTGCTAAACCTCATCTTGGAGTAGATTCTATATTAATTGGTTCTCATATTGTTCAAGAAATTCAATCAGTTATTAGCAGAAATATAGACACACTAAATCCTGCTGTTATTACAGTTGGTAAGATTACTGGTGGTACCAGATATAACATACTAGCTAATTATTGTGAATTAGAGGGAACAGTCAGAACATTTGACGAAAATGTCAGAGACTATATTGAAAACAAACTAAACCTAATTCTTAAATCTAAAGAAATCGAGCATGAATGTCAGTGTGAATTGATATATAAGAGGGGTTATCCTGTTGTTGTTAATGATAAAAAAGCTACTGAATTTATAAAAACTGTTGCCAAAGATTGTTTCGGTGAAGACAAGGTTAATGAAGATTGTGAGATTTCAACAATTGCAGAAGATTTTAGTTACTATTTAAAAAAATATCGAGGTTCATTTATTTGGTTTGGTGTTGATGGAAATCATGAGCCACTACATTCTGATACTTTTGATATTGACGAAGAAAACTTATGGATGGGTTCATACTTGTTTGCAAAAGTAGCAGAAAAATATTTTGAATAAAAAGGAGGTATTTTTTGAAAAACATTATAAAAGATTTTCAAGTAAAAGTTGTAGAACTTGAACTTAAAAAAAGTTGGAAAATATCATTATACGAACAAAGCACTAGACCTCACTGTATTGTAAAAATTATGACAGAAGATGGTGTTGTAGGATATGGAGAAGCCTCTCCTTCACCAGCTTTTATGGGCGAAACTGGATATACAATGGAGCTAGTAATAAATAGATACTTAGGACCATCTATTATAGGGGAAAATATTTTTAATATAGATAATATTCACGACAAATTAGATTCGGCAATATATGGAAATTATGCTGCTAAATCAGCGATAGATATGGCTTTATATGACCTTATGGGTAAAACTTTAAATGTACCAGTTTATAAATTACTTGGCGGAAAATACAGAGATAAGATAGAACTTAGCTGGGTTGTTGGAATGCAAGACTTAAAGGGTTCTATTGAAGAAGCAAAAGAAAGATTATCTGAGGGATATAAAGTTATTAAAATTAAAGTTGGTATTTCCCCTGAAAGAGATATCGAGCTTTTAACTAAAGTTAGAGAAGAACTAGGATATGGATTCCCAATTAGATTGGATGCTAATCAAGGTTATGATTATAGAACAGCTTTAACAACTTTTAAAAAATTGGAAGAATTTCACTTAGAAAGCATTGAACAACCAGTAAAAAGATCAGACATTAAAGGGTTAAAAATGTTGAGGGAAAGATTAGATACCCCTATAATGGCGGATGAATCAATTTCTAACTTTCATGAAGTAGTAAATGTCGTAAATAACGATGCTTGTGACATTGCTAACATAAAGGTTGGAAAAGTTGGTGGTTTATCGCAAGCAAAAAAAATTGCTAACTATTTAGAAGCTAATGGATTACATGCTACAGCTGGTAGTAATCTTGAAGTTGGGTTAGGAGCAGCAGCTAGTTTACATTTTGTCGCAAGTTCAAAATATGTTGACATTCCTAACGATCTTTATTTAGGAAATATACTTCATAAAAATGACATTATAAAAGAAAAATATGAATTAGTTGATGGATGTTTAACTGTTCCAGAAAAACCTGGTCTTGGTGTAGAAGTTAATGACGATATTTTTGATTAATTTTAAGTTTAAAAGAACCTTTTTATAGGAGTTTAAAAATGTTAAATGAAAAGATTACTTCTTTATTAAATAATGTAGAAGGGGAATTTGGAGTTTATTTTGAAGATATACAAGATCACAACAGAGTCATTATAAATGGAAATCTTGTTTTCTGTGCCGCTAGCACAATAAAAATTCCACTTGTTGCTCTAGTTCTAAAAGAGTATGAAGAAGGCAAATTTGATATCAATGATAAAGTAGATATCAAACTTGAAAATAGAGTTGGTGGAACAGGGGTTATAAGAAATTTAGACAAAAGTTTTAAACCAACAATATTAGATCTCATAAATTTAGCTTTAGTTGTTAGTGACAATATTGCAACAAATCAGCTTATAGATATAGTCGGAGGATTTGGCAAGATTAATGAATTTAATCAAAGTATTGGATTAAATAATACAAAATTTCAGCGTAAAATGCTTGATTTAAAATCATTAAATGAAGGCTTGGATAATTTTACTACTGCTAAAGACTTGGGAACACTTCTAACATTAATCGCTGAAGGTAAATGTGTTTCAAAAAAATCATCAGAACTTATTATTAAAATATTAAAAACTCAACAATTTAGACAAAAACTACCTAATTTTATACCTGCTGTGACATCATATGATGCCAATGCTACAAATGAACTTCCAGATGAAGGCAAGGTAATGGTAGCTAATAAAACTGGTGATTTATGGAAAACTCAACATGATGTTGGGATATTCATTCTTCCAAAAGGAGAAAGATATGTTGTAGCGGTATATAGCCAAAAACTATCAGAAGATTATGAAGGAATAGAAGCTATTTCAAAAATTTCCAAAATTGTTTATGATTACATGTTGGGAAAATACAATTACTAATATATCATAATTATTTGTCCAATAAGAAATATGAATAAAAATGACTCTATGTCAAATATTGAAGAGACTCGTTAACTCGAGTCTCTCTTTTCATTTAGAGATTTATTCCCCGAAAGATATTATAGAGCTAAAAAATAAGACTGGGGAAAATTAATCCTCAGTCTTTTTCTTTTTTATATTTTAAAGATTTTTAGCAGAAAAAGTATCCCATTCTGATAGGTCGCCTGCTTCGTAACCCTTTTTAAACCAGCGAGTTCTCTCTTCGCTAGAGCCGTGAGTAAAGGATTCTGGTCTCACATAGCCCTGAGCTTTTTTCTGCAAGGTGTCGTCGCCAATGGACCAGGCAGCTGATATTGCCTCGTCAATGTCTCCTGGGTCAAGGTAGCCCTTGTCCTTTTGATATCTTGCAACTACTCCTGCAAGATAGTCTGCTTGAAGCTCTAGTCTAACTGTCAGTGCATTCCCATCTTTTTCAGATAATTTTCCCATCATCTCTTGGTACTGACTCATAATTCCCGTCACTTCTTGGACATGGTGACCAACCTCGTGGCTAATTACATAGGACAAGATAAAGTCGCCCTCATCTGCACCAAAGTCTCTTATAAGTGAATCGTAAAAGGATAAATCCATGTATATAGCTTCATCTCTTGAACAATAGAAAGGTCCCATACCTGCACTTGCAAGACCGCAGCCAGATTTTACTTGACCCTTAAATATTTTTAACTTAGGCTCTCTATAATCTATTCCTTCATTTTTTAAAATAGAGTGCCAAGCATCTTCTGTATCTGCAAGAACTACAGCTGAATAATCGTATAAATCTTGCTCCTTTTGTGAAAGTTCATAATTTTGTGTACTCGTAGGCGCTGTGCCTCCGAAGCCAGAGCGAATTGCGTCCATTGGATTTCCCGTTAGTAAAAAAACTATTAGTGCCACTAGAAGTCCACCGCCACCAAGGGCTACTCCGCCGCCTCTACTTCTGCTGACATTTGAACTTTGCCTTCGTCCTCTCCATTTCATAAGATCCCTCCTTTTTTTCTTTTACCCAAAAAGCCATGAAAGAACTCTATTGGAATAAATTTCACCATATAATATAATTAATTATAAGTGGTGAATAATGAAAAAGCTTTTTATAATAAGTTCTAAGTCTGGCAGGTCCTATGACGAGACCCTTGCAAGAGAACTTTTAAAATATTTTGATGAAGATGAAATAAAAATCACAGAGAAAGCCGGAGACACAGTGAAATTTGCCCAGGACTTTAGGGACAGGGGCGGCGAAATTTTATACATAAAAGGTGGCGACGGTGCCCTATCTGAAGTTGCCTCTGTCCTTGCTGGAAGTGAAACTGCTCTTGGACTCATACCTGGCGGCACAGGTAACGACTTTTCCAAAAATTTTTCTTACCATAATTTTAAGTTAGAAAATATTTTTGATTATGAAATTGCCCCCATTGACCTAATAGAAGTGAACGGCAAAATTTGCATCAATGTCACAAGTCTTGGCTTTGACACCAATGTTTTGAAGTATGCCTATGACATAATGAAGAGGAAAAAGCTTGGAGGCAGGTTGGGATATTTTTATGGCGTAGTAAAATCTGTAATGAATTTGGAAAATGTAGACTTAAAAATTTCCTGCCTTGACGAAAAAAATGAAGAAGTAAACTTATCTGGCAGCTTTTTAATTTCTGCCCTTTGCAACGGCTCTTACTATGGCAATGGCTTTAACCCAGCACCGAAGGCAAAAATTGATGATGGGCTTTTAAATTTAATTTTGGCAGAGAAGATGAGCCCCCTAAGGATAGCAAGCTTATTTACTTTCTACAGAAGGGGAGACCACCTTGGGAAAAGTGGCGTGAGAGAAATTTTAACTAGGTCAGGGAAAATTTCAGCGGACAGAGAATTTTTATACAACATAGACGGAGAAATTTATTCTGACAGAAATCTTAAGTACAGAATTTTGGAGAAAAAACTTAAATGGATTTATTTTAAAGGAGTGAAAAAATGAAAGTAGGAGTATTCGCAGGAACTTATGTGGACACAAAAATGGGAGTGGACCTTTTAAAGAAAAGGGGCTTTGAGCCACTAAGCTTTCCAATTTCCAAGAACCCAAAGGACCAATCCGCCCTTCAATATTATTCAAAAGAAGAGCTGACAAATATTGTTGAAGAAAAAATAAGGGAGGCAAAAAAAGAGGGGGCTGAAAAAATTTTTATCTACTGCAATTCCCTTTCTGCATCCATAGATGTGGAAGGCTTAACCCACCGTCAGAGCATCGAAATCATTACTCCCTTGGACTTTTATAGAAATCTTGACTCTTCCTATGAAGACCTTGTGATCCTCTCAGCAAATTCAAAATCAGCCCACGGCATAGATAAAATTTTGTCAGAAAAAACTTTTAGAAACACAATTGCAATAGGGATCCTTGCCCTTGTAGAAGAGATCGAAAAGAAAACTTCGCCTGAAGAAATTGTCAAGAGGCTTGGACTAAGAGAGCTATTTAACTTTTTTAACACTATGGAAAGAAGACCTAAGGCAATAATTTTAGGCTGCACCCACTTCCCTTACATGAAGGAAGAATTTGAAAAACTGACAGAAATTGAAATTTTGGACCCTGCAGAGGACATGATAAAAAGATTAAATGTTAAATAAGACAAAAGAGCTGTTTTTAGGCAGCTCTTTTATCATTTATACACAAAAGTTGATAACTTTTGGCAAATTGTGGATAAGATTGTATATTTTTTGTAAAAATCCAGTTAATAATTGGAAAATATAGACATTTTTTATGTTTAATGATAATTTTTTCAAAATGTGCATGAATTGTGCACTATTTTTCAAGACAGGTGTTTATTAACCTGTGGATAATGTGCATAAGATTGGGGATAAAGTAGTCATCGCAAAAAGTCCTGTGGAAAAAAATTTTTGAAATCTTTTAATTTTCTTCCAATTCCATCCAAGCTTCATAGAGGTCTTCTAAAGTGTTTGCAAGGCTTTGACGCTCTATTGATAAATCATTTGCTAGTTGATAATCGCTGTAAGTCTCTTGGTCTTGCAGTTTGTCATCGATTGTGGATAACTTTTCTTCCATGTCGGCAATTTCTTTTTCAAGCTTCTCTTTTTCCTTGCGAAGGGCTCTATTTTTTTTGCGGACTTCTCTTTCCTCACGCTTTTCCTTGGCAATTTCTGTCTTGGACTTGTAGTCATCATCAAGGCTTTCACTTTCAGTGGTCTTTTCTAGGTAATAATCGTAATTGCCCAAGAAGACATTTATGCCGTCTTCCTTCATTTCAAAAATTTTGTCTACAGTCTTGTTTAAAAAATATCTGTCGTGAGAAATGGAAAGAACAGTGCCCTCGTATTTTAAGAGGGCGTCTTCTAATATTTCCTTTGAGTCAATGTCCAAGTGGTTAGTTGGCTCGTCAAGGACAAGGAAGTTTGCACCCTTTAACATAATTTTTAGAAGGGATAGTCTTCCACGCTCGCCGCCAGAAAGTTCATCCACAGTTTTAAAAATGTCGTCGCCCACAAAGAGAAACTCTGCCAAATATTTTCTGATTTGAAAATGTTCAAGCTTTGGAAATTCGTCCCAAATCTCGTCCATAACAGTTTTGTCTAAATTTAAGTTGTCAAGCTCTTGGTAGAAGAAGGCTATGTCCACATTAGACCCAATTTTAACTTCACCAGAGCTTGGGCTAAGCTTACCTGCAATAATTTTAAAGAGGGTGGACTTGCCAACGCCATTGGGACCAATTAAGCCAATTTTATCCTGTTTGTAGACAAAGGCATTTAAGTCGTGAAAAACTAAGTGGTCGTCAAAGGATTTTGAAAGGTCCTTTATCTCCAAGACATCTCTGCCTGAAGTTTTATTGGTTGCAAAGGAAAGATTTGTCTTTTTATTAGACGCAGGCATTTCAATTTTTTGCATCTTATCTAGCATCTTCTTCCTGCTCTTGCCCTGCTTGATAAACCTGTCGCGACCAAGATTCATGTATCTCTTTATAATTTCTTCTTGCCTCTTTATTTCCTTTTGCTGGTCTTCATACTGCCTCTTCAAGACTTCAAAATCTTTTTTTCTCTGTCTCATGTAGTTGTCGTAGTTACCAGCATAAGTTTTAGTCTCGCCATTTTCTAGGAGGACAATTTTTGAGACAATGTTATTTAAAAAATATCTGTCGTGGCTTATTATGATAATTGCCTTGTCAACATCCTTTAAATATTTTTCCAGCCAAGAAATTGCATCAATGTCCAAGTGGTTGGTAGGCTCGTCAAGGAGAAGCAAATCTGCATCTTCAAGTAGGAGCATGGCAAGAGCCACTCGTGACTTTTGCCCGCCGGATAGGGTTTTTATGTCCTTAGAAAAATCATCTTCACTAAAGCCAAGGCCAATTAAAGTTCCCCTAATCCTTGAGTGAAAGGAGTAGCCATCTTTCTTGTGAAACTCGTCTTGCATCCTCTGATACTTATTCAGTTCCTCTTCCAAATTGTCTGGATTTTCAGCAATAATATGCTCTTGGGCTCTTAAATTTTTCTCAAGCTCAATTAAATCAGAAAAAATAGAAAGGCAATTGTCATAAATGCTGCCCTCTTGATGAAGATTTAGCTGTTGCTCTAAGTAGCCGATTTTTAAATCTTTTTTTCTAAAAATTTCCCCATCATCGTAGGAGAGATTTTCTGTAATTATATTAAAAAGAGTGGACTTGCCACTGCCGTTAATTCCAATAAGGCCAATTTTGTCGCGGTCTTCCACTATTAAATTTCCATCTCTAATAGTTTCCTCGTCTATGTAGGATTTTTTTATATTCGTTAAACTAAGTATTGGCATAATGACCTCCTAACTACATTTTAACAAATAATGAATCTCATTAAAAGACAGAGACTTTCTTAAGTATCAATAAAAAAGACCTGCACAGCAAGTCTTCATTTTATAAATTTTCTATAAAATTTTTATCCAAAGTATAAATTAAAGGTCTTTCTTTTATAGCCTTTATAAAGCCATCTTTTTCAAGCTCCTTTAATTCTCTAATTTTTTTGTTTTTGTTTTTAAAATCATCAGTATATTCAAAGATGTCATCTCGTGTGAGACCGCTATTGTTGTCAAAATAATAATTTTGACATAGTAAAAATAGGATAGATTTTTTTAGTTCGGTGTTCAAATTTGAACTTTTAGCTTCAATGCACTTTCTAGCAAGATTTAAATTTTCTATTTTATTAGTCAAATTAAAGATAATATCCTCTTGACCAGCTATTAAAATTTTTAAAAATTCGTCTACAAAGTAATTTACTTCGCCCTTATTTATTTTTGAGTTAGTTATATCAAAGCTTTTGTAATAGGAAGTTTTGTTAATCCAGCATCCACGAGCAAGAGACATGGAAGTTAAATAAGAATACTTGCTCCTAAGAAAGATGCTTGAAATAAATCTATTTACGCGTCCATTGCCATCGTAAAAGGGATGAATGTATCCAAAATAATAGTGAGCGATAGCAACTCTTATGAGTAAATCTAAATCGGTATTTAAAAGAAAATTTAGAAGATTTGACATAGACATTTCTATTTTATTTTCACCTGAAATCCCTTGATGTATTATTTCACCATTTACAGAATTTTTCTTTTGAACATATACTGGATCCAGCCTAAAAAATTTCCCATCAGGTTGGTCTTTTTTTTCAATTTCTCCCTTAGTTATCTCGTCATAAATTTTCCGAACATCCTTTAAATCTGATGGAACTTTCAAAGAATTATCATTTAAAAGTAAGAGATAGGATTTAATCATGCTAGTGAGTCTTAATTTTTTAGGGTCCTTTGAATTTAAAATATTTCTTGTAGTTTCGATTATTTCTTTTTTCTCAGATTTTACGCCTTCAAGATCATTAGAGCTTTTTAATTCGCTAGAAATAATTTCCAATAAATTTGCACTTTTAGCAATTATTGGAAGTTCATCATTTAATTTTTCCAAAATATTATTGTTTTGATTTACCATGTCGATTAGATTTGAAGTTTCTCTATTGAAGACATAATAAAGCTGAAAGGACAAATTTTCCCTATAAGGTTTTATAGATAAATTAGTTTTTAAAGTCTCACTAAAATCTATTCTCGATTTATAAATTTTTTCATATTCATTTTTATTCTTGTAGTATAAAGTGTATAAATAATCCATAAATCCTCCAATAAAATCAAAAAAATATCAAATTTCCTTTATTTCAATCAATTATAACAAAATAAAATCAAAAAAACAGCAAATTTTTATTTTATTTTGTGTCTTCTAACAAATAAAATCAATAAAAGGCAAAATTTTGATTT
>OGTN01000552.1_pt1 | contig 13799 bp, 10 predicted proteins | sample 1574591 | NCBI WGS metagenome assembly OGTN01 (sample SAMN03295830, study PRJEB24534) | human gut metagenome | isolation source: fecal sample 5 from infant 4 | host: Homo sapiens | place: USA: Pittsburgh, PA | collected 2014-07
AAACTATAATGTTCTGATATTGTTTAGTAAAATCCATATGATATAATTGATTAATATAAGAATACAAATTTGAGTATTAAGTGTTAAATAATAATTTATAGAATAATAGGTGAAAAAATGAGTGGATTATTTAGAAAGTTTATAGAGTTTGCAATAGGAAATGGATTAGTAATGATTTTAGGGTTAATATCAACACCTATTGTATCTAGAATGCTTTTACCAATAGAAAAAGGGAAGGCAGATATTTTTGTAACTTATACTAGTTTAATTGTATTAGTTATAACTATGGGGATAGATCAAGCATATATAAGATTTTTTAATGATGAAGATGAAAATTGTAAGGGGGATTTATTAAGAAAATCAATTAAGTTCCCAGTATTATTAAATATAATATTAGGAGCTATACTTATATTATTTTATAAACCAGTTTCAAATTATATGGTTAAAGAGACATCATTAGTATTGGTGGTATTATTTGCATTTCATAGTTTTATTACTATTATAAGCAATTTTGCACTTATTAACATTAGAATGAAACAAAAGGCTAAGACTTACTCCACGTTAGGAGTAATTAATAAGATTGCTTTTATTATTTTTATAATATTAATATATAAGATTTTTGGTGGTAACTATATAACATTAGTTTTAGCAACTGTATTATCAAATCTTGTTATGACATTAATGGGAGTATTAATAGAGAAAGAAGATTGGTTTAAGTTTAATAAAAACTTTAAGTCTAAAACTTCTACAAGAGACTTGATTATATATGGTAGTCCATTTATCTTATCCATGGGTATAACTTGGGTCTTTCAGTCTATTGATAGAATATCAATTCAACTATTTAGTGACTATGAACAATTAGGGTTATATGGTGGAGCTATGTATTTTATATCTATATTAAATACAGTACAAGGAGCTTTTACAACTTTTTGGACTCCTGTAGCTTATGAAAAATTTTCTACTAACCCTGAAGATAGGAAGTTTTTTAGCAATATAAATGAAATTGTATCACTATTTATGTTAATAATAGCAATAGGAGTAATTGCTTTTAAAGATGTTTTAATAATAATTTTAGGTAGTGATTATGAAGGATCTCAATTTATTTTTCCATTCTTAGTTTTAATGCCAATTATGTACACTATATCTGAAACAACTGTTTTAGGTATAAATTTTAAAAAGAAAACAAAGTATCACATTTATATTGCAGTTGCATCTGCAGTAGCTAATATTATTGGAAACTTTGTATTAGTACCAAGGCTTGGAGCAAAAGGTGCAGCTATTTCTACAGGATTAGCTTATGTTGTTTTCTTTGCAAGTAGAACATATTTAGGAAATAAACTATATAAAATTAATGTTAACTTAAAGAAGTTCTTTATTGGAGTTATAGCTGTATATGTTTTAGCAGCATTCTCAAGCATATATAGAATAAACTTAATTATTGTAATTTTAACATTAGTTAGTACAACTGTAGTTTGCTTACTATATAGAAATGTAATAAAAGATTTATTTGATATTGTTAATAAAAAACTGAAGACAAGAAAATAGATAGTATTAATAAAGTAGCTAAAAGCCAGAAAATAGATAGAATTATAAAATTCTGTTTAGTGGACAATTAATAAATTTTAGTAGTATAATTGTATGAGTAAAAGTACAAAAAATGACTAATTAAAGTTGGGAGAATAAAAGTATGAATAAAATAAAAACTTTTATATTAGTGATAATAGATATTTTTATGATAAATATGGCATACTTATTAGCCATAAATATAACTTTTTTTGATAGATTTACGGAAATAGCTACAATTTATCAAAATGATATTTTTGTTGTTACTATAATATATATAACCTGTTTTGCTTTATTTAAAATGTATAGTTCATTATGGCATTTGACAGGTACCGATGAATTCTTATTAGGCGCTGGTGGCGGTATAGTAGCTGGTGCTATAGCAATTGTTTATACAAGAACTCTTGGAGCTACAATTCCTCTTAATGTATCAGTAATTGGTACTATTTTAACTTGTATTTTAGTATTAGGATATAGAGTTTTATATAGAGTATATAGAAGAGCACTGCTATATATGCCGTACAAATATTCTGAAGATCAAAAAAGAGTAATGATTATAGGAGCTGGATCAGCTGGAACTATGATTATTAATGAAATGCTTTCTAGAAGAAACTTGAAGTTAAATCCTATACTTTTAATTGATGATAGAGATTTTAAACAAGGAAAGCGTATTAGTGGAGTTAAGGTTGAAGGTAGAAGAGAAGATATAGTAAGACTAGCAGAAGAAAAAGAAATAGATACTATAATATTAGCTATACCGTCTATAGATAATGAAAATAAAAGAGAAATTTTAGATATATGTAAGAATACCAATTGTAAAATAAAAATAATACCTGGAATATATGAGATTATTTCTGGTGAAGCCACAGTAAGTAAAATTAAAGATGTAGAATTAGAGGACTTATTAGGAAGAGAGCAAGTTATTTTAGATAATAAAGGCATATCTGATTATTTAAATAATAAAGTTGTGTTGGTAACAGGAGCTGGTGGATCAATTGGCTCAGAATTATGTAGGCAGATAATACAGTTTGGCCCTAAGCTTTTAATTTTATTTGATATCTATGAAAATAGCGTTTATGATATACAAAATGAATTAAAAGATGGATATCCGGATATAAATATGAGGGTTTTAATAGGTTCTGTAAGGGATAAGGAAAGATTAGAAGAAATTTTTGACTCTTACAATGTTAATGTAGTATTCCATGCAGCTGCCCATAAGCATGTGCCTTTAATGGAAGGAAGTCCTAAGGAAGCAATTAAAAACAATGTTTTTGGAACTTTAAACTTAGTTAAAACAGCCCATGAGCATAAGATTGATAGATTAGTTTTAATTTCTACTGATAAGGCAGTAAATCCTACTAATATTATGGGAGCATCAAAAAGATTATGTGAGATGATTATTCAATCATATAATACTATAAGTAATACTGAATTCGTTGCAGTTAGATTCGGAAATGTATTGGGAAGTAATGGATCAGTTATACCGTTATTTAAGAAGCAAATTAAAAGTGGTGGGCCAGTTACTGTAACCCATAAGAGTATTACTAGATATTTCATGCTTATTCCAGAGGCTGCTCAATTAGTGCTTCAAGCTGGATGTTTCGCAAAAGGTGGAGAAATCTTTGTATTAGATATGGGTAAACCAGTGAAAATTTATGACTTGGCAGTTGATTTAATTCGATTATCTGGGTTTGAACCTAATAGAGATATAAAAATTAAGGTTACTGGACTTAGACCAGGTGAAAAACTTTATGAAGAGCTGTTAATGAGTGAAGAGGGGTTAACTGAAACTAGTCATAATAAGATTTATATTGGAAAACCTACCTTTGAAAGTATAGAGAGCTTAAATATTAAATTAGGAGAGCTTAAGGAATTGTTAAAAGAAAGTGATGTTTTACTAATTAAAGAAAAAATGAAACAAATAGTTCCAACTTATAAAGAGGCTGATGAAGTAAATGAAGTTGCAATTACAAAGGAAGAAATTTAGCAAATATTAGTTTAGAGATAGAGGATAATAATGAGTAGATTTAATCAAGGAATAAAGAGATGTTTTGATTTTATTGTATCTTTAATAGGTATAATAATTCTTTCCCCAGTATTTATTATAGTGAGTATTGCTATTAAACTTGACTCTAAAGGGAATATATTATTCTTACAAAAAAGAGTTGGGAGATATGGTAAGGAATTTAATATATATAAGTTTAGAACAATGGTAACAGATGCTGAAAAGCTTGGAAAGCAAATCACTATAGGTAAAGACGATAGAATTACTAAAGTTGGTGTTTTTTTAAGGAAGTTTAAAATTGATGAACTTCCACAATTATTTAATGTATTTAAAGGGGATATGAGCTTAGTTGGCCCAAGACCTGAAGTACCTAAATATGTTTCATTATATAGCTTTGAGCAAAAAAAAGTATTAAATGTTAGACCAGGAATAACAGATATGGCTTCATTAAGATATAAAGATGAAAATGACATACTTGGAAAAGTTGACAATCCGGAAGAATACTATATTAATGTTATTATGAAAGATAAGCTAAATTTAAATTTAGAATATATAGAAAAGAGCAATATCTTTTTTGATATATATTTAATAGTAAAAACTATAATAAAATGCATATAGATGTAAGGTGGTAAAAATTATGAAGAAGTTGAATTTTGCGATTATCGGTTGTGGAAGAATTTCATATAAGCATGTAGAAGGACTATATGAAAATAAGGATGTAACAAATTTAGTTGCAACATGTGATGTTAAGGTTGAACTTGCTAAAGCTAAGGCTAAAGAATATAAAGAGAAAATGAATGATAGTTCTTTAAATATAGGTGTATATGAAGACTATAAAGAAATGCTTGAAAAGGAAGAAATTGATGTAGTTACTATAGCTACAGAAAGTGGATATCATGCAGAAATTGCAATTTACTGTATGAATAAAGGCAAGCATGTTATAGTTGAAAAGCCAATGGCTATGTCAATTGATGATGCTAATGAAATGATTGAAGTTGCTAAAAAAAATAATGTTAAATTATCAGTAGCTCACCAAAATAGATTTAATAAACCTATTCAAAAGCTTAGAGAAGCTATAGAAGGTGAAAAGCTTGGTAGAATAATGAATGGTACTGCAAGAATTCTTTGGAGAAGAGATGATAATTATTATAAGCAAGCACCATGGAGAGGTACTTGGGATCTAGATGGTGGTACTTTAATGAATCAATGTATACATAACATAGATTTATTACAATGGATGGTAGGTTCTGAAGTTGAAAGAGTTTATGCAGAATGTGATACTTATAGAAATCCAATAGAAGCGGAAGATTTCGGCGCTATAGTAATTAGATTTAAAAATGGTGCTATTGGAATAGTTGAGGGAAGTGCTGTTGTATATCCTAAGAACTTAGAAGAAACTTTAAGTGTATTCGGTACTGAAGGTACAGTTGTTATAGGTGGTCTTGCTGTAAATGAGCTAGAAACTTGGAGATTCGAAGGTGAAGATGAAGAAGAAGTTAAGAAGGACTTACAAGTTGAAATAGATAGCGTTTATGGAAAAGGACATACACCTTTATTTAGAGATGTAGTAGATGCTATAAATGAGGATAGAAAGCCATATGTAAGTGGAGAAGATGCAATAGTGCCTCTATCAATTATTTTAGCTGCATATAAATCAAGAAAAACTGGAATGCCAGTAAATTTCCCATTTACTAATTTTTCTAGTTCAGATATGAAGAAATAAAGTTCCGCATAATTGCGGACTTTTCTTTAAACTTTATCCTATTGCTATCATTGCTAATACTCTCATTTTCTCAAAGCTGGAGTTAAGCACTGCTACGCGCCTGGATTAGTTCTTCTAAGCTTCAGATGGAGTAAGGTAATCTTGCACTCTGTGAAAGTGATTCACACAAAATGCAAGATTTTGGTTCTCTACTTTTAAGAAAATTCCATCTGAAGCTAAGAATCACTTTATTTTAAGGAGTTGGAGTTGTGAATAAGACTGTCTCAATAGTTATACCTTGCAGAAATGAAGAAAAATATATAGAAAAGTGTGTTAATTCATTTTTAGAGCAAAGCTATCCAATGGATTTAGTCTCTATTATAATAGCAGATGGTATGTCTACAGATAAAACAAGAGAAATAATAAATGATATATCTAATACTCATAAAAATGTAATACTTTTAGATAATAAAGGACTATCTGCTCCTAAGGGAATGAATCTAGGAATTAGATATAATAATTCCGATATAGTAATTATTTTTGGTGCCCATGCTTATGCAGATAAGGATTTTATAAAGGAAAATGTGCTAGCCCTTGAAAGAGAAGGGGTAGGTTGCTCCGGTGGAGTTATAAAAACAGTAAATGAAAATGTCAAAGGAGCTGCTATTGCTGAGGCTATGAGCTGTCCATTTGGTGTTGGGAATGCATTATTTAGATTTGCTGATAAAGAAAGCTATGTTGATACAGTAGGCTTTGGGGCTTATAAAAGAGAATTATTAAATGAAGTGGGTCTTTTTGATGAAGAGTTAGTAAGAAATCAAGATGATGAGCTTAATTTTAGGGTTGAAAAAAGCGGAGCAAAGATACTTTTATCACCTAAGATAAAGGCAACTTATTTTAGTAGAGGTGATTTTAAAAAGCTTTGGAGACAATACTATCAATATGGTTTCTGGAAAGTTAGGGTAATTCAAAAACATAAAAGACCTGCATCAATAAGGCATTTAATTCCTTTAATGTTTGTACTATTCTTAACTATAGGTGGAGTAGCTAGTATTTTTTCAGGGTTATTGGCAAAATTATATCTTTCTATATTAGCTTTATATTTAGCTTTAGATTTATTTTTTGCTTTTAAAATATCTAGTAGTAAATCTTTTAAGTATCTGCCTTATTTAGTTATCAGTTTTCCATTTTTGCACATTTCATATGGATTAGGATTTATCTTAGGAATATTTAATTTTTATATATTTAAAAGCAGTAAATTAGAAGAAAGCAATAAAAGAATCTCAAGATAAAAGGTGAAAAATATGAAGTTTATGAAAAACAATAAGAACTTTATTGCATTAATAATAGTCTTAGTATTATTAGCAGTATCATACAAAGTTTATAAAGTTATAGATTTTAACAATAATAAAATCGATAAAGAAGTTGTTAATATTATTCTAAAAAATAATGAAATTAAAAATGGAATTAGCAATAGAACAAAAAATTTCAATAAAAACAATGATGATATTTATATCAATTTAATATTAACTAGTGACGACTATGATAACTTAGTACATACAAAGTTAGCTAATAAAAGCAAAATTGATATATTAGAGTATAATGGCAAGACTTTAATAGAGAAGGATTTTATACAGCCATTAGATAACTTAAATATTGATTTATCTAATGTAGATGATAACTCAGAATTCCTATATAACGATGAAATTATAGGTGTAAAGTATGGCTCTGCTATGCCGAAACTTATGTACAATAATTCTATATTAGAAGATTCAGGGGTTAGTAGTGATTTTATACCTGAAAATTTAGATGATTTAATATGGATGTTAGAAAAAGTTAAATCCCATGAACCTAATATAATTCCATTAAATTTATCACTATCAAGTATTCATGATTTATTTAGTTTGTTAGGAACAGCAGCTACATCAGAAACTTCAACTTATCCAACATTTTGGAATTATAAAAGTGGAAAATATGATTATTCTGGACTTGACATAGTATTAGAAAAGTTTAGATATATGTATGAAAATCAATTAATTAATTTAGATTTTGATTCTAAAACTATGGAAGATTTATTTAATGAATTTAATGATGAAAAATCGGCTGTAATGGTAACTAATTACTATCAAAAAAATAGTGTGAAGAAAAGATTATCAGATATAGATGTAAGATTTAGCAATATACCTTTTGCTTCAGAAAAATCAGGATCATTGTATTATCATACTTATCCTAGAATATTAGTATTAGCTAATAATACTAGTGATGAAGAGTTATCTCAAGAAGAAGAGGAAGAAAAAAATAGACATGATTTAGCTGTAAAAGAAGTTTTTGAATGGCTAATTAGTGAGGAAACAACAAGCTATTTAGTTGAAAATGATAATAACTTTGCATCCTTTGGTGATAATTACATGAATAATGATTTATATGATGGATTAAATGATAATACAAATTATAAACATTCTTTAAAAGATCCAACAGAAATTCTTGTTGGAAACTCTAAGATAGTAAAAGATAATATATTCTCTATAATTCGCGGAGAAATTGATATTAATAGTGGGATTAGTAAACTTGAAAGTGAAATGAATAGTTATATCTTAAACAATGAAAGAAATAAAGATGTTGACCTAGATAAGTATAAGGAGTAATTATATGAGTATTGATAAAAAGTATATTAAATGGAGTTCTATAGCCATTTTTATAATAGTAAGTGCTTTACTATCAGTTAAGGCAGTAGGGGTTAAGGATGGTGCTACTTTTACTTTATCTCTAGTTGTAACATTATATATATTAATTAATTCAAAAAAAGATACAAAAAAATGTTTATATTTATTTATTGTTTCAATGCCTATTTTAGTTACAGCAAGGAAGTTACTATATCTTGACTTGTTTATAATAAAGCTTAATTTTGAAAGTATTATAATATTATATATTTTTATTACTAATTTTAAGCCTATAATTAATAAGGGACGAGAGCTTGTTAATAGATATAAGGTGCTTTCATATTTTATTATATTATTTTGTTTATTTAGTTATATAAGCTGTATGTTCTCAAATAAACCTATTTTATCCTTAGAGTTAACTACAACTTCTATATTACTACCGATTATTTTAGGATTGATTTTTGTAACAATATTTGAGAAATGTGATATGAAGAAAATAGTATATTCATTAATTCTATCTATAAACTTTAGTTGCCTTTATGGATTAGTACAGTTATTAGGTATCTTAGTTAGTGGTGGGCATCTAAAAGATTCACGAGATATGCTTACTTTTGGATACCATAATGTAAATATATTTGTTAATGTAGCATTGATGGTATTTCCATTATTACTTAACGAAATCTTATATAAAAAGAATTCTATTATGGAAAAGGTATTTTTAATATTATCTGGAGTACTTCAAATGGGATGTATTTTTATAACTTTTTCAAGAGGTGCATGGTTATCATTAGGTTTAGTAGTAGTATTAATAATTTTTAGTAAAAAATATAAATACTTATTCATAGCTATGGTGATTATAGGAGGATTATTATCACCTATAGTATTGCCAAAGGTTATGGGAAGAGGTGATTCATCAACTCATTTTCTTCAGAATACATCAAATACAGCAAGATTATTATCAATAGTTACTAGTAAAGATGTCATGATAGACAATGTTTTTGGAGTTGGATATGGCAATTTTAATGAAGTTTATAGAACAAATGTAGCTGATTCATATTTAAGTTTAAATTATAATTTAAGAAAAAATATGGTAGCTCCTTTATATACTATGGAGCATGCTCATAACTTCTTTTTAAATATAGGTGTTGAGCAAGGAGTGATTTCATTTATCTCTATTGTGGGTATAATGGGTATATTTATATGGTTATCTATTAAAAGATACAAAGATAATAGGGGGATATTTGTATCGTTAATAATATTTATATTTATTGGGTTAACTACTGGAATTCAATTAAATCATAAAGGTGTATTAACAAACACATATATTCTTTGGATATTATTTGGAATAATAATTTTAAATAATGTAGAGTCTAATAAAAATATACAAGAAGAAAAAACTTTAAAAATGAATAGTAAATAATAAAGAATGTATAATTTAGTCTGAAATTGCATCAGAGCTTAGTTTCTGAAGTGAAATAATTTTAATAGAGTAAGAAGAGAGAAAAGAAACTGTTAGAACTATATGAGGATATATTAAAATAATATAATTTGTGGTATAGTTAAGAAAATTTTAAGATTACAAAGGTTTTATTAAGAAAATATTTATTGTTAATAAAGAAGATTAAAAATATAATACTAAGTGTAGGAGTTTTTTTACACTTAGTATTTTTTTATCCGATGGCTACCATTGCTAATACTCCCATCTTCTCAAAGTGGGAGCTAAGCACTGCTACGCCACTGGATTAGTTCTTCTAAACTTCAGATGAAGTAGTCATCCTGCACTCTGTGAAAGTTATTAACACAAAATGCAAGATTTTGGTTCTCTACTTTTTGAGAAAACTCCACCTGAAGTTAAGAATCACTTTATAATTTATAATATTAGGAGAAGGAAAAATGAAAAGATCTACGGTATTAGCCTGTATAGGTGTTATAATAGCTTTTCTTATAGTGGGAGCCTTAGGGAATAAGAAAGATTTTTATGAAAAACAAGAAAATTTTAAGACACCTGAAGAAGCTATAGTTAATTTTATTGGATATGCCAATATTAGTGAGACTATAAAAGCTGAAAATGGATATTATGAGAAGCTTTCAAGGAAGTTTCTAGAAAGCGTTTCAAGAAGATATAGATTATATATAGGGGATGATAGGTGGAGTTATATAAATAGTCAAATACCACAATTTTCAAGTTATGATTTAAAAGAGATTACAGAAAATGATTTGGATTTCATAAGGGATTATTATGAGGGCTCTTTAGAACAAATACCCAATTATATAAAGCCTATAGATAAAAGGTTTTATTCTTTAAATGGAAATGCAAGTAATATGAAGTATAATGATGATAGACATCCTAATGAGGATGGTACTTTTGATAATGTATTTGATATTGAAGAAGATAAGACGACTTTATATTTAGTGGTTGTTGATGAAGGTGAAGGATACGTAGTTGATTATTACTATGTAAATAATGTAGTGGAAGGTTAAATGTATATGTTAGAGGTTAAGAATTATTCTTTTAAGCATGGAGACAATAAAATATTAGATAACATAAGTTTTACCTTGGAAAGTGGAAAAATATTAGGACTAGTAGGACCAAGTGGAGTTGGTAAAACTTCATTAATTAGAGGAATAGTTGGATTATATAAAGGTGAAGGATCAATTTTACTAAAAGGAGAAGAAGTATATGATAATCCTAAGGTGAAAAATAAGATAGCTTTTGTACCTGATGAACATAGTAGCTTTTATTTAATTAAGATATCTGAAATTATTAATTATTATAAATCTATTTATAACAATTTTGATGAAGAAAAGTTTTATGAAATCAATAAAATATTTAAAATTCCATTAAATAAAAGATTTCTTCAGTTATCAAAAGGTATGAAGATGAGAGTAAATCTAATGATTGCTTTTTCATTAGATTCTGAACTTCTTATTTTAGATGAGCCACTTTCAGGGTTAGATCCTATATTAAAAGAAAAGCTTTTAAAGCTTATAGTAAAAGAAGGGGCTAAAAATAATAAATCTATAATAATAAGTACTCATAATCTTATTGAGCTTGAAAAAATTTGTGATGAAGTTATTATTTTGCATAATGGTAGTATAGATTATCATAATTCTTTAGATAAGATTAGACGTAACTTTAAGAAGATACAAGTTGCTTTCGATATGCCTGTATATGTTGAGGACTTAACTTTTAAAGGTATTTTTAGAATTTCTCAAGTTGGAAGGGTATTTACTATAATAGTTGAAGAAAATTGTGAGGAGTTTAAAGAATGGCTTAAGAGATTTAAACCTTTATTTTTAGAAGAAATAGATTTAAGTCTTGAGGAGGTATTTATTAATAGAATAGAGGGGAAGTGCATTGATGAAGAAATACTTTAATAAGGCTATATTTTATCAAGGTGATGGAAGCATTCTAGTTCCCTTACTAGTTACTTATATTTCAGCTTTTATAATAAATTTATTAGCTACATCTACTTATTTTAGTTGGTATATTAGAACTCCATTGTATAATCATAGCGATAAAGAAAATATTTTAACTATTCCTCATATTTTTTTATTTGGTTTATATATGGTAGTTATATATGTAATTACTGTTGGGGTTTTTAAAAGGAAAAAGTGGTCTACATTGCTTGCAGGGCCATTTTCTAGGATGGATATAAGAAAAAGAGAATTTCTTATAATTAGCATGTCTTCTATAGTATATATAATTGCTTTTTTATACTCTATATTAAGAGGATGGGCTAGTGAAAGAGAAATATTAAGATATATAGGTGGTTTCTATGAGTTAGTACTTATAGATACTTTAAAATTAATATGTATAGCAGTATTAATAATAGGAGTTCTAGCTCTATTAGATTCTATTTTTTCAAATATTTATTATTTATTTGGAACTATAGTATTTAGTTTTATATATTTAGTTTTTTTATACATCAATTTTGGACAATCATTAAGTTACTATAAAAATAGTTATATATATGGATTAGACTATATTATTAATGGTACCATGGAGTATATTGGTTATTCCAGTATAGGGAATCCTATGACTAATTTTCAAGTAATAATGATATCTATGATTCTTTTATTAGTGGGTATTGCACTTATATTTATATCAAAGAAATTAACTAATAAAATGCTACTTGAAGATATGAATGAAGGAATAATATTTAATTTACCAAAGAAAATTGCAAGATTTATGATTATAACTTTTCCTGGAATGATGGTAGCATTATTTGTATCAGGATTAATTGATTCTATGTATTTTATGTATTCTTTAGGGACATATAAATTATCTATTATAAGACTAGGAATAATAATAGTAGTAAGTATTATAAGTCATTTTATATTAAAAAAAATTACTATAAAGCCTAAGGAAATATACAGACTTTAGAGAAATGAAAAATTAAGAATTAAGAATGAAGAATTGTGGAGGAAACTGCAGCAGAGCTGAGTTTCTAGAATGAAATTATAGTAATGAAAATAAAGAAAGTAGAATAGAGGAAGTAATTTCTTCAAGATTATAGGAATAGATTATTTTTTAATTTAGCTTTACTAAAATTAAATTGTAAAAGATGTTATTAAAGAGGTTTTTGATTTTTTATAATGCGTAGTTTTAATTATTTATTTGTGGTAATAATTTATAAAGTTGCATTGTAGATAAGTTTCTGAAATTAAATAAGTTTATATAAAAAAGGTTGTCTTTGTGACAACCTTTTTATATTAATTATTCAAACTCTAAAAGGAGTTTTTTCTTTAATTTTTCATTATACATTCTTCATTTTTCATTTCAAATTAAGCTTGCTTAATTTGCCACAGCATTTTCTTCTTTTATTTCTCTAAATATAACATGTCCTAATGCAATGGAGATTATAGTTGGAATTAACCATCCAAAGCCTAATTCAGCAAGTGGAATAAAGTTTAAGTTTATTCCTGGAATAGCAAATAATATCCCAAAGAATAACGAAGTATAAACTCCAAGTCTTACAGCTTTAATATTAGTTAAGAACTTTGACATTAGTGTAGTTAATATTAATGTTATACAAACAGGATATAAAATATTTAATATTGGTGCTGATAGTACAACTATCTTATCTACTCCTAAGGTTGCCAGTGATAAGCTTACTATAGATATTATTATTGCATTTAACTTAAAAGGTAATCTTCCATTAGAAATTTTTTCGAAGAAGGAAGAACCAGCAGATAATAAGCCTATAGATGTAGTTAAGCATGCAAGGCACATAGCTATTCCTATTAAAACAGGTCCAACAGAACCTAATATATTTCTAGATATTAATAATAATAATCCAGTTTTACCTATTTCACCTGTAGTTAACTCAGTAGTTTGAGCTCCTATATAAGTTAATCCACCATATACAAAAGCTAGTCCAATAACGGCTACTAAGCTTGATTTTAAAATCATTTTAGGCATTTCTTTATCTTTATAGCCCTTAGTTTTTAATGAAGTAGTTATTACTCCAGCAAATAATAATGCAGCTATAGCATCCATAGTTTGATAACCTTCTAATAATGAAGTAGAAAAAACATTTATAGCATTAGTTTCTGTAATAGCACCTATTGGCATAACTAAGCCTTTTACTATTAAGATTACTAAAAGAGCTATAAGAGCTGGTGTTAGGAATTTACCTATAGTATCTATTATTGAAGTTTTTCTTAATACAAAAAATAAGTTAATTGCAAAATATATAGCCATTGCTACAAAAGGTGTAACCTTTGGGAAAAAAGGATTAACACTTAACTCAAAGGTAGTTGCAGCTGTTCTAGGTATTGCAAGCATAGGTCCTATTGTTATAAATAAAATAGCAGTAAATATTACTGAAAATTTATTACCAATTTTGCTAGATAAGGTTTTAAA